>Ga0066790_10000905_pt1 | contig 12073 bp, 10 predicted proteins | sample OrgsoiDNA2013050_FD_70963 | JGI IMG/M metagenome (GOLD analysis project Ga0066790, IMG submission 70963) | Permafrost soil microbial communities from the Arctic, to analyse light accelerated degradation of dissolved organic matter (DOM) -... | ecosystem: Environmental > Terrestrial > Soil >...
TCGCGGAATACTCTGGTCTTCGGATTTGGGCTTGCCGTCGCACTGGTGGCGGGGTGGGTCGCGTTTCCGCGGGCACTCTACGTACAAAAACAGCAGCCACTCGAGTTCCGTCACAGAACGCACGCGGAAAAATCCGGCGTCGCGGATTGCAGCGAGTGCCATGCTCTTCGCGAAGACGGAGCATTCGCCGGAATTCCCGCGATGGAGAAATGCGCTGCTTGCCACTCCGAACGGATTGGCGAGAGTAAGGCCGAGGCAACTCTCGTCGAGAACTACATCAAGCCCGGACACGAGACTCCGTGGCTGGTGTACGCGCGACAGCCAGCCAATGTTTGGTTCTCGCACGCGATCCATGTGAAACGCGCTGGTCTGGCCTGCACGGAATGTCATTCGACTTACGGGGAGTCTGACCAGGTGCGGATTTACCAGGTAAATCGCATCAGCGGATACAGCCGCGACATCTGGGGGCATTCGATTTCGCGCTTGCGCCGTACACCGCGTGAAGGCAAGAAGATGAGCGACTGCGAAGACTGCCACCGCCGGCACGGCGTCGAGGTCGGATGCCTCGGTTGCCATGAGTGAACGAACCAAAGAAGGGAGAAAGATGAAGGTCACACGACGGGATCTGCTGATGTGGAGTGCGGGGGCAGCGGCTGGTCTCATGGTCACGCCGGTACCGTGGAAGTTGCTGGATGATACTTCCATCTGGAGCCAGAACTGGCCGTGGATTCCTCAGCCCGCGCGCGGTCCGGTCGAAGTGAAACAGTCCTGTTGCACACTGTGCCCGAACGGATGCGGCATGCGCCTCAGAATGGCCGCTGGATGGCCGGTAGGAGTTGCAGGGGTGAGCAGCCATCCCATCAGCCGTGGGGCATTGTGCCCGCTCGGGTTCGGAGCGCATCAGCTGAACTGGCATCCGCAGCGGCTGCGAGCGGTTCGTCACCGGGGCGGTAACTCTTCCTGGAACGAAGCGCGGACGGCGTTTGGCAAAGCCTGCAGTGAGGGCCCGGTCGTCATCATCGATGGCTACCCCGGCCGTGCGGCTTCCTCGATGTTCGTGACCTTCGCTCACAAACGCGGAGGCAGTTATCGTGTTGTGCAGGGTTCGGAGACCCGGGCTTTGGCGCCATACGAATCCTGGAGCGGCGTGCCGGCATCCGCGCTGGGTTACGACCTTGAGAACGAGCAGACGATCATTAGCTTTGGCGCACCGTTGCTGGATGGCTGGGGTTCTCCGGGCCGATTCACCAGGCTATGGGCGGAGCGCGCCGCGGGCGCCACAGATCCGCAACTGCGAGTCATTCAAGTGGAAGCGACGTTCTCTCGGACGGGAGCCCGAGCATGGCAGTGGGTACCCGTTCACGCTGGCTCTGAGGCGGCCTTGGCTGCGGGCTTAGCGCGCGTACTTCTCGAAGAACACCTCGTTGCCGCCCGCGGCCCAATGCCACCGCTCACACTCGCTGACGCTGCAATGCAAACAGGGTTGACCGCAGACTCGATCCGTGAGCTGGCTCGGACAATCGCGGCGCGGACGCCCGCTGTGGCGATCGCCACCGACAACAATCCGGCGATTGCAGCTTTGAATGTTGTGTTGGGCGCTACTGGAGCGCGCGGCGGCATCGTGAGAAAGTCGAAACGTGTCCAGCCCTATGTTTCCGCCGACGCCGTCATCCCTTCTACTCGTACGGTGCTAATCGATTCCAGCGTGCCGTGGGATTTTGTCCCACAGACAGACGCTGAAGTTTTTCGCTTTGCCGCCTGGGATGGAGGATCGAGCAAGGCAGATTGGCTGCTTCCGGCGCCTGGCTTTCTGGAAGAGTTGACTGACGTTCCTACCTCACCAACCTCGGCGATTGAGACCTATGCGGTCGCGCCCACTCTGGTTAAGCCATCGCAGGAAGTGCAGAGCGCCGCGCAGTTCCTCGGCGGCATCGAGTTCACGCTGACTCCCACTGACAAACTTATTCACGCCCGCTGCGAAGATCTCTTCCGCGGGCGAACCGGAAGTCTGATCGGCCAGGAAGCTACACCAGTCGCGAAGCTGGCGTCCGTTCAGAAGCTCGAGGAGCAACTCTCGAGAGGAGCGGTCTGGGTCGGGGAACCTCTGCATCCGGAAAGCTTGCGATGCGAATTGAAGGAATGGCCAGTTACCACCGCGTTCTCTCATCCTGGGAGTTGGTCGACAACATGGCCCGAGCCGGTGCTGCCGCCATTGGCCTCGAAGCTGTACCAGGAATCGAATTTGCGCGAGCCGCCGGAAAAGAGGACCGCATGAGCGCCCGTTACGGCATGGTGATCGATCTGGACCGCTGCACGGGTTGCGGCGCCTGCATGATCGCGTGCGCTGCCGAGAATAATGTCCCGCCCCTTCCGCAAGCAACCGCGCGCACCGGCCTGACGCCGATGCTGGTCCGAAAGGTTTCCAATGGAATGAATGGAACCGCGCGGCGCGAGGCGTTCATCCCGATCATGTGCATGCACTGCGAGCACGACACGCCGTGCGTGAAAGTCTGCCCGCAGCAAGCCGTCGAGGTGGATAAGGCCACAGGAATCGTGATGCAGATGCCGCAACGCTGCCTCGGCTGTCGGTATTGCATGACCGCGTGCCCCTATCACGCGCGCTATTTCAATTGGTGGGATCCATCGTGGCCAGCGGGAATGGAGAAGAGCTTGAATCCCGGAGTTGCGGTGCGCATGCGTGGTGTGGTCGAAAAGTGCAATCTGTGCCACGCGCGTTTGCACTCAGCAAAAGAAAAAGCTGCAGCTGCTGGAAAGCGGGAAATCGATCCCGCGGACTATGTCCCCGCTTGCGTGGAAGCTTGCCCGACCGGAGCAATCCGATTCGGCAATCTCGCCGATGGGAACGATCCTGCGTCGCAGGAAGCACGCTCTCCCAACGCATTTCGCTTGCTGGCGCGCATCGGCACGGAGCCGAAGGTGTACTACAAGTCGAAGGAGACATGGGTGAGAGCGCTGGCAGAGGCCAATTCCGGCCGTACTCCAGAGACCAGTCCTGAGGTCAGTTCGGAGGTCCAACATGGCTAGCGTCACGCTTACGGACAGCCGGTGGATCGCCCGCGGCGAAGAGCGAACTTCGTTCTCGCGATTTCTGCTCTGGCTGGCGCCTTGGGCGGTTGTACTCGCCGTCGGCGTCTACGCGGCTGGTCTGTGCCTGTACTACGGACTGAACCAGACCAATATGGACAATCGATTCGCCTTCGGCCTCTGGATCTTCCTCGATCTAGGGATCATCGCGCTGGGAGCGGGCGCGTTCTTCACCGGATTTCTGGTTTATATCTTGAAGCGCGCTGAGCTACGCCCGATCCTGAACACCGCCGTGGTCGTCGGGTTTATCTGCTACAGCGGCGCGGTTGCCATATTGATGATCGACGTGGGCCAGCCCCTGCGGGCGTGGTTTACCTTCTGGCATCCCAACACGCACTCGATGCTCACGGAAGTCACGTTCTGCATTTCCTGCTACTTGCTAGTGCTCAGCCTGGAATACACTCCGATCCTGCTGCGCAACCGCCAGTTGCGCAAACTGCCGTCATTCCTGGTGTTCGAACATCAACTCCACAAACTCGTGCCCGTACTCGCGGGCGTAGGAACGTTGCTGTCCTTCTTCCACCAGGGATCTCTCGGCGGCCTTTACGGAGTGCTGCGTGGCCGTCCGTTCGCATTCCGCGCAGGAATTTTCATCTGGCCATCCACATTCTTCTTATTCATTCTGTCGGCGATTGCTTCGGGCCCAAGTTTTCTCATGCTGGTCACTGCCACGGTTGAGAAGGTGACCGGTCGGCGGCTTGTGCCGCAGGACTTGTTCCGGCGCCTGGGATTCATTTCCGGGGTGCTGCTTGCCATCTACGTGGCAGCCAAGTCGATCGACACACTAATCTGGCTGAACATCACATCGCCGTCGGTGGGATTTGCTCCCTGGCAGTACTACATCCACAAGCCCTTCGGTACTCCGATCCTGTTTACCGAGATCGTGCTCTTCGGGCTGCTCCCGGCGTTTCTGCTGACGTACCGCAGGTCCGCAGGGCGGCGCGGATGGCTCCTGAGTGCTGCCGCCATGGCGTGTGTGGGAGTGCTGCTGAACCGGTTCGTTCTCACCGTTCAGACTCTGGCAGTTCCCACACTGCCATTCGACGAGTTTCTGCAATACACCCCAAGTTGGCAGGAGGTTGCCAGCTTCACTGGCGTAATTGCCTACGGAGTCATCGTCTACTCCCTGTCATATCGCTACCTGCCCATGTTCGCGCCGCCAAAAGGAGAGCACACCCATGTTTCCGGGGATTGATGGATTTCATTGGACCGTTGGTCACGTCGTCTTTCTAGCTCTGTTTTTCACCATCGTCTTGACGATCATTGCAACGGTCGCTTCCGCGGCATTGCGCACGGTCCAGGACTTTCGCACGAACCAGGCAATCGATCTATGCTGGAAATCGAACTTTTCGGAGTTGCCGGAATCCGATCGGCGTTGCCGCCACGAACTCGCCGGGAGAGTGATTTCGAGGACGTGCGACAACGCCTTCGATTGCCGCCAGTGCAGCAAGTACTCACAGTTTGCGGTGCTGCCCGCTAGAGCGCCGGTGCACGCCCTGGGACTCAACTACTCGAACGACCGCTTCTACCATCGTGGACACACCTGGGCGGAGCCAGCCGAAGACGGCACCTTCACAATCGGTCTCGACGAGTTGGCGGATCACCTGATCGGCAATCCTGATTCCATCAAGATGCCGGAACTCGGCACTGAAATCGAGATCAACCAGACCGCATGGCGCATGAGGAAAAACGGGAACGAGATTCAAGTACGTTCGCCCCTCGAAGGCAGAGTAATCGGAGTTGGCGGCCCGACCGACGAATGGTACCTCAAGCTGCGGCCGCGGCTGGATCCGCGTGACCCAACAACGCTGCGTCATCTTCTCCGAGGACCCGAAGTTCACGGTTGGTTGATCCGGGAACTGGAACGACTGCAACTCCAACTCCGGGCGCCCAACACTCCCCCTGCCTTAGCAGACGGTGGAGTGCTGATGCCCGGGCTGATGGACGCCGTCCCCGAGGCAGATTGGGACGCCGTGCTCGCAGATACGTTCCTCGAGGCCTGATGCCCCGGCACCGTCGGCGCAACTAGTGCACAATCTCGTAACGCTTGAGCTTGTCGTAGAGCGTCGATCGATCAATGCCCAGAGCTGTGGACGCCTCCTTGACGTTGCCATGCTTTCGCTCGAGTGCGGCAACAATCGCCCGGCGTTCCAGTTCCCCGAGGGAAACATCGGGGACTTCCCAGTTCTGTGGCTGTCCGGCATTCCGCTCCAGCCATGAGAAATCCTGCTCGTCGAGCGTGCCATTGCGACACGTCACAATCGCGCGTTCGATTACGTTCTCCAGTTCGCGGACATTCCCCGGCCAGTCATAGGCAATGAGCACCTTCAGAGCCGCGGCCGAAATGCCACTGACGTCCCTGCCCAGGGCGGAAGAAATATGCTGCACGAAGTGCTCCGCCAGCAAGGGAACATCCTCACGCCGTTCGCGCAGCGCGGGCAGGCGGATTTCAATTACGTTGAGGCGATAGTACAAATCCTCGCGGAACCTTCCCGCTTGTACTTCCTCGGAAAGGTTCTTGTTGGTGGCGGCAATGATTCGTACATCGACCTCAACTTCCTGATTTCCTCCCACCCGGTAAAAACGCCGTTCTTGCAATACCCTCAGCAGGTCCGCTTGCAACTTGGGAGAGATGTCGCCGATTTCATCGAGAAAGATCGTCCCTCCGTGCGCCATTTCAAACTTGCCTTTCACCTGCGTAGCGGCTCCGGTGAAAGCGCCCTTTTCGTAGCCGAACAACTCGCTTTCCAGCAGCGTTTCAGTCAGCGCGGCGCAACTCACAACAATGAATGGCTTCTCCGCCCGATTGCCGGAGAAGTGGACCGCCCGCGCCACCAGTTCCTTACCCGTGCCGCTTTCTCCTCGAATCAGCACCGTGCTGCGCAGATCAGCGACGTCGCGGGTCAAAGCAAGAATCTCTCCCATGCGTGGATTCTTGGTGATGATGTCGGAGTGCCGATACTGGCGGTTCAGCTTCTTGCGCAGAATCGCATTCTCACTCTGCAACTTCTTGAGCTTCAGAATGCGCGAAACCAGCATCGAAATCTCCTGCGGATTGCAGGGCTTCACGATATACTCCTGCGCGCCTTCTTTCATGGCCTGAATGGCAGTATCGACGGTCGCGTAGGCGGTGATGATAATGATCGACGACTCTGGCCGGATGCGGTGGATTTCCATCATCGTCTCAATGCCGTCCATGCCGCCGGGCATCTTCAAATCGACAAAGCAGATGGCGTAGTCCATAGCCTTAGCGAGTTCGAGCGCTTTTTGCCCACTGGAAGCAGTGTCGACGTGGTAACCGTCTTCCCGCAACCACGCCCCCATCGATTCGCACATTACGTCTTCGTCGTCCACCACCAGGATCGGCCAATTCTTCTTCATACTGTTGCCTCTCTCGAAGTAAACCTCTGCACCAACTGCATTCCGCAGCGCGCGCAGTACTGTTCCGCTTTGGCATCGACCAACTCGATGTGCGTAGCCAGGCTCATCGCGCACGCAGTTTCCGCGCAATGGACCAGTCCAAAAGTGTGCCCCAACTCGTGCAGCACTTCTTTGACGGCGCGCTCCCGCAGCAGGTTTTCCTCCGGCGGAAGCCCGTAAAACTCCTGATGCAGCCGGCAGAGCGAGACAATGGCGATGGGACCATCAAACTGCGCCTGCCCGAACAGAAAACTGAGCATCGGGATGGCTAAGTCCACGTCGGTCACTGCAAGAACCCGGGAAGCATCGCGCGGAGCATGTTGCGCCAGCATCCTCATCATCTCTACCGACTGGTATTGCTTTCGCTTCGCATCGTAAGCACCCTCTGGAATCGATAAAGGCGCCAATCGTCGGATGGGCAAGGGAAACCATTCGGCAGCCGCGTCTTCGATCCAGTCCAGCGCCCGTGCCGGCAAACTTCCGATCGCCACGATGCAGAGATCGTTCACACCGCATGTACCTGCACTTCACGCGACTCCGCAGTGCTGTTTCGAGACTTGAGCGGGAGAGTGAGAGTAAATGTCGTGCCCACGTTCCGCTGGCTCGTAACCTCGACTTCCCCTTCATGAGCCTTCACGATCCCGTACAACACGGCAAGCCCAAGCCCGACTCCCTTTCCCTCGGCCTTCGTAGTAAAAAATGGGTCAAAGATCTTGGAGAGGTTCTCGGGGGCGATGCCTTCGCCTGTATCCTGGACGCTAAGCTCCACTTCCGTCCCGCCAGGCAGTACGCTGGTTCGAATTGTCAGTTTGCCCCCGCCGCGCGGCTGCATTGCCTGAGCGCCATTCAAGATGAGGTTCAGAATCACCTGCTGAATCTGCGACGAGTCGCATTCCACCAGCGGCAGATTCTCCTGCAGTTCTAGAACAACGTCCGCGCTGATTAACTTAAGTTTGTGGTCGGCCAGACCCAACGTGGTGCGCACGAGTTTGTTCAGATCGGCGGCCGCACGCTGAGGCTTGGAACGCCGTGAAAATGCCAGCAGGTCGGAGACAATCCGTCCGACCCGGGCGGTTTCTGTCGAGATCAGACCAAGATATTTCCGAAATTCAGCCTCGCGTCCAGGCGGATACTCGCCTTTGGACATCAAGCGCTCGAGCAACATGGAAAGGTTGAGCACTCCAGAGACGGGATTGTTGATCTCATGAGCCACGCTGGCCGCAAGCTGTCCGAGAGTGGCCAGCCGATCGGATTGGACGAGCTTGCGTTGGGCGACCTGCAACTGTCGCGTGCGCTCCTCCACCTTGCTTTCCAGCGTCTGCTGCATTTCGTTCAGTTCGGCGACAGCCAATTTCAAGCGCTCGCGCATCCGGTTAAACGAGTCCACCAGTTCATCGAGTTCCTGGCTGCGGCGGGTGATCTCGATCGGCCGGTCCAACTCCATGGCACTGACTGCTTTCGTGCCTTCAATCAATTGTTCGATCGGAGTAGCCACAAACCGCTTCGTGAACAAGATGACGAACGCTGCTCCAATGGCGACTTCCAACGCTGTCCAAGCCACCGTCTGCAGAGTGATCGCCCTGGTCTGTCTCTGCACGGGGTCCAATCGCAGCGCAACATCCACCACGCCAAGCACCTTGGTCGACGCGCGGTGAGCATGGCAACTGGCATTGCTGCAGGAAGGCTCGTTGTAGATGGGCGCCACCATGTTGATCGTCTTCACCCCATCCGGCGAAGTGGCATACCGAACCCGAGAATCTTCCGCTGGCTTGTTCCGGATCGGTGTCTGGCTGTGACAACTGGCGCAAACCTCATCGGACAAACTGGTCACACCGGGCTGTTCTCTCGCGTCGGTCGAGAACGCCAACCGGCCCTCACGGTTGAACATCCGGATCCGGTCAATCCCCTGCTTGTCTGCAATCACCCGCATGATCTCGTAGGCGGCCTTCCGGTCGTCGTCGAGCATGGCGTGCCATGTGGCGCCCGTAATGCTGCGCGAAAGCTGATCCGCCCCCAGGATCATGGTCCCCTCTAACTGTTTTTTTTGGGTGCGGAAATTCAGATAACCGCTAACTCCGCTGATCGCCACGATCAGGATGGTGAGCGAAAGAATCAGTTTGGGACCGAGTTTTCGAGGCATTTTTCGACCCCGAAGTCTTTCTGCTTGCTCAAACGGGTAGCAAACAGGCGACGGGGAAATCCGCGGGACTCTTCTTGAGGCTATCTAGGGCTCGTGAATCAGACAGTGATTGTCACCGCGCTTACCAGTGATCTTGGTCACGCTCCAAAACCCGCTCAACAAGGCCCCATTGCTGCTGTTTGCCAGCGTTTCGGCGAAACTTTTCTGATGGTTGCCATAAGAAGTTTGTATTGGACTGAATCCATTCGCCGCATTTATTGTCTCTAGACTGATTCTGGCTGACACGCTATATGGGGTCATCGGCGCGGCGCCGGGGGGGTGTCCGCGCCGCAGGTCCTCAAGCATTTGCTCGCCACGAGCGCTCATCTACCCGGGGGATTCTCTATGTCGATTCGTCTTGGCCGGGATCGCCGGTCTTTACCGGTGATTCTCTGCATTGTGACGCTCGTCAGCGTCGTCGTGCTCCTGCTATGGGACGTCTTTCCCTCACTTTTTCCTGCGAAGGCACACAATTTGCTCGGAGCAATCCCATTGACCATGATTGCGTGCGCTTGTCTCGTGTACGAGGCCGTACGCCGCCCTTCACGGTCGGAGCTTATTAAGGCGATTCTTCTCGCCTGTGCATTTCTGTTTTGGGCGGCCAACCAGTTTTGGCCAGACTTACCTCAGGCAACACTGTTCAATGACATCGCCATCGCGCTGTTTGTCTTCGACGTATTCCTGGCGATCATCGCCGGCCCGGGTTCGACCTCGGAAGACATCAAACCAGAACTAGCGTAAACGACGGGTCAACAGCGAATGGCGTTCCGAGCGGTAGAAACCAACTCCGTAGATGGTGGCTTGTCCCTCGGATGATGGCGGCCGCGATGTCAGCACCTACGCCGCGCTGAACTCTACCAGAACTACCCTGATGATCGTGGTGCTGAACAAAGATCCAGTCGGCGGCAAAGTGCAGGCTCAATCCCTCACCAGCCAGTCCAGATTCGTTTCCGCCAACGATCCCCGCCTACACTTTGGCCTAGGCGCTGCGTCCAAAGCCAGGGTGGAAGTCCGCTGGCCGGCGGGCACGACCGAAACCTCCGCCGACCTTCCCGTTAACCAACTGGTCACCATCCGCGAGGGTCAGGGAATCGTCAAGAGTCGGCCGTTCCGCTAAGCCCTTTTCGTGCGATAATATCCGCCTCCCCCCCGCTCAACTGCCTCCCCCGGCTGTTTACACTCAAGGAGAACCCTGTGCGTTGTAACCTAGGCTGCGTCCCGCCCACGGGCTTCCGAAGTTTGTTCCAGATATGCGTCCGCACCCGGGCGATCCGGTGGGCCACCTCGAGCCTCGTCTTCTGTAGTGCCGCTGCGCATGCGGGAACTCCAGCAGTCACTCTATCGCCGGCCAGCCTCACCTTTGGCACGCAACTCCGCAATACAACCAGTCCTCCGCAGACCGTCACTCTAACCAATACGGGTACCGCAAGCCTCAGCGTCACAAGCATCCGCACCGGCGCCGATTTCTCTCAGACCAACAACTGCCCTTCCAGCGTAACGGCCGGAGCGACATGCACCATCAATGTCTCCTTTACGCCGGCGGCAAATGGCACCTACACCAGTTCCCTTGCGGTAACAGACAACGCGACGGGAAGCCCGCAGACCGTTTCTCTTTCCGGCACTGGCACCGTCGCCAGTCTGTCTCCCGCAAGCGTAATCTTCCCCAGCGAAATCGTGGGAACCTCCAGCCCCGTCCAGGTTCTCACTCTCTCGAACGTGGGGCTGAATGCAGTGCACACTTCGGCGGTTACCATTCAGGGCGCGAACGCTGTCGATTTTTCCCAAACCAACAATTGTGCAGCCATCCAGGCCGGAGGAAGTTGCGCCATCAACGTTACGTTCACTCCCGCGGCTGCCGGAATCTTCACGGGCACGGTGAATGTGACCTTCACGGCCTCTGTCTCTCCACTGCCGGCCACTTTGACTGGCACTGGCCTGAACCGGTCGACGCCCGTTCCCTATCTCAATCAGCCTCTCGCTCCCATGACCGTTGTCGCGGGCGGATCGGGTTCGACGTTGACTCTCAACGGTGCCGGATTTGTCTCCGGTTCCTCGGCTCTTTGGAACGGTAGCAGGCGCGCCACGACGTTCCTGAGTTCGACACAACTGCAGGCAACCCTGCAGTCCACGGATGTCGCTACCGCCGGAACGGCCCAAGTGGTCGTCACCAATCCCTCGCCCGGAGGGGGGACGTCCAGCCCGCAATCTTTTCAAATCACCAGTCCCACCTCGACTGTCTTAATGGGGCGCGCGGATCTGGCGGCAGGAACAGATCCCCGCGGTGTGATCGTGGCCGATTTCAACGGCGACGGCAAACCGGATTTGGCTGTCGTGGATCGAGGCTCAAGCTCGGTTGCGATCCTCCTAGGCAACGGCGACGGCACTTTTGCCGCGGCTGCCAATTACTCGACCGGCGTCGACCCTATCTCCATCGCCGTCGGCGACTTCGACGGAGACGGCAAACTTGACCTGGTCACAGCCAACCGTGCCTCGTACACGATTTCGATTCTGTCCGGCAATGGCGACGGAACCTTCGGAAACCATGTCGACTATGCTGCCGGAACCGAACCCATGGCAATCGCTGTCGGAGACTTCAACGGCGACGGGTTTCTCGACGTTGCCGAAACCAATAATGCCGACAATACCGTTTCTATCTTCCTGGGCGTCGGAGATGGCACCTTTCAACCCGGAGTCATCTTCCCGGTTGGAGCGGGCCCCATCGCGATCGTCGCTGGCGATTTTAATCAGGATGGATACATGGACCTTGCCGTCGCCGATTCCGGCTCCGACAACATCGGCATCCTCCTCGGCAATGGCAACGGCACATTTAAGACCGCATCCTTCTATGCCACTGGATCCGAACCCGATGGATTGCTCGCTGCCGATCTTAACGGCGATGGCAAGCTCGATCTTGTCACCGCGAACAATGGAAGCGACAACATTTCTGTGCTGTTGAATTCCGGCGGCGGAAACTTTTCTTCCGGTGTTGTTTATCCCGCGGGAATCCTGCCTTTCGCCGTGAGTGCTAGCGATTTCTACGGCAACGGCAAGATGGACGTTGCCGTCGTCAACTCCGGCGACAACACCGTGTCCATCCTCCCAGGAAACGGAGATGGAACATTCAACGCTTCAGGATCCTTAGTCTTCGGTGTTGGCAACGACAGTCTCAGCCTGACGGCAGCGGATTTCAACCTGGACGGCAGAGCGGACCTCGTGGTTTCCAATTCCCAAGACAACACTGTCTCCGTGTTGTTGCAGAGTCCCGGCGCCACACTCTCAACCGCCAGCCTCGCCTTCGGCTCGCAAGCCGTTGGCAGTTCCAGCGCTCCGCAAACAGCAGTATTGAGCAACTCCGGCAGCGCGGTCTTG
>Ga0066790_10000909_pt1 | contig 12060 bp, 10 predicted proteins | sample OrgsoiDNA2013050_FD_70963 | JGI IMG/M metagenome (GOLD analysis project Ga0066790, IMG submission 70963) | Permafrost soil microbial communities from the Arctic, to analyse light accelerated degradation of dissolved organic matter (DOM) -... | ecosystem: Environmental > Terrestrial > Soil >...
GAGGGCTCTGGAGGCTCGGGGAACACCCCGGGCGGCGGTGCCGGCGGTCCGCTCGGCCCGTTCGGTGACCCCCAGCAGCTCGCCGACGCACTCAGGCAGTTCGCCGATCTGATGTCGTGGCAAGGCGGCCCGGTCAACTGGGACCTGGCCAAGAACATGGCGCGCCAGACCGTCGCCGCCAAGGGCGATCCCAGCGTCCTGGAGGTGGAGCGCAACCAGGTCACCGAGGCCCTCCGGCTGGCTGACCTGTGGCTAGGCGAGGCGACCGAGTTCCCGTCCGGGATCAGGACCGTGCAGGCCTGGAGCCGGTCGGAATGGGTCGAGGCGACACTGCCGGTCTGGTCCAAGCTCTGCGACCCGATCGCGAGCCGCGCGGTTGAGGCCATGGGCGGGATGATCAGCGGGGACCCGGCCGAGCTGGCGGCGGACCTGCCGCCCGACATGCGCGCGGCGATGACGGCGATGACCGGCGGCCTCGGGGCTCTCGGCGGCCTGGGCGACATGATGCGCAGGATCGGCGGCATGATGGTGGGCGGCCAGACCGGCGCCGCCGTGGGCGCGCTCGCCGAGGAAGTCATCAGCTCGACCGACGTTGGCCTGCCGCTCGGCCCGGAGGGCACAGCAGCGCTGCTGCCCGCCGGGGTGACCGCCTTCGGGTCCGGCCTGGAGGTGAGCGAGGACGAGGTGCGGCTGTTCGTCGCGCTGCGGGAGGCCGCCCATCACCGGCTGTTCGCCCACGTTCCATGGCTGCGCGCCCGCCTGCTCGGCGCGGTCGAGGACTACGCGCGGGGCATCACGGTGGACGCCGACGCCCTGCGCGACGCGATGCCCCAGATCGACCCGTCCAACCCCGAGGCGCTGAATGAGGCGCTGTCCGGGGCGGCGCTGTTCCAGCCCGAGGACACCCCCGAGCAGAAGGCCGCGCTGGCCCGGCTGGAGACGATGCTCGCGCTGGTCGAGGGCTGGGTCGCCACGGTCGTCGGGGCCGCGGCGGACAACCGGCTGCCGCAGGCTGGGGCGCTGGCCGAGGCGATCAGGCGGCGCCGGGCGGCTGGCGGGCCGGCCGAGCGCACCTTCGCGACGCTCGTGGGCCTGGAACTGCGGCCACGCCGGCTGCGGGAGGCCGCGGCCATCTGGCAGGGACTGACCGAGCAGCGCGGAATGTCGGGCCGGGACGCGGTCTGGGCGCATCCGGACCTGCTGCCCACGGCGGAAGACTTCGACGACCCCGACGGTTTCGTGCGCGGGCGCCCCGAGCTGGACATTTCCGGGCTCGACGAGATCGTTGCCGACGAGCTACCCGGAGCGCCTTCTGACGTCGGCGAGGCCGGCGGCGGGGCGGACGCAGCCGGCGGGGCCGACGACGGGGCGGACGCAGCCGGCGGGGCGGACGCAGCCGGCGGGGCCGAGGCTGGCCAGGCCGGCGGCGAGGCTGGCGGTACGGGTGAGGCTGACGATACGACCGATGACGACCCCAGCCACCCCTGACGAGCTCACCACGGGGCCCGGTTCATAATCACCTGCATCTGCCAGTCACTGGAAGCTGTGGCGTTACTGGTGGGGCTAGCGGGCCTGGCGGGCGGCGGTGCGGCCAGGGCCGGCGGTTTCCCGCTCGGCGGGGCGCTGCCCGGGATTTGCGGGCGCACCCGGGCATGACTTAGGGCTGGGCCGGAACCGGGGTCGCCGGTGATCACCACCGTTTTTCAGCGGTATGTGCGAAAAAATGGTGGTGATCAAGAAACCCAGCCGATTCGCCCCGGCCGATTCGCCCCGGCCGCCAGCCGCCGCGGCCAGGCCAAGGCGATCACGAGCTATGCGACAGCCTCCAGTGACTGGCAGATCCAGGTGATCATGAAATCAGACGAGCGACGGCTAGCACCGCCTTTGGCCAGGCGGGCTGCGGGCGGCCGGGCGGGCAGGCGGGCTGCGGCCGGCCGGGCAGGCGGGCAGGCGACGGAATGTCGGTGCTTGATGACACGCTTCCGGTCATGAGGCCAGCGCTGAAGGCGGGTTTGCTGCCCGTGTGGCGGGACCGGGAGACCGTGCAGATCGGGATCGACCCGCGCCGCGCGGTCGCGCTGACCGGCATGAGCCAGGCGGCGCCCGTCCTCGGCCTCCTGGACGGCAGCCGGGATCGGGACCAGGTCATCGCGGCTGCCTGCGAGCAGGGCATCCCGGAGCCCGTGACCGCCCAGATCCTCACGTTACTCGCGGCGGGCGGTGCTCTCGACGACTTCCCGGCCGCCGCGATCCGCGCGCTGCCCCAGGATCGGCGCAGGCGACTAGCAGCCGAGCTCGCGGCCGCCTCGCTCGCCCGCGGGCACTCCGACGCCGGGGCGGCGGCTCTGGTGCGGCGAGATGCCGCGCGCGTGCAGATCTACGGGTCAGGCCGGGTCGCGGCCACCATCGCTGACATCCTGGGAACCTCCGGCATCGGCCGTGTCGCCACCTCTGACACGGTACGCACCGCGCCCCTCGGCGCTGGGCCCGCGGCCGCCCCCGGCACCGGTCGCCGGGCCGCCGCCAGGCCGAGCCCCGCGGTTAGCACCGGCACCGCAGCCGCCTCCCGGGCTCGCCGACCGCCCGAGCCAGGTGCGGGACGTGCGGCTGGCCGGGATCGACGCGGTCGCGACAGTCAGCGCCCGCTTCCCGACCTGGCCGTCCTGATCGGATACCAGAGTCTGGAACTGGCGGCGCGGCTGATGCGGGCCGGGGTGTCTCACCTGGCGGTCGCCGCCGCTGAGGCCATCGGCGTCGTCGGCCCGCTCGTGCGGCCCGGGCAGACCGCCTGCCTGCGCTGCCTCGACCTCACCCGCGCCAGCCTGGACCCGGCCTGGCCGCTCATTCTCGCCCAGCTCGTCGGCCGGGCCGCAGATCCACCCGCCTGCGACGCCGCCCTGGCCGCTGCCGTGGCGGCCCAGGCCGCCGCCCAGGCACTCACGTTCATCGACCGGGCGCCGTCGGCGGGGCCGACGGAGAACGGCACCCTCGAACTCGTGCTGCCCGCCTGGCAGTGGCGGCGCCGAACCTGGCCGGCCCACAGCTCCTGCGGCTGCGGCTGCCAACCCGCGCGGAGCTAGCAGGCCGAGCAGGCGGAGCTAGCAGGCCGAGCAGGCCGAGCAGGCCGAGCAGGCCGAGCGGAGTCGTCGGCACCGGCGAAACGGGACTCTCGGGACTCCCGCGCCGCCTGGCTAGGGCTGCTCGGGCTGTCGCTGGCCCAGTAGCACCAGGTCGGCCTCGTCGAGCAGGAGGCCTCCCGCCGCCATGTTTTCCTCGAGATGAGCGGGCGAGCAGGTGCCAGGAATCTGCACGATCGAGGGTGAGCGTGCCAGTCCCCAGGCGATGGCCACCTGGAAGGCGGTCGCACCATGCCGCCCCGCGACCCTGCCCAGGTTCTCACCGGCAAGCGGGGCGACACCGCCGCCGAGCGCGAAGAACGGCGAGGTCGAGCACGTCGACGCCGAGATCCTGCAGGTTCTGCTCGACCAGCGAGCGCAGCTGATCGGGCCTGGCCTCGCCGTACATCTCGCCGGTCGGGCCTCGCAGCGGACCGACCTTGGTGGCGATCGTGACGTCTGCCGGATAGGGGCGGAGGGCCGCCCGCAAGATGTCGTTGGCGCGGCCCCGGCCGGAGAAGTAGAACGCCGCGGTGTCGATATGGCGGGCGCCGAGCTCGACGGCACGGCGCGCGACCAGCACCGCAGTCGCGCGATCGACGGCGGGCCCGTTCCATCGACCCGGCAGGTGCATCGCGCCGAAACCCAGCCGCGGATCGTGACCACGCCGCCTAGCTTGAAGGTGCTCATGACGCCATCATCGATGCACCTTCGGCTGAGTTGGTCGGATTACCCTCACCGCCCCGCAAGGTTGATCCGAACCACTGACGCTCATGCGCCCCTTGTGCCGCGCCAGCGTCTGCGGTTGTAGCAGCGACTCCGCGGGTAGCCGACAATGGGGATCATGAGCGATCTGCCGCGCCGCGCTGTCACGCGCACCGCCAAGCTGGCGACCCTGCCAGTTGGCCTGGCAGGCCGCACCGCCCTGGGACTCGGCAAGCGGCTGGGGGGCCGGCCAGCCGAACTGGTCGCGCAGGAGATCCAGCAACGCACCGCTGAGCAGATCTTCCGCGTGCTGGGCGAGCTCAAGGGCGGAGCGCTCAAGCTGGGCCAGGCGCTGTCCATCTTCGAGGCGGCACTCCCGCCGGAGATCGCGGGGCCGTACCGCGCGACGCTCACCAAGCTTCAGGAGTCCGCTCCCCCGCTGCCGGCCAGCAGCGTCCATAAGGTCCTGGCCGAGGATCTCGGCGCGGACTGGCGGCAGGAGTTTGCCGATTTCGACGACCGGCCCGCCGCCGCGGCCTCCATCGGACAGGTCCACCGGGCCATCTGGAACGATGGCCGCGCGGTTGCCGTGAAGATCCAGTATCCGGGAGCCGGAAAGGCGCTGAATAACGACTTCACCCAGCTCAGCCGGATCGGCAGGCTCTTCGGGGTCCTCATGCCGGGCCTGGACGCTAAGCCCTTGCTCGATGAGCTGCGGTCCAGGGTGGCCGAGGAACTCGACTACCGGCTCGAGGCCGCATCGCAGCAGGCATTTGCCGACGCCTACGCCGGCGATCCGGATATCTACGTGCCGCCCGTGGTCGCGGCCACCGATCACACCCTGATCACCGAGTGGATGGATGGCACCCCGCTCGCGCGGATCATCGCGGAGGGAACTCAGGAGCAGCGGAACCGGGCTGGCATACTCCTGGTCCGGCTCCTGTTCTCCGGCCCGGCCAGGGCCGGGCTGCTGCACGGGGATCCGCACCCGGGAAACTTCCGGCTGCTCGATGACGGCCGCCTCGGGGTACTCGACTTCGGCGCGGTGGACCGGCTGCCAGCCGGGCTTCCCCCCTTCTTCGGCCGACTGCTGTGGCTCATGCATACCGGCGGCAGCGTCGAGACGGTGGAGCAGGAACTGCGGGACCACGGCTTCCTGCGGGAGGGCGTCAGCGTCGACCTGAGGCAGTTGCAGGCGTTCCTGGCGCCGCTCGCCGAGCCGTCCCAGGTGGACTGCTTCAAGTTCACCCGGGAGTGGCTGCGCGGCGAGGCTACCCGGGTTACCGACTTGCGGCCGTCCAACATCGGCCGCCAGCTCAACCTGCCGCCCTCGTACGTACTGATTCACCGCGTCTCGACGGCGGGTATCGGTGTCCTGTGCCAGCTGGGGTGCGAAGGGCCGTTCCGGGCGGAGGTACTCCGCTGGATGCCCGGCTACGGTGACGCCCCGGCAGTCGACCGGGAAGCGCCCGATGGCCGGGAGGCCCCCGAGCCTCCCGGCCATCTGCTGGCGAGTTCAGGCGACGCTTAGCGCCACTGATCCGCGGCCATCCTCGTGAGCTCGGCTCGCCGCCGTGTCGCCTCACCCCAGCTGCGCGAAAGCTGCCGCTCCGCCCGCTCGGCTCGCCGACGTGCCCGGCCGAGCTTCCTGAGCTGCTGAATATTGCGCTGTTCAGCGGCCCTGCTCAGCATGGCCTGTTGTCGTTCTCTTGCCTGTTCCAGAGTGCTGTACATGGTCACCACCGCTTCTAGTTGTCCGGTACTCCTGCCACAGCAGGCTGGGTCATGCGGCGACGATCGTCTTGCGGGGACGTCCCCGCGGCCGCTTGTAGGGCACGACCTCGCCGCGCAGGAATAGCTCGCCACCCCAGACGCCCCAGGGCTCGCGGCGCTCGATCGCCCCGGCGAGGCATTCGATCCTCGCCGCGCAGCCCAAGCACAGCGACTTGGCGATCTCCACGTCACCGGGTGCCTCGGCGAAGAACAGCTCCGGGTCGTCGCTGCACGGCAGTTCGAGGCCGCCCTGTGCTTCGAGGCCGCCCCGTGCTTCGAGGCCGCCCCGTGCTTCGAGGCCGCCCTGCGCGCCGGCCGTGATGATCGGGCCGCCAGCGGGCGACTGGCCGATCACATTCGGTGTTTCTAGCTCTTCCGCCGACTCCCGCTCATGCGGCGCCGCTTTCTCCAGCACAGCGGTGGTGCCGGGCCACTGCATCCGTGCCATCCCCTCTCGTCTTACTCGTCGCAGCGTCTCTCACGCGTCTGACAAAACGGTGGCCTTACATAGCTAAGGCCGCGGACCCGATTTCGGGTCCGCGGCCTGGAGGGGATCTGGCCGGTCTTTCTAGACCGGTTCCCTCGCCGGATGCGGACCCAGTGCACCATCGCCGGTGGCGCTGATGAGGGTCATGTAGGCGGACTGCCTGCCGCTAAGCTGCGACCACGTCGCCTGGCTGAAGGCGGCCAGAACGGGGTGCAGCGTGACGGCGGCAGTCGTGGCGGTACGCGGTCGCGCGAGCGCGACGGCGTACGTCATGGCGGGCGTGGCGACCGGGATGAGCACACGCGTGCAGGCGCCCATGCCGAACCGCGGACGCGGCTTCATGGCAGTCCCGGTTTCGGGATTCTCGATAGTCGAGATCATGTTCAGCACGACGGGCACCTCCTTACGCTCAGCTCAGGCCCCACTCGGACATGGGAAAGACTTTATCTCACGGGTCCGACACCGGGCCAACACTTTTTGACCTGCAATTTTTCGCCGCTCATCCCCGTCGGCGAATTAGCCCCTCCTGCACCACCGACACCACAAGCGTGCCATCTTCGGTGTAAACCTCGCCGCGCGCCAGCCCTCGCGCGCCGCTGGCGCTCGGCGAGTCCTGCGCGTAAAGCAGCCAGCGGTCGGCCCGGAACGGCCGGTGGAACCACATCGCATGATCCAGGCTCGCGGCACTCGTGACGCCATCGGCGAAGGACAGCCCGTTTGCCAGCAGCACCGAGTCCAGGAGGGTCATGTCCGAGGCATAGGTCATCAGGCAGACATGCAGCAGCGGGTCATCGGGCAGTTCGCCGTCGGCCCTGAGCCAGACCCGGCTACGGCTCGAGCGCAGCGACGGGTCTCGCGCGGCCTCCACCGTCAGCGGTCCGACGTGCCGGATATCGATCGGGCTGTCGCGGAAGGCGTCACCCGCCGCGTCCCCGAAAATCCGCCGGTAGCGGTCGGCGGTGGGCTCCAGGTCCGCTGGCCGCGGCACGACCGGCATCGGCTCGGCATGCTCGACTCCTGGCTCCGCACGGTGAAAGGAGGCCGACAGCGTGAAGATCGTTTTCCCGTGCTGGACCACCGATACCCGGCGGGTCGTGAACGACCGCCCATCCCGCACCCGCTCGACCAGGTAGATGAGCGGGGCAGTCGGATCCCCCGGCCGGATGAAGTAGGCATGCAGTGAGTGCACCGGCCGATCCGCCGGAACGGTGCGACCCGCCGCGACCAGTGCCTGGCCGGCCACCTGGCCGCCGAAAACCCGCTGCCGACGCTCTCCGGCCGGGCTGCGCCCGCGGAAGATGTCGAGCTCGATCTGCTCCAGGTTGAGCAGCTTGAGCACGCCGTCCAGGGCCTTGCTCATGATCCCGGCTCACCGCCTGTCGTCGCCGCGTGGCCCACCTCCGCACACAGGGCGAGCACGGCGGCACCGTACCGGTCCAGCTTGACCGCCCCGACACCGGGGACGGCCGCGAGCTCAGCCCGGCTGGCCGGCCGCCGGCCGACGATGAGCAGCAGCGTCGCGTCGGAGAACACTACGTACGCGGGAACGTCCTGCGCCTTCGCCGTGGCCGCCCGCCACTCTCGCAGCCGGGTGAACAGCGGGTCGCCGGGTGCCTGATCATCGGCGGGATCGCCCCGCCGCCCGGCGCCCCGGCCCTCGGGGAGGCGGCTGCGGGCGGCCGCAAGGCCGCCCGCCAGGCCGGCCGCCGCGCGGGACGCCGGCCGCGCAGCGGGACGGGACGCGATGCCCTCCAGGAACCTCGACGGCTTCCTGGTCCGCCGGCCGCCGGCCGACCTGGCCAGTGCCCAGGACAGGAAGAGCCGCTCCCGCGCCCTGGTCACGCCCACGTAGAACAGCCGCCGCTCCTCCGCGATCGCCTCATCGCTTTGCGCGTAGATGATCGGCAGCGTGCCGTCGGTCAGCCCGGGCAGGAACACCACATCCCACTCCAGTCCCTTAGCCGCGTGCAGCGATCCCAGCGTGACGCCCTCCATCGCCGGCACCTGGCCGATCGCGCTGCGCAGCGCGAGCTCGGCCGCCAGGTCACCGAGGGTGGCTCGCGGGTTGGCGGCGAAGAAGTCACCGGCCAGCTGCGCGAGTGCCTCCAGAGATTCCCAGCGCTCGCGCGCGGTGCCGCGGCCCACGGGCGGGTCCGGGCTGAGCCCCAGGCCAGCCAGCACCGGCCGGACCTGCGCCGCGGGATCGTCCTCCGCGGCGACCGACCGGGCCGCCCCGCGCAGCAGCGTGACCGCCTGTCGCACCTCGGGCCGCTCGAAGAACCGCTCCGCCCCCCGGAGCAAGAACGGCAGCCCGGCGTCGGCCAGCGCCTGCTCAAAACCCTGCGTCTGCGCGTTGATCCGGACCAGCACCGCGATCCTGCTCGCCGGCGTGCCGGCCTTGATCAGGGCGCCGACCTGACGGGCCAGCGCGGCGGCCTCGGCCGGCTCGTCCGGGTACTCGGCGAACTGCGGTTCAGGGCCGCCGGGCCGCTGCGCCGCCAGCGGAGCCCCGCCGAGCGAGCCGGCGCCGGCGCCCCCTTGCCCCGTTACCTCGTGACCTGTCCTCCGGTGACCCGCGCCCCCGTGACTCACGCGGTTGGCCAGGGCGACGATCTGGGGCGTCGACCGATAGTTCCGGACCAGCCGGACCACGGTCGCAGCGGGGAATTCCGCCGGGAAGCCCGTCAGGTAGGCCGGCGTCGCGCCGGTGAAGGAATAGATGGTCTGCCGCGGATCGCCGACGACGCAGACATCGTCGCGGCCGGCGAGCCACGCCTCGAGCAGCAGCTTCTGCAGCGGGTTCACGTCCTGGTACTCGTCCACCACAAAGGACTCATACCGCTCCCGTATCGCGGCGGCGGCCGCGGGGTTCTCCACCAGGATGGCAGCCGTCAGCTCCAGGACGGACTCGAAATCCACGACGTGCCGGTCCCGGCGCAGATCCTCGTAAGCCGCGTAAAGCCGGGCGAGTACGACAGGCTGGAAGGGGCCGGCCCGGCCGACCTTGGCGCTCGCCTCCGGATAGTCGTCCGGCCGGACCTGGGTCACCTTGGCCCACTCCACCTCGGCGGCGGCATCCCGCAGCTCCGGCAGGCCGGCCGACAGCCGGAGCCGCTTGGCGGCCTCGGCGAGGAGGCCGATCTTGGACTCGATCACCTGCGGGACCGGGCCGCCGACCGCCGTCGGCCAGAAGTGCGTGAGCTGGCGCAGCGCGGCCGCATGGAAGGTCCGCGCCTGCACCCGCTCCAGCCCGGCGTCCGGAACGGCCCCGCCGAGCTGCCGCAGCCGGGCCCGGAGCTCCCCGGCGGCCCTGGTGGTGAAGGTAACGGCGAGCACGCGTGCCGGGTCTACCGCGCCGGTACCCGCCGTGTAGGCGATCCGGTGGGCCACCGCCCGCGTCTTGCCGGTGCCGGCGCCCGCCAGCACGCAGACCGGACCGCGGGGGGCCAGCGCGACCTCGCGCTGCTCCGGATCGAGCGAGCTGAGCACGGCATCCGGGCCGTCCAGGGCTTCCACTGGCCACCTCCCGAGTCCCGCCGGCCGAGTCCCGCCGCCATCCTCGCGCACGACACCGACGGCCCGCGCCGCAGGCCGGTGCCTCGGTGCCTTGCCATCGCCGGCCGGCGGGCAGGCCCGGCGGCATCGACACGGATCCGGCCAATCTTCCCTGACGATCTCGCGGGCCGGCATATAGTCGACGCCGGCACCCACCGGGAAGCTGACGGCGTTCCTCAGCGTTAGTAATGTGCAGTTCGTAACGGCACCCGAAGGGGGAAGGCTCGATGGCACAGCCGCTCACCATGTACACCACGACGTGGTGTGCCTTCTGCAAGCGGCTCAAGAGCCAGCTGGCACGGGAGGGGATCGAGATGGCTGAGATCAACATCGAGGAGGACCCTGCGGCGGCTGACTACGTGATGTCCGTCAACGGCGGCTTCCAGACCGTGCCCACTGTCGTTTTCCCTGATGGCAGCGCTATGACGAACCCTTCGGCGGTACAGGTCAAACAGCGACTTCATGAGCTTGCGATTGCGAAATGACGACCGGAGATAACGGGCATAAGACGCGCGAGGCCGAGCCCGTCCGCCTCGACCCGCAGGCCGCGCACGCGGTTGCGGGTGATCCGGCCGCCGACGGTGCCGCCGACGCCGTCGTCCGGCGTACTAAGGACGGCTGGCGAGTCGGCGGCGACGACGTGCCGGATCTCACATCGGCGATGGTCCTGGCGGACCTGCTAGCCGCCGAGCAGGGCGCGCTGGACGGTCAGGCGGTCCGTAAGCCGCCCGTGGAGTCGCAGCCCGGCGAGGCGGGCAGGCTACGGGCGACGGTGAGCCAGCTTGAGCACGCCTTGCAGGCCCGAGTCCGGGTCGAGCAGGCCATCGGCGTGCTCGCCGAGCGCCACCGGATCAAGCCCCGCCAGGCATTCGAGCAGCTCAGGGCGGCGGCGCGGAACCGGGGCAGGAAGGTTATCGACATCGCCAGCGACGTGGTCGCCAGCGCGTCGAACCCGCTGCTGCAACTCCCCGAGGAGCTGTCCAGGCCGCGCACGGCACCGCGGCGACCCACCCGCCAGCCCAACGGCGCCTAGCACCGACCTGGCCTCACTGGCCGCACTGGCCGGCCAAGCGCGTGTTGTCCAGGGTCATTTAGCCAACAGAACCCCGGCCGGTGGTCAGCGCGCGCGCGATCACGGTTCGCAGGATGTCATTGGTGCCCTCGCCAATGATCATGAGCGGCGCGTCGCGGTACAGCCGCTCGACGGTGAATTCGCGCGAGTAGCCGTATCCGCCATGGACCTGCATCGCGTCAAACGCGCATTCCTGCGCCACCTCAGAGGCATAGACCTTGGCCATGCCGGATTCCAGGTCGGTGCGCTGCCCGGCATCGGCCTTCGCGGCGGCCCAGTAGGTCATCAGCCGCGCCGCCTGCAGTTTCATCGCCATGTCGGCCAGCCTGAGCTGGACGGCCTGGAAGCCGGAGATCTTCTGGCCGAAAGCCTCCCGCTGCCCGGCGTAGCGCAGCGCCTGGTCGTAGGCCTCCTGTGCCACGCCGACGGCGCGGGCGGCGACGTTGATTCGGCCGGTCTCCAGGGCCGCGAGTACCTGCTGGAGCCCGCGCCCCTCGGTGCCGCCCAGCAGCCGGCTGGCCGGGACCCGGACGTCGTCGAGCACGAGCTCGCAGGTTTCCGGGCCGCGATACCCGAGCTTGGGCAGGTCGCGGATCACCTCGAAGCCGGGTGTGCCCGCGTCGACGAGCAGCACGGACATCCCGGCGTGCGGCGGCTGAGCGGAGGGGTCGGTCTTGACCAGCACCGGCAGCGGGTCGGCGTGGCGGGCATTGGTGATCCAGGTCTTCGCCCCGTTAATGACGTAACTGTCGCCGTCGCGGCGCGCGGTCGTCGCGATCCCTTGCAGGTCGCTGCCGGCTCCCGGCTCGGTGAGTCCGATGCCGGTGCGACGGACACCGGAAGATAGTTCTGGCAGGTAAGTGGTTTTCTGTTCGTCGGTGCCGTAGCGCGCGATCATCCAGCACGACAGCGAATGGCTGCCGATGATGCCCGCGACGCCCATCCAGCCGCGGGATATCTCCTCGAAGACGATCGCGAGCGACACCATGTCGGCCGCCATGCCGCCGTACTCCTCGGGCACGGTCAGCCCGAACAGGCCCATCTCGGCCATGCCCGCGACGATCTCGTCCGGGTAGCGGCCCGACGCTTCCCAGTCCTGCGCGACGGGCCGGATCCGCTCGTCCACGAAGGCGCGCAGGGTGTCGCGCAGCAGCCGCTGTTCCGGCGAGAACTCGAAATCCACGGCATCTCCTCGATCGGCGCCATGATCGGCGGGCCCGTGTCTGGCGGGCCCGTGTCTGGCGGGCCCGTGTCTGGCGGTGCCGCCGCTGGCCATGCTGGCGGATCGGCGGCGGTTACGCCACAGCAGGGCCGGCCCACAAGCCGGTCGCGTCCCGGAAGGGCACCACGCA
>Ga0066790_10000910_pt1 | contig 12048 bp, 7 predicted proteins | sample OrgsoiDNA2013050_FD_70963 | JGI IMG/M metagenome (GOLD analysis project Ga0066790, IMG submission 70963) | Permafrost soil microbial communities from the Arctic, to analyse light accelerated degradation of dissolved organic matter (DOM) -... | ecosystem: Environmental > Terrestrial > Soil >...
CTGGCCTGCTGCGCTGCCCAGCGACGGCGCGACCTGCCCGGCGCTCGGAATCCAGCTCACCGGCAGGTAGCCCAGCTGGGCGAGCAGTTCCGGCAGCCGGGCCGGGGCGAAGCCGCCGACCCGGAAGTGCACCGTGGTCGCCTGGGCCAGCCGCTGCCCGCTGGCGGACCGGACTCCGGCCGGGATCACTACCTGGACATGAGTCCACTGCTGGAAGCCCCGGGCCGGGACGAACTCGACTCCGCCCTTTCCGTCGGCGGTCCAGGTCCCGGGGACGGCGGGCCGGATCCAGGGCATCGGCGAGCCCGCCGCCAGGGGCGCGGAGAACTGGACCTTCACCGGGGCGGTGCCGTTGGCGAACCGCACGCCCTGCGCCGGCGTCACCGACACGACGGTCAGGGGCACCGCGGGTGCCTGGGCGACGACCTTGGCATGCCTGGTCGAGTTACCGCCCCGGGACCGCGTCGACTGCGCGGACGCGTGCGTCAGCGCAACCCAGGTTCCGGCCGCCAGCAAGATGACGATCACGCCGCCCAGTGCCGCGATCCGCCCGCGGAACTGTCCCAATCCAGACAACGGCGCGCTCCCTCGCCAACGTGCCCGGTTCCCCGCAGGACGGGCCATGTCTCAGATGCCCTGATGTATACCAGGAGATTCTCTCACCGGAGACTATGTGGCCATCACGAGAGCTAGCTGCGGATCATGTAAAGAAACGGGCAAGGTTTGCGGCGGCAAGCGGGGGCCGGCCGGGATCCGTTACCACGCCGGGTTTGCCGTGACGGGCGGCTAGCCGGTCACCGTGACCAGGCTGCCGTAGGTCAGGTACGGGTAGGCCTGCGCGGCCGCCGTGTAGGGCAGCTCCACGCAGCCCAGGCTCTGCAGCGAGCCATAGGAACCGCGCGGGAAGTAGTGCACGGCGTCACCGCCATTGAAATAGGAGACATACGACACCGGGTCGGCGTAGCTGCTGCCGTCGGGGTTGGTGCCGCGCATGATCTGGAACCGGTACCGGAGATAGACCGGGAACGTCCCGTCGACGGTGGGCGATACCGGGATCCCGGTATTGGCCAGGCTGCGGAAGACCACCCGGCCGTCGTGCCAGATCGTCAGCGTCTCGGGCAGGCCCTTGCTGGCGATGGCGTAGGTGTAGCCGTTGGCGTTCCGCTCGTTGCGCTGCACGGCGCGGAACACGGCCGCCCACAGCCTCGAGTTGACCGTCCCGCTCATGGTCATCCCGTGCTCGGACTCGAAGGCCATGATCGCGCCCCGCAGGACGACGTTGGCCGGGCTGGGCTGCCACATGCCCGCCAGCACGGTCGGGTAGCCGGGCTCCCAGGTGAAGCCGCCGGGCGGCGGGTCGTAGGCCAGCGCGGCCTGGCTGACCGGGGTGCCGGAGCCGTCCATCTCCGCGGCGCGCATCGCGGTGCCCTGGGCCGGCGACCACTGCAGCGGCAGGTAGCCGAGCTGGCCGAGCAGCTGCGCCAGCCGGGTCGGCGAGTAGCCGCGGGTGGTGAAGTGCGCCACCACGGGCCGGGCCAGCAGGCCGCCGCCCGCCATCCGGACGCCGGCCTTCCCGGCCGGAACCGCCACGGTGAAGCTGCTCCCGGGCCGGAACGGCCGGGCGGGCGTGAAGGCGGCGTCGTCACCGACGTGGCTCCACGTGCCGGGGACGGCCGGCCGGATCACGGGCACGGGCGATCCCGGTGCCAGCGGGGCCGTGAACTGCACCAGCACCGGCGCGCTGCCGTCAACCTGCCGGGAGTTCGAGGCCGGGGTCACCGACAGCACCCGCAGCGGCCCCACCGCTCCGCTGCCGCTGGCGACGTGCTGCCCGCCGGGAGCCCGCTGGCTGGCGCCCGCGTGCAGCAGGGCGTAGACGGCGGCGGCCACCATGACCACGACCGCTGCCGCGCCGATCAGGAGCAGCCGTGACCGGCGGCGGTTCTTGGCCTGCGCCGCGGTCCCCGCGCCGGCGCCGCCGCCCCCGCCGTGGCGGCCATGCCGTGGCCCGGCGTGTCCGGGCCCGCCCGCCTCCGGCTCGGTGCCTGCCCGGTCCATCTCCTGGCCCGCCGGCTGCTCGCCGGACCCCCGCACACTAAACACGCCGTTTTCCCCCGTCCGCGCCACCGCTCAGTCGCGCGATCACCATGCGTAACTGCCTGCGGCCATAATAGTTACTCAGCGTCACGGACGTACCCGACGCGAAACGCCGGGAATCCATTGGCGGCGTAAATGATCAGTAACGCAGGCCTCATAAATTGGCCCAACAGGCCCTTGCCGCTTGATTCGGCCCACCGGATATGCATCCCGGACGGACTGCCCCCGGGCGCCCCGCGAGACGGCCGTAAATTCCTGGGTTAACGGACCCGGGTCGCCGGTCACCGCCCGCCGCGGGCATCCTGATACCGCTGGTCACAGCCGCGGGTCCACGGGCTCGGATTCCAGCGCCAGCACCGCGAAGACGCACTGATGCACGCGCCAGAGCGGTTCGCCGCGGGCGACGCGGTCCAGGGCCTCGAGGCCGAGCGCGTACTCGCGCAGGGCCAGGGAGCGCTTGTGCCCCAGCCCCCGGGCCCGCAGGCGTTCCAGGTTCGCGGCCTCGGTGTAGTCGGGGCCGTAGATGATCCGCAGGTACTCGCGCCCGCGCACCTTCAGCCCCGGCTGGATCAGCCCTTTGCGCCCGCGGGTCAGGTTCCCGGCCGGCTTGACGACCATGCCCTCACCGCCGCTCGCGGTGAGCTCGGACCACCAGTCGGTGCCGGCGGCGAGGGAGTCCGGCTCGGTGGTATCCACGGCGATGCGGCGCGTGGGAGCGATGAGCCCGGGATCGGCGGCGGCCAGCCGGTCGGCCAGGTCGAGGTGCCAGGCATGCGGTCGCTCGTGATGAACTGCCGCCTCGGTGGCCAGGAGCTGGAAGGGGGCGAAGCGGACGCCCGCCAGTCCGTCGACCGGCCAGCAGTAACGCCGGTAGGCGTCGGTGAACGCCCCGGCGTTGGCTGCCCGGACCCGGCTGCGGTCGAGCAGGTCCCCGACGTCGAGGCCAGCCGCCGCGGCCTGGCCGAGCACCTGGACGGCGGCCGGCAGCGACGCCCGCGCCGCCGCTCCCACGGCCGCGTACTGGTCGCGGAGCAGCTGCCCGGCCTTGACGCTCCAGGGCATCAGCTCGGCGTCGAGCAGCAGCCAGGACGTGCCGAGCTCGGCGAACAGCCCGGCCTGCTCCGCGGCCACGCGCAGCCGGTCCACCAGCTGGGCGGTGAGTTCCCCGGAGAGGAACGCCCGGCCGGTGCGGGTCCAGACCGCACCTGGATGATCGCCGGGCGCGCTGAACCGGGCCCGCGCGTCAGCCGGGGTCCGGCAGACCAGCGCGACGGCCCGCGAGCCCATGTGCTTCTCCTCGCACACGACCCGGCCGATGCCCTCGGCCCGGAAGTAGTCGAACGCCTGCTCCGGATGCTCGAGCAGGCCCGGCCGGGCCGAGGTGGCGACCGGGCTCATGGTCGGGGGCAGGTAGAGCAGCCACCGCGGGTCGATCGCGAACCGGCTCATCACCTCCAGCGCGGCGGCGGCGTTCTCCTCGCGGACCCCGATGCGCCTCTGGTACTGCGTCTCGATGACCCGCGTGCCGATGACATCGGTGATGTCGAGGACCTCGGGGTCACGGCGCGCGGCGGCATCGACGGCAGCCGCCTCGGTGCTGGCCGGGAAGGGGCGGGCCGGCTGGTGGTAGACCTCGGCCGCCGGCACCGAGACCAGCTCCCGCTCGGGGTAGCGCAGTGCCGTGAGCCGCCCGCCGAACACGCAGCCGGTGTCCAGGCAGAGGGTGTTGTTGATCCATTCCGGGGCGGGGACCGGGGTGTGCCCGTACAGCACCATGGCCTTGCCGCGGTACTCCTGGGCCCACGGGTAGCGCACCGGCAGCCCGTACTCGTCGGTCTCGCCCGTGGTCTGCCCGTACAGGCAGAAGTCGCGGACCCGGCCCGACGCCCGGCCCTGATAGCGCTCGATCAGCCCGGCGTGCGAGACGACCAGCTGCCCGCCGTCCAGGACGTAATGGCTGATCAGGCCGTCCAGGAACTGCTCGACCTCAGCGCGGAGCTCGTCCGGCTCGGCTGCCAGCTGAGCCAGCGACTCGGCCAGGCCGTGAGTGACCTGCACGTTGCGGCCGCGCAGCGCGCGCAGCAGCTTGTTCTCATGATTGCCCGGCACGCAGAAGGCATCGGCCGCGGCCACCATGCCCATGACGAGCCGCAGCACGCCAGGCGTGTCGGGACCCCGGTCGACCAGGTCGCCGACGAAGATCGCGCGACGGCCATCCCGGTGGGCGCCCGTGGCCCGTCCCTCGCTGTCCCGGGCGATGTCGTAGCCCAGCTCGGTGAGCAGGAGCTCAAGCTCGGCCCGGCAGCCGTGGATGTCGCCGATGACGTCGAACGGCCCGCTCTCGTGCCGCAGGTCGTTGTACAGCTTCGTGCGGACCACGGAGACCCCCGCTATCTCTGCAGCGCCGCGCAGGGTGTGGACGGTCCGGAAGCCCTCCCGCTTGAGTCCCTTGACGCCCCGGCGCAGCTGGTCGCGCTGGCGGCCGATGACGTGGGCCCCGAAGTCGCGATCAGGACGGGCCGCGTTGCGGGCGACGCACACGCTCTCCGGGACGTCCAGCACGATCGCCACCGGCAGGACATCGTGCTCGCGGGCCAGGGCGACCAGCTGCCTGCGGGCGTCGGGCTGCACGTTGGTGGCGTCCACGACCGTCAGCCGCCCGGCCTTCAGCCGCTGGCCGGCGATGTAATGCAGCAGCTCGAAGGCCTGGGGCGTGGCGGACTGGTCGTTCTCGTCGTCGGCCACCAGGCCGCGGCAGAAGTCCGACGAGATCACCTCCGTCGGCCGGAAGTGGGCCCGCCCGAAGGTGGACTTTCCCGAGCCGCTGACGCCGATGAGGACGACGAGGCTCAGCTCGGGAACCGTCAGGTCGCGCGTCATGCGGCCACCTTGCTGAAGATCGCCATCTGGGTGGGCGGGCCGACCTCCGGGTCGTCTGCTCCCACCGGGAGGTAGCGAACCGCGTAGCCGTACGCCAGCGCCGCGCGCTGCGCCCAGGACCGGAACTCGTCCCGAGTCCACTCGAAACGGTGATCGCGGTGCCGCATGGTCCCGGCCGGCAGAGTCGCGAACCGCACGTTGTACTCCACGTTCGGGGTCGTCACGATCACCGTGACCGGGGCGGCATGGCCCAGCACGACCCGCTCCAGCGCGTCCAGGCGCGGCGGGTCGACGTGCTCGATGACCTCCATCAGCACCGCGACGTCCAGGCCGGCCAGTCGATCGTCCCGGTAGGTCAGGGCGGACTGGAAGATCTGCAGCCGGTCACGCTGCCGCTCGGTCATCTGGTCCAGGTGCAGCTTGCGTCCGGCGATCTGCAGGGCACGCGCCGACACGTCGGCCGCGACGATCTGCTCGATGCCGCGCTCGGCCAGCAGGTCCGCGACCAGCGCCCCCTCACCGCAGCCCAGATCACCAACCCGGCGGGCGCCCGCTGCCCGGATCGCCGCGAGCACGGCGCCGCGGCGCTGCTCGGCGAGCGGGACCGGCCCCTGCGGCGAATCCGGGGTGTCCAGCACGGCCGCGCCGTCCGGGGCATTGTCGAACTGCTCGGGCTCTGCGTCGTCGACCTCCGCCAGCCGCGCCAGCGCCGACTGGGTCAGTTCCCGGCGGTGCGACAGGTACCGCCGGGTGATGAGCGCCTTCTCCGGGTGAAACGAGAGCCACCCGTCGCCGGCCCGGATCAGCTTGTCGACCTCGTCGTTGCTGACCCAGTAGTGCTTCGCGTCATCCAGCACCGGGAGCAGTACGTACAGGTGGTTCAGGGCGTCGGCCAGCCGCACGTCAGCAGTCAGCCGGACCTGGAAGTAGCGCGAGTCGCCCCACTCCGGGATCGCCGGGTCCAGCGGGGTGCTCGTCGCCTCGACCCGCCATCCCAGCGGCTCGAACAGGCGGCGCAGCAGATCGGCGCCGCCCCGGCACGGGACCGCCGGGACGCCGATCTCCAGAGGGAGCGGCGAGGCCGCCAGCTCCGGGCGGGCGTCGCACCGCCCGGTGAGGGCCGTCCGGAAGACGTCCTTCAGCGCCATGGCCAGCATGCTCGACGCCGCGTACGGGCGGTCGTTCACGTACTGCCCCAGCGCGAAGCCCTCGCCGGCCGGTCCCTTCCGCCCGCGGACCAGCGCGATCGGATCAACCTCCAGGAGCAGCACCGCCGTGCACCGCTCGTCCGTGCTCTCCGGGTAGAAGACATGCGCCGTGCCCACGGACTGCGGGAACGACTGCACCCGGCCGGGATGCTTGTGCAGCAGGTACCCCAGGTCGGACGCCGGGGCGTGGGTGGTGGCGATGGTGAGCAGCACGATGACCCAGTCTTCACGAACCGGTCGCCTGCGTCGCCCCTATTCTCTGGGCCACTTCTCTGGGCCACCCGTTTTCCGGGCGGCGGGCAACCTCGTCATGAACCAGGGACACGGCGCGCTGGCCGTCTTGTAGTGCCTGGGGCGCGGTGTCAGGCTGGTGCCGTGGATGGCGGCATGCGGTGTGCGAGCGGCAGGGTCTTGATAGTGCGGAGCTACTACCGGGTGGCCGAACCGCCAGATGTGCAAGAGGTTCGCCTGCAGGTTCGGCTCGACGCCATCTGCATGCCCAGCCAGGATGGGCAGCCGTCCGGCTCCCCGGCACGGGTCGTGATGCGGCCGTTCACGGTCGGCTATGGCGCAGCCGACCATGATGAGCGGCTTGAGCGTGTCCGTGAAGCCGCTGCCGACTACGCGACGGACCAGCTCGACAAGCGCCTGGGCGGCAGCAGGCTCGACACAGGTCTGTGGATGTCGGAGAACTCGTTCCCTCCTGCCATCGCCGTGCAGGTCATGACAGATGTCAACGTCAGGCTGAACGAAGGGCTTGCACGTACTCTGAGGAACGCTGCTGTCAGTGCCGGGTCTCCTGCCGTGGTCGCCGACGTGGGCGCCGGGATCGCCGCCGACTTCGCCCTGGCTCCGGTCGCGAAGCCGATAAGACAGGCGACAAGGACGATTGAGTTGGCCGGGCTGGCGATTGGCGTCATCACCTGCCAGCCACATCTGGCCATGGCCTGCGCGAAAGCCCTTGTTCATGACGAAGCCAGGACGCTCGGCAGCAGAGCCATTACTGACGCAATTCGTGATCAAGCCAGTTCTGCAAGAGGCAGGGCAGGAAGGCAGCCGGGTATCCTAAGGACCCCGGGAACCGGCACAGCACCGCCTCCTTACCGTAGGCAATATCCAGGAAGCACGGCTGCTAACGACAGGACGCGGAACGACCGGCCCGGTCGCACCGATCGAGGCACGAGAGGCGGCCCGGCGGCGGGCCACCCCTGAGGCGAGGTGACCCGCGTGGATCGTGCGTGGCGAGACAGGTGACCAGACCGATCAGGAATCGAGAAGCGCCGGTCAGCGAGCCGCAGCTAGCCTGACCGTCATGGACATCACCATTCACGCGACGTTCCTCCCACAGGACGACCCGGACGCAGCCCTGGCCTTCTACCGAGACACCCTCGGCTTCGAGGTCCGCAACGACGTCGGATACGGCGGGATGCGCTGGATCACGGTCGGACCCGCCGGCCAGCCCGGCACGTCCATCGTCCTGCACCCGCCGGCCGCCGACCCCGGCATCACCGACGACGAGCGCCGGACCATCACCGAGATGATGGCCAAGGGAACTTACGCCATCATCACCCTGGCCACCAAGGACCTCGACGGCACCTTCGCGCGGCTGGAGGCCAGCGACGCCGAGGTCGTCCAGGAGCCGACCGAGCAGCCGTACGGGGTCCGCGACTGCGCCTTCCGCGATCCCGCGGGCAACCTGATCCGCATCAACCAGCTGCGCTGAGCCGCGCTGACGCGGCTGTTTCAGGTCCTCTGTCGGCAGTGGGATGGCATTGGAGACGACGCGGGGTGAAGCGGGTGCTAGCTTGCCGTGATGCGCTCTGGCCCTAGAGGTGGTTCTAGACCCCTGCCCGCGCTCTGACCAGCGGGCTAGCGCATAGGCGGTCATTGACCGACCTCCGGAACGTCAGGTCGGCCAATGTGGTGAAATGGTGCGCGAGCGACAAGCACCCCGGCGCAGCGACACGTTACCCGGGCCACATGCGTGGTGCGGGGACGGCGGTGGTGACAGCCAGGAAGGCAGGTGTCATGTCCAGCGCGCAGTTGTATGACACCATCGGAGCCACTTACACCGTGACGCGGCGCACCGAGCCGCGGATCGCCGCGCAGGTCTGGGCTGCGCTCGGCGATGCGCGGACCGTATTGAATGTCGGGGCTGGCACCGGCTCCTACGAGCCCTCCGGCCGTGACGTCACCGCGGTGGAACCGTCGGCGGTCATGCGTGCGCAGCGTCCCGCAGGCGCGGCGCCGTGCGTGGCTGCTGCCGCGGAGAGCCTTCCGTTCGAGGACCAGTCCTTCGACGCCGCGATGGCTTTTGCCACCGTTCATCACTGGCAGGACCCGATCGCGGGCCTGCGCGAGATGCGGCGCGTGGCTCGCCGCGTGGTGGTCTTCACGCACGACAGCAGTGACACCGGATGGCGTGGCCGGTTCTGGCTTACTCGCGACTACCTGCCTGAGGTCGCTGACCTCCTCGTAGGGCGGCCTTCGCTGACCGAGCTGGCCCGCGCGATCGGAGCCCGGATAGAGCCGGTGCTCATTCCGTGGGACTGCGCGGACGGCTTCTTCGAGGCCTACTGGCGCCGGCCCGAGGCATACCTGGACGATCATGTTCGTCGCGGACTATCGGTGTGGGCCAGAGTCGGGCCGGACGCCGAGCAGCGGGCAGTGCGCAGCCTCCGTGTTGACCTTGTCTCAGGCCGGTGGGCCGAACGCAACCGCGACCTCGTCGCTCTCGATGCAGCGGAGCTTGGCCTTCGCCTGCTCGTAACCTGAACCCCGCCGCAGGCTGGGTACAAGTTGCTGCGACTGCCGCCGCTGGCTGAGCTTTGTCACAGGGCCTCTGACCTGGTGGGCGATACTGGGATCGAACCAGTGACCTCCTCGGTGTGAACGAGGCGCTCTCCCGCTGAGCCAATCGCCCGTGTCCGCGGCATCGTCGGGCCGCCGCGGAAGCGTTTACCAGACTAGCGCATCCGCGACTGGCGGGAAGTCGCGTCTTCGCCGCCTGTCTCCGTCCCGGCAGTCCGGGCCTGCTTGTCCCTGTCTGGCAGGCTTTCCCTCGGGTGACACGCCGAGTCTCTCCAGAAACTTCGCGGCGCCCCCGCTGGCAGGGCCGGCCTCCCGGGTGCGCGGACCCGGCCGGGCGCGACCCCGAGGCGGTCATCAGGCCTGGCCGTACCCGCGATTTCGCCGCATGTCCTGCTTCCGGACGCCCGGTTCGCCCGCTCCTTGGCCGCCGTATCCGGCGAAACCAGGGATGTACTGACTGTTACGCATCGTCGGCCCGCATGCCGGCGCAACGCCCGATCTGCCGGTTGATGAGTGAGACCAAGGTCACATTGCGTCGTTGGGGGGCATGGAACAGGACGTGCCAGAAACGGTGTTTTATGATCCGGAGCGTTTGACCAGGTCGGGCCCAGTCGGGCCGGATTTGTTGATCAGTGACCGAGGTTACGAGCGCTCCAATTCGCGGAATCTAACTGGCGCGTTGACATTCCGGCGGCACATCAGTGCCATAAGTGATGGCAAACGCGTCCCGACGAGGAAGCCCGGCAATCCGGGACACGACAAGGCAAAGGTCTGGCCCGATGATGAACAGCAGCGCTACCGTCTCCGCCGAACTCGGACTCAGTCTGGTGGTTCCCGAGCACGGAGCCGTTCCGCTCGTGGCCAGCCTGTGCTACAGCGCTGACGACCCCTACGCTATCCGTATGGCCTTCCACGTGGGCGCCGACGAGCCGGTGGAGTGGATCTTCGCGAGGGAACTGCTGGCCGTCGGCCTGGAGGGACCCGCTGGCGAGGGCGACGTCCAGGTGTGGCCGTCGCTGGAGCGCGGCCTCGAGGTGCTGAACCTGGCACTGTCGTCGCCGTTCGGGGAGGCCCATTTCGAGGTCCCGCGCAGCGCCACGGCAGAGTTCCTCAGCCGGACGTACGGGATGATCGCCGCGGGCCGGGAGAGTGAGTTCCTCGACGTCGACAACGAGCTCGACGAGCTGCTCTGGCGCGCCTAGCCGTTATGCAGGATTTCCCCGGGTTATCGCAAGCCGCCGCAGTTTGCGCTGGCCGTTTCGCAGATGTCGGGGAGTAGCCGGTCAATGGCAGCTATCTGTTCCGCTACCTCACGGTCGACGTCCATGCGCGGCACATGCTGCCGGATAAGGGAGTGCACGGCCGCAATAGCGGCGCTTGGCTCCGCTATGTCCGCTCGCATTCCCACGCCCTGGGCCGCGCAGAGTATCTCTACCGAGAGGCAGGTACGGACGTTCTCGACGATGTCGCGGAGCTTGCGCACTCCTGTCCAGCCCATCGAGACGTGATCCTCCTGCTTGCCCGAGGTCGGGATGGTGTCGACGCTGGAGGGATGGGCGAGCACCTTGTTCTCGCTGACCAGTGAGGCGGCCGTGTACTGGGCCAGCATGTAGCCGGAGTTGGTCCCCGCGTCCGGGGCCAGGAACGGCGGCAGGCCGCGCGAGAAGGCCGGGTCGAGCATCCGGTCCACCCGCCGCTCACTGATGCTGGCCAGTTCCGAGATCGCCATGCCGAGCATGTCGGCGGCGAACGCCAGGGGCTCACCGTGGAAGTTGCCCGTGGTCATGACCTCGCCGTCGGCCACAATGACCGGGTTGTCCACCACGGCGCCCAGCTCGGTGTCCAGCACCCGCCGGGCGTAGCCGAGCACGTCCCGCACCGCACCGTGCACCTGAGGCGCGCAGCGCAGGCAGTAGGCGTCCTGGACCGCGTGCCTGCTGTGCCGGTGGCTGGCCATCAGCCCGGAGCCCGCCAGCAGCGCCCGCAGGTTGGCGGCGCTGTCCAGCTGGCCCGGGTGCGGCCGGATGACCTGCACCCGCTCGTCGTAGGGCCGGTCGGTGCCGAGCAGGGCCTCGATGGACATGGCGCAGGCAATGTCGGCCGCCGCCACGAGCAGCTCGGTGTCACGCACGGAGAAGGCCAGCAGCGCCTGCATCGGCTCGGTCCCGTTGACCAGCGACAGGCCCTCCTTCGGGCCGAGGGTCAGCGGCTCGATTCCGTGCTCGGCGAGCACCTCCGCGGCCGGACGACCCGCCGGCCCGTCGGCCGGGGTCCGCAGCCGTCCGCCGCCAATTAGCGGCTGAGCCAGGTGCGCGAGCTGGGCCAGGTCACCCGACGCCCCCACCGAGCCCTTGCCGGGGATAACCGGCAGCAGGTTCAGCTCCAGCAGCTCCAGCAGTCGGCGGGGCAGGTCAACCCGCACCCCGGACAGGCCCGCCGCCAGCGTCCGGGCCCGCAGCAGCAGGATGGCGCGGACGGCGGCATCACCCAGTGGCGCCCCGCTGCCCGCGGCGTGCGAGACCACGATCGACCGCTGCAGGCGGTTCAGGTCGGCCTCCCCCACCGCGGTATCGGCCAGGGCCCCGAAACCGGTGTTGACGCCGTAGACCGGGCTGTCCCCGGCAATTGCCGCGGTGACGACACCGAGGCTGAATTCCATCCGGGCGGCCACCTCCGGGCCGAGCTCGGCCCGCGCGGCTCCGTTCGCCACGTCTACCACGTCTTCCACGGTGAGAGCGTCGCCGTTGACGACCACAGTTCGCATGGGAGCAGCCTGCCATCCGGCGGGCAGCCCCGGCGCCAGACCCCTGATCTTGGGCCCCGGCACGCCCCGGCTCGGCTGCGGCGGGCATGGTGGCGAGTTTGCGGGCCGAGCAGGATCGGCTACAGTTCTGAACGCGCGCCGATGATGGTCACTTGCTATCCTCTAGGCTCCATCGGTGTTACGCGGACGTGGCTCAGTTGGTAGAGCATCACCTTGCCAAGGTGAGGGTCGCGGGTTCGAATCCCGTCGTCCGCTCGGAAGTGCCGGAAGCCGTCCTGCGCGCCGACG
>Ga0066790_10000912_pt1 | contig 12039 bp, 9 predicted proteins | sample OrgsoiDNA2013050_FD_70963 | JGI IMG/M metagenome (GOLD analysis project Ga0066790, IMG submission 70963) | Permafrost soil microbial communities from the Arctic, to analyse light accelerated degradation of dissolved organic matter (DOM) -... | ecosystem: Environmental > Terrestrial > Soil >...
GCGTTTCTGGTGCCACGCGAAAAGCGCGGAGCCATGCTGGTGGCGGCGCTGGCTGCGGGTGCGGTGCTGCAGGCGGGGTGGCTGGTCAATCCTCCGGCGGAGAAGCCCGATCATCTGGCGCTGCTGGTGCAGCAGAATATTCCGGTCTCGGCCGACTGGACTCAGCCGCTATATTTTCAACACACACTGAGCGACCTCATCGATCTCACCACGAAATCTGCCGCCGCGAGCCCGGCGAGAATCGATCTGGTGGTTTGGCCGGAATCGCCAGCGCCGTTCTTTGTCAACGATGGAAAATTTCGCGCAGCGGTCAGCGGAATGACGCTCGCCACAAAAGCGTGGACGATCACTGGCTCCGTCGGAAATGGTCAAGCCGTCGCCGGCAAAGAGGCGACGGCATTCAATTCCGCGGCCTTGATCAGTCCCAATGGCGAATGGACTGCTCGTTACGACAAGATCCATCTCGTGCCATTCGGCGAATATCTGCCGTTCCCCAGCATATTTTCTTTTGCCGGAGGCCTGACCGACGAAGTCGGCCGCTTCGAACGCGGCACCTCGCGAGAACCGCTGAACGCTGGAGGAACAAAACTCGGCGTCTTTATCTGCTATGAATCGATCTTTCCCGACGAAGTGCGGCAGTTCGCCGATCGCGGCGCGCAAGTCTTCGTCAATCTTTCGAACGATGGGTGGTATGGCGATAGCGGCGCCTATGCGCAACATCTGAATCAGACTCGCATGCGCGCCATCGAAAATAATCGCTGGCTGCTGAGCGCGACTGATACCGGAGTGACCGCGTCCATCGACCCCTGGGGACGCGTCGTGGCGCAGATTCCGCGCAAGGAGCGCACCACGCTGGTGGCGCCCTATGCGCTCACTTCGGTAACTACTTTCTATTCGCGCCACGGGGACTGGTTCGCGTACGTGTGTGCGATAATTTCCCTGGGAGCGCTCGTCGCGCGCTTCACATCTTCCAAAACCCGCAAGAAGGTTGACGCGTCCTCATGAATCAAGAATTGGTGCTGGAATACGAAAAGCTGGGCAAGAAGGTCCACGAACTTCGGGAGTATCTTTGACGCGGAGAGGGTCCGTCCGCAGTTAGCCGAAATTGAAAAGCAGTCCGCCGACCCGAATCTGTGGTCGAATCCGCAACGCTCCCAGCAGGTCATGCGCGAAAAGAAGCGCCTGGAGCACGTGCTCACGACCGACGCCGACCTCGCTCACCGCGGCGACGACATCGCCGCCTACTTCGATCTCGCCAAAGAAGGTGAGAACGTCGACGCCGACTTGCAGCGCGAAATCGGCTCTCTCCGCGAGTTGCTCGACAAACTTGAAACCGAGACATTGCTCTCCGGCGACAACGATGCGCGCAACGCCATCGTCACCATTCATCCCGGCGCCGGCGGCACCGAGTCGCAGGACTGGGCCGACATGCTTCTGCGCATGTATTTGAGATGGGCCGAGCGGCGCGGCTTTGAGACGGTTCTCTACGACTACCAGTCGGGAGACGAGGCGGGCCTGAAATCGGCGACCTTTGCCGTGAACGGCGAGTATGCCTACGGACTTCTGCAGGGTGAAATCGGCGTGCATCGCCTGGTGCGCATTTCGCCCTTCGATCAGGCCAAGCGGCGACATACTTCGTTCGCCAGCGTTTATGTGTCCCCGGAGATCGACGACAGCATCGAGATCGTGATCAAACCGGAGGACATTCGAATCGATACGTACCGGTCCAGCGGCAAGGGCGGGCAGCACGTGAACACCACCGACTCCGCCGTACGAATCACGCACATTGCGACGAACCTGGTCGCGAATTGCCAGAACGAGCGCTCGCAGCACAAGAATAAAGAACGCGCCATGAGCATGCTGCGCTCCAAGCTCTACGAATTCGAGATGGAGAAAAAGCGGGCCGCCACGAAAAAAATCGAGGACTCCAAACTCGACATCGAATTCGGATCGCAAATTCGTTCGTACGTGCTGCAGCCCTACCGCATGATCAAGGATCACCGTACCAAGATCGAAGTAGGCGATGTGGACCGCGTGCTCGATGGCGATCTGCAGCAATTCATTCGTGGATACCTTCTGGCGCGGCGCGGGGAGAAGCAGTGACAACAGCGAAGAAGGCCAAACCACAGAGAACACAGAGAACACAGGGGCTTGGTCCCCGCTTCCTGCACGCCTTTCAATTCGCCGCTGAGAAACACGCCAACCAGACTCGCAAAGCCTCGACCATTCCTTACATCGCGCACTTGATGGGAGTGGCTTCACTCGTGCTGGAAGCGGGAGGCGACGAAGATCTCGCGATTGGGGCGCTCTTGCACGATGTTGTCGAGGATTGCGGGGGCGCGCCGATGCTGCGGGAGGTCCGTCGTCGTTTCGGCGCACGCGTGGCGAAGGTCGTTGACGGATGCACCGACGCCGACACCAACCCCAAGCCCCCGTGGCGCGAACGGAAAGAGAAATACATTGCCCGATTGAAGAAAGAAGAAGCCGAGACGCGCCTGGTGTCGGCCGCCGACAAGCTCAACAATGTGCGTTCGATCCTTAGCGATTACCGTGCCGTCGGAGAATCTGTGTGGTCACGGTTCGCCGGTGGACGCGACGGCACTCTTTGGTACCATCGGGCTTTGCGGGACGAATTTCTGCGCAGCAAACCGAATCGCATCACCCGCGATCTGGAACTTGCAGTAGACGAATTGGAATCGTTGACCGGCGGGAAGCCCTTGTCCACGGGCCGTCTCGCGTCCGAGGTGTGAAGCTATGGGGCGCATGATCGATCAAATTCGCGCTTCGAAATTGCCGTCGAACATGATGCAGTTTGCCGCTCGCGGCGCGTTACAGGTCTCCGCCGCCGAGAACATCGAGATTCTTGTTTATCTGGCGAAGAACAATAAAGTGTTCGGCGATCTGGCGCGCATGACGCTTGCCGGGTGGGACGAAAAATCTTCGAAGGCAGCGGCTGCCGATCCGCAGACTTCACCGGAAGTTTTGAATTACCTGGTTTCGCCGGACAACGTGCGGCCCGCGCTGCTTCCCGCGCTGCTCGAGAATCCGTCAGTGCCGGAAGCGCCTATCGTGAAACTGGCCGTGTCCGCCATGCGCGATACCATCGAGATCATGCTCAAGAGCGTGCGCGTGCGCACGCTGGGCGGCGTGATCGGCTCGCTGAAATCAAATCCGTATTTGACGAAAGAAGAAGTGGAAGAACTGCGCGCCCAGTCGCGCGCCAGCGAGGCCGCGGCAAGCGGGTCGCCGGAGACTAGTGCGCTTCCGGTCGACGCAGCGGCGGGAGCGGCCGAGTCCGCTGCGAGCGCGAAAACTGCAACCGACGGCACTGAAACAGACAATGCTGAAGCCGGTGGCGCCGACGACGAGACTGTGGCTGCCTTCTTGAAGGAACACGCCGACGACATCGCTGCGGAGGGAGACAAGCCATTTAAGCCCCTGGGCGGGATCGTCGAACTCCTGGGAGAAGATTATTTCCCGGTAACGCAGACTGCAGAAGAGCCGGAGGCCAAAGAACCAGCCCCGGTTGCGGTGCCGGCGGTGCGCGGGAAACCGAAGGCTCCCGAAGCGGGCAAGCGCGAGAACGCCCTGCAGAAAATCAGCCGCCTCAACGTGCAGGGCCGGATCCAACTGGCGTTGAAGGGCAACAAGGAGGAGCGTTCGCTTCTGATTCGTGACGGCACAAAGATCGTTGCGTTTGCCGTACTGGAAGCTCCCAAACTCTCCGACGGCGAAGTGGAAAAGTTTGCCAGCCAGAAAAACGTGCTGGAGGCGGTGTTGCGGCAGATTCCGTTAAAGCGCAAGTTCATGAAGAATTACAAAATCGTGCGGAATCTCGTAGCCAATCCGCGTACTCCGCTCGATCTTGGCCTGACTTTAATGAAAAACATCTTGCCGCCGGACCTGAAGGCCATCGGCGGCAACAAAGATGTTTCGGAAACGATCCGCAATTTGGCGATGAAAATGTACAAGCAGAAGATGGAAGCATCCGCCAAGAAATAGGCCAGGTAAAATTCCGGAGAATCCGTGGCTTCCTTACCTCAACCCGATCCCATTGCCGATCTGCTCAAGCGAGCCAAGACCATCGCCGTGGTTGGCCTCTCCGCCAACCCGCTGCGCCCCAGCCACGGCGTGTCGGCTTACATGCAGAGCCATGGATACCGTATCATCCCGGTGAATCCGCACGTGAAGGAGTGTCTGGGCGAGAAGGCGTACGCGACGATTCTCGATGTGCCGGAGAAGATCGACATCGTCAATATTTTTCGGCGGCCGGAGTATGTCGAAGAAGTTGTCGACCAGGCGATTCAGCTCAAGGTTCCAGCGATATGGATGCAGGAAGAAGTGATCCACGAAAAGGCGGCGGAAAAGGCGCGCCAGGCCGGCATTTTCGTGGTGATGGACCGCTGCATTCTGATGGAGCACCGCGCGCGGATGCGATAGCCGAAGTGGGGCGGACACTCTTGTCCGCCGCCTTTGACCTGGACTTTGATTTTGGAACTTTGAATCACCTGATCGGTGGGACCAAATTCAGCTTCAGGAGCGGCAGACAAGAGTGTCCGCCCACATTAGCTAACTCCCACGAACACTACGCTGGCGTCGTCGCGAACGCCGTTGCCATTGGCGAAGGTGCGTACGTCGTCGATGATGCTCACCGCCGATGCTCCCGGCCTGACCGCATGCTCCGCGAGGCGGCACAGGCCGTATTCTTCCTCGTTCGCATCCACGGCCTCGGTAATGCCGTCGCTGTAGAACACCAGCCTTGAGCCTTCGGAGAGCGTAACCTGCGTCTCCGAATAATCTCCGCTGCCCAAGCCAAGCGGCATTCCGCGCTCGGTGTCGAGGAAGTGCTCGCCATCGTTGTCGATGAACAGCGGCAGCAGATGCCCGGCATTGGCAAAGACCACGCTGCGGGTTTTGGGATTGAGCACCGCATACACCATGGTGACGAATTTCCCGGCGGGAAAATCATCGACCAGCAACTGGTTCAGTCTGGTCAGTACTTCGCCGGGTGTGCAGCAGGCTTCAGCCAAGGAGCGGAAGATTCCGCGCGTGGCCGCCATCAGCAATGCTGCGGCCGTTCCCTTGCCGGAAACGTCGGCCAGAACCAGCCCCCAGCGGCCGTCAGGAAACGGAATGAAGTCGTACCAATCGCCGCCCACGGCGCGGGCAGGTTCGCTGCGGCCGGACACGACAAAGCCTGGAATGTAAGGTGAGCTTTTGGGCAACAGAGCTTGCTGCATGGCGCGCGCTTCCTGCGCTTCGCGGTCGAGAGCGTCGCGCCGGGCGCGTTCGTTCTGAAATCGGCGCGCGTTGTGCACCGCGACCGCAACGTGATCGCACAACGCCTGCAGGATTCGCAATTGCTGACGCGGAAACCCATCCGCCTCAGGATGCGAGGCGGTGAAGACTCCCACCAGCCGTTCGCCCACGCGGAGCGGTATTGCTACCTCGGAGAGTGTGGAGTGTTCGCAGGAAATGTAGTACGGATCCCGCCGAACGTCGGGAGCATAACGCATCTGGCCGGTCGAGGCGACGTACCCCACCATTCCCTCTACGCCGATCTTCAGGCGGTGCCCCTTGTGGTGCAGCTTGCACCCCCGCACGCCGGCCAGCACCATGTCTCCACGTTCTTCGTCGTGCAGGTAGATGCTGGTCTCCACGCAACCAAACGAATCCGTCACTTCGTTCACGACGCTGTCGATCAACTGATCGAGGTCAAGGATGGAGGTGATTTTCTGCGCGGCTTTCTGCACGCGCTGCAGATCTTCCACCAGGCCGGAGGGCAGGGTGCGAACGGTCGGCTCGTTGGCGATCACATCAGGAATGGCAGCCATGGAAGCAGTCCTTCCCGCCGAAAGCAGGGCTTGAGAATAGCCTGTGTTGCATTATGTGATTGCTCGGAGGGGCTCTACGATTCTTTTTTTGGCGATGCGGAAATGTTCTCCGAGCCGCGGGAACGCTGGCGTTTGATCTCGTCCATCCGCTCGCGAATGCGCTTCTCGATGCCTTCATTCGTAGGCCGGTAGTAGACGCGGTCGCGCAAGTTGTCGGGCAGGCACTGCATGTCCGCCACTTTCGATTCCAGGTCGTGCGCGTACTGATATCCCCGGCCGTAGCCGAGACCCTTCATCAGCCCGGTGGGAGCGTTGCGAAGGTGCAGCGGGACGGCGTCGGCGGACGTCTGCTCAACATCTTTCGTGACGTCACCGTAGGCGGTGTACAACGCGTTCGACTTGGGCGCGACGGACAAATAAACAACGGCTTGCGCCAGCGCCAGATTTCCTTCCGGCATGCCGATGAAATCGACTGCGTCGCGGGCCGCCATGCAGAGCGAAAGCGCATTCGGATCGGCAAGGCCGATGTCTTCGACGGCCATGCGCACCACGCGGCGGGCGACATAGAGCGGATCTTCTCCCGCTTCGAGCATTCGTCCCAGCCAGTAAAGCGCGGCATCGGGATCGCTGTTGCGCACAGACTTGTGCAGTGCGGAAATCAGGTTGTAATGTTCTTCGCCCGACTTGTCGTAGAGCAGAATCCTCTTCTGCAGCGCGTCGCGAACGATATCGTCGGTGATCTCTGACGAAGAATGTTTCGTGGGTGCCCCACTTCTCGCCTCTTTTGCGAGAAGTGGGTCTTTCGCGAGCCCGGCGGCCACCTCTAAGACGTTGTACGCACTCCGAGCATCGCCGCTGGTGTAGCTGGCAATTCTCCGCAGCACGTCATCAGATGCCGTCACATTCATGTCGCCGAGTCCACGCTCGCGATCAGTGAGAGCGCGCCGAAGCAGCAGCACGATCTGATCCTCAGTCAGCGGCTTCAGCACATAGACGCGAGTGCGCGACAGCAACGCGGAATTAATTTCGAACGACGGATTCTCTGTGGTCGCGCCGATCAGCCGGATGTTGCCCTTCTCCACGTGGGGGAGGAAAGCGTCCTGCTGCGCCTTGTTGAAGCGGTGAATTTCGTCGATGAAGACGAGCGTCCGCGTGCCATACTGCCGGGCGCGTTCGGCATCGGCCATGACCTGCTTGATTTCCTTGATTCCTGCAAGAACAGCGGAAAACTCGATGAACTCCGCCTTGGTCAGGCGGGCGATGATCTTGGCGAGAGTCGTCTTACCCGTGCCCGGCGGTCCCCAAAAGATAAGCGAGCCAGTGTCATCTCTGTCGACCTGCGTACGCAGCGGTTTGCCAGGGCCGATCAAGTGCTCCTGCCCGACGTACTCGTCAAGCGTGCGCGGGCGCATGCGGTCGGCCAGAGGGCGCGGCGTCGCGACCGCGCTACCGGCATTCGGGATGGGCTGAAAAAGGCTCATTGATTGGCGCGAGCATCGCGTATAAGTTCAGATCGCGACGGCCTTGGTCGTTACTGCGAAATGCAACTCCGGCGCCGAAGGCAGCGCGCCGATTTCGGCCGCGTAACGATAGAACAATTGCAGACCCTCGAGGCATCCGGAGTCGAGGTTGTAGTGAATATTCTGGGTCAGATAGCTGCGCACATCGGCTTCAGTCATATCGAGGCGCGGCGCCCATTCACAGGCAATCTGGTTGAGGCTGGCGGGCTCCAGTCCGTGATCGCGAGACGCCTGGAGGATTGACGCCAGATCGAGCGAGGGTGCAGCGTCGGACAATGCCTCGCCGCGCACCGCCCAGAAGGCGAAGACGAACGGCTTGCCAGTGTGGCGAAGCCATTCCTCCGCCAGGTCGAGTGTGTGGTAACGCTTCCGGTCGACCTTTAGCGCGGGATCGCCGATCAGCAACCCGGCGTCATTTTCGGCCAGCATCTGATCGATGTTGGGGGCCATCGCAGTGAATGTCCGTCTGCCGCCGAGCCATTTTTCCAACAGAATTTTGGTCAGAGCGACCGAGGTCATCGAAGAAGTATCCAGCGCGATGGTGCCAACCTGTTCGATCGGAACCTTGCTGACCAGAAGAATCGAGCGTACCGCCCGCCGCGAGGCGATGGCCACTTCGGGCAGAACCAGCAATCCGGGGATCTGGGCGTAAGCTGCCGCTGGAATGATGCCGATGTCAGCCGAGCCCTCGGCCAGGGCGCGGGCGCAGGCAGAAGGCAAAGTGTAAGAGATGTCGAAATCGCCGCCAGCCTTGCCGTGCTCGAAATCCCACATCAAAGGTGCGGTATTAAGGTAGGAAATGGCGGAAATACGCAGCCTTGGCATGATTTCCTCAAGTTTAACAAAATTCATGTGACGGATGACCTTGACTTCGCTCCGGGCGGTGCTTAGATTCCCGCTCGGAGCACCTTATCTTGTCGATAACCGCCGCACCACCCTCCGCCACGCACCTGCTGGAATGGCTGGCCATTACCCTGACGCCGGGCCTGGGGCCGACCAAGGCGCGCAAACTGGTCGAGCATTTCGGTTCGCCGGAAGCGGTCTTTCGCGCGTCGCTGACCGAACTCGAGAGCACAGGCATTCAGGCGGTTTCCGCGCAATCGCTGGCTACAGGGAAGTCAGCTGAGCTCGCCAGGGAGGAGATCGCCCGCGCTGCCGCCGCAGAGGCGACCGTGATCTCCGTGGACGATCCTTCCTATCCGCCGCGCCTGAAGGAAATTTATGATCCTCCGCTGATTCTGCGGGTTCGCGGCAATCTTGAAGTGCTGACCAAACCGGGCATTGCGATGGTCGGCACGCGGCATCCCACGCCGTACGGGTCTGGCATGGCCGAGCGCCTCGGCAGCGATCTGGCGGCGCAAGGCTTGGTCATTATTAGTGGCATGGCGCGAGGGGTCGACACGGCCAGCCATCGCGGTGCGATCTCGGCAAAGGGCAAGACGGTCGCGGTATTTGGCACGGGCGTGGACGTAATTTATCCGAAAGAAAACTCGCGCCTGGCGGAGCAGATTCTGGCTCTGGGCGGCGCGCTGATCTCTGAATTTCCTTTGGGAACATTCGCCGCGCCGCAGAATTTTCCCATTCGCAATCGCATCATCAGCGGCATGTCGGTCGGCGTGCTCGTGCTCGAAGCCGCGGAGTATTCCGGCACGCGCATCACCGCCCGCTGCGCGCTCGAGCAGAATCGTGACGTTTTTGCCGTGCCCGGCAACATTACCAACAAGAATTCCTGGGGTCCGAACACACTCATCAAACAGGGGGCAAAGCTGGTTGCGACCTGGGAAGACGTGTGGGAGGATCTCCCACCAGAAGTACGACTTGCACTCACTCCGCCCGCCTCGCCTGAATCCCCGGATGGCAAATCCGCATCTCTATTCCCGGACGAAGGGCTCCCTCCTCACGAAAAGCGAATCCTGAGCCTGCTGAAAGCCGACGAGTCCACGCACATCGACGAAATCGTCGAAAAGTTGGAAAACGAAATGTCCTCCTCGGAAATTTTCGCCGCGCTGTTTGAGCTGGAGTTGAACGGCAAAGTGCGGCAAATGCCGGGGAAGAATTTTGTGAAAAGCTTTTGAGCAATGAGCAATGAGCAGTGAGCGACGAGCGACGAGCAATGCGCCTTGAGCGATGAGCACGAGCTGTGAAGAACTACAAAGAACTGGTTGTATGGAAGAAAGCTCACGAGATGGCTCTGGACGTCTACAATGCGACTCGTCAATTTCCAAGGGAGGAGCTTTATGGACTGACGAGTCAGTTGCGTCGCTCTGCCGCTTCCGTGGGGGCAAACATCGCGGAGGGATCTGGCAGGCGGTCCAACAATGAGATTTGCCGCTTCCTGCAGATCGCGCGTGGATCAGCAAGCGAAGCCGAGTATCACATACTGCTCGCTAGCGATCTTAAGTTATTGCGAGAGGAAGAGTTTCACAAACTTTCGCGTCAAGCTGATGAGGTGCAGCGCATGCTGACTGCGCTGATTCAGAGCTTCCATATCGGGAAGACAGATGCTCCCAGACTATAAGGGTTGTGTTTAGGCAAAACGAGTCGGTTTGGCTCATTGCTCACAGCTCATTGCTCATCGCCTTCTCCCGGTAACTTGTCGCTTTCCGCCCATTCGTGCTAGCGTCGAATTCGGTAAGCATAGAAACAGAGGATCCATTGTCAAAAAGTTTAGTCATTGTCGAATCGCCGGCCAAGGCGAAGACCATCCAGAAATATCTGGGGAAGGGCTTCACGGTTGAGGCTTCGCTCGGGCACGTGAAGGATCTGCCCAAGAGCACGCTGGGCGTCGATACCGAAAACGATTTCGATACCGATTACGTCGTCATCCCGGGCAAGGAAAAAGTCGTGGCCAAGCTGAAGAAGCTGGCGGCTGCGTCGGATTTTATTTATCTGGCGCCTGACCCTGACCGCGAAGGCGAAGCCATTGCCGCACATCTTGCGAGCGAACTCGGCGAGAACGGCAAGAAGACGAAGAAGGCCAAGAAGGCAAAAAAAGGCGAGGAGGAAGCTCCTCCGCGCATTCAACGCGTTACCTTCAACGAAATTACCAAGCGCGCGGTGCAGGCAGCGTTCGAGCATCCGCGAGCCATCGATCAGAATCTTGTCGACGCGCAGCAAGCCCGCCGAGTGCTCGACCGGCTGGTGGGATACCAGGTCTCTCCGCTGCTGTGGGATAAGGTTCGACGCGGACTTTCTGCGGGACGCGTGCAGACCGTTGCGTTGCGGCTGATTGTCGAACGCGAACGCGAAATCAAAGCGTTCCAGAAAGTCGAATACTGGACCATCGACGCGAATCTGTCGGCCAGCAAGCCGCCGGCGTTCGACGCGCGCTTTCTGGGCAAGGGCGAAGAAAAGATTGAAGTCAACAACGGCGAGGATGCGGAAAAAATTCGCGCCGCTCTCGAAAAAGCGGACTGGACTGTGCGGTCGGTCGACAAAAAAGAGCGCCGCCGCAACGCTGCGCCACCGTTTACCACCAGCAAGCTGCAACAAGACTCATCCCGCAAGCTGCGCTTCAGCGTCAAGCGCAGCATGATGATCGCTCAACGCTTGTATGAAGGCGTGGAACTGGGCGACGAGGGCTCGGTTGGCCTCATCACCTACATGCGTACCGATTCCACCCGCGTCGCGCCCGAGGCGATCGCTGAAGTTCGCGAGTATGTGGGCAAGGAATATGGCCAGCAGTATTTGCCGGAGCAGCCCAATACCTTCAAGGAAAAAAAAGATTCACAGGGCGCGCACGAGGCGATTCGTCCGACGTCGGCGATGCGGCATCCGGACCAGATCAAGCAATACTTAAAAGAGGATGAGTTCAAGGTCTACAAGCTGATCTGGCAGCGCTTCGTCGGATCGCAAATCAACCCCGCGGTGTTCGACCAGACCACCGTCGACATCGACGCGAAGAATGGCGCTGACGCCTACTGGTTCCGCGTGACCGGATCGGTGCTCAAGTTCGACGGCTTCCTCAGAGTCTACGAAGAAGCGAAAGACGGCAAGGACGAGGAAGACGAGGAACTCAAGCACAAGTTGCCCGCGCTTGAAGCGGGAGAGAAGCTCACGCTCAAGGAACTGAAGCCGGAGCAGCACTTCACCGAGCCGCCGCCGCGATTCAACGAAGCGTCGCTGGTGAAAGAGCTGGAAGAGCGCGGGATTGGGCGTCCGTCAACGTATGCGGCGATTCTGACCACGATTCAAGAGCGGCAGTACGTGCAGAAACTCGGCGGCAAGTTTACGCCCACGGAAATCGGCCTGGTCGTGACCGATCTACTGGTGGAAAACTTCCGCGACATTTTCGACTTGCAATATACCGCGCGTCTGGAAGAGGAACTCGACGAAATCGAAGAAGGCAAAGAGAAGTGGCAAGACGCGATGGCCGACTTCTACAAGAAATTCCAGAAAGATCTCAAATATGCCGAAAAGCATATGGAGAACATCAAGCGGATGGAGAAGCCGACAGACGAGAAATGCGAACTCTGTCAGTCGCCGCTGGTGATCAAATGGGGCAAGCACGGGTCTTTCTACGCGTGCAGCACGTACGAGAAGGACGATCCTAACACCTGCAAGTTCACCAAAGAGAATCCGATCAACCTGCCCGATCTCGATTCGGCTGATGTGCAGGAGACCACGCAGGAAGAATATTGCGAGAACTGCGGCCGCGTGATGGTGCTGAAGCGCGGGCGCTTCGG
>Ga0066790_10000913_pt1 | contig 12039 bp, 7 predicted proteins | sample OrgsoiDNA2013050_FD_70963 | JGI IMG/M metagenome (GOLD analysis project Ga0066790, IMG submission 70963) | Permafrost soil microbial communities from the Arctic, to analyse light accelerated degradation of dissolved organic matter (DOM) -... | ecosystem: Environmental > Terrestrial > Soil >...
CGGCGCCGTGGCTCGCCCACGCGCTGGGGGGCATCACCGTGCACGACATGCGGATCGTGCTTCTCTGCAGCACTGTGATGTTCGTGGGCTCGATGCTCACGTTCGTGATCGCGGCCTACCCGGTGGGCCTGCGCCGGATGGTGGCCCCTAACATCGGGATCACCATCGGGGCGCTGGTCAACTTCACCGCCAGCGTCGGTGCGATCGTGGCCGGGGCGGGGCTGACCGGCTACGCGGTGGCCAACGCGCTGGCCAGCCTGGTCACGGTCCCGATTGTGGCCGCGATCGTGTTCTCGGTCGAGGGCTTCCCGCCGCTGGCCAGGCCCCGTCACGGCCGGGCGAAGGAGTTCCTCTCCTTCTCGATCAAGACCCAGCTCGGATGGGGGATGGAGCTGGTCAACTACCAGTCGGACAAGATCGTGATCGCTCTGTCGGTGGGGCCGGCGGCCGCCGGGTCGTATGAGCTGGCCAATCGGGTGGCCGCCGCGGTTCGCCAGATCGGGGTGTTTCCGATGACCGCCCTGCTTCCGACGCTCACCGCCAGCCACCGGGAGCGCGGCCTCGAGCACCTGCGCTCGGTCTACCGCCGCCTGACCGAGATCGTGGTCTCGGTCTCCTTCCCGCTGGTGTGGCTGGTGGCGGCCTCCGCACCGCTGCTGCTCGGGGCCTGGCTCGGACACGTGCCGGCGCGGGCGGAGGCGATCCTGCCCGCCCTGTGCCTGGCCTACCTCGGGACGATCTCCAGTGGAGTTGCGTCCGTTGTCGCCTCGGCAGCGGGTGACCCGGGGCCGGTGGCCAAGGCTTCGGTCATCACCGCCGTGGCCAACATCGCCATCACCGCGACCCTGGCGCCGATCTTCGGGCTATGGGGAGTCCTGGCCGGGACCGTGGTGGCCCTGAGCTGCGGCGCCCTGTTCCAGGTCGAGATGGTCAAGCGCCGCTTCTCACTGCGCTCGGGCGAGCACGCACGCGCCGTTCTGCCTACGCTGCGCCTCTGTTTCGTGCTCGCGGCGCCGGTGTTCGTCGTCTCGTATTCCGGCCTCATCGATGGACGTCTGGCGCAGGCCGTGGCGCTGGTGCTCATGTCGGCCGCGTACCTGACCGTCTACGTGGTCATCTCGACCCGGGCCGGTCGCGTGCCGGCGCGAATCGTGTCCGCCGTCCCCCCGCTGCGACGACTCCAGCCCGCGCAATGACATCTCGCCTGCCGAATTGCCGCCCCGCGGCGGGAACCCCCTATTATCATTTTCGTGTGTGCGTCGGTCCCAGGGGGCGATCCGGGGGTCGAGCACTGATCGCCGACACGGAAGGACGGGGTTGTAGATGTTCGAGCGGTTGACGAGCGAGCGGGACGGCTCGCAGGCGATCGTCGCCCTGCGCCGCCACTGGTGGGTGATCCTGCTGGTCACCGTCATCGCGGGCCTGGGCGCGTACGAGCTCTCCCAGCGCAAGCAGAAGAAGTACACGGCCACCGCGGCGCTGCTGTTCGTGAGCTCGCACTTCGACCAGACCCTGTTCGGCAATCAGGTGGTCCAGAACACCGACCCGGCCCGGCTAGCGGCTACGAACGCCGCCCTGGTCGGTCTGCCCACCGTCGCCGATCTGGTGGCCGCTCAGTACCACCTGCCCAAGTCACGCGTGCACGCCGCCGTGTCGCTCGGCTCCGACACCCAGTCCGACGTGCTGACCGTGACCGCGACCGATGTCAGCCCGGTGCTATCGGCGCACATCGCCAACGCCTACGTGCAGCAGTACATCGCCTTCCGCCAGGCTGCCGACCGCGCCCAGCTGTCCCAGGCCGAGCAGCTGATCAGCACCCAGCTCGCCGCCATCCCGCTCGCGCAGCGGGGCACGGCGACCGCCCAATCGCTGCAGTCCAAGAGCAACGAGCTGCAGCTGCTGGCCAAGCTGCAGACCGGAGACGCGCAGCAGGTCCAGTTCGCCACGATCCCGAGCACCCCGTCGTCTCCCAGTCCGACGCGCGATGCCGTGATCGGCCTGATCCTCGGGTTCGTGGCCAGCTGCGCCCTGGTGATGGTGCTCGAGCGGCGCGACCGCCGGATCAAGAGCGCGGCCGAGATCGAGGAGCTGTACGGGGTCCCGGTCATCGGCACCGTTCCCGAGAGCAGCTCTCTGCGCGGTCCGGGCGCAATCGGCACCCCGCGTGAGCAGGACGCCTTTCGCATGATCCGCGCCCAGCTGCGCTACTTCGACGTCGATCGGGACATCAAGCGCGTGATGGTCACCTCGTCCGACAGCGGGGAGGGCAAGTCGCTGATCTCGCTCAACCTGGCCCGCGCCGCCGGCCGGACTGACAAGCAGCGCGCGCTGCTGATCGAGGCGGACCTGCGCCGGCCGTCGCTGACCGCGATGATCGGGCTCGAGAGCTCGGCCGGGCTCTCGGAGCTGCTGAGCCACTCACAGGACCTCGCCTCGGGCCTGCGTGAGCTGGTGGTCACGCCCGAGCCGCCGGAGGAGGACCGCACCGCCTCGCGCTTCGACGTGCTGCTGGCCGGGGCCATGCCGCCGAACCCGGTCGAGCTGCTCGAGAGCAAGCGCATGGCGGAGCTGATGGATCACGCCGAGTCGATCTACGACATCGTGATCATCGACACGCCTCCGATCGGGGTGGTCAGCGACCCGATCTCACTCGTGCATCAGGTCGACGGGGTCGTCGTGATCTCGCGCCTGGGCCGCAGCCGCCGGGACCACGCGGGCCGCCTGATGAAGCAGCTGCGCGGTCTCAACGCCCACGTTCTGGGCGTGGTCATCAACGGCTTCGAGACCGCCCCCGAGGGCTACGGCTACTACGGCTACTACGGCGAGAACGGCGACGGCGGGTCACGGCTCTCGCGTCGCAGCTGGCCGGGCCGCCAGCGCACCTCCTCGTCGAGCCGCAGGTAGCTCAGGCCGGGGCGGGCATCGCCCGTGCCGCCGGACGGCGACCGGCGCGCTCGCGCAGCGCCTGGTCGAGACCGACGGCGACCAGGGCCAGCGCGGCCGGGATCGACAGCGTGGTCATCCGCGGGTAGGCCGCGACCAGGACGTGGAGCACCAGGTTCAGCACCGCGAACACGATCATGAAGCCCAGCAGCGGCGGGATCCGAGGCGGCGGCCGGCGGCGCAGCACGACGATCGCGGCCACCACGGCGAGCAGCAGCGCCACGTCGAACACGCCGTAGAGCAGGAAGCCCTTCCCGGTCGCGGTGAAGGAGTAGGGGATGTCGAGGATCATTCGCCCGCCGTTGTCCACCACGTGGCGCAGATACACGCCGGGATGGCGGCGGATCAATGTGAGCGCGGCGCTGGTCAGCTCCGAGTCCCGCTTGACCTGGGGCAGCGGCGCCAGGCGAGCGAACAGGGGACGGTCGGCGGCGAAGCGCGGATCGCTCAGCGCGCGCTCCGGTGACTCCCAGGAGCCGTCGCTGCGGGGCGTGGTCGAGGCCATCCAGTAGAGCGACTCGCCTCCCGACGCGGTCCAGTAGGGGAACTTGTGCGCCAGCGAGGCGGTGTAGATCAGCCACGGCATGCACACGAGCATCGCCACGGCGACGCAGATCAGGTTGAGCACGTCGGTGCGCCGGCGCCGCCGCACCGCGACGATCGCCGTCAGCACGAGGCCCGCGAGGAGGATCCAGCCCTGATCGAGTCGCGTCAGCACCATCAGGCCGCCCAGCACCCCGCTCGCGGCCGCCCACGGCCAGGTTCGGGACTCGTACGCCTTGGCCAGCGCCAACAGGGCGGCGACGAGGAACATCAGCGCCAGCGGCTCGGAGAACAGTTGCGGCAGCATCCGCAGGAAGGGGGGAAACAGGGCCAGGGCAAGCCCGCCGGCCAGCGCCAGCCAGGGCGATATCCAGCGCCGCAGCAGCAGCCAGAAGAAGATGCCGGCCAGCAGCATCGCGACCGGGCCGACCAGGCGCAGCACGTGGATCGGTGCGTGCACCGCCACCAGCGGGGCCAGGGCCAGGGGCAGGCCGGGGCTGTGCCAGAGGTAGTAGCCGTCGGCCTGCTTGGCGGCCACGGCATATTTTCCGTGGGTCAGGTTGCGGGCGAAATAGAGGTAGTGCGCCTCATCGCTCTTGTTGTGCCCCTCGGCCAGGAGGTGATTGCCGAACAGCATGAAGCCGACCAGGACCAGTCCGGTCAGCCCGAAGGCGATCACGACGAACCTGCGGCTTGGTCCCTGCGCCCGCATCGCCCCCGGGGCTGCCGGCCCCGCATTCGGACTCAACACCGCGGAGATGATAGCCCCGATACCTCCCAGTACGCTTGTGGGGAGTGGGCGTCGTGACACCAAGGCAGGCATCGATGCTGAGCCTGGATCCGGGGGCAGGCCCCGATTCTCCGCAGGACCGCCGCAACCTGGCGGTCGCGGTCGCGGTCGGCCTGATCCTCCGGGTCGTGCTGATCCTCGCCTACCCGCCGGTGCTGCGGCAGGACTCGCCGGGTTACCTGGATCTCGCTCATCGGCTCGCGTCGTGGCACCTGGCCGGGTTCAACGGCGCGCGCACCCCCGGCTACCCGTTCATGCTGCTGCTGCTCGGATACTCGCCCACGGCGGCCTGGTGCCTGCAGGCGGCTTTCGGTCTGCTGGCGACGGCCATCATCTACTGGCTCGTGCGTCGCCTGGGTGGCTCGGGCACGGCGGCGCTCGTCGCCGCTCTGCTCTACACAACCAGCGCGGTGGTGCTCGCCGTCGAGCGGCAGGTGATGACCGAGACCCTCGCGACCTTCCTGATCACCGCCGCCGGCGCGATCTGCGCCGGGCTGGTGAGCAGCGACGCCCGCCGCCGGGGTCTGGCCGCCCTGCTCGGCGCCACGCTCTTCTGTCTCTGCCTGGTGCGGCCGGACACGCTCGTGGTCGCCGTTTACCTGGTCATCTCGGTGCTCGCTGTGTGGCACTTCCAGGCGGGCCGAGGCTCCGCACTGAGGACGCTCGTGCGCCCGGCGGCGGCGATGATGCTGCCCGCGCTGATCGGCCTCTTCGCCTGGGCGATGGTCAACCGCGAGACGATCGGCGTCACCTCGGTGAGCACGGTCCTCGGGCACAACCTGATCGACCACATCGCGCCCTCTGTCACCGTCCAGCCCGGTGCAGATCACGACATCACCGCCGCCTACGTGGACTGGCGCGCACGGGTCGAGGCGCGCTCGGGTGGGGACTACGCAAATACGAGCTGGGAGGCGGAGCCCGCGCTCGAGCGCGCCGCGCACCTGGATGCCGCGCATCTCAGCGGCCGGCTGCAGTCGATCGCGCTGTCGGCGATCGCGAGCCACCCGGTCCAGTACGTGGGCTCCTCGGTCAAGCAGTGGCCGCGCTTCTGGCTGCCGCCGAACTACCCGGATGAGTTCCACGGTGGAGCCGGGTCCGCGGTGATCCACGGCGTGTGGAATCTGCAGCGGGTGATCCAGGTGCTGATCGCGGCGCTCTTCCTGGCCCTCTGCCTGGCCGAGATCATCAGTCGACTGCGCAGGAGCGGTTCCGTGCTGGGCACTCCGGGAGCGCTGCTGGCGCTGGCTGTGCTGGTCGGGTCGCTGCCCCCGGTCTTCCTGGCCTATGGCGAGACCGGCCGGTACGGATACGTGTACCTCCCGCTCGTCCTGGCGGTCGCGTTCGCCGCCGGCGACCGGGTCCTGCAAGCAGCCTGGACGCGGCGCAGCACCGTGTAGCATCGCCTGGCCCATGTCGACGCTCCCGTTTCACCGTCGTTTCCAGGGCATAGGCGCCGTGCCGCGGTCGCTCATCCTCGCCGCGGGGGCGGTCCTGTTCGGGCTCGCCTGCGGCCGGGTCGCGATTTCGCACTACGGCAAGCCGATGATCGAGGTGCTGATCGGGGCGCCGATCCTGATCGCGATCTTCCGCCGTCCATTCGTGGCCTGCTTCGTGCTGCTGGGGGTGACCGCGACCGTCTTCTCCTACAGCGTGATGCCGCGCGTGAACCTTCCCGGCCACCCGCCCATCAATGCGGCCGACGTGCTGCTGTTCGCCGGGGTCGGAGGGACGCTGTGGCGCCGGCCGTGGGCGACGTGGCCGCCGGTGGTCCGAGCCTACTTCTACGCCCTCGTGATCTTTCTCCTGCTGGCGCTGATCTCCACGGTGCGGATCTCGCTGATCGACTCCACCACCGCCCGCACGGCGCTGTACGGATACCGGAACCTGCTCTACCTGGGCCTCGCGCTCACGGTCGCGCTGGAGCTGTCGGGAAAGCTGTGGCGCCCGACGCTCGACGCCGCGATCGCCCTCGCCGGCCTGGTCGCGCTCGTTTCGCTGGCCGGCGCGGCTTCGGGTGCGCTGGAGGGCGTCCTGCGGCACCTCACTCCCAACGCCGTCTCCGCGGCCTCCGCGGTCGCGGCGGCGAGCGGAGCGGCGGTGGGGAGCACCAACCGGATCCGCGAGCCCGGTCTCCTGTTCGTCTACGCGATGTGGTTGCCGACCCTGGTGATGGTGCTCGGCGTTCGCGACCGCCGGCGACCGCTGCGCGTGGCGGCGTTGCTGCTGATGCTGGCCGCGATTGGCGTCGGCCTCAACCGCAGCATGTACATCGGGCTGCCGATCGGACTGCTGGTGATGACGGTGCTGGGCGGGGCCAGGCTGCGGATGCGCCTGGGCCTGGTGGCCGTGGCCACCGCCCTGACGGTCACCCTGGTCGTGCTGACCTCGGTGGTGCCGGCGTTCACGGCCCAGGTCTCGCGGCGAGCCGCGACCGTGCTCTCGCCGACGCAGGTGCTGGCCTCCGGCTCGGCGCAGGCGCGCGCGGACGAGTTCTCGCATGCCCTCAGCTCGATCTCCCAGCGCCCGTGGGACGGCGTCGGGTGGGAGCAGAACTACGGCTCCTACTCGGGTGGCGCCTACCGGATCGGCGTCGAGAACCTGTACCTCGACTACGCCACCGATTTCGGGATTCCGGCCACGCTCGCGTTCCTGGCGATCCCTGGGCTGTGCCTCGCCTTCGGGTTACGCCGCACGCAGTCGGCGGCGCGCTCCTTCGACCGGGCGATGGTCGCGGCCGTGATCGGCAGCGTGGTGGCGGTGTTGCTCGACGCCCTCGTCGGCGCCGACCTGCAGGATCCCGACAGCAGCTCGATCTTCGCGTTCACGCTCGGTTTGCTGCTGGCCGCCGGGCTGCGGGCCAAACGAGCGGCGCAGACGCGCGAGCCCGAGCCGGCGGAGCTTCAGCCGGCCTAGCCGCAAGAGTCCCTAGACTGGGCCGGTGCCGTCAGGGGCGAGGACCTCGGATGGGTCGGGACAGCGGTTGGGGGCCTCCGAAGCCTCGATCCTTGCCGTGCTCATTGTGGCGTCATTCAGTGTGTTCTTAGTCGACGCGGTGAGTGCGGGGATTCACAACCGCGTCTTCATCGGGGCTGACGGGCAGTGGGCCAATGACCAACTCCAGTACCTGGCCTGGGCGACTGATGCCGGTCACCACGGGCTGATCGCGAACCTGTACGCCTTTCACCTTGGCGATCACGTCTTTCTGCATCCTGTGTGGTTACTGACGGGACTTCTGCACGTTGATCCGGGCCTGTCGTACTCGCTGCTGATGGCGCTGTGGAAACTGGTCGCGCTGTTGGCCCTGTTCGCCGTCCTACGCTCCTACGCTCGATCGATACTCGGAACCGGAACCCGCGCGGTTGCCGTGGCGATGCTGATCGCACTGTTCATGGTGAGTCCGTCGTATCTGATCGTCAACCGGCTGAACCTGGGTGGCTCTGGATTGATCAACCTCGAGACCTTCGCGGTCTACTGGATCAACGGCTACTTTCCGATCGCCCTCGCGGTGGCGGCGATGATCGGGTTTCTCCTGCAGGTTCCAGCCCTCGTAGCTGTTGACGGGTCTTCCGAACGGAGTCGCCGCCACCCGATGTTGATTGCAAGCGCAGCGGGGCTGACCGCTTCCTGGCTGCATCCGTGGCAGGGGATGACGCTGATCGCGATCGTGGCCGGGCTGGTCCTGTGGGAGCGCCCGTCATGGCGCCGACAAAGCCGCCTGCTGGCTCCGGTCATGGCGACCGCGGCACCGCTCGTCTACTACGCCGTGCTGCCCCGTGTGGACTCTGGCTGGGCGCAGTCACAGGACACGACCGCCAGCAACTGGGGTAGCTATGGGCTGGCGGCCATTGTGATCACCTTGCTCCCGATCGTGATCCTCACCCTGCCGGGCTACGCCATGCGTGCACAGAGCACTGCGGAACGAATGCTGAAGCTGTGGCCGATCGCGATCGTGGCCGTCTACATCCTCGCGCCGTCCGACAAGTTCCACGCCATCGGTGGATACTCCGTCCCGGCTGCCCTGCTGATGGTCCGCGGCTGGCCGTGGCTGCGCGAGCATCTGCAGCGTTGGCCTGGCTCGCGGGCGTCGACGTTGGCTGTGGCCGGGATCGTCGTGGCAGTGGTCGTCGCACCGGTTGCGGTCGCCAAGCGAGCCATTGGGTTCAACACCGGAAATCAGCGTGACGCGCAGATCCCGCGCGACGATGCGCGTGCGCTCGGTCGCATCGCTGCCTCACCACTGACCGGAGGCGTCCTGACCACGGGCCAGATCGGCGCATGGGTACCGGCAATCACCGATCGGCCGACGTGGACCGGTCACCCGACGTGGACCCCAGGATTCAATGCGCGTAATCGGCGGGTCGCCACCTTGTTCGGCGGAGCGCTGGATGGCCATCCTGGCCTCGAGAGCAGGTTCGTGCTGTCGACGGGCGCCGCGTTCGTGCTCGAACCGTGTGGATGGCATGCCAGCCTTGGCCGGGCGCTGCTGCCAGCCGGTTTCACGGCCACCGGGATCGGCTGCGCGACTCTGTATTGGCGCTGAAACCGACGGGTCAGTCTATGTCGGGCCCTGCCTCGCTCCGCAGCTCCTCGAGCACGCGGGCATAGCCGTCGATCATGCGCTCGGCGTGCCACTGCTCGACGTGGCGCCGCGCCCCGGCCGCGCCCATCCGCTCCCGGAGCCCGGCGTCGCCGGCCAGTCGTCCGAGCGCCGCGGCCATCGCCCCGGGATCGGCGACCGGCACCAGCAGCCCGGTATCGCCGTCGAGCACGACGCCGGAGATCGCGCCCACGTCGGTGGCCAGGACGGGGAGCCCGGCGGCCATCGCCTCCAGGATCGCCATCGGCACCGCCTCGTACTGGCTGGCCAGCACGAACACATCCGCCGCGTGCATCAGCAGCGGCATGTCGTCGCGATGACCGAGCAGGCGAACCCCATCCTCACCCCGGGCCGCCGCCTCCACCGCCGCCCGGTCAGGGCCGTCGCCCGCGACCAGCCCGATCAGCTCCGGATGGGGCTCGCGGGCCAGTTGCACGGCCCGGACGAAATCGGGGACGCGCTTCTCGGGCCGGAGCCGCGCCGCCAGCAGCGCCACCACGGCCGATTCGGGAATCCCGAGCTCACGCCGGACGGCCGCCCTCGAGTCCGAGGCGAGCGGTGTCTCCACGCCATTGGAGATCACCACGATGCGGCTCTCCGGGTAGCCGCGCGCGAGCCATGCCTGGGCCTGATCGCCCGAGACGGCGATCACGCGGTCGACGCGCCGGGCGATCACCCGGGTGAGCGCCTCGCGCCGGGGCGAGAGCGACATCCCGATCTGGCGGTGGTCGTTGTAGGCGTGCCCGGCGCCCCTGGCCGTGGCGATGGCCGCGCCGACGTAGAGGCCGCTGACGCCGCGGGTGAGAACGACGTCGGGCCGGAAGCCGCGAATCAGCGCCGAGCCGGCCAGGCGCGGAAGGTCGGCCTGATTGCGCATCCTGAGCACCTCGAATGGGACCCCGCGCTCGCGCAGGGAGGCTTCGAACGGGCCTCCGGCGTCGAGCGCGATCAGGCGCGCGTCGACGCCGCGCCGGCGCAGCCCCGGCAGCAGGATCGACCATTGCCGCTCGGCCCCGCCGGCCGCGAGGTTGGGGCCGATGAGCAGCGCCCTCATCGGCCCGCGAGCAGGTCCTCGTACAGCTGCAGGGTGATCACGGCCGCCGCGTCCAGGCTCTTCGGGCCCGCGACCTCGCTCAGCACGCGTGTCCGCTGATCGGCGCCGTCATCGATGTGGCGGATGATCGCCGCCGCCAGGCCGTTCGCGTCGCCGGCGCCGGCGAGATACGTCTCATCCAGCGTCAGGTCGGGCAGGCCGCCGAGCCGGGTGGCCACGACGGGCACGCCGTATCCGACCGACAGGCTCCCGGACGCTGACTGCGACGCCTGCGTGTAGGGCAGGACGGTGAGCGTGGCGTCGCGGAAGAAGCGCTCGATCTCGGACTCGGGCAGGTATCCACGCTCGAAGCTGACGCGGTCGTCGCTGATCGGCAGCTCGGTCGGCCCGTTGCCCACGACCCGCAGCCGCACGTCGGGGCGGGCCTTCCACACCTCCGGCATCGCCCGAGCCAGCACGTCGAGTCCCTTGTAGGGCTCGAGCCGGCCGAAGAACCCGACCGTGGGCGTCGCCGGGACCGGCAGCGGCTCGTCGTGCACCTCGATGCCGAGCGGCACCACCACGCAGAGCTGGCGCGGGCGGGGGTGCACCTCCGCCCGCAGGCTCTCGCTGTGCACGACGATCACTCGCGCCCGCCGTCGCCACGCGTTCCGGGAGCCGGCGAGGAACATCCGCTTGGCCGCCACCCGGGAGAAGGTCTGGCCTGGATGGGGCGCCGGGTCGTGCACCGTGAACACCGCGGGTACCCACGGCAGCAGGGCGATCGCGCGGGGGTCCACGTAGTCGTGGGCGTGGACCACCTGCGGGCGCAAGCGCGTCACCGCGCGGCGGATCCGCACCAGCTCGGGGAGCGCCGCGGGATCCCACAGCCGTCCCGGCAGCTCCAGTACCCGGACGCCCTGCGAGCGGGCAACGTCCACCGTCGCGAGCCGCTCCTGCTCGTCCCCGGCGAACTCGTGGGCGTGGGCGCGGCAGAGCAGGATCACCTCGGCGCCATTGCGCGCGAGCGCGGCCGCCTGTGGCGCGACCCACTTCAGGAACCAGTCGCAGGCCAGGGCTACGCGCACGGTGCCGGCGCCGTGCGAGCCCCGCCCGGGGCGCAGACCGCCCCGAGAATCGCGACGAGCCGTTCGGTGATCTCGGAGGTGGCGAAGCGTCGAACCTCGGGATCAGGACTGCGCTCGGCCGGGGAAGCGGCCAGCACCACTTCGACCGCGTCGGCGAACGCGCCGGTCTCGAACTCCAGCACTCGGGCGTTGCGCGCCGCGCGCAGCATGTCGGGCACGTCCCCGACCGGTGTGGCCACTGTCCCGAGCCCGCAGGCCAGGGCCTCCATGACCGAGACCGGAGTGCCCTCCTGGGTCGAGGTCAGGACCATCGCGTCGGCAGCCGCCATCAGCTCGGGGACGCGCTCGCGCGTCAGCCTGCGCAGGTGCAGCTCGTGCACCGCGTGCCCACGCCGGCGCAGCTCGCCCACGACCTCGGCGAACCGCGGGTAGGCCTTCTTGGGGCGAGCGGGCCTGGACGGGAACAGCAACCCCACCTCGCCGTCGCGGACCCCGAACGCCCGGCGGGCCGAGGCGCGCTCTCGCGGCCCGAACAGGTCCAGGTCCACTCCGCAGGTGAGGTGGTGCGCGGGGCCGGGGAGCCGGCTCATCGCGTGCCGCGAGACGCAGATGTTGTCCGCCGCCATGCGGTAGGCCTGCCGCGAGATGGCGCGCTGCCAGCTCGTGATCTCGAGGTCACCGGTGTGGTACGTGATCACCGCGGGAACCCGGCGTTGGGTGACCGCGATCCCACCCATGAGCCCGTAGTGGGCGTGGACCACGTCCACGGGCGCCCGCGCCAGCGCGCGCCTCAGGCCGGTGAATGCCTTCAGGTAGTTCAGGCGACTGCTGCGCCCGTCCACGAACAGCACGTCGCAGCGCTCGACCCCCGGATGGGCGCGCAGGGCCTCGACCTGATCGCCCACGAAAGTCCCGAACGTCGGGTCCGCCTCCGTGGGATACAGGTTCGTCATCGTGAGAATTCGCATCGGCGGCGGTCGGACAAGCTTGGCACAGAGGGTCGCGGCGGGCCCCCCAGCGCCCCGGCACACCGCCACGCGCACCC
>Ga0066790_10000914_pt1 | contig 12037 bp, 8 predicted proteins | sample OrgsoiDNA2013050_FD_70963 | JGI IMG/M metagenome (GOLD analysis project Ga0066790, IMG submission 70963) | Permafrost soil microbial communities from the Arctic, to analyse light accelerated degradation of dissolved organic matter (DOM) -... | ecosystem: Environmental > Terrestrial > Soil >...
AGAGTTACCAGAAGTCTCGGATCGCCGTACTCCCCGACGTTGGGCAATCCGACAGCGCAGTTCACGGTCATCCAGAAACGATCTATCAGCCAGACCGGCGGACCGCGGCAGACCGCAGATCACCAGCGGGCCATCGCGCAAGCCGCAGGCCAGGCTCAGCGCACACCGGCGCCGGCGTGTCCCCCGCCAGCGGAAGCAGCGACTCGACGTCCGTCTTCACCGGCGCGCACGTCTCGATGGCCCAAGGATCAACGAACACGTCCAGGCCGACCGCGTGAGCGCTCTCGCTGCTCTCGGGCGTGCTGGCCCTTCCGCGTTGGCGGTGAGGCCGCGCGACGGTGAGGGACCGACCCATGGCACAGCCAGGACAGACTCGTCGCGACTGCCGGCTGCCCGCTTCCCGATCAATGGGAGGCGGAGGCGCGGGACCGGTGGGCTGCTGAGTTGAGTCCATAGCAACGGCTCGTACTCAGCGGCAAGCGGGTCAGGCTTTGGCGCGGGACTTCGGCCATATCGACCAGATTCGACCGGAGAGCACGTGACAGATCTTGGCCTGGCCAATGTTAGTGGTGCGTTTGCGTCGATCGGCTCGCCCTTGACACCGGTTCATATGATCTGATTTGATCGAGTCTGTTCGTTTTGCTCTGAGGGAGCGGCGGTGTTGAGGATCTCTGACGGGATTTCTATGGGTGTTCCAGGCCGGTTCTGGCTTGGGTGCGACGCGATCACTGACGCCGCGATCGAGCGTGCGCCTGCTCCACGTCGGGAGGAGGCGCGCGTTCCTGAGCCGTTACCGGGAGAGCTGGCGACCGTGTCGAACGTCAATCCGAGGACAGGAGTCGTCGTATGCAAGAAGTCGTGAGCCGGCCCTCGCGGGCGCGGCGTATTCGTTCGTTCTCCGTCGCGGCAGTCGCGCTCTTAGCCGGGGCGACGGGCATCGCGGCGTGTGGGTCATCGAGCAGCTCGTCGGCTTCGGGCAGTGCGTCGGCTTCGAGCAGCGCCTCGACCAGCTCGAGCTCGAGCGGCGGGGCGTTGAAGACGGGCTTGCACGTATTCGTGGTCCCGAAGTTGCTGGGCGCCGCCTACTTCACGGTGGCTGATAGCGCCAAGTCCGGTGGTGCGATCGCGGCGCTGCAGAAGTTGGGCGAGACGGGCACTGAGACGAGTGGCTCCGCCGCCACGGCTGCGTCGGAGTTGCCGGCGATCCAGGCGGCGATCGCCAAGGGCGCGAATGCGCTGATCGTTTCGGCTACTGATCCGACGGCTCTGTGTCCGACGCTGAATGCCGCGATGAAGCGCGGGATTACGGTGGTGACCTACGACTCGGATGCTCCGACGTGCCGTCAGTTGTTCGTCAATCAGGCGTCGACGGCATTGATCGGGACGAGTGAAGTCGACGTGCTCGCGAAGGAGCTCGGCGGCAAGGGAGACATCGGGATTGTCTCGGCGGCCGCGTCCGCTACCAACCAGAACGCGTGGATCGGATACATGAAGCAGGAGTTGAAGAAGTATCCGAACATGCATCTCGTGTCGATCGTCTATGGCAACGACGATCCGACGACGGCCACGCAGGTCACCAATGGCCTGCTGCAGAAGTACCCGCATCTGGCGGGGATCATCTCGCCAACGACGGTCGGGATAGCGGCGGCTGCGGGAGTGCTTGACACGCCGCAGTACCGGGGCAAGGTCAAGCTCACCGGGCTTGGAACGCCGGATTCGCTGAAGAAGTTCGTCAGCGATGGGACGATCAACGCGTTTGAGCTGTGGAACCCGGCGAACCTCGGCTACCTGGCGGCGTACGCATCGGTGCTGCTCGCATCGCACAAGATCACCAACGCCACTGGACAGAGCTTCTCGGCTGGGAAGCTCGGGACCTTTACGGTGGGTCCCGACCACACGATCGTGCTCGGACCGCCGACCGTGTTCACGAAGGCGAACATCAACCAGTTCAATTTCTAGTCCACCTCTCGCGGCCGCTGCTCGGGTTGCCGGTACGCCGGCAACCCGAGCGGACCGCATCCCACCTGCGCTGATTCTGTCGTGATCCCATCAGACAATGCTGCGAACTCGGGCCGTGAAGCCGACGTCGAGGCAGCCGCGCGGGACGTGGCAGACCCCGCTGGCAAGACGTTGCCAGTCCTTTCGGTAGGACACGCGACGAAGGCGTTCGCGGGCGTGCACGCGCTCGAGGACGTCTCACTCGACCTCTACGGCGGCGAAGCTCACGCGCTGGTCGGAGAGAACGGTGCCGGCAAGTCAACGCTCGTGAAGATCTTAGGCGGCGTCCACCGCCCTGACAGCGGGACGTTGCGCGTCGGCGGTCGCGAGGCCATCCTCTCCGGGACCGCCGAGGCCCGGGACCTGGGCATCGCGGTGATCTACCAGGAGCCAACCCTGTTCCCGGACCTATCGGTGGCAGAGAACGTGTTCATCGGCCGCCAGCCGTTGCGCCGGGGGCGGCGAATCGACGCGGGCAAGATGGATGCGGCGGTTACCGCCATCTTCGAACGCCTCGGCGTTCGGCTCGACCCCGATCGCGTAGCTCGTGGACTTTCGATCGCAGAGCAGCAGCTCGTCGAGATCGCCAAGGCCCTGTCGCTTGAAGCCAAAATCGTGATCATGGACGAGCCCACCGCGGCGCTCTCGCCGGTGGATGTCAAGCGTTTGTTCGGTGTCGTCGAGACGCTACGCGCGCACGGCACTGCGGTGCTGTTCATATCGCACCGTCTCGAAGAGGCGTTCGAGATGTGCCAGCGCGTCACCGTGCTGCGCGACGGCAAGCTCGTCCTCTCGCGGGAACTCGCCGGCCTCGCCCCTGGCGATCTCGTCCGCGCGATGGTTGGGCGAGACGTCCTGGCGGGCGCGCACGAGTACCACCAGCCCGGCGAGTCGGTCCTGAAGGTCGAGCGCCTCACTCGCGAAGGGGTCTTCGTCGACATCTCGTTGGAGCTTCGGTCTGGCGAGGTCGTCGCGCTCGCAGGCCTCGTCGGATCAGGTCGCAGCGAAGTCGCCCGCGCGATCTTTGGCATCGATCGGTATGACGCGGGTTCGGTGCAGATCTCCGGACGGCTTCTCAAGCGAGCCTCACCGACAGCGGCGATGAGCGCGGGGATCGGATTTGTGCCTGAGGATCGCCGCCAACAGGGGTTGGTGATGGAACTTTCGACGGCCCGCAACATCGCGCTCGCGTCGTTGCGTCGTCTGCGCCGAGTCGGCCTGCTGTTCGCCCGGATCGAGCGCGAGTTTGCGGCCGACTGGGCGGAGCGGCTGCAGGTCAAGTATGGACGGGTGTCCAATCCGGTCGCGTTGCTCTCGGGCGGCAACCAGCAGAAGGTCGTGCTCGCCAAATGGCTGAGTCGCAAGCCGTCGGTGCTGATCGTTGACGAGCCGACCCGCGGGATCGACGTCGGCACTAAGAGCGAGGTGCACCGACTGCTGTCGTCTCTGGCCCGAGATGGCGTCGCGCTGCTGGTGATCTCCTCCGAGCTGCCGGAAGTGCTGACGCTCGCGGACCGGATCCTCGTCATGCGTGAAGGACGGCTCGTCGCCGCGATCGACCGCCACGACGCCACCGAGGAACGGATCATCGCCGCCGCCACCGGCCAGGTCCCGCCCGCCGGCGAGGCGGAGCCGATGCCAGCATGAGCACGGTGCCACAGCCGACGCCGACGCTCGCGACCGCGAGCCCCCGCCGTCTCGTCGACTGGGTTCTGCGAGCGCGAACCTTCGGGATCGTCGGCGTGCTCGCGTTTGTGGTCGTCATCACCGCGAGCATCCAGCCCCGGTTTCTCGACGGGTCAAACGTTCGCTTCATCCTGAGCGAGACAACGCTGTACGCGTTGGTCGCGATCGGCGAGACGCTCGTCATCCTGACCCGTAATGTCGACCTATCGGTGGGATCGGTTGTCGGGCTTTCCGCTTACGTCTCGGCGAACATGTTCCAGCAGCACCACGGCATCCCAATCCCGGTCGTGTTCCTCGTCGGCCTTTGCGTCGGCACCGCGTGCGGAATCGTGACCGGGATCATCACGGCGATCGGCCGGGTACCCAGCCTCGTGGTCACCCTCGCCATGCTCTACATCATCCGCGGTGTGGACACGATCATCGTCGGCAGCGGACAGGTCGTCGCCAGCGCGCTCCCCAACTCGTTTGTCAACATCTTCCATGCGACCGTGCTCGGCGTCCCCGACCTCGCGCTCGCGACCGCCGTCGCCGTCGCGATCGCCGCGTACTGCCTGCGCTCGTTTCGTTCCGGCCGCGACCTGTATGCGATCGGCTCCGACCCGGCGGCCGCTCGGCTCGCGGGCGTCCCGATCGGCAGGCGCATCTTCATTGCCTTCGTCTTGAGCGGCGCCATCGCCGGACTCGGCGGAGTGATCTGGGCGACCCAGTACAACACTATCGACTCGACTGCCGCCAGCGGTCTGGAACTGCAGGTGATCGCTGCTGTGGTGGTTGGCGGGGTCGCGATCTTCGGTGGCAGCGGAAGCGTCGTCGGCGCTGCCCTTGGTGCGCTGCTACTGCAGACGATCAGCTCCGCGCTCAACGTTCTGGGAGTGGCGTCGCTATGGACGGAAGCAATCGCCGGGTTCCTGCTGCTCGCCGCGATCACGCTCGACCGTGGCATTCAGCTTCAGCTGGCCGCCGCGCTGCGCCGACGACGGGTCCACCTTGGAGCCTGATCCGCGCGAGAGCGCCGTGGTTCCCGCGGCCACCGGCGCACCCGACAAGCGCGCGCCAGAGGATCCGTCGGGACACGGTGAGCCACCGCCCCGGACGATCTTCGGCCGCTTGGAGCCGGTCATGCGCTGGGAAACGGCGCTCCTGCTCGCCCTGATCGCGACGTTCGCGCTCGGTATCTCGATCTCGTCGGAGTTCCTGGGCAGCTACAACCTGTTCACGTTGGGCACGAACATCGGCGACCTGGCGATCCTCGCCCTACCGATGACGCTGATCATCATCACGGGCGAAATCGACCTCTCGGTCGCCTCGATACTCGCGCTGTCCGCCGAGACGCTCGGATATCTGTGGGCGCATCACTGGCCGATGGCCCTGATCTTCGTTGTCGTGCTGGCGATCGGGGTGGTGGCCGGCGCGATCAACGGCTTTCTCGTCACCCGGGTCGGACTTCCGTCGCTCGCGGTCACGATCGGCACGCTCACGCTGTATCGCGGTCTCGCGACCGTGATTCTGGGGCCGACGACGGTGTCGGACTTTCCGGCGCGCTACACCAATCTCGGCGTCAATGGCTTCCTGGGCATCTCGTCTCTGTCGTCCTCGGTCGCGATCTTTGCCGTGCTCGCCGTGGTCTGCGGGATCGTGCTGCGGATGACGCCGTTCGGTCGCTCGTTGTACGCAATCGGGTTGAACCAGGAGGCCGCCTTCCACTCCGGGATTCGCGTCAAGCGCATCAAGCTGCGGCTCTTCATCCTCTCGGGCGTGGTCGCGGCGGCCGTCGGGGTGTTGTACGCGTTCGAGCTGTCCTCGGCGGGCGAGAACATCGGGATCGGCTTCGAGCTGCAGGTGATCACGATCGTGCTGCTGGGCGGGGTTTCGATCTTCGGCGGCAAGGGGACGATCCTCGGTGTCGCGCTGGCGGCGTTTGTCTATGCAGCGCTGCGCAGCGCCTTGCTGTTGACCAGCTCGTTCAACGAGAACGACTTCCAGGTGGTTTCGGGAGGGCTGCTGATCCTCAGCGTGCTGGTTCCCAACACCGCCGCATACGTGCGGCGGGCTCGCGAGCTGGCGCTGCGACGTCGAGCGCGCGGCCGGGCGGCGAGCGAAGCAAACCAGGCCAGCCGGGTGGTCGACCGTGGCTGATGCGCGTGTGTTCGCAGCCGTTGATCTCGGTGCCGAGACCGGTCGGGTGGTGGTCGGACGCTTCAATGGGGGATCGATCTCGATCGAGGTCGTGCACCGCTTCGCCAATCGGCCGCTATGGCTCCCGGACGGGCTGCACTGGAATCTTCCCGGGCTGTTCGACTCCATCCTGGCTGGGCTTTCGCGCGCCGCCGACGCAGCGGGTCCGCTCGACTCCATCGGCATCGACAGCTGGGGGGTCGACTATGCGTTGCTCGACGGCTCGGGGAGGATGCTGGGACTCCCGTTTCACTACCGTGACGAGCGCGTGAGCGACGACGTGATCGCCCGAGCCCACGCACGCGTCGGGCGCGCAGAGCTCTACTCACGGACCGGCATCCAAACCCTGCCGATCAACACGATCTTTCAGCTTATTGCCGAGGAGGACGGCCGTGCCGCGGCGGAGGCGGAGCAGATCGCACTGGTACCCGACCTGCTGGCCTACTGGCTCACCGGCGAGCTCGCGAACGAGGTGACGATCGCCTCGACGACCGGCCTGCTCGAAGCGACCGAACCCCGCTGGGCGCGTGACCTCATCACTCGGCTCGGCCTTCCCGAGCGACCGTTTGCGGGCGAGGTCGTCGAACCGGCTTCTCCACTCGGTCGCGTGCGTTCGAGCCATGCCGACATCGCGGGCGCCGCAACCGGTACCTCGGTGCAGACGGTCGCTGCGCATGACACCGCCTCGGCGTTCGCCGCCGCGCCATTGCGCGGACGACACGCCGCCGTGCTCTCGTCGGGGACCTGGTCCCTGCTCGGGCTCGAAGTCGCTGCCCCGTTCCTGGGGCCGGACGCAGCGGCCTTCAACCTGACCAACGAGCGTGGACTCGACGGGACCATACGTCTGTTGCGCAACGTGATGGGCCTCTGGCTCCTGCAGGAATGTCGGCGCGAGTGGAGCGCAGCCGGAATGGCTAGTGACTACGACGAGCTTCACCGGCTGGCTTCCGCCGCGCCGCCCGATGTGCCGCTCTTCGATCCCGATCTCCCGGCGCTGCTGCGCGGGGGCGAGGTGCCGGCGCTGATCAACGCGGCGTGTACGGCGGCTGGGCAGGGAGCGCCGGCCGGCCCGGGTGAGCTCGCACGATCGATCCTCGTCTCGCTCGCGTGTAAATACAGGCTCGTGCTCGAGCAGCTGCAGCTCGTCAGCGGCCGCCGAGTGGAGGTCGTGCACGTCGTTGGCGGGGGCGCGCGCAACGCGCTGCTGTGTCAGCTGACCGCTGACCTTCTCGAGCTGCCGGTGCTCGCCGGCCCTGAAGAGTCCACAGCGCTGGGCAACGTGTTGGTGCAAGCCCGCGGGCTCGGGGAGATCGCCTCCCTCACGGAGTTGCGCGAGCTCGTCGGCGGATCCGTCCGCGTCACGCGTTTTGAGCCGAGCGGGCAGCCGACGCGCGAAACGTACGAACGCTTTCTGGCGGTGACCGGGCTGGCAACCCACCGGCCGGCCGGCGCGGCCGCGTAGCTTGAGAAAGGAGACCCGGGTGACCGACCACAGCAACGAATACCAAGCTCTCGCTGACCGTCTCACAGAGATGGGCAGGGACGTCGCGGCGATCGAGCTGGCCTTAGCGAAGTTTCGCGTCGAAACCCCGTCGTGGGGCTACGGCGACTCCGGGACACGCTTTGCCACGTTTCCCCAGCCGGGACGCCCGCGCGATGTCTTTGAACGCGTACAGGACGCCGCCGAGGTGCACCGCCTCACGGGCGCAGCCCCCGCGGTTGCGCTGCACTTTCCGTGGGACCACGTCGAAGATCTCGCTGCGCTCCGAGCTCACATGAGCGAACTTGGCCTCGGCGTAGGTGCCATCAACCCGAACCTGTTCCAGGATCCAGACTACCGCCTCGGCTCGCTCGCCAATCCTGACGCCGGCATACGACGAAAGGCGCTTGACCATCTGCTCGATTGCGTGGCGATCGCGTCCGAGCTCGGGTCCACGGCACAGTCGCTGTGGCTGGCTGATGGGACCAATTACCCGGGTCAGGGTGATCTTCGGACGCGTCGCAGGCATCTGGCGGAATGCCTCGGTGCGCTGTACGAGCGGCTGCCCCCAGAGCAGGCAGTGCTGCTGGAGTACAAGCTGTTCGAACCCGCCTTCTACGGCACGGACATCGCGGACTGGGGCTCCGCCCTGGTTCTCTGCCAGCGGCTCGGCCCGCGCGCGCAGGTGCTCGTCGATCTCGGCCATCACGCGCAGGGCGTCAATGTGGAGCAGATCGTGGCAATCCTGGCTCAGGAGGAGCGACTCGGAGGCTTTCACTTCAACAACCGCAAGTACGCCGACGACGACCTGATCGTCGGCTCCGTGAACCCATTCGAACTGTTCCTCATCTTCTGTGAACTGGTCAGCCCAGCAAGCCAGCCACACGCGTTGCCGCGGCTTACGATCGACCAGGCTCACAACGTCGAGGCCAAAATCGAGGCGATGGTCCTGAGCGTGGTCAACCTCCAGGAGGCCTACGCCAAGGCGCTGCTCGTCGACCGCGACGCACTCACCGCCGCTCAGCAGCGCGGCGACGTCTTGGCCGGACACGAAACGCTGCTCGACACCTACGGCACCGATGTGCGCCCACTGTGCGCCAAGGTCAGAATCGGGCTCGGCGCCGCCGCCGATCCCGTCGCTGCCTTGCGCGCCTCGAGCTACTGCGCTCGGATCGCCGCCGAACGCTCCAGAGACACGCGAACTGCCGGGAGGTCGGCCCGATGAGCCTCGCCACATGGATGATCGCCCCGGTGCAGGACCGCTGGCCAGACGCGGCGAGCAAGCCACGCGACCCACTGGACGAGGTCCTGCTCGCGTCTCATCGATTGGGAAGCGACCGATCGGTGGCGAACTTCGGCGGCGGGAACACCTCCGCGAAGGGAACGACGACCGACCACGTCGGCCGCGATGTGTCGACGATGTGGGTCAAAGGATCGGGCAGCGACCTCGCGACGATGGGTCCGTCTGACTTCACCGCGCTGCGCCTGGATGAGATTCTGCCGCTGCTGGAGCGGGACAGCATGAGCGACGCGGACATGGTCGCCCACCTCGCGCGCTGCCAGCTCGATCCCGCCGCACCGCGCGCTTCGATCGAGACGCTGCTGCATGCGTTTCTGCCCCAACCGCACGTCCATCACACTCATCCGGATGCGATCAACGCGCTGGCGTGTGCCGCCGGCGGCCGCGAGCTGGTCGCGGAATGCTTCGGCGACCAAGCCGCCTGGATCGAGTACATCCGGCCGGGCTTCAGCCTCGCCAAGCAAGTGGGGTTGGCCGTGCGTGATCACTCTCGCCTGCGGCTGGTGGTGCTCGCCAAGCACGGCCTCATCAGCTGGGGCGAAACCGTGCGCGACGCGTATGAGGGAACAATCGTCGCGTGTAACCAAGCGGCGGACTTCGTGAACGGCCGAGCGCAGCGAGCATCGCGTTTCGGGGCGGTGCGTTCCCACGCACGCGGCCTGGACTCCGACGCACGCCTGACCGCTCTTCAGGCGGTGCTTCCGATCCTGCGGGGAGCCGTGTCAAGCGAGCGCGCCAAGCTCCTGGTGACGGATGTCTCGGCTCCGGTACGAGAGCTTGTCGACTCTCGCGACGGCGAACGGGTAGCGACGGTCGGTGCCGCGTGTCCCGATCACCTGGTTCACACCAAGCGGGTGCCGCTGTGGGTCCCGTACGACCCCGCGATCGACAGCGCGACGGAACTGGGCGAACGTATCGTGACGAGGGCCGCCGCGTTCCGCGAGGAGTACCGGGAGTACGTTGACCGAAACGCCGATCCGACCACGGTCGCGGCGGATCCCGATCCGCGGGTCGTGTTGATTCAGAACCTCGGGCTTGTCGCGATCGGTCACACACCGGCAGCGGCGACGATCTCGCGCGATCTCTACCACCGTGCGATCGAGGTGATGGCGGGCGCAAGCGCCCTGTCCGAGTTCGTCTCGCTGACCGAGGCCGAGAGCTTCGCCGTCGAGTACTGGCCACTGGAGCTGTACAAGCTCTCGCTCGCGCCGATGCCCGGGGAGCTCCAGGGCAAGGTCGCGCTCATCACCGGCGCCGCGGGCGGGATCGGACGCGCCCTGGTTGAAGCGCTCGCCCGGGCGGGCGCGTGCGTGGTGGCGTTCGACATCGACGCCGACGGGGCCGCCGACGCCGTGCGGTCGCTGCGTCACGCCGGTTTAGCTGTGGGCGGTGACGTGACCTCCGAGACGGCCGTGGCCGAGGCATTCGCGGCGGCGGTCGACGCGTTCGGCGGCATCGACATCGTCGTATCAAACGCCGGCATCGCCTCCAGTGCTCCGATCGAGCAGACCACGCTCGCGGACTGGGAGCGCAACCAGTCGATCCTCAGCACGGGCTACTTCCTGGTCGCCCGTGAGGCGTTCCGCGTCCTGCGGGCACAAGCGACGGGCGGGTCGATCGTCTTCGTCGCCTCGAAGAACGCGCTCGTGGCCGGACAAAACGCCGCCGCCTACTCGAGCGCGAAGGCGGCTGAACTGCATCTTGCGCGTTGCCTCGCCGAGGAGGGAGGCGGAGCCGGCATCCGCGTCAACGCGGTCAACCCCGACGCCGTGCTGCAACGCTCACGCATCTGGGATTCGAGCTGGCGCGCCGAGCGGGCCGCCGCGTATGGGATCGCTCCTGAAGAGCTCGAGGAGTACTACCGTGCGCGCACCGTGCTCGGCGTCGACATCCTCCCCGAAGATGTCGCCCAGGCGGTCCTACACTTCGCCTCGTCCGCGCGATCGGGCAAGAGCACCGGCAATCTGCTGAACGTCGACGGCGGCGTGACGGCCGCCTACCCGCGGTAGCGGTCGGCTGTCGGAGCGCGATCAGTGCCCCCGGAACCCCTAAGCGACGGCAAGCGAACCATCGTGCCCGCGGAACGCCGGCGGCTGATCCTCGAAATGCTTCGCGAGCAGGGCAGCGTCGGCGTCAGCACGGTCGAAGAGCGCTTCGGGATCTCGCCCATGACAGCCCGGCGCGACCTCGCCCTGCTGGCCGAGACCGGGTACGCGCGCCGTACCCACGGGGGCGCTGTGCTTCCGGAACTCGCCGCGCACGAGGACTCGTTCCAGAGCCGACTCGAGCAGGACGTCGAGTCCAAGCTCCGGTTGGCGAGGGCCGTCGTGGCCACACTCGAGCCGAACGAGACACTGTTCGTCGACTCCTCCAGCTCGGCGTACTACATCGTCAGGGAGATCCTCGATATCGGTCTCCAGATCACCTTGCTGACCAACTCCGTACCCGTGATGGCGCTCGTGGGCAACACGGAAGCGCCACAGGTGGAGCTGATCGGCCTCGGTGGAAGCTTCCGCAAGCTGACTCGATCGTTCGTGGGCGTGCACACGATTCGAGCTATCGACACCTTCTTCGCCGACCGCATCGTCTTCTCCGTCAAGGGCATCGAACTCGAGGGGTACCTGACCGACCCCGATCCCCTGGAGGCTGAGGTCAAACGCGCGATGATCGCTCGCGCACGAACCGTGTTGCTCGTTGCCGCTGCGCAGAAGTTCGACGAACGCGGCCTCAACGTGATCGTCCCGGCCTCCGCGGTGGACATCGCGTACCTCGCCGATCCTCCATTCGTCGGCGTTCGCACGCTCGAAGCCGGTGAGGTGGAGATCATCAAGGTCTGAGCGATGCAGCGCGTGTGCTTCCTGCTCCGTGTGCGGCCCGACCGGCTCGATGAGTATCGCGCCCGGCACCGTGATGTGTGGCCCGCGATGCTGGCGGCACTCCGGCAGAGCGGGTGTCGTAACTACTCGCTATTCCTGAGTCGAGACGGACTTCCGTCGGCTATCTCGAATGTCACGACTTCGCAGCCGTTCAGCACGCGATGGAGCACCACGAAGTGAACGCGCTCTGGCAGGCAGAGATGGCGCCGTTCTTCGACCTACCCCAAGGAAAGCGTCCCAATACCGGACTGCAGCGGCTCGAGGAGATCTTTCACCTCGGGTGACCCGTGGAGATAAGGAGAGGCGAGCCGGACGATGGCGCTTGAAGGTAGCGCCGGTGGGTTCGTGGCCGCCGGCTTCGAGACGGTAGCACTCGAGTTCGAGCGAAATTTCAGCGAGCGGGCACGCTTGCGCGCTCCGATCGACAAAACGTTGTCGATGTGGCCGGCGAGATGTAGCCTTGGGATACCAGCAACGGGCGCAGACACCTCGGTTTCGGCCCATAGGGTGCCCAGGTCTGGA
>Ga0066790_10000918_pt1 | contig 12030 bp, 7 predicted proteins | sample OrgsoiDNA2013050_FD_70963 | JGI IMG/M metagenome (GOLD analysis project Ga0066790, IMG submission 70963) | Permafrost soil microbial communities from the Arctic, to analyse light accelerated degradation of dissolved organic matter (DOM) -... | ecosystem: Environmental > Terrestrial > Soil >...
TTGACCATGCTCGGCGCAATCAACGAGGCATTGACCGAACAGGCGAAGCGCGATCCCGACTTCTTCGTCTATGGACAGGATGTCGGCAGCGCGAAGGGCGGCGTCTTTGGCGCGACCGCCGCGCTGGTCACGCAGTTTCCCGGACAGGCGATCAATAGCCCGCTTAATGAGCAAGTGATCGTCGGCATTGTCTCGGGCGCTGGCATGAAGGATGGCAAGGCGCGCTGTGCCGAGATCCAGTTCGTCGACTATCACCAGTCAGCGACCCAGACGATTCGCCTGGCGGCCCGTATTCCTTATCAGAGCTTTGGCGGTTGGCAAACGCCGATGATTATCCGCACGAAATCGGGGAGTGGCGGCGGTGGCCCCATCTCATCCAGCTCTGCGGGCGGCGGCGGGTTTGGCCACTCCAATACCGGTGAGCAGTGGTTCACCAGCATTCCCGGCATGATCACCATCTGCCCGGCAACCCCTTTCGACGCAAAGGGCCTGTTATTGGAAGCCGCGCGCGCCCAGTCGCCTGTCACTTTCCTTGAGCGTGGACGCCTGTACCGCTCGGAGCCGCCGAAGGATAGCGAAGGCAACCTTATCGCCGCTCTGGCGGAGTACTGGAATGTGCCCGACGGCTACTACACGCTCCCGATCGGCAAGGCGCGTCGCGTGCGTATCGGTGACGGCCCGGTCGGTGCTGTAATCGTTGCCTGGGGCACGATGGTCCTGGAGTCTTGCACGGCGGCTGCCAACATCAACAAGCGTACAGGTAGCACCGTCGAGATCGTCGACCTGCGCTCCCTCGCTCCTTTCGATGAGGAGACCGTGGCGGCGGCTGTCAAAGAGGCGAACCGCGTGCTTGTCGTGACCGAGGAATCGGATCTGACCAGCTTTGGACGCCATGTCCACTCGTGGATTGTGGAGCACTGCTTCTACGATCTGGATGGGCTGCCCGTCTTCGTCTCAGCGCTCCCATCGCCCGCTGCGCCATACAATGGCATAGAGGAAACGGCGTTTCTCCCATCGGCAAAGAACATTGAGGCGAAGCTTGAGGCTCTGCTCATCGAGTAATAATACAAGGAGGCCGGATTAAAGCATGTATCCGGTCTCCTCGTCGTTGTTTTTATCACTGCCTCTCCGCGTAAAAATGAATGTGAACGTGTATAGATATCCTCGACGAATTGGGGAAACTATGCTAAACTGCGTATGAAAGAGGTAATGAGAAACCTGAAGCGCACATATATCACTATGTCTATATTGGGAGGGTGAACAGAATGATAACCTGTCTGTCTTGTGGCAGCGATGTCACCGGCAAGAAGTTTTGTCCTCGTTGTGGAAGCGCGGTGCAAGCCGTAGCGCCAGCCGCTTCTGGCCTCGCGACCTGCCCGCAATGTCATGTGGAGGTAAAGCCCGGCGCGGCATTTTGTATGCATTGTGGCGCGTCGTTACAGGCGCAGAGCGCTGCGGCACCCCCTCCGCCAGCACCAGCGGTCCATCTCTGCCCGTCCTGCAATACGGAGGTGTCCACGAGCACAGCGTTTTGTACCAACTGCGGCCATGATATGCACGCCGCTGCAGCTCCACAGCAAACCTTTTGTACAAACTGTGGCACGCAGAACGCGGCGGGCGTACACTTCTGCGCCAGCTGCGGCCACCAGCTCGGTGCCCAGCAAAACTACGCGCCGACGGGGCAGTATACCCAATATCCGCAGTCGCAGTACCCACAGCAGAATCCGCAACAGCAATACCCACAATATCAGCAGCAGTACGCTCAATCTCCCTATCCACAGCAGCAATACCCGCAACAGTACGCTCAGGGTGGCTATCAGCCGCAGCCGATGATGGGCCAGCAGCCGATGGTGCTTCGTTGCCCGGTCTGTATGTCGATCGCTCCATTAAATACGCCCGCGTGCATCAGCTGTCATACCAGTCTGGCGGGCGTCGTGCCCACACCGGCTGACATGGCTTACCAGGGACAGCAGGCAGGTGGATTGGGAGGCTTCATGCAGGGCAATGGCGGCAAGTATGCTATGGGCGCGCTCGGAGGCGCGGCTGCCGTGCTTGGTGGGGAAATGATGCTCAACGGGCTAGTCAATGGCGTTGAGAATCGCGTCGATGGGGATATGGGCTATGGCGGCTATCATCATCATCGTCATCACCGCGATGAAGGGCTGCTTGGTGGCCTGGGTGAGCTGGCGGACGACATCGGCCTCTAATCAACTTATGAAGAACAGGGGCAGGTATTGAGCACTGTCTCTGTTCTCCGCTGTGTTGCAACGTAACTCATCGCACCTACCCAAATGGGCTATGTTTCCTCCCTCTCTTTCAGCATCCTGTTGCGACAGCACAGGAAACCGTCTATAATAGTGCCTGACCGAGATGGGCTTTGTATGGTAGAAAAAGAAATCTTATTGGGTTTTTTGTATTGAGAGTATTTAATCAGGAATTATAAGGAGACATGGCACCCCTTTTCAGGTGTTTTCGCGAAAAGGTCCGTGTCAGGTGTGCGAATGAATTACGCGCGAACTACTTTAAATAATGGTCTACGTTTACTTACTACCCATATGCCTGGTATGCGTTCTGCCAGCATTGCCTTTTTCTTTCATGTCGGCTCTCGCTATGAGCAGGAGCAGAATGTGGGCGTCTCGCATTTCATCGAGCATATGCTCTTTAAGGGTTCTCAGCACTATCCCACCGCTCGCTTTATCTCAGAGGCGATAGAGGGTGTCGGTGGCGTTTTTAATGCCAGTACCGGCAAAGAACTGACCAGCTATACCGCGCGCGTTCCCGGCGAGTACCTCGCGCCAGTGATGAATGTCCTGGCCGATATGGCCCGCTTCCCGCTTTTTGCTGCCGAGGAGATCGAGAAGGAGCGTGGAGTCATCATCGAAGAGCTGAGCTCGACGCAGGACGATCCGCAAGAGTGGGTCAATCTGTTGATCGATGAGGTGATGTGGCCGGGGCTACCGCTGGGACGCGACGACGCGGGAGACATAGAGACGGTTGCACGGCTAAAACGAGTGCAGATGCTCGACTACCTGCATACATACTACCGTCCAAACTCCCTGGTCGTCAGTATCGCTGGCAATATCGATCCACAGGAGGTCATCAGGCTAACGGAGCAGCTGTTCGGAGACTGGGAGCCAGGGGATCAACCCCGCTGGACCGAGAGTCTACCGCCGCGCAATGCGCCCCCTGTGCGCATTATCGATAAAGCGACTGAACAGACTAATATCTGCCTCGCGACTGCCGGAGCCGCCTACACCTCCGACGACTATTATCCGTTGTGGCTCATCAATGGTGTACTCGGCGACGGCATGAGTTCCCGCCTCTTTCAATCCATTCGCGAGGAGCAGGGCCTGGCCTACGATATTGGCAGTTACTTTAATAGTTATGCCGAGACGGGCAATCTAGTAATCAACGCCGGTGTCGACCCTTCGCGTACGCAGGAGACGGTGCGTGCTATTCTTACAGAGCTGCTGCGGCTCTGCGACGCGCCTGTACCTGCCGACGAACTGGAGCGCATCAAAGCCTACACGTGTGGTGGCATTGTGTTGGGCCTTGAAGGAACGCAGCAGGTCGCCTCCTGGCTTGGGAGCCAGGAATGCCTGCACAACCGCGTGCAAGATGTAGACGAGATTCTCGCGCGCATCAATACGGTCACTGTACAGGATATTCAGCGTGTGGCGCAGGCTTGCTTTGTTCCCGAATGGCGGCGTCTGGCCATCATCGGACCGGAAGAGACGCAGCGCGTAGAGTACTTTGGAAAGTTGCTTACAGGTGTGTAAAGCGGGAAGAGGAGAACATATTTTATGGCACAAGTAACGCTTCGTGAGTATTTGCAAGAGACCGAAGATGCGATCAGCGCTGAGCGTGTCGATGATGCTCTCACTCATTGTCAGACCATTCTAGCTCAATTTCCAGAGTCGCTTGAGGCGCAGCGCCTGATCGGCGAGGTCTACCTGGCCCTTGAACGGTTGAGCGATGCTCAGCAGAACTTCGATTGGGTGTTGACCAATGATCCAGAGAACGTTGTGGCTTATTGTGATCGCGCTTTAATCAGCGAGCATATGTCGGACTACGATACCGCCCTGGATTGTTATCAACAGGCATACGAGCTGAGTCGCGGCAATAGCCACATCCGGCAGGAGTTCAACCAGCTGAGCGCAAAAGCAGGCCAGCAAGGCTTTATGCTCTCGCGCGCTGGCCTTGCTCGTTTGTATATGCGCGGCGATCTGTTGACGCAGGCCATGCAGGAGTGGGAGGCGGTGCTCGCGGTGAGTCCGGAGCGCCTTGACGCCCGTACCGGCCTGCTTGAAACCTACTGGCGCGAGGGCCTCTACGATCGCGTCGAGCAGCTTGCGTCACAGATACTGCAAGATGTGCCAGGCTGCCTGAAAGCGCTCCTCTTGCTCGCTTACGTGACCGCCGCGAAGAATATGCAGAAGGCTCAAGAATTGCTGCAGCGCGCCGAGGTGCTGGACCCGGATCACACGATGGCGCAGGAGCTTTTCTCCGATGCGCTTGCGAGCCAGCCCGCCGAACCATTTTTGCAGTTGCTGCGCAAGCCTCCGACACTTGTAGAAACTTCGCTTTCATCGTCACCTGCCACGGCGTATGCTCTTCCCAGGCAGGAAGAGGCGCTCGCCCAGTATGCTACACATGCATCTACAGCTACAGGGGCTAACTGGAATGGGGCCGAATGGCCGAGTGGGCCGACCTGGGATAGCGATACACTGGTCGGTGCTTCTTCGGGGGCGCAGCCCGAGCGCAATGCCGCGCCGATAGACGATGTGTGGAGCGCGCTAGAAAGGCAGCCGGAGATGCCTCAGCCCGTCGCCGAGGTGCAGCATGCTGATACATGGAGCATGTATGGGCAGCCAATGCAGGATGACGGGCAACCTCAAAATACCTGGCAGCAGGAACTCCAGTCTGCTCCTTCCAATGAGCAGAAGCAGGCTGAGCCGATAGCCTGGGATAGCGGGGCCTTCGATAGATACAAAGAGCCGAGTCTCGGTGGACTGGATAGCTGGGAGGCTCTCAAGGGGAACGGTAGCGCGGATGTGGCGAGTGCCTGGTCTTCCTCCTCAAAAGAAGAAGCGGCACCCGCGCCACCTGCATGGCTCAATATGCTTACTCAGAGCGAAGGAAAACAGGCCAGCGGCCCACTGCCAACAGGTACCGCCCAGCCGCCATCTACGCCGGTTCAGCCGCTACCAACACCAGTCCAGCCGCCGGTTCAACCCGCTGCGAGCGTGCAGCCAGTTTCTATAGAGAAGCCAGTGCAGAAAGCAGAGCCGATAGCTGCGGTACCTGAGTCGCTGGATGACGAGCCCTTCTCATTCGGTCCCGAGTGGCTGAAGTCATTGGGGGCCGCGAGCATCGATATGGCGTTTCCTGTCGAATCCTCACCGGTTGCTGAGAAGGCTCCCGCGCCAGAACCTGTTGCCTATGAGCCGCCGCCTGAAGCGCCGCGCCAGGAAGTGCGGGAGCCTCGTGATGAGCCGCCGGTCGTGCAGACTCCGGAAAGTACTGAGGATCAGCGTCTGCTGAGGACGCTGGAGAAGCTGGAGTCAGATCTGCGCTTGCAGGGCTTTGTGCCTTTGCAGCCCAACTCGCTCTCTTCCCTGTCCCAGAACCCGGAACCAGGCGCTGATGGAGCACTTCCAGAGCACGGAGCCGATGTGCAAGAAGTGCCTCAGAGGCCGAGAGAGGCTTATAGGGGTGAGGCCGCGCTCTCATCAGCATTGGCCGAACTGGGCAACTATATTCATCAGTCGTCGTCGCTGCTAAACACCTCGCCCGCGCAGGATGTTACGACCGAGCCTGCTCAGCCCGCGCCAGAGTCCACCATGCCCTCTGTGCCCGCTGAAGAGCCGTCCTGGCTGGCCGCGCTGGGACGTGATGCGGCATTTTCTCCCGCTGAAGAGCCATCCTGGATCACGTCGCTGAATAGCGTTCCATCCCCCAGCGCCTCCACGGACCAGATCACACAGGATGAGACGATGGCGAACCTCTTTTCCTCGCCTGATCAGCCATTCTGGGCGGGACTGGATGTGCCGCAGAAGCAACCGACACAGGAACAACCAACACAGGAGCAGCCGTTACAAGAAAGCGTAGCGGAGGAGATAACGGAGTCCGCTGCGCCTGCCTGGTCATGGAATGATGCGCTGCAAGGAAGTTCGGAGGAGCAACTCGCGCAGGATGGTGCCAGCGAAGATGTTGTCGCCAGTCCAATCTGGCCCGTCTCGATCGCAAGCAATGAGCCACTCCAGGAAGCGCCAGCCGCCCAATCCCCTGCACCTTTCGTAAGCGCAACTACACCGTCAGGACAGCTCCCACCGGTGCCAGCGCCATCTGTGCAGATGAATGGCGGCCAGGAAGCGCGCCAGTCACCAGCTGCGCGCAGTGAGGCGCTGTTCGATAGCGAATTAGAGGCCACTATGAAGCGCCCGGCAGTACGCCTGCAGCCTATGCAGCAGCGCTCCGCATCTCAGAAAGATATTATGCCGCCTTCTGGTGGCAGAATGCGCGCAACGGAACGGGCCTCCGGCGGCAACGCAGCTGGCACCATGAGCTACCAGGAACGCCTGTCGAAGGGCTACCAGCATCAGCTCTTCGGCGACTACGATGAGGCGATGCAGGAGTATCGTATAGTCATAAGGAACGCGCCGGAATTGTTGACCGATATTGTCAGTAACGTGCGCGCGCTCTTGAAGCTAGCACCTAAATATGCGACAGGCTACCGCGTTTTAGGCGATGCCTATATGCGCCAGGGCGAGTACCTGCAGGCGATGGAGGCATACAACAAGGCTCTCACCATGGCGAAGAGGGCGAAGAACTAAGCAGGCAATCTTTTCATGTGCGCTCTTGACATGAAATAGTAGAGATACATAAAGGAGTCGTTTTGTGGAGACTATTCTGCAACGGTTGACCGATCTGGATGAGGTCTATGACGCTATTCTGGTAGGGAGAGATGGCCTGATCGTCTCTGGCATACTGCATAGTGAGGATGAAGAGGTGATCGGCGCGATGGCCGCGGCTGCCTTTGGCTCTATCACCAGCTTTACCGCCCAGATCAATAACGGCGCGACGCGCCACGTCGTGATCGAGACGAAAAACAACACCATCCAGATGGAAGAAGCAGGGGATATGATCCTGATCGTGACGACGCATGCCATCGGCAATCTAGGTCGCGTGCGCCTGGAGATGAAGAAGGCCTGTCGCCAATTGACACAATTGGTCGCCAGCTATTAATAAAGGAGATCTTTTAACAATGGAACGTACTCTGGTATTACTGAAACCCGATGCTATACAGCGAGACCTCGTCGGCGAGATTATCTCCCGTCTCGAGCGCAAAGGTTTGAAACTGATTGGCTTAAAGCTGATGCGCCTCTCCGACGAACTGCTCAATGAGCACTACAGCCACCTCGTGGGGCGCGACTTCTTCGCGGAAGTGAAGTCATTCATGCAGCTCACCCCTGTTATCGCCTGCTGCTGGGAGGGGACTGATGCCGTCAACACCGTGCGCTTGCTAACTGGCATTACGAAGGCGCGCGAGGCTGCTCCTGGAACGATTCGCGGTGATTTCGCCATGAGCGTGCAGGCAAACCTGATCCATTGCTCCGATTCGCTGGAGACGGCAGGTGCCGAGGTGAAGCGTTTCTTCAAGGCGGAGGAATTGTTCTCGTACGAAGACGTTCTGGAAGGCTATGTGTACTCCTCGCGTGAAAGAGGCTAATACTATTTGCCTGTCTAGAAATGCTATGAGGTAGCAAAAAACGCCAGCGAGATATCCTATCGATATTCGCTGGCGTTTTTTGCTACCGTGACGCGGCTGACGCCTCTTCGGGCGCTTCGCTCGTAGACTCACAGGTGGAGTGTTTTTTATTGGCGAGCCGCCAGCAGGCCGTCTTGCTACGGAAACACTTCTCTTGCTCCTCGGCGGTGATAGGAGGGGTACCCTTCATGCAGAAGACCTGGTACATCGGTTCGCCTGCTGCGGCATCGTTACAGGGGAACCAGCGTTCCCTATAGAATGGGCAGGCATTTTTATGCTTCCGCCAATTTGAATTTTCAGATGGATGGGTTTCGATTGTGCCTGCCAAACAGGATTTCCTTCCTAAACTAAGTATGCGACGTTGAGTGTAGTATACCATATCTCCCTGATAAGAATATGGGTCTGATTACAGACAAGAAGACACAGCCTATGGTATAATAATGTGCGAAAAAGCAGTTGGAGAAGACCTTGTTCGACCAGAAACTCGAAGATGCTCCATGGACTCTACAGCAAACATTCATTGGTTTTTTTCTCTCACTGATCCCTAGAGTAGTGTTTACCCTCGGACTGTCTCTGCTCAGCGGTGGCTCCGTTGCGGCAACGGGTGCCATCGCTCCCAGCGTGGATCTGGCGAACGCGCTTATCCTGTTTATCCTCAATGGATTGGTGGAGGTAACGTTCTTAATTGGGCCGATCTACATGGCGCGGCGGGTATTGCAGGAGCTGAAGATTGTCCCCCACCTGCGCACCGTCCTGGAAGTTTTGAGTTTTCGCCGCTTCAAAGCCAGCACGGCGCTCCCTCTTGTCGTATTTAGCTTCCTGGCCATCTTTGCTATCAACTGGCTCTATCAGCTTCTCATTGTAGCCTTGCACCTCAAATTGCAGACAAACGATCAGACAGTTTTGCAACTGGGCAAGGTCGCTCCGATCAGCATGTATAGCCTGCTCTTCCTGGCAGTGTTTGCGGCCCCCTTCTGCGAGGAGGTGCTCTTCCGAGGCTTTATGTTCGCGGGCTTTCTGCGTGCTATGCCGTTGGGCCTGGCCGTTGTCTTGAGCGCCTTTATCTTTGCGGCGGCACACGGCGATCTGGCCTCATTCCCCGTATTGTTCTGCATTGGCGTGCTGCTGGCCTTCCTACGCTGGCGTACAGGGTCGCTCTGGCCCGGCATCCTCCTCCACCTGCTGAACAACGCGTGGAGCGCGATCTCTATTATTCTGGTTCTGCATGGAGTGGGGTAACTTTAACAGCAACTATGTATATGCTCTCGTAAATGGCATCCAGGCATCCAGAGTACGAATTTTTCGCTGATGCTATCATAGTAAAGAGAGCTATAGCACAAAAAAGTTGTAAAATTGCTACTTATCTTATATTGAATGAATGTGTTATTATAAGGTAGCTTATATATGCATTCGTTGTGCATCATTATGAATGAGGGATACAATAGACTATACTTCAGATAATAACCACAAAGGCAGACGAAGAAGAGGAGGGTTCGCTAATGAATCTTTGCAGCGCGCCAGGAGACAAAACAAAGAACGTCATTTTGTCGGTACTCCTTGCATTCTTCAGTTTTTTCTCTGCTCTGCTATTGGGACTTACTACAACTACAAATGCGCAGGCATCTTCTGTTGCTCAGCCACAGGATGTCAGCTTTGCGGGCGTCTCCGTTGTGCGGGTGTTGTCCACCTATACGCCCGAAAATGGTACCAAAATAACTCCCCCTGTCACACCTTCTTTACAATGTACCGGGCTGGGCGTCATCGTGTCAAGCTGGCAGACGACAAATGTTACCGAGATGAACAATTGGCTACTGACCGATGGGAAGCTGGTCGATCCGACGCAGGAGAGCTGCGACACCGTATCCTCAAAACAAATGTCGCTCACCAAAATCGAAGTTTTTCTCAGTTCAGCGTATAACACGACCATCCAACCTGCTCTCGTGACTCTTCCTGTACAGCAGGCTGCGAACTCCGCGACGCCCTCCACAATACGCTGTCAGCAGACCGTGTGCAGCGATGGACTCGCGCTGGTGGCATTTCAAGAACAATCGAGCCATACGTTACCCTTTGTGAATCTTGCCACAACCGACCGGACGCAGGAAGCAAAGATCGCGTTGAGCCAGGTCGGGGCCGCAGCGGGAACATTGAACCTTCCTTCGCCGACGACGCAGAGTACCAAAACGGATCAGTATCGGGCACAGGTGCAGCAGTATATGACGCCGCAACGCTTGCTCGTCGCTAGCACGCTACCTATTGAACGCGGGACGCCGATCGTCAATACTGCTGGCGAACTGACGGGCATCTCCACAGGAGGAAACGCGGTCGCGTCGGTAAGCGACTTTGCGAACTGGGTCAATAGTGTGCCCGAGCTGAAAGTAACGCATGCAAATCCCGTCCAGGATGCCTGGAAGAGTGGCATCAGCGCGTATTTCGGTAAGAACTATGCTGCCGCCAGCACATATTTCCAGACCGCTTTCAACGCTAACGTTTTGTTCGAGGGCGCGCAGCAATTCAAGGTATTCAGCGATAACCAGATTGCGGCAAGCAGGCAGAAGAATACAACGAGCGGGGGTAGCGAGCAGCCGATCACGGTCAACTTCCTGGGCATCTCCTTTACCTTCCCCGATATGCGCGCATTGGCGCTTCTGGGTTGCGTCGTCTTTGGCGTGCTCGTAATGTTGATGATTCTGTTATCTATGCGGGTGATTGTCAGGCGACAACAATCCTCAAAGAAGAATACTGTTCTGCTGCGTGCTCCTGTTGGCGTACAAGTGCCTCAAAACAGGGATATGTCCCAACCGCCAATCACCAATGTTATTCAGGAAAAACCAGTACAGCCGCGTGCTTCTACTGAGAATCCTGTTGTGAAGCCTGCTTCATCACCTATGCTTTTCTCGCCTACGTTACCTGAGCGCGTAGAGAGTTTGCCTGCTCCAGTCCATCCACGCACTCCAACTATTCCTATTGGCATCTCAGAACATTCTGTAACACCAGAAACGCCTGCGAAAGAGAATGTACAGCCTATAGCGAGATCGAGCGTGGCTAGCTATATAGGGCAGCGGCTCGGGAACTATCGGCTTAAAGGTCTGCTTGGGCACGGCGGCTTCGCGGATGTTTATCTGGGTGAGCATGTCTATCTCAAGACGAACGCTGCGATTAAAGTGCTGCACACACGTTTAACAAGCGCGGATCTGACGCAGTTTTTGCTAGAGGCGCGTACAATTGCTGGCTTGATCCATCCTCATATTGTACGCGTGCTGGAGTTTGGGGTAGAGGGAGGGACCGAGGCGGACCAGAGCGCCATCAACATCGAGGGGGGAATTCCTTACCTGATCATGGACTATGCTCCTGGTGGGACGCTGCGCCAGCGCTATCCCAAAGGCAGGCGCATTCCGCTCATGCAGATCGTTTCTTATACCGGACAAATTGCCGAGGCTCTGTATTATGCCCATGCGAAAAAGCTGATTCATCGCGACATCAAGCCAGAAAATATGTTGCTTGGTCAGAACGATGAGGTGTTGCTGAGTGATTTTGGCATTGTAGCGGTTGCGCATGCAGAGCATTCAATGCATACACAGGAGATGGCGGGTACCATTCCATATATTGCGCCCGAACAGATTAAAGGGAAGCCGCGCCCCGCCAGCGACCAGTACTCACTGGCTGTAGTGGTCTATGAATGGCTTTCGGGCACTCGTCCTTTCCAAGGGGATAGCCAATGGCAAGTCATCGAGCAACATATGTACGCTACTCCAGTTAGTTTGCGTACGAAGGATGCATCGATTCCACAATCCGTTGACAATGTTGTGCTGAAGGCGCTTGCAAAAGATCCTCTGCAACGCTTCGACAACGTTAGAGCATTTGCAGCGGCCCTGGAGCAGGCCAGTCGCCACCCATAGAGAATTATTCTACGGGTGGCACAAAAAACGGCCTGTCTTTACGCATGAATGCTATACGTCTTTGCGAACTGGCGCTCGCGTTGCGCGCTGTGCAGGGCCGCCAACGCGAAAAAGAGCAGAAGCACCAGCGTAAAGAAGAGGGTTGGCTCGCCGTTATGCGGAAACGGGATGCCCAGGACACGCTGCACAACCGGGTTGATGCCCAGCAGGAAAGTAAGCGCCGGTTGCGCCTTCCAGCAGGAAGGACGCAGCCACCAGACGCAGATACATAAATAGAGCGCGATATTCGTTGTGTGGTTCTCGAATTGGGCCAGCGTGCGCAGCTCAACCGGAGCGTGGACCTGCGCGAACGCCACCGCTACG
>Ga0066790_10000919_pt1 | contig 12028 bp, 9 predicted proteins | sample OrgsoiDNA2013050_FD_70963 | JGI IMG/M metagenome (GOLD analysis project Ga0066790, IMG submission 70963) | Permafrost soil microbial communities from the Arctic, to analyse light accelerated degradation of dissolved organic matter (DOM) -... | ecosystem: Environmental > Terrestrial > Soil >...
CGAGGGGGAAACACCTCTTCCCATTCCGAACAGAGCCGTTAAGCCCCTCAGCGCCGATGGTACTTGGCCCGCAAGGGCCTGGGAGAGTAGGTCGCCGCCGGTTTGTCGTTACGAACGCCGTGTGTGCCTCTGTGGCACAGGCGGCGTTCGCCGTCAAGTGATCCGCGTGGCTCGTCCCGCCCGTGGCGTGCCGGTCGTGGCGTAGGCGCGTCAGCCGAACGCCCTCGGGCCTCCCGGGATGCAGGGCGCGTACTGCCAGATACCGTCGTCGTGGGGTCCGTCCAGCCACGCCTGGGCGTCGGCCCGACCGAGCCCGATCAGGGCGGTATGGAACTCGGGGGAGAAGAACAGGTAGCTCAGCAGCTCCCCGCGGATGGGATCGAGTCCGGCGTCGATCAGCTTCCCGAGTAGAGCCACGTCTCGCTCGCGCAGGCGACCGCGCAGACGCGAGGAGTAGCGCTTCCACACCTCGACCGCGACTCGACCCACGGAATGTCGGTCGGCGGGCGCGACGAAGATGTAGGGGATAGGGCGATAGGGCCCGGCAGAGCTCTGACCGGAGGCCGGCGCCGATGCGCCCCCGGCCGGCGCGCTGGGCGGGGGCGACCAGCCGAGACAGATGTTGATCGTGGCCAGGGTCTGGACGTCGTGAGCGAGCTGGTCGGCCAGCATCGACTGCAGGATCAGAGCGAGGCCGTCGAACACCTCCGGCCGCCGGCGCACCGGCGTGGGCGGCGGTTGCAGGGAATTCAGCCCGACCACGACGACACGCCCAGACCCGAGTGTCAGCGCCGGCTTGATCGGCGTGTTCAGCTGGGCGCCGCCATCGCCATACCAGCCGGCGAACTTCGCCGGCGCGGTGATGTCGATGGCTGGAAACAGCGCCTCGATCGCCGCTGACGCCTGCACATGATCGGGCGCGAGGCTGCTGTTCGCGTACCGGATCCCGCGGCGGCGGTCGTCGGTGATCGCCGCGGCGCCTCCGTGGCGGTCGTAGAACACGACGCTGTCTCCGGTCGCGTAGGAGGTGGCGACGACCGCGGCCGTCTGGAGATCTCCGCTCTCGATGTTGCGTCTGAGCTGATCGAAGTCGATCTGCTCGCGCAGCGTCGCCGCCTGCGGTCCGGTGTCGAGCAGGTTTGTCAGCGCCGCCCCGGGTACGCCGAGCAGCTCACCGAGGTAGACCAGGGCACGGGAAAGCTCGAACGGGGACACGAGCGGGCCGAGTACGGCGTCCCACCCCAGCGTGCGCCAGCGATCGAGCATCGACTCCGTCGAGCCGGCAGCGTCCAGGTGCGCTGTGGCGGCGAGCCAGGCGGTGTTGACGGCGCCGACGCTGGTGCCGAGGAGCACCCCGGGGCGCTCGCCGCGCGCCTCGAGTGCGGGCAGGAGCACCGAGAGGGCGCCGGCTTCATAGGCGCCGCGGGCCCCGCCGCCCGCCAGCACCAGTCCGACCTTCGGATCAGCTGTGCTCATCACGCGAGCTCGGTGGGCGGCCGATCCCCGGCCGCTGGAGCCCGAGGGCCTCGCCGACCGGCAACGGCCGGGCCACGTGGAAGCCTTGCGCGTAGTCGACTCCGAGCTCCCGCAGCATGCGCAGCGTCTCGGCCGTCTCCACGAACTCGGCGATCGTGGACTTGCCGAGTCCCTTGGCCAGCTGCACGCAGGCCTGGACGATCAGCTGATCCGTCCGGCCCTTGGTCGCGGTCTTGATGAACTCGCCGTCGATCTTGAGGAAGTCGAACGGGATGTACTTGAGGTAGTAGAAGGATCCGAATCCGACGCCGAAGTCGTCGAGTGCGAACTTGCAGCCCAGCAAGGTCAGCTCAGTGGCGAAATCGCGCGCACTCTGGATGTTCTCGACCGCAGCGGTCTCGGTGATCTCGAACACCAGGCGCCTCGGGTCGGCGCCGAGATCCTTGATCCGCTTGCGGATGAACTCGAGCAGGTCGCGATCGCCGATCGACCGCGCCGAGAGGTTGATCTCCAGCTCCATGCTCGGGTCGACGCGCGGATCGACGGCCAGCCTGACCGCCTGGTCGACCACCCAGCGATCGATCCGCCCGATCTGGTCGAATCGCTCGGCCACATACAGGAATGTGCTCGGCGCGAGCAGCCTTCCGTCATCGGTGCGCATGCGCAGCAGCAGCTCGTACTTGACGACCGTCTCGTCGCTGAGCCGCATCACCGGTTGGGCGTAGAGCTCGAAGCCGCCCAGCTCGAGCGCTCTCTCGATGTGGTTATGCAACGTCATCCGGGCCGGCCGGCGCTGGTCGCTGGCCGGCTGCTTCAGGTGCAGCGCGATCCGGTTGCGACCGGCCCGCTTGGCGGCGGACATCGCCTCCTTGGCCTCGGTCATCAGCTCCTGAGAGGTGAGATCAGGCGAGTCGACGACCCGCACCCCGATGCTGGCGGTGACCGTGAGCGGGCCGGCTGCAGTATCGAGCCGGACGCCGCGGCGAATGCGGTAGGACAGTTCGGAGGCAAGCGTCTCCGCCTCCGGCTCGCCGCCGTCGTGCATCAGGACCACGAACTCGTCCCCGTCGAGCCGGGCGATGACATCGGACTCGCGGACGCGCGCGCCGATCAGACGCGCGACGGTGGCGATGATCTGATCGCCGGTGGCGCGGCCCGCTCGGTCGTTGACCTGATCGAAATGGTCCAGATCGACCGTGAGCAGCGCGCCGGTGGCCCCGTACCGCCGGGTGCCGAGCAGATGACGCTCGAGCAGCTCCAGGAAATGCTCCCGGTTCAAGAGGCCGCTGAGCGGGTCATGACCGCCGGCCATGTACGCCAGCTCTCGTTCATACCGCTTGCGCTGGCCGACATCCTCGACCTGGGCGATGAAGTAGGTCGGGGAGCCGTCGGCCCTCCGGGCCAGGCTGAGGCTCACCGAGACGTCGATCGGATGCCCCATCGCGTGCCGGTAGCGCATCTCGGCCTGGTGGTGCTCGACCCGGCCGCCGAGCAGATCGCTGAACGCTTCGAGGGTGGCGCCGAGGTCATCGGCCAGGGTCAGCGACTGGACGTCCAGCGCGAGCACGGCCTCCTCGGTCAGGCCGGCCAGCTTGCACATCGCTCGGTTGACCTGGAGGTAGCGACCCAGCGTCGCCGGCTTCGCGCTGATCAGCGCCACACCCAGGGGAGCGTTCATGAACGCGTTCCGGAACCCATCCTCGGCCATCCGCAGCCGGTCCTCGGCTGCCTTCCGGGCCGACACGTCCCGGATCGAGACCGAGACCAGCTGGCCCTCTCCCGGCAGCGGAGTGAGACGGACCTCGACGGGAAGGTCGTGTCCATCCCGGCGCAGAGCGAACAGATCTCGCTTCGGTCCCATCACTATCCCATCCGGGGCTGTGAACAGCTCGGCCCGCAGCCGGCCGTGCTCGTCCGCGAGCAGCTCCGGAACCAGCATTCCCACCGGCAACCCGAGCAGCTCCTCCCGCTGGTACCGCAGCAGGTTCTCGGCCTGGGCGTTGGCCATCATGATCACGCCGCTCTCGTCGACGATCACGATCGGATCGAGAGCGGCCTCGAGTAAGGCCCAGAAGCGGGTCTCGCTCTCGCGCAGCGCCTGCTCCGCCTGGTGGCGCTCGGTCAGCTCGCGGGTGACCTTGCCGAACCCCAGCAGCTGACCCTCGGCGTCGTGCACCGCGGTGATCACGACATCGGCCCAGAAGCGGGTGCCGTCCTTGCGCACGCGCCACCCCTCGGTCTCGATCCGGCCCTCCCTGGCGGCCTTCTTGAGCTCCCATGCCGGCTTACCGAGGGCGATGTCCTCAGGCGGGTAGAAGCGCGAGAAGCTCCCGCCGATGATCTCCTTCGCCGAGTAGCCCATGAACTGATCGGCGCCCGGGTCCCAGGTCGCGACGCGCCCGTCGGGATCCAGCATGAAGATCGCGTAGTCCGAGGCCGCGTCCATGAGCAGGCCCAGCCGCTCGTCCCGGTGGCCGACCGAGTCGCTGTCGGCGGCCTGGCGGATGATCACGGTGACGCCCACGACCGTGTGATCGTCCTCGCCCCGGGTCGGACCGATCCGGAAGTCGAACATCGTCCGGCGGTCGGGCCCGGCCAGCGACAGCGCCTGCTGCTCCCCGGCCAGCGCGGCGGACAAGGCTCCCGCGAGCCGCTGATGGTGCTCGGCGGGAACCGCGACGCCGATCGGCTGCCCCAGCATCTGGTCTGACCGCCAGCCGAGGTCGCCGATGGCCGAGCCCATGACCCTGATCACGCTGAGCTCGCGATCAGTGCAGACGACGCCCACGTCTCCGAGCGCGTCCAGAGTCATCGTGAGCGTCTGCTCGGCATCCCGAGCACAAGCGTGAGGAGCCTTCGCGGGACTGCGTGTATGGGGGTGGCATTCGGGCATCCTGCCGCGCCAGACGCCGTCGCCCGCGAGATCATCCCGATACGGCGGTGTCTCGTTGAAACTCGGATTCGAACCCCGAGACGATCGCAGCGACCCTTGGAAGGATCCACGTCGCTTGGCTGCGCGGCCAATATTGCCACAACCTGGGCAGCGGTCAAGAATCAAGGATATGGTTCCGCCATGGCTACCACTGACCTCTCCGGCCTCCGCGGCAGCCGGATCCTGATCACCGGCGCGGCCCGCGGCATCGGCGCGGCGCTCGCCGAACGGCTGGCGTCGCACGGGGCTCGGCTGGCGCTGATCGGCCTCGAGCCCGAAACGCTTTCCGCCGTGGCGCAGCGGTGCGGCGAGGGCACCTTCACCGCCGAGTGCGACGTGTCCGACAGTGAGCAGGTGGGCCGCGCCATCGACGCGGCCGCCGAGGCCCTCGGAGGCCTTGACGTGGTGGTCGCGAATGCGGGGATCGCCACCGGCGGGCCGCTGCGCTCCCAGGATCTGCGCTCCTGGGAGCGGGTGATCGAGATCAACCTGCTCGGAGTGATGTACACCGATCGAGCTGCGCTCCCGCACCTCGAGCGCAGCCGCGGCTACGTGCTGAACATCGCGTCGACGGCCGCGGTGCTCCGAGGTCCCGGGATGACCGCGTACTGCGCCGCCAAGGCCGGCGTCGAGGCGCTCAGCGACTGCCTGCGAGTCGAGGAGAATATGTTCGGCGTGCAGGTCGGCGTGGCCTACTTCCTGTTCCTCGACACCGACATGGTCAACGACGGGGAGCGTGAGATGCCGCTGCTGCAGCGGGTCAAGACCGAGATGCCGAGCGTTCTGTCGCGCACCTATCCGCTGCCGCCGGCGATCGACGAGGTCGTCGCCGCGATCGCCGAGCGTCGCCGGCGGGTGTCCTATCCGCGCTGGTTCGTGAAGACGATCGCCCTGCGCCAGCTGCTGGCCTCCCGGCTGGCCGAGCGCGAAAGCGCCAAGCACGTGCCCGACGCGATCCGTGAGCACGAGCGGCTGGTGGCCGAGCGCGGGGCTAGCGCCGCCTCGGCGAGCGAGCGCACCCGGGAGCTGGCCGGGTTCTGAGCCTCCGGCTCTCGGCGCTGCCGAGCGTGCTGGTGCTGTGGGCCTCGCGTGCCCCCGGGCAGCTCGAGCTGGCCAGCGCGGCGCGCCGGCAGCGCCCGCGGGCGACGGCGGCTAGTACGAGGCCGGGTCGCGAGCCTGAGCGCGGGATGCCCGAACGGGGGAGATGCAGTGAGCGGGCCGCGCCGGCACCGCGCCCGCGCGGCGGGTGCGTTCGAAGCGCAGCGGGCGGCGGTGCGGATGCGGTGGCACCGCCGCTGAGATCTCGATCGCTGCCTCCTCCGCGCGGCCGAGCAGGACGCGAATTCGGCTGTGGGAAGACTGGAACATATGTTCGTAAGACTAGGACAAGCGTCGGACGGAACCCCACTGGGCCGCTGAAACCCCGCACTACGCGGCGGACCCCAGCGAGGACGAGACCTCGATCTTCGTCCGGATCCGCTCAACCACAGCGCTGGTGAACTCGGTGGTGCCAGCGTGGCCGCCCAGATCCGGCGTCTTGACCCCTGAGGCGATCGTCTCCAGCACCGCCTCGTAGACTGCCCGGGAGCAGCGCTCCGCATCGGGCCCGTGGCGGTCGGAGGCATGCCGCAGGACGGCGCCGCAGGCGAGGATCATGGCCAGCGGATTGGCCAGATCCTTGCCGTGGAGGACCGGTGCGGTGCCGTGCGGGGCCTCCGCCATGGCGACGGTAGTGTCGTAGTGCTCATCGAAGGCGAGGAGCACGGATTCCGCGCCGGCAATCGATCCGAACATCGGCAGCACCAGGTCCGACAGGCAGTCGCCATCGCGGTTCAGCGCGGGGATCACCAACGGCGCATCGGTGGCCCCGGACAGGAGTCCCGCGTACAGCGCGTCGATCAGGACGGGCTGGTAGGCGACCTCAGGATGCCGGGCCGCGGCGGCGTCGAGCTCCTCCTTGAGCATGCCCTCGTAGACGGGTGAGACCGTCCACTTGGGCCCGCCGTAGACGCGCGCGCCCATCTTGATCGCGGTGCGGAACGCGAACTCCGCCACGGCGCGGCAGGTCGAACGGGTGACCCGCTCGGTGCGGAAGCCGTGCTCGCCGGCCGATCCCGGTTCGCCGTCGCGCCATTCCTCGGCGCCATAGGCGTCCTCGACGGCCATGCGCACGACCGAGATCGGGTAGTGCACGCCGGCGATCGGCGCCACTCCGGGCAGCCGCCGGCCGGTCCTGACGATCACCTTTCCGTCCACCTCCTCGCGGAGGATGCGATTCGGAGACCCGACGTCGCCGGCGCCCTCGGGTGTGATCGTGGCGGCCTTCAGCCCCAGACCGGTCTCCCGCATCGCGGCCGCAGCCTTGAGCACGGTCTGGTTGGCGCTTGCGCGCCGGGCCTCGAGCGAGAGGTCGAAGTGCGCGAGCTCGACCTCGATCTGCAGCAGCGCGGGGTCGAGCACCCGGATCGCCTGCTCGAGCAGCTCCTGCCCTGTCTCGTCGCCGTCCAGCACCACGATCTTGATCGGACCCGGCATCGGCGGCCTCACGATATCGGGGTCAGCCGCTCGCGCTCGTCCGCGAGCGCGGCGATCACGATCCCGAGATGCTCGTCGAAGTCGACCCCCAGATCCTCGGCGCCGTGGCGCAGCGATTCACGGTCGACGGCCGCCGCGAAGCTCGGCTGCTTGAGCTTCTTCTTCACCGACTTGGGCGTCATGCCGTCCAGCCGGTCGGGCCGGACGTAGGCGCAGGCGAGCACGAACCCGGATAGCTCATCGACGGCGTACAGGGTCTTCTCCATCGGCGACTCGCGGGCCACGCCCAGGTAATCGGCGTGCGAGGCCACTCCCCGGACCAGCTGCGGCGGGTAGCCGCGCGCCTCGAGCTCACGCACGGCGTAGCGGGGATGACCATCCTCGAGGTTCGGATAGCGCTCGTAATCGAGGTCGTGGAGCAGCCCGGTGGCTCCCCAGAGCTCCTCATCGGCCCCGAAACGCCGTGCATAGGCACGCATCGCGGCCTCGACGGCGAGCGCGTGGCGGCGCAGAGATTCGCCTTGTGTCCACTCACAAAGGAGGGTCCAGGACCGTTCGCGCGAAATCTCTGGTGGCATGGCTGTTACCCTAGCTCAGCGACTGGGGCCCGCCACGCGAGTGGGGCCCCGTAGGCCGGCCGCGCTGGCCGCACCCCCCACGCCCCTCATGGAGAAGTTCGTAATCGAAGGCGGCGCGCCCCTTTCGGGCACGATCGTCCCCGCTGGCAACAAGAACGGCGCGCTGCCGATCCTGGCCGCCTGCCTGCTCACCGCAGACGCGGTGATCCTCAGCAACGTGCCGCGGATCAGCGACGTCGAGACGATGATCCAGCTGCTCCAGAGCCTGGGCGCGACGGTCACCTGGCGCGGTCCGGGGGAGGTTGCGGTGGACGCCTCAGGGGTCGACGAATACACCGTCGACCGTGACCTCTCGGAACGGATCCGGGCCTCGTTCCTGCTCGCCGGGCCCCTGTTGGCCCGCTTCGGACGGGCGCACATGCCCCCGCCCGGCGGCGATGTGATCGGCCGCAGACGGCTCGATCCGCACCTCGATGCGTTCAAAGCGCTCGGGGCGACCGTCGAACAGGACCGCGACATCGTGCTCGAGGCGCCCCTGGGACTGCGGGCGGCGGACTTCCTGATGGACGAGCCGTCCGTGATGGCGACCGAGAACGCGCTCATGGCGGCGGCCCTGACGCGCGGCTCCACCGTGATCCACAACGCGGCCTCCGAGCCGCACGTCCAGGACCTGGCCCGGATGCTGGTGGCGATGGGGGCCGAGATCGACGGGATCGGCTCGAACGTGATGACCGTCCGCGGCAGCGGTGTGCTGCACGGCTGCTCGCACACGATCGCTCCCGACCACATCGAGATCGGCTCGTTCATGGCCCTGGCCGGGGTCACCGGCGGACAGCTTGTGATCAAGGACACGGTGCCCGATGACCTGCGGATGATCCGCCTGGTGTTCGAGCGACTGGGCCTGCACAGCGAGCTGCACGGCTTCGACGTCGTGGTGCCCGGGGGACAGAAGCTGGTGATCCGCGACGACGCCGGCGGCCACCAGCCCAAGGTGGAGGATGGTCCCTGGCCCGCGTTTCCGGCTGACCTGACGTCGATCGCGCTGGCCCTGGCCACGCAATCGGAGGGGTCGGTCATCATCCACGAGAAGATGTTCGAGAACCGGCTGTTCTTCACCGACAAGCTTCAGCTGATGGGCGCCGCGATCACGATCTGCGACCCGCATCGTGCGATCGTGCTCGGGCCGCGGCGCCTGCGCGGCGAGCGTGTCGAGTCCCCTGACATCCGCGCCGGGATGGCGATGCTGATCGCCGCCCTGTGCGCCGACGGGGTCACCGAGATCGGCAACATCCGCCAGATCGACCGCGGCTACGAGCGGATCGACGAGCGCCTCAGAGACCTGGGCGCGCGCATCGAGCGGCTGGACGACGTGCCGGTCCCGGTCTGAGCGCTCGCAGCCGCGCCCGCCCGACGACGCCCCGGAATTGACAGACCGCATCCCCTCAGGAACACGGGACGTGCTGCCCGACGAGATGCGCGAGCTGCGGACGATGACCGATCGCCTGCGCGGCGTCTTCGACCGATCGGGCTACGGCGAGGTGTACACACCCGCGCTGGAATATGAGGGCACGTTTGCCCGCGCGGGGATGTCGAGCACGCAGCCGGCGTACCGGATGTTCGACGAGCAGGGCAATGTGCTCGTGCTGCGCTCGGACATGACGGTCCCGATCGCCCGGCTGGTGGCCAACCGCTACGCCGCGTCCGGGCCGCCGCTGCGGTTCTGCTACCTGGCGCACGTCTACCGCGGGGTGAGGCCGCAGCGGGGTCAGTCGCGCGAGTTCCTGCAGGCGGGCGTGGAGCTGATCGGCGCCGGGGCGCCCGACGGAACCGCCGAGGTGCTCACTGTCCTGTGCGCCGCGCTCGACGCCGCGGGACTGAAGACCTACCGCGTCGGGGTGGGCGACGCCTCGCTCTACCCGGCCCTGCTCGACGCTCACGCCGTCGACCGCGAACGGCGCGAGCGCATCCTCGATGAGCTGGTCAGCCGCGATTTCGTCGGCCTCGAGCGTCGGATCCAGGGCCTCGGACTCGACGCCGAGACCACCGAGCTGCTGCTCCGCGTTCCCCGCACCAGAGGCGGCCCCGAGGTGCTGGAGGGGCTGTCGGGGTCGCTCGAGGAGGCCGTGTCCGGAATGCGCGAGGTGCATGCGCTGCTGGCGCCCAGCGCGGCGGAGCGGATCATCTTCGACCTCGGCCTGGTCCGGAGCCTCGGTTACTACACCGGCGCGGTGTTTCAGGTCTACGACCCAGCCCATGGGGTGCCGATCGGCAGCGGCGGTCGCTACGACGAGCTGCTGGGGCGATTCGGGCTGCCCCTGCCCGCGGTCGGGTTCGCGCTCAACGTCGAACGACTCCATATCGCGCTGGCCGGCGAGGAGCGTGGAGCCGGGGCCGGGGATGCCTGAGCTACGCATCGCCGTGCCCCGGGGGGCCCTGTTCGGCGACACCCTCGATCTGCTCGACCGGCTCGGCCTCGACACTGCCGAGGTGCGAGTCAACGACCGCAAGCTGCTGTTCGAGCAGGCGGGCATCGTGACCATGCGGCCATCCGACGTTCCCACCTACGTCGAGGCCGGCGCGGCCGATCTCGGGGTCACGGGCAAGGACGTGCTGATGGAGCAGTCCGAGCGCGAGGTGTACGAGCTGGTCGATCTGGGCTACGGGCGCTGCCGGATGGTGCTGGCCACCGTGGCCGGCGAGGACCGCGCGGCGGAGGCGCTGCGGCGGCTGGGAGTGGTGCGGATCGCCACCAAATATCCGAAGATCGCGGCGCGCCACTTCCTGCAGACCGGCCGTCAGGCCGAGATCGTCGAGGTCAAGGGATCGGTGGAGCTGGCACCGCTGACGGGTCTCGTGGAGGGGATCGTGGACCTCACGGCCACCGGCAGCACGCTGCGCGAGAACGGGCTCGTGGTGCGTGAGGAGATCGCCGAGTGCACCGCCCGGCTGATCGCCAACCCGGTCGCCCACAAGCTCAAGGCCCGGGCGCTGGACGCCGTCCTGGAGCGCCTCGATGCAGCCTGAGCGCTTCGAGCTGCGAGCTGATCCCGAGGGACTCGCCGCGCAGTTGCGCGCGCGCGTGCCCGCGCCGACATCGGTGCACGAGGCGGTCGCCGAGATCATCACCGGGGTCCGCCAGGGCGGCGATGAGGCGCTGATCGCCTATACGCGACGGTTCGACACCGCCGGCACGGAGCCCGGCCCGCTGCAGGTCAGCGACGATGAGCTCGACCGGGCCGCTCGCGCGCTCTCCTCCGACGTCCGCCGCGGCCTCGAACAGGCCGTCGAGAATGTCAGCCGGGTGGCGAAGGCGGCTCCGCACGCCTCGGATCCGGTCCGCTTCGACGGCCACGAGGTGATCCTGCGCGAGGCGGCGGTGCGGCGGGCCGGTGTCTATGTCCCGGGCGGCCGGGCGCCGTATCCGAGCACCGTGGTGATGGGCGCCGTGACCGCGCGCGTGGCCGGCGTGGGGGACGTGGTCGTGGGCGCCCCCCCGGGCCCGGACGGCGACGTGCACCCTGTGGTGCTGGGCGCCTGCCGGCTCGCCCGCGTCTCATCGGTCTACCGCATGGGCGGGGCCCAGGCGATCGCTGCGCTGGCCTACGGGACGGAGTCGGTGATGCCGGTGGACGTGATCGTGGGGCCGGGCAACCTGTACGTGCAGGAGGCCAAGCGCCAGGTGTTCGGTCAGGTCGGCATCGACGGCTTCGCCGGTCCCAGCGACGTGCTCGTGATCGCCGACGCCGAGGCGGACCCCGAGCCGGTGGCGCTGGACCTGCTCGCCCAGGCCGAGCACGGGCCCGGGACGCTGGTGATCGCGGTCTCGACGTCGGCGCCGCTGCTCGAGCTGCTGAACGAGCGCGTCGGCGCCGGCAACGACACCGGAGCGGTCGGCGCGCTGGTGCACGCGGCCGACCTCGGCCTGGCCCTGGCGCTGGCTGAGGCATTCGCTCCCGAGCATCTGGAGCTGATCGGTCCCGAGGCCGAGCGGCTGGCGCCATCGGTGTCCAGGGCGGGGTGCCTGTTCGTCGGTGCCGGCGGTGCGACGGCGTTCGGCGACTACGTCGCGGGCTCCAACCACGTGCTGCCGACCAACGGCGCGGCGCGCTTCTCCTCCGGCCTCTCGCCGGCTCACTTCCGCCGCAGCTTCGCCGAGGTGAGGATCGGCGCGGGAGCCGGAGCGCTGGCCCGCGCCGCGGCTCCGGTCGCCAGAGCGGAGGGCTTCGAGCTGCACGCGCGCTCGATGGAGGCCCGCATCCGGGACAATACGAGCCATGATCCGCAGCGCCGAGATCGACCGCAAGACCGGTGAGACCGACGTCCACGTCGCCCTGACCCTGGACGGAGCCGGCATCGGCGAGCGCGATACGGGCGTGGGTTTCCTCGACCACATGCTCGACCTGCTCGCCCGGCACGGGCGAATCGACCTCTTCGTGCGCGCCCGCGGCGACCTCGAGACCGGCGCCCACCATACGGTCGAGGACGTCGGGATCTGCATCGGCCAGGC
>Ga0066790_10000921_pt1 | contig 12013 bp, 10 predicted proteins | sample OrgsoiDNA2013050_FD_70963 | JGI IMG/M metagenome (GOLD analysis project Ga0066790, IMG submission 70963) | Permafrost soil microbial communities from the Arctic, to analyse light accelerated degradation of dissolved organic matter (DOM) -... | ecosystem: Environmental > Terrestrial > Soil >...
ACTTCCACAACGGAAGCAAACTGCAATTGCAGGACGTCGTCCAGTTCTACATCAACAGCTCGCAACTGGCCCGCCAAGGGCTGTTGCGCAATGCGCCGGCAGAGTTCAAAGCCATGTCGCTCAGTAGCGAGGACCTGAATGCGTTGGTAGCTTTCCTTTTGTCCCTCACGGAAGATTACGACGACGCGTAGTTCGGCGGGTTTTCGTTGCGAGCTTTGCGGGGTTCCTTGGCGAACTTTGCGGTCAAAATCTCTAACCGCAAAGAACGCAAAGATACCGCAAAGTTCGCAAAAGAAAACGCGCGCTAACTCCCAAATATGCGGAATTTGTTTTCTGCCTGGCCGCTGACCTCGCACTTGATCGTGTAGAGACCGCCGGCCAACCGGTCGCCGGGCGGCGCATCGGCTGACGCGGTGGTGACGAAAAGCGTCTTGAGATCGGCGCCCCCGAATGTGCAGGTGGTGATATTTTTCACCGGCATCTCGATCACGCGATCAATTTTTCCGTCAGGAGCGACACGAACGATACATCCACCGTAGTACCGGCAGTTCCACAGATAGCCTTCGGCATCCATGGTTGAGCCGTCCGGCAATCCACGTTCGAAGTTCGCGAAGAAAACACGCTCATTCGCGATCGTCCCCGTGGCACGATCGTAGTCGTAGGCCCAGATCGTGTTCGCCAGCGAATCCGCGAAATAGAACCGGCGCCGGTCGGGACTCCAGGCCAGCGTGTTGGAGATTCCAACATCCCGCCGATGAATGGTCAGGCGGGCGTCCGGATCGATCCGGTAAAGGTTTCCGTCCTTTCCGCCAGCTTCTCCCGACGATCCGTCCGGGTTTACGTTGTTGCGCATCGAGCCCATCCAAAGCGAGCCGCGCGGATCAACGCGTGCGTCATTGCAGCGGACGGCAGGCCATCCCTCCAGGTTGTAAAGAGGTTCGTGGCAAAGATCCGTAGCGGGCTCCCATAAAATCACGCCGGAGCCGAGGACGACTGCCAGCATGTCATCGCGGTCGGTCAACGTGATCGCGGTTACGGGCTCATCGAAAAACCAGGTACGTACACACTGGTCCGCCAATGTGAAGCGATGAATCAGAAAGCGATTGATGTCGGTCCAGTAGACGGCGGAGTGCGCGGCGTGCCAGACCGCGCCTTCGCCGCAGCGGTCGCCGGTCGGCGCGACGCAAACTGGTGGAGACGTAATGGGTCGTGAAGTCACTGCACCCCGATTCCCGCCAGCAGGCCGCCGTCCACCAGGTAGTCGCCGCCGGTGCAGAATGCCGCTCTGTCTGAAACCAGGAACGCTGCCAACTCGGCCACTTCCTCGGGCGTTCCAATGCGTCCGAGTGGATGCGCGTGGCCCCAACGTTGAAAGACCTCTGCGATGGGCACGCCGGGTGCGAAGTTTCCCGCCGAGCGCTCGAGCATGGGCGTGTGTATCGAACCCGGGCTGATCGAATTGACTCTGATATTGTCGGGAGCGTGATCGAGAGCCAGGGCGCGCGTAAGGCTGTGGACCGCGCCCTTAGACGCCGCATAGGCCGCGACCCCGCGCTGGCAGGCGTGTCCCTGCACCGACGCCAGGTTGATAATCGCTCCTCCGCCCCGCTTTTTGATCTCCGGAACGCCGTAATGACCCAGGAGATAAATGCTGCCGACGTTTACCATCAGGCAGCGGTTCCAATTCTCCAGGTCAGTTTCAACCACGGTGCCAAAAGGATGAAACGCAGCCGCGTTGACGATGATGTCCAACCCGCCAAATTCCTTGACAGCTTTCGCCACGACCGCCTTCACCGCTTCGGCTTGAGTGACGTCACACTGCTCCACGTGCAAACTCAAACCGCCCGCCCTGGCTTCGAGCGCCAGTTCCTTATTCGCGGACACTTCGATGCCACAAGCCAGAACGTTGGCCCCGCCCGACGCAAAACGCTGGGCGATGGCGCGTCCAATACCGGTAGTCCCGGTGACAATCGCAACTTTCCCGTCAAACTCTTTCATGTAAGGTTCTCGCTCTCTAGCTTCTAGCTCCTGGCTGCCAGCTTCTAGCAATTCCTTTCAAGCTTGTGTGGCTAGAAGCCAGAAGCTGCCCTCAATGACTCTCTCTCGGTATCCCGGCGCCGCGGGAGCCCACCAGAAAGTCTAGGTCCGCGCCGCGGTCTGCCTGCAGAACGTGATCGATGTAGAGCTTCTGATATCCGCCATTCGCTAATGGCGGTGGAGGCGTCCATGCGGTGCGTCTCCGGACCAGTTCTTCCGCTGCCACGCACAGTTCCAACTTGCGGGCTTCCACGTCGAGCTCAATTTCATCGCCATCCTGTACCAGGGCCAAGGGTCCACCCGCAGCCGACTCGGGAGTTACGTGCAGCACCACGGTTCCATATGCCGTCCCACTCATGCGCGCATCGGAGACGCGGACCACATCGGTGATTCCGCGTTCCAGCAGTTTTTTCGGTATCGGCATGTTCCCTACTTCGGGCATACCGGGATAACCCTTGGGCCCCGCGCCCTGCAAGACCATCACCGAGTTCTCGTCAACTTCAAGCGCGGGATCATCCACCCGCCTTTTGAAATCTTCGATGTCGCTGAAAACCACCGCCCGGCCGCGATGCTTCAGCAAATGGGGGCTAGCCGCGGAAGGCTTCACCACCGCGCCTCCCGGCGCCAGATTGCCCCGCAGCACGGCAATGCCGGCGCGCTCTTTGATCGGCTTTTCCCGGCTATGAATCACTTCCGAATTCCAACACGGCGCGTCGGCAGTGTTCTCGCCCATTGTTTTGCCGTTGACCGTTAACGCATCCCGGTTGATCAGTTCGCCGAGAGCACGAACGACGGCGGGAACGCCGCCCGCATAGTAGAAGTCTTCCATCAGGAACTTGCCGGAAGGCATCAGGTTCACCAACAGAGGCAGAGCGTGCCCGAGACGATCGAAATCGTCGAGTTCCAGCTTGATCCCGACCCGGCCCGCCAGCGCCAGCAAATGCAAAACCGCGTTCGTGGAGCCGCCAACCGCGGCGTTCACCCGGATGGCGTTCTCGAAAGCCTGGCGCGTCAGAATCTGTGACATCTTTACATCGTCGCGCACCATTTCGACGATGCGCCTTCCCGCTTCCTGCGCCAGCACGTAGCGCCGGGAATCAACCGCCGGAATGGCCGCATTCTGCGGCATCCCCATGCCCAGCGCTTCCACCATGCACGCCATAGTCGAAGCCGTTCCCATGGTCATACAGTGGCCGGCCGAACGGGACATGCAGGATTCGGCATCCATGAAGTCAGCGCAGCTCATTTTGCCGGCGCGCACGTCTTCGCTCATCTGCCACACACTGGTGCCCGACCCGATTGTTTCGCCGCGGAAGTGTCCGTTGAGCATGGCGCCGCCCGAGACCACGAGCGCCGGCAAATCGCAACTAGCCGCGCCCATCAATAACGAAGGAGTGGTCTTGTCGCACCCGCAGAGCAGAACCACTCCGTCAATGGGATTGCCCCGAATCGATTCCTCGACGTCCATGCTCACCAGGTTGCGGAAGAGCATGGCGGTCGGCCGCAGGTTCGTTTCGCCCAGCGACATCACGGGAAACTCGAGCGGGAAGCCGCCAGCCTCATACACGCCGCGCTTGACCCGGTCGGCGATCAACCGGAAATGGGCGTTGCAGGGAACCAGCTCCGACCATGTGTTGCAGATTCCGATCACCGGCCGGCCGTCGAACAGGTTGGAGGGAAATCCCTGGTTTTTCATCCACGAACGATGAATGAACCCATCTTTATCCTGCAGGCCGAACCAATGGGTGGAGCGGAGAGGAGCCTTGTTTCCGTTGTTCATATTTTCCGAGATTTCCAATCCCACAACTTGTCATCCCGAGCGCCGGGCCGAGCCGCGCTGGCGCGGTACGGCCAAGTCGAGGGACCTTGTGTTTTGCGGTCAGCGGAACCGACGCACCGCGCACGTGCCGAACCAAGATGCATGTCCGCTCCGCGCCAGATCCCTTCGACTTCGCTCAGGGCAGGCTCTTCGCAAGCTCAGGATGACACCTTACATCTTAGGAATCGACCGGCACCGAAATATATTACAGCTTCGAAAGCGCCAAGCAGCGACGTCCCTAACGTTGCGGCACCGGCTCCGGCTCGGCCGAGCCGTCTGCCCGCGGGTCTGAGGCGGCAAAGTTTACGTTGCTTTTGGAGTTGTGCAGCACTGCCTGCCCGCGGCCCATGGCCGTCGAATACTCTTTCCTGACCTTGAAGTTGTGCCCCTTCTGTTCCAGCTCTTTCAAGGTTTGCGGCGGCACTCGCGATTCAATCAGGATGTCGCATCCAATTCCCTGTTCTGTAGGATGGACTGTGAACCGCGGCTCTGAAAGCGCAGCCTGAATGTTCATGCCGTAGTCCACGACGTTCGAAACAAACTGCGCATGTGCCAGCGGCTGATTGGCTCCGCCCATGATGCCGAATCCAATGTGGCTATCTCCCTGCTCCATGAAGGCAGGAATAATGGTGTGAAACGGCCGCTTGCGGGGCGCCAGCGCATTGGGATGGCTGGGATCGAGCAGAAACAAAGCGCCACGATCCTGCAACACGAAACCTCTGCCCTTTACCGCGACGCCGGAACCAAAAGAGTCGTAATTGCTCTGGATGAGCGAGGCAATGTTGCCGTCTTTGTCTACCGCCGCCAGGTATGTGGTGTCGCTCCGGGCCGGAGAGCCGCTGGCCTGTGTGCAGTTTGCCTTCGCGGGATCGATCAGCGTCGCGCGCTGTTTGGCATAGTCCTCTGCCAGCAATCCCCGGACCGGAATTTTCGCGAAGCGCGGGTCGGCGTCATAGCGATACAGGTCGGTGTAAGCCAGCTTCATGGCCTCGATTCGGTCATGCAACTCCATCGTCGCCAGCGGACCGGCCTTGTCGGGTTGTAGAGTGCTCATGATGTTTAACATTTCGAGCGCAGCCATGCCCTGTCCGTTGGGAGGCAGTTCGTAAACCTTCCAGCCGCGGTAGTTGATCGAAATTGGTTCCACCCACTCGGCTGAAAAATCCGCCAGGTCATCGGCCTGCATGGTTCCACCCAACGCCGCCGACGTACTCACAATCGACTGCGCAATTTCGCCGCGGTAGAAGACGTCGCGCCCGCCCTCTGCGATGAGCCGCAGACTCTTGCCGAGGTCAGGGTTAGAAAACATCTCGCCCACTTCCGGAGCCTTTCCGCCGGGAAGATAAATTCGCTCCGCCTCGGGCGTCTGTTTTAGAGTCTGGGCATCGCCTTCCCAGAAATCATGAATCAGCTCGGGCACGGGATATCCATGCTCGGCGTAATAAATGGCCGGGGTGAAGAGGTCTTTCCAGGGAAGCTTTCCAAACCGGGCGTGGGCTTTGGCCCAGCCGTCGACCGCGCCAGGAACCGTGACGCTGTCGATGCCGGCCTGAGGCATCTGTAACGTGCCCTTTTGTTTCAGATATTCAATCGAGAGTCCACGCGGCGCCCAGCCGCTGGCATTCAGGCCATACAGCTTGCCGGTCTTGGCGTCCCAATAAAGCAGAAACAGATCGCCGCCAATTCCGTTCATCATGGGCTCGGTGACACCGAGCACGGCATTCGCGGCAATCGCCGCGTCCATCGCCGAACCGCCTCGGGCCAGAATCTGCGCCCCGGCCTGCGAAGCCAGAGTGTGGCTGGTGGCGACGATGCCTCCGTCATTAATGACCATGGACCGGCCATAGGAACGGTCCTGGGCCAGCAGGGATAGAGCGGAACCGAGCAACAGATTCGACAGAATAATGAGGAGGGACATTCGCAGTCTCATGGCGGGAGAATTATAGATGAAGCGGTAAATTTTTCTCCGGATTGCTCCTTGTAACCCCTTCAAACCACGTATTTAAGGTTAGCTTCAGAAAACAACTTTTCCATCCCGCAGGGTTTAATCCATATGAGGAATGGAGGGTGCTCAAATGCTAAAGAAAACCGCACTTTCACTGTTCGGACTGGCTGTAATGCTGATCTGTTTCAATCCCCCGCAGGCGCACGCCGGCGTGGTGGTTTCGTTCGGGGCAGTCTATCCGCGTCCGGTTTACGTTCGCCCGTACGCGTATGTCGCGCCCGTGCCTTATGTCGCCTACCGGCCCGGTCCTTACTTCTATGGGCCGTCGTATGTTCGTCCCGGCTGGGGATATCGTCCGGGCTTTTATGAGAACCGGCACTTTGCTCCCCGGTTCGAGCATCGCGAGTTCGCCGGACGCCGTAATTACTGGCGGCGGTAGAAATTCCAATTGATGTAAGCGCGGCGCCAGCTGCGTTGTCCCACCCTTCGCCTCCACGGCGGAGGGTGGGCTGTTTTATGGGCAGCATCCCCAGACCCGCCGTGTGAGCAGTGGTATATTCTTCTCCCTGAACGGGAGTTCTGATGGCCGCGCCGCTCACCTTTCTCTGCATCACCACCTACGAAAAGGGACAGGAATTCATCCGCGAATGCAAGCGTCAGGGCTGCCGTGTATTTCTGCTGACGGCAGAGAGCCTCCGCAACGCCGACTGGCCGCGCGAGAGCCTCGACGACGTCTTCTATATGCCCGCAGATCTTCCGCTGCCGGAAATCGTAAAAGCGGTCACTTATCTGGCGCGGGAAAAGAAGATTGACCGCATTGTCGCGCTCGACGAGTACGACATGGAAACCGCCGCCACCCTGCGCGAGCACATGCGAATACCTGGCATGGGTCTGACCACCATGCGGTATTTCCGCGACAAACTGGCGATGCGGATGCAAGCGCTGGAACACGGAATCCGCGTCCCCGATTTTATTCCCGTCCTCAATCACGACGACATTCGGTATTACTTGAGCCACGTATCCGGCCCCTGGGTTCTTAAGCCTCGATCGGAGGCCTCAGCTATCGGCATCAAGTTGATTGACTCGCCCGAAGCTTTGTGGCCGATAATCGATTCTCTCGGAGACAAACAATCTTCTTTCCTGCTAGAAAAATTCATCCCCGGCGGCGTCTATCACGTGGACTCGATAGTTTCCGAACAAAAAGTGGTCTTCTCCAGTATCAGCCGCTACGGCCGGCCGCCGATGGCTGTGGCGCAGAAGGGTGGCATCTTTACCACGTATCTTCTGCCCTGCGAATCTGAGGAGGCTACTGCTCTGCGAACTCTTAACCGCGAACTGATCCAGGCGCTGGGACTGGTGCGCGGGGTAGCGCACGCTGAATTCATCCGCGCCGGCAGCGATGGACATTTCTATTTTCTCGAATGCGCGGCCCGGGTGGGCGGCGCTTACATCACCGAGATGGTCGAAGTCGCTACTGGAATCAACCTTTGGCGCGAGTGGGCGCGAGTAGAAATCGCCGGGGGCAAAGAAACCTATCAGCTGCCTCCCGTGCGGGGCGATTATGCAGGATTGATTCTGTCGCTGGCCCGGCAGGAAGATCCTGACACGTCGGCCTACAACGATCCCGAAATTGCCTTACGTCTCAAGAGACGCCATCATGCCGGCCTGGTTCTCCGCTCGCCGGATCCCGCGCGGATTCAAACCCTGCTGGAAAACTACGGCCGCCGTTTTGCGGAAGAATTTCTCGCCATCGAGCCGCCCGGAACCAAACCCGCTGCCTGATCGAAACAGTTTCCGATTTCTATTTGAGATTAAAAGACCGTGACGCCTGCATGACTGACTGGAATTGGCCCGGTGGCCGCTTCCAGCGTCGACTCCACCGATCGAAACAGCAAAAAGATCGGCTTCGCGCCTTACAGCCTCTGCAAGCGTCCCTGACGCTGTTCATCTCCGGTTGGTCTATTCCACAAACGTCGGCTTCGTAGATGCGGCTAAGCTCATTCGGGTGGCCGCGCGAACGCAACTTCGCTGCTGAAAGTCGTAAACTTCAGTTTAGATCCGCCAGGTAAGGTATCCACAGACATGACGATCCGCATACGCCCGGCCGTTTCCGAAGACGTTCCCGTACTTCGAATCCTGATCGATGCCTCGGTCCGGGGATTGCAAACGCAGGACTACACCCCATCCCAGATTGAAAGCGCGCTGGCGACGGTGTACGGCGTGGATACTCAACTCATCGCCGACGGAACCTATTTCGTCGCGGAGGAATCGAATGTGGTCGCGGGCGACTCGCCCGCGCAGCCACCAACTGGGACAATGGTCATCATAGGCTGCGGCGGTTGGAGCAAGCGGAAAACCCTCTACGGTGGCGACCAATGGACAGGTCGCGAGGCCACACTGCTCGATCCAGAACACGATGCCGCCAAGATTCGCGCCTTCTTCATTCACCCGTCCTGGACCCGGCGCGGTATCGGCACCTTGATTCTCGAGGCCTGCGAAAACTCCGCCCTTTCCGCCGGCTTCACCCGCTTCGAAATGGGCGCAACCCTCACCGGAGTTCTGCTCTACCAGGCTCGCGGATACGCGGCGCTGGAAAGTCTCGAGGTCCCGCTGCCGAACGGAGAATCGCTGCCCATCGTCCGCATGGAAAAAAAGATAGCCAAACCGGTTTTGTAGTGCAGGGGCGAACCGTACCGACCGGGAGGAATCTGGCGGCCGTCACCACGCAATAAATTAGGCTGAGACAGCCGGCATTTCGGGTGTCTTTATGTGCTCCGGGCGAAACCCCATTCCGACTACCCGCGCCGGAATACGCTGCAGGAATTTCCAGCGACCCAAAAGCTTGACAGGCCAGGGAGGCGTGAGCGGCTTAGTGCTGCCCAACACTCTACGGATCACGTTGTTCTGCACGATCAGTTGCATTCTCTGAGTGACGCGAGTGGGAAGTATTCTTCGCCGCTGCACCGCTTCCAGATCGCCCAGGCTTACAGTTCCCTGCCGCAGTCTTTCACCCAGGATGTTCGCGGTCGCCACCGCATCCTGAATCGCCAGGTTGATTCCCACGCCTCCGATCGGAGACATGGCATGCGCGGCATCGCCGATGCACAGCAGTCCGGGACGGAACCAGCGGCTCAGGCGATCGACCGCAACGGTAAGTAGCTTGATGTCATCCCAGCTACGTAGTTCCTCCACGCGGTCGTGCAAGAACGGAGCCAGCCGGGCCAACTCGTGGCGAAACGCGGGAAGGCCCTGTTGCCGAAGTTCGTCGGCATTTCCCTTCGGTATCACGTAAGCAGTTTGCCAATAATCTTCGCGATTGAGAAAGACCAGGATTCTTCCGCTATCGAATCGTCCGAAAGTTTGGTCCGGATCGGTGGGATGGCGGCTCATTCTCATCCACAGCACGTCCATAGGCGCGCCCAGGTTCAAGACTGAGAGGCCGGCGCGCTCGCGCACGATCGAATGGCGCCCATCGGCTCCCACCGTAAGCTCGGCGCGGATTTCCAACGGCCCGATTGGAGTCTGCGCCCGAACGCCCACCACCGTACCAGCTTCCTCGAGAATCTCGGTAACCTCAGCCTCCATCCTCAAATGAAAGGAAGGATACCGCCGGGCTTGCTCGGCAATAAAATTCAGAAAGTCCCACTGCGGCATTAGCCCAAGAAATTTGCAATGCGTGGGGAGGTGGGTGAAATCCGCAATGGCGACGGTTTCGGACCCGATTTGTCCCGCCAGTTGGCGCACTTCCTGATGCGGACGCTTGAGAAATTCGTCCAGAATGCCCAGTTCGTACATGACTTCAAGCGTGGACGGATGGACGGTATCTCCGCGGAAATCGCGGAGAAAGTCCGCATGCTTTTCCAGCACCACAACATCCACGCCCATGCGGGCCAGCAGAAAGCCCAGCATCATGCCGGCAGGACCGCCTCCGACGATGCAGCAGCGCGTATGCAAGGCTTCGCCCATGCGCAATAGTAAACGGAGCCGAAACATCTGAGAACCGAGAACTAGAAACTAGAAACTGTTTTGTTTTTAGAAGAGGTTTGAATCTAGAAAAGGATCGAACTTAGAAAAGGTTTGAATTCACACCAGGAGGAAACCGCCGAGGATTTTGCGGAAGAAAAGGTAAAGGCCGTGACATTGGTTATGCTCTAGCCGCCAGCTCCTGCGAGGAAGCGAAACGGCGTGGACGCATGCACCATCACGGCCCTTGATGTGATCGCTGCTTTCGCAGTCCCTAACCCCAACTGCCCCTCGCAGGGCCGTCGGTTTTTTCGGGTTTGGTCGCCTTCCAGGTTACCCCTTCCGGCGGATCACCCGGCCTACTTCAGACTGGCTAAGTTTTAATTTGAGCCAGCCCTTTCGGCCGTCGACGTTTGCGAAGTTAAACGCCATGACGATAAATGTCAACGCCGTTTTTGTGTGCAATCACAACTTTCAATCCTGTGCAAATCGAAAACTGTAGTTGCTTGAATCAGCGATGCTTATTCCCCTTTGCGATCTCGCTAATCCGGTTTTCCACAAATTATTCCACAACCTCGACGGCGCATTGCAAGCAATCGGAATAAACAACTTGACGCAAGAAGCGTTCTGACGCATGTTGATGACAACGGACAACGCTGGATGTCAGATCTCGTAGCCTACGTGGATGGCGGATCGCTGGGGAACCCAGGGCCGTCCGGTATTGGCGTCGTAATCGAGGGTTCGGGCAGCGGCACCATCCGCATTTCTCGCTGGATTGGCCGCCAGGACAACAACGTAGCGGAATATGTCGCTCTGCTCGAAGCCCTGCAATGTGCTCAAACCCTCAAAGCCAGGGCACTGCACGTCTATTCGGACTCCCAGGTCGTCGTCCGCCAGATGCAAGGCGAGTACGCCTGCCGCAGTTCGCGCCTCTACTCCCTGCACTGGATCTGCCGCAAACTGGCACGCTCTTTCAAATTTTCCATCACCCATGTCCCCCGCGAGCGCAACGCCGAGGCAAATCACCTGGCGAGTTCCGCAGTCCGCGAGCAGATTTCCTCGAAGCTCACATCGCCGCGAACCACGTAGGAGCGGGCGCCTTGGCTTGCATGGCCGTCCCTGCCTCTGCTAACTTTCCCCCTCGCTCGAATCACGCTCGCGACCTAACCCATGCCTGAAACCGCCACGCTCTTAGTGTCCTGTCCCGATCAGAAGGGCCTGGTTTCCGGAGTCTCCAACTTCATTTTCCGCAACGGCGGTAACATCCTACAGTCGGACCAGTACACCGACCTCGAAGCCGGCATTTTTCTCGCCCGCTTCGAATTTCACCTGGATGGATTCCAGATTCCCGCAGACCAGATCACCGAGCGGTTCCATTTACTGGCACAGGAATTCAGCATGAAGTTTGAGATCCATTTCAGCAACCACATACCCAAGGTTGCGCTGTTCGCATCGCGCCTGCCGCATTGTCTCGAAGATCTGCTGCAACGCCAGCAGGCCAGCGAATTCAATGCTGAAATCGCGGTGGTCGTAAGCAATCATCCCGCCGCCGGGGAAATTGCCGGCCGTTATCGAGTTCCGTTCCTGCATTTCCCGATCACTGCGGAAACCAAGAAGCAGCAGGAAGCCGAGGAACTGCGCGAGCTCCGTTCACGCGGCATTGAGTTGATCGTCCTCGCCCGCTACATGCAGGTTCTGAGCGAAGACTTCATTGCCAACTATCCCAATCGCATTATCAATATTCATCATTCGTTTCTTCCCGCCTTTGTGGGCGCCAAGCCTTATCACCAGGCTTTCCTGCGTGGAGTGAAACTGATCGGGGCCACGGGTCACTACGTCACCATGAATCTTGACGAGGGTCCAGTCATCGAGCAGGAAGTGGCTCGCGTTTCTCACCGTGATTCCATCGAAGACATGATCCGCAAAGGACGGGACCTCGAGCGCACCGTCCTCGGCCGCGCCGTGCGCCTGCATCTCTGCCACCGCGTACTGACCTACGGAAACAAGACGGTGGTATTCGACTAGGGACGGCTGGAGGGCAACTGCATGAGGCGGAGTTTACCGCCCAGCCAGGCGGTAGGCACCGCAGTAACGATCAGCGCGAGAGGATACCAGTGGGGACCGAGCGCCCGATTCCAAGTCACAATGGCGCCCAAAGCCCCTAAGGCAAGACCAATGAAACCGTTCAGCAGGGCGTGATGCATGGGCCGGTTGGGCGCCAGCCGCGCCGTGATGTATCCGCCCAGAAC
>Ga0066790_10000922_pt1 | contig 11994 bp, 10 predicted proteins | sample OrgsoiDNA2013050_FD_70963 | JGI IMG/M metagenome (GOLD analysis project Ga0066790, IMG submission 70963) | Permafrost soil microbial communities from the Arctic, to analyse light accelerated degradation of dissolved organic matter (DOM) -... | ecosystem: Environmental > Terrestrial > Soil >...
ACAGTGACAGGCCGAGGATGACCGATTCGGGGTCGTCGCCTCACCACCGCCTCGGATCCCGGCCAGTCCACCGGCGTGGCTCTCGACGCCGTCTTCGTCCCGGCGTCGAGAGTGAGCGCGGCTGACGCATAAGGGTTGCCGGGGTGCGGGTTGGGTCGGCTTACTGCTCTTAAGCCGAGAACTGGTTTGTTCCGAAGAGCCGCTCGAGGCTTGGGAGGACCGACCCGGGGTGACGCCAACACCCCGAACCGGCCTCCGCCGCAACACTGCGCGCCGGACGGCAACGAGACCTCGCACTATCCGTTCGCTGCCACCCCGACCTTGTGGCCCAGTTCGTCGGCGAGTACCCCAAAGGTCGTCCCCGGGACCTTCTGGGCAGGCTGAATGATCGTTCCACCCAATTCCTCGGCCTTCTTCAAGGTAGCGGCAACGTCTTCTACTCCGACAAAGAACAGCACCTCGTCGTCGGCGCCCTGACGGGGACTGATCGCGACATGGGCTCCGCCCTCGACGCCTGTGTCGATGAAGGTGTAACCGGGAAATGCGCCTTCCGAGGCAACCTTCCAACCGAAGAGGCCGGCAAAGAACTGCCGGGTGGCGTCAGGATCCTGGGAGCGGATTTCTGCATGGATGACGGGATGCGGCATGGGATTCTCCTTTGGTAGAGGTGGAGCGCTGGATGTCACCTGAATGACGAATTACCACGGCGAAATCGACACGCCGCCCGAAAAACTTTGGAACAGAGGCTCGTTTCTCGGGTGCTTCGAGCTGTGCGCTGGGAGTTCTTTCGCCATCGTCAGGGGGGCATCCTCGGTGGAGTCGGAGGTGTTCGAGTTTGCGGTAGGTCTCACCGTGCTCGTAGCGCTTTCAAGACGACGGGAGAAATCGAGTTGGAGGATCGGACAGCACGAACCGGTGGCCCGCATGACCCTACGATGCTGATGTGCCGGATCGAGCCGAGTCTGATCACGCGCCAGGCCAATCATTGTGGAACGTGCTCGTTGGAAGGCCCTTGCGATCAAGCGAGGCGTCCAAGGAGCAGATCACTCCCGTAGAGGGCCTCTCTGCTCTGTCGCTCGACGCGTTGACATCGGTCGCCTATGGTCCCGAGGCGATCATCGTGGTGCTGGCGGTTGCCGGTTCTGGATCACTGCACCTGGTCCTTCCGATCACTGTGGCGATCGTGGCCCTCTTGGCAATCCTGGTCTTTTCGTACCGCCAAGTCATCGACGCGTACCCGGGAGGCGGTGGCGCCTACGCCGTGTCTCGGGCCAACTTGGGCGCAGGCACCAGTCTGGTGGCTGGAGCGGCGTTGATCGTTGACTACACGCTGACTGTCGCGGTCTCGATAGCGGCCGGAGTGGGTGCCCTTACCTCCGCCTTTCCGAGTCTGACTTCGGCCACAGTTCCGATCTGCCTCGGCATCCTTGCTCTCATTACCCTGCTCAATCTGAGAGGTCTGGGGGAGACGGCACGAGCGTTCCTGCTACCCACGATGCTCTTCATCGTCGGCCTCTTGGCCGTCATCGCCATCGGTCTCGTCCACCCCTTAGGACTCGATGAACCCCAACCAGGGCAGTCATTGGTGCCGACTCATGGGCTACAGGTTGTCGGCTTCTTGCTCATCTTGAAGGCGTTCTCAGCCGGTTGCAGCGCCCTGACCGGTGTGGAAGCGATCGCCAACGGCGTCCCGCTGTTCAAGACGCCCCGGGCAACTCGGGCCAAGCGAACAGAGATGCTCCTCGGCGTCATCCTGGGCACAATGCTGCTGGGCTTGGCCGTTCTGGCCCGACGTTGGCACATCGGTCCCCGCTCGGACCAGACGGTGCTCAGCCAGATCATGGGTATGGCCGTGGGCCGACATTGGGCCTACTACATCATTTCCCTGACCATCACCGTTGTCCTGGCACTTGCGGCCAACACCTCATTCGGTGGGCTTCCCATTTTGGCCAGTCTGCTGGCCCGGGACAACTACCTGCCCCATCTGTTCTCTCTGCGCGGCGATCGACAGGTCTTTGGCAACGGCATTTGGGTGCTTTCAGGCCTCTCCGCCGGACTCCTGATCGCGGTCGGCGGGAATACCAACGCGATGATTCCTCTCTTCGCCATTGGCGTGTTCACGGGCTTCACACTCTCCCAAGCAGGATTAGTCGTGCACTGGTGGCGAGAACGACCACCTCGTTGGCACTACCGCGCACTCGTGAATGGCTTCGGTGCAGTGGTGACTGCCTTGGCGACCTTGGTGTTTCTGGTCTCGAAGTTTGCCCAAGGGGCATGGGTTGTCGTCTTGGCCGTTCCGGCGTTCGTCCTCCTTTTCATGCGGATCCATTCGTATTACCAACGCGCTGGCGTGGAACTCGGAGTGGGGAGCATCCCGACAAAGCCCGTCGGCAGGCGCACGTTGGTGATTGTTCCCGTGACCAACGTGTCGCGTCTGACCGAATACGCCCTGGCCGAAGCGTTGTCGATGGGTCAGGAGGTCGTCGCTGTCTCGGTCGCGATGGACCCAGGAGGTGAAGGGCTGGGGACTGAGGAATTGGAGAGAGCTTGGGCGCAGTGGAACCCTGGACCCCAGCTGCGCATCCTGCACACCGACTTCACGTCGGTGGTACAACCCATCGTCGCCTTCATCGATGAAGTTCAGGAGCACAGTGACCAACAGATCGTGGTACTGATTCCGGTCGTGATCCCTGAGCGACTTCGCTATCGCTTATTGCACAACCAGATTGACTTGGTCCTTTCTGCGGCCCTTCGGTCCCGTCCTGACGTTGTGGTGGCTCGCGTGGCAATGCCGTTGCAGGCCCCAATGGCCAATACGCTGCCCTCGGGCGATGTTCGGTGCGACGCAGATCGTTCGGATTAGCCAGAGAATTCAAACCCAGCACCCACGACGTGACGCTGCGTGAATTCGGACATGGATTGGGACAGACGTGGGCTCGATGGCCGGTTGAACCCTGCGCCGATCGTCTGAACCAGCCGAACCAGGCAGTCGAGGGCCTGTTGCTCAGCGCGGGATTCTGAAGCGTGCCGACGCCCGATTGAGTCCGCATCCTCATGAGGACTTCCGATCCAAGGTTCGCCTGACAAACACCAAGTCCGTGGGGTGACTGTTTGGGCATCCCCCAATTTTGGGCATCCACCAATTGCGGCTCCCGACTTGTTGGTGGTATGATTTTTCCGGAAAATCTATACACCGCAGCACAAGTCGTTCGCTAATGATCCCCGCGTGATCGGACACCTTGGATTGGAGTGGTGCGTTGCGTCGAAATCTCCGGCCCTTCAGTCTGACGGCGGCGCGGGCAACGCAACGGGGTTCCCCGATTCCGAGACTTCACCTTGGCCGAATCGACCACGTCCGGCCTGCTGGCCAACTACGACCCATCGTGGTCCTGTACCAGAAATGGCGCGACCGACAGTTCGTTGCCCTCAGGGGCGGCGGGGGCATCCGCATCCGTGACGCTTGCCGTCGGCGACTTCGTGAACTGCACGATCACCAACACGGCGAAGTCCGCCCTCTTGTCACTGGTCAAACACGCGGGGACATCGACGGATGTCAACAAGGACGGCATCATCGATGCCGGTGACACCATCGCGTACACGTTCACGGTCACCAATACCGGTGCCCTGACGCTGGGCAACATTGCCGTCGCCGACTCGAAAGTTGGGCCCACCACCTGCCCGCAGCTGACGCTGGCTCCCGGAGCGTCGGAGACCTGCACGGCCGACACCCTGTACACCGTGACCGCGGCGGATGTGACCGCGGGCGCGGTCGTCAATTCGGCCACGGTGCACGGCACCCCACCAGGCTCGACCATTCCCGTCACCTCCCCTCCATCGACCACGTCCACTCCCGCCCAAGGACCATCCCCAGCGGTGTCGGTCATAAAGACAGCCAGCGCATCGAACGGCGACACCAGCACGTTGATGGTCGGTGAGACGATCGCCTACTTCTACCTGGTGACCAACGTCGGCAATGACAACCTCGTGTCCCTATCGATCAACGATCCCACCCTGGGTGCCGTGACCTGCCCGACCCCGGCCGCTCCCGGTCTGGCCCCCGGGGCGTCGGAAAACTGCACCGGGAACACACCCCATACGGTCATCCAGGTTGACGTGGACGCCGGGACGGTGACCGACTCGGCCACGGCGACCGGGACCGATCCCAACGGGATCACCAGCCCGACCAGCGGACCGTCGGGCGTGACGGTCCCCACGGTTCTGGCAACTCCGGCGGTGGCCATCTACAAGACGGCGGCGGTCACGCCGGTCGCCGACCAGAGTGGAGCCCGGGTGGGCGACGCCATCGCCTACTCCTACACGGTGACCAACACCGGCAACGTCACCCTCACTTCGGTGGCGGTCGATGATCCGACGCTGGGCGCCGTGACGTGCCCGACGCCGCTCTCGCCCGGTCTGGCCCCAGGTGCGTCGGAGACCTGCGTTGGGGCCGTCTCGCATATCGTCACCCAGGCCGATGTGGACGCCGGGAAGGTGACCGACTCCGCCACGGCGGCCGGGGCCGACGCGGCCAGTGCGACCTCCCCGCCTTCGACTCCTTCGACCGTGACGATACTGACCGCCGCGGCAGCGCCTGCTGTGTCACTGGTGAAGGCCGGCACGGTGTCCCCGGTCGCCGGCCAAGGCGCGGCCCAGATCGGCGACACCATCGCCTACTCCTACACGGTGACCAACACCGGCAACGTCACCCTCACTTCGGTGAGACGTGGTCAGACCAGCTAAAGCCCAAGCGGTCCGCGAACGGGGTTCAGGCCACTGCGCGCGCTCGGAGGGATTCGAACCCCCAACCTTCTGATCCGTAGGCCGCTGTAGCCGACGCGGCCCAAAGGGACGTGGTGCCCTTGGTGCGGTGAAGTTGGGTCAAAAGCCCATCGTCATGGGGTCTCGTTGGGTCCCCTGACGCGCGGTAGGGCCCAGTTACGTTGACAGCCCGGTTGACATCATTGGTGGCGACGTCGGGACCACTGAGCCGGGGATGCCGCTGTCCTACCCCAGCGGTGCGATGGTGCGCACAGACGGGGAAATAGGGGCCTCTGCCACCGGATTTAGCCCCTCCAGGGCGTCCGCCTCCCGGTGCGGCACATCGGCCACTGTCCTTGCGCAGCTACTACCCCCACGTCTGGGGACACGTTGCCACACCGGCTCGTTTTAGTGCTCAGGACCTACCGGCCTCATAGGTCTCGGTGAAGATCTCGCCCTGTGCCGCCCCGGACCCCGATTTTCCGCCGCCAGGCCCACGGAGCACAAAGGCGATACCCACGGCTATTACAGCTCCGGCGAGGGGTCCGGCGACATAGATCCAGTAGCCCGTGAAGGTGTGGCTGGCGAGGTCAGGACCAAAGGTGCGGGCCGGGTTCATCGAGGCACCGGAGATGGGACTTCCCCAGAGACCGGCCAGGGCGATATAGCTCCCGACTCCGAGGGCACCGAATAGGCCGACGTTCTGCGCCCCTGACGCCGTACCGAGGATCACGCTGACGAGGCCCGCCGTCAGGAGCAGTTCCATCCAGAAGGCGGCCATATCGGAGTGGCCGGAGGCGGGATAGTTGCCCCCGTACTTAGCCGAGACGGTAATCACGCCATGAAGGACGATGGCCGCCAGTGTCGCCCCGATCAACTGCACGACGATGTAGCCCGGAACTCGTCGCCATGGGAAGTCCCGGCGCAGGGCAAAGGCGATGCTGACGGCGGGATTCAAGTGAGCACCAGATATCTTGCCCATGAACAGAATGATGCCCAACACCATCAGGCCGGGAGCAACGACTGCCGCCGACCGCCCAATCACCCCTGGGAATGCTTGACCCATCATGCCCCCACCGGCAGCGACCATGACCAGAAGGAACGTGCCGAGCAGTTCGGAGAACAGGCGACGCCATTCCTGGTGTGGATCATTGAAGTCAGTGATGCGGTCGATGATGCTCTGCTCGTAGCGGGCGATGGGGCCGAGGGTGGGAAGTTCTTGCGTCGCTGCCATCTCTGATCACACCTTCCGAAAGTTGAGTTCATTGCGGGCAAGGCGACTAACCAAAAGCAAGCCGTCGCCACGTTACCGACGCTGGCGTTGAATATCGGGGATGCAGATCACCGGGGTTGGGCGTGACAGCGGTGCCTCATGGGTGGGTCACATCCGACCGATTGTGCCCGGCACCGTCACGAAACGGCACCATCGGGCAGGCGGTCAGGCGAGGACAGGCACTGGATAACGCGTGGCGAACCGCACGCCCAGACTGTGAACAATGACAAGGCCGACGAGCAGCAAGCCGATGCCGATGAGAATCTCCGAGCCACGTTGAGCCGCCTCTGTGCCGACATCGCCGGGCGAGGAGAGAGCAAGGACGAATGCGAGTGTGTAGAGGCTGTAGTAGATCCAGTAGGACTTCTTGTATTCCATCAGTGCCAGTACGAACGACCCGGAAGCGAGCACCGTGATGACCCACTGGGGCGCTGCGGCGATGGCCACTGGTACGGCTGCGACGGCACCGAGAGCAGTGCCATAAGCCTTTTCTCGTATGCGCTCCCGCTTGCCCTGGATCATGTAGACGATCAACAGGAGGATCGGCTCGGGAACCCAGTACGGCTCGGACCATCCCAAGGCCACACCGATCGCCGAGCTACCAGCCAACAACGCTCCAAGGACGATCGCCATCATCACGGTCTGCGGTTGGGAGAATCGTTGACCTTCAACCACTTCAGGGGCCTTGAAACGACGGGCGAGCACGACGGCGTAGAGGGTGGCAATCCCTGCGATGACCCCATAAACGACCGCATGTCGGCCCGACGACACCCGGGTGGCGAACGTGGCAGCAAAAGGAAGCATCAGGAGTGGTGGTAGCCATCCCCACCGCATCCCAGCGCCAGCGATGACGCCCAAGAATCCGAGCAGCAGGACCCACCACCAGTCGTACGCCGTGAACGCCCCAAGACCGGCTGTGGCTCCGACCAGGGGTGCAAGGTACAGCATTCGGCGAGTGCCGCCGAGCATGCCGCCAACAACTCCATACACCAGACCCATGAACATCGCACTGGCACCGAAGCTCCCGACCAGAAGATCCATCAACACAACGGGTAGAACTACGACGACCAAGATCGCTCCGATGACGTGGATGACCCGCCCAGCACTCCAACGCTTGTCAGGAACAGCGCCGATGTCCTCAGGGTGACTCATCCGCACGCCCTCCACCGTCTCGGCACCACCGTACTTCCGGAGGCATCTTCAGAGCTTGTCCGGCGTTGCGTCGAAGTGACTACCCGTGGGGCTGGTTTGGGTTGCCCCCGTCCGCCGGGAGGTTCCACATCGCCGAGGTCCACATCGACGGTCGTCTCTCGATCGAAGACATCTACGACCAGAGTCGCCTAGTCGGAGTCAATCCTCGTCACGGTGCCCACCTTCTCAGTTAACGGACCGCCCAGTAATAATGGCCGGGTCCCCCTCGTGTAGCGATGTCGGCATAGCTAGCAGTCTTGCCGGTCCAGGTGCCCCAGTCCGCCGGAAAGGCGGCGCATCTCTCCAGGTACATTCCAGAACGGAAAGCCTCTGACCTAGCATCAACGGGTCGCCATTGCGACCGAAGCGGAGGACGATGCCGACCCAACATTTTGACGATCTCACCGTCCATGAAAAGCGTCGTCTCGTCTTCCAAGCCGTCCTGCGCACGATAGGCACAATCGCTGTGGTGGTAGCTGTTTACTTCCTGGTGCCGATGGACCGTCCGATCGACGCCGTAACCGTGCTTGAACTGGTGCTGGGAAGCGTTGTGCTCTTTGCCGTCATCGCTTGGCAGATCCGGCAAATAGTCCGATCCGAGCATCCAGGCATCCGAGCGGTAGAGGGCCTGGCGTTCTCGCTGCCTCTTTTCATTCTCTTGTTCGCCACCACCTACTACCTGATGGAACATGCCAACGCAACGACATTTGCACAGCCCTTGACCAGGATCGACTCGATGTACTTCTCGGCCACGGTCTTCACGACGGTTGGGTTCGGTGACATCACCGCAAAAGGCCAAGGCGCACGAGTTCTTGTCACCATTCAGATGATGCTCGACCTCGTTGTCGTGGGTCTAGTGATACGCCTGGTTGTGAATGCGGTCAAGGTCGGAAGGCAACGGCAGTCCTGATGGCTGTCCACTTGGGGGCTGATGCAAACCACCGGGCTGACCTAGGCGGACGCCGCTAGGACCCCATCGGAAGTTGGAAAAGCGTCGGAGAAGGGTGACCCATTCGCCGGATAAGTGGGATACAGGCGGGTCCTACTCTTTCGGGATGGACGGCGACGATCTGCGCCCAGTGCGACTATTCCGAACCCCGTGGACTGTGAGTCGGATGGCCGCGGACACGTGCATTTGGATCGCATGGCGGGACCCCGCCGATCCCGAGCAACCCGCAATGAAGAACTCCTGCGACTTCGCCGCGAAGGGCGAGTTGAAATCGCGAAGACCGACACCGTTGACACCGAACGGACCGACGGGGTGCCCGATGCCAAGGCGACGGACCGACTCCTGGAAACGGCCGGAATCATCGAGTTGCATGGCCCGGTGGTGGTCGGGCACAGCCGCTGGGACCATGCCGTCTTTGCCAGCGACGAAGACAGCGACCGAATCGACGGCGTCTTTGCCGTGCTGTATCCCGACAGCGACCGCAATGCCATGGACCGCACGTCGATCCACAAGCTCCGTGACGCCATGCACATCGCAACCGCGATCCGCTACGGGTACGACGTGTTCGTCACCGCCGAGACTCGGCTACTGAAAAAGGCCGATGCCATACGGCGGGAATGGGGCATCGAAATACTGTGTCCAAGCAACTCGGTGCGGTGGGTGGAACACCGAATCGAACTGGAACGGGTCAGGTCGGAACGTCACTAACCGGACTATTGCGGGTGGGCGCGAACCGAACCTCATGTCGGCCATCGAAGGGTTTGGGGACGAAGTGAACCCGCATTGGATTGCACGCCACGAGATGGCATGACGCGACCCATCGCCTCGGCGACGTCGCTCATCTTCGGGCCGCATTTTGAACGACTGGGGGTCTCTTCGACGGCTCAGTTGACAAATGGTTGACAAGCGGAGGGTCCGGGAACCTTGGTTCGAAAGCGAAATGCACTTCCACCGGGACTTCTGTTGCGCGCTCGGAGGGATTCGAACCCCCAACCTTCTGATCCGTAGTCAGATGCTCTAGTCCGTTGAGCTACGAGCGCTGGTTAACGGACTTTACCAGGGCATTTTTCGGCGCAAGAATCCGGGGTCCGGGGCTCGGCGTTCGAACGGCGTCACTCGACGCCCGAATGACCCCTTCAGCCTTCGGCTCCTGGTGTTTCGCAGACGGCACGTCGTCTATGCCTCGGCAACCCCTACGATTCGGGTCATCACGAACGTCGAAACGGCACCCCTGGGGGAAAAGCGGTGGCCCATGGCCCTGGTCATCCTCGTGGCCATGGTGTTGCCGTTCCTGCTCCCGGATCACCCGAGCTTCATACCCACGTGGCTCTTCCCGGCATTCGAAGGACTGTTCCTGGTAGCCGTGGTCATTGCCGACCCCGGTCGGATTGACCGTCGGTCCACTGCGGTACGCGCTCTGTCGGTCGGGCTGGTGATCATTCTGGTGCTCGGGGCGGCCGGCGTCACGATCCATCTCGTCTACGAGATCATCCGGGGTGGTCCCGAAACCAACTCGGCCGGCCGAATCCTGCTGGATGGTTCGGCGGTCTGGATCTACACCATCATCAGCTTCACCTTCGTGTACTGGGAGTTCGACAACGGTGGTCCCGAAGCGCGCCTGGTCGCGCCACGAGAGTTCCCGGACCTCGCCTTTCCTCAGCACCTGAGCCCGCATCTGGCCGAGCCGACCTGGCGCCCCACATTCTTCGACTACCTCTATCTCGGCACCACGAACGCCACCGCATTCAGCCCCACCGACGTGATGCCGCTGAAGCATTGGGCCAAGTTGGCCATGGGCGTCCAATCTATGACCTCGCTGGCCATCCTGGGCCTGGTCATCGCCCGCGCCGTCAACATCTTGCGCTAATGGCGTCCACCTCAGAACGTGATGGGCAGCTCGGTGTACCCCCGCACGGTGCTGGTGTGGAGGGGGACGGCCCGGTCGAGGTCCACCGACCACTGGGGGAAGCGGCGCAGCGTCTCCTCCAGGGCGACGCGCCCTTCGAGGCGGGCCAGGGCGGCGCCCAGGCAGAAGTGGACCCCGTAGCCGAAGGACAGATGGTGGTCCATGACCCGGTGGATGTCGAAGCGGTCGGCGTCGGGAAAGGCGCGTTCGTCGCGCCCGGCCGAGCCGTCGATCAGGAGCACCTTGGAGTTGGCGGGGACGACCTGGCCGTGGAACTCGGTGTCGGCCGTCGTCCATCGTCCCTGCACCGGCGAGGGGGCTTCGAAGCGCAGCAGCTCCTCCACCGTGTTGGGCAGGAGTGAGGAGTCGGCCACCAGCTCGGCCCGTTGATCCGGGTGGTCGGCCAGGACCACGCAGGCCCACCCGATTAGGCGAGCCACGGTCTCGGTGCCGGCACTGGCCAGCAGCAGGGAGAACATGGTGGCTTCCTCGAGGGTGAGACGGCGAAGCTGACCATCTTCTTCGACGATTTCGCCCTGGAGGAGATCGGTGAACATGTCGGGACGCGGCACCCGTTGCCGCTCCTTCAGTTGCGCTTCCACGTACGCGTGCAGCTCTCCCATGGCCGCGGCGGAGACGTCGTTGAACATGCCCGTCACCGGGTCGAGGTGGAAGGTCCCGTCGATCAGCTCGCGCATCTCGTCCCGGTGGCCCGGCGCCACACCAAGCAGGGCGGCGATGACGGTCGCCGGCACCAGGGCGCCGAAGTCAGCCACGTAGTCGAAGCCATCCGAGCCCACGTGCGGATCGAGCAGCTCGGCGCACAAGGCGCGGATCTCTTCCTCGAGCACGGCGATACGGCGCGGCGTGAAGGCCTTCGAGACCAGCCGGCGGAGGCGGGTGTGGTCGGGCGGATCCAGGAAGATCATGAGGCCGCCCTCCATGAGTTCGGGCGTCATCATCTCCAGCACGGTGCCGTGGGCCGAACTGAACGTCTTGGCGTCGCGGTGGGCCGCGTCGGTGTCGGCGAAACGGCTCAGGGCGTAGAAGTCGAGCTCCGCGTTGTAATAGAGGGGCGCTTCGTCGCGCAGGCGGCGCCAGATCGAATGGGGATCGGACTTGTACCGCTTGTCCAGCGGGTCCCAGGCCAACAGCCCGTCGGATGTCGGGGCCGAGGTCACCCCGCCGCGGCGAATGTGGGGAGCCAGGGGCCGGTGGCCACCAAGAGCTCATCGGTCATCGCCACCACGCCCTGGTACGGCAGGCGACTGACCATCTGATCGGCCAGCATGGCCTCGAGCACGGTGGTGCGGTTGCCACTCAGCGCGGCGTCGACGGTCAGCTCCTGGGAGGCGTGGATCCGGCGCAGGTACTCGCCCAGGATCGAGGGCACCGCCACCCGGTCACGGGCGTGGACGCCGTGGGCGTCGGCGATCCCCATGCACTCGGTGATGGCGCCGTCGGGCAAGGTGGTCACCTGGCCCGTGTTGGGAAGGTTCATGGGCAGGGACCGAGGCTTGCCGGTCACCACGGCGCCGATGAGATCGGCCACCAACTCGCCCGAGCCCCAGGCGGGGATGTTGTCTGATCCCATGAGACGCCCGACCGAGGCGTCGTCGTCGTCCTTGTCGGCTTTGTGACCGGCGATGCCGTAGTGGTGCACGCCCCAGGTGCGCCCGAAGTCGGATTCTGGGGTGACGAAGCCGGGGAAGAATTCGACCACGTGGGTGTCGGAGGCTCCGGGCAGGACGCCGAAGCGCTGAAAGAGCTCCAACTTCACCGCGTTGTTGAGGACCACGTCGGACTTGGTCCACTTCTCCCCGTCGGAATGCTTGTGCCAATGGCTGTTGGGGGGCGGCGGGTTCATCCAGATGGGGTCGTTCGCCCGGTCACCGGGATTCTCCAGGAAGTCGCGCA
>Ga0066790_10000923_pt1 | contig 11990 bp, 12 predicted proteins | sample OrgsoiDNA2013050_FD_70963 | JGI IMG/M metagenome (GOLD analysis project Ga0066790, IMG submission 70963) | Permafrost soil microbial communities from the Arctic, to analyse light accelerated degradation of dissolved organic matter (DOM) -... | ecosystem: Environmental > Terrestrial > Soil >...
GGTGGATGGCTCCGCCGACCGGGCGGCCATGGATATCACCGGCGTCCCGCGCAATGCCCGGCATCTTACATCTAACGAACAAGACCGGCTGGTGTTGAACCAACTTGTTTTTCTGCTGGAGAGCGCCTGGCTGAAGCCGCAGCCTGTCGAGGTACGGCATAATATCCTGACAGTCCAGGCGGGCGGGAACAGCTTCAAATTATTTTTGAATAGCTCAAACTTACCGGAGCGGGTCTTGTCGGTCCCGAGCCGCTCCCAGAAGCATAGCAGCCCGTATGATTACCGCCTGCAGCGCTATCGTGGTTTCAAGGCGTGATGCTCCCGGCCCGCGTCGTTTCGAGGGGCCGCCTTGAGGAATGGATCTGGGATGTGGATTATGAGATCGACAGCAGTTACAATCCGAAACTTTTCGAGCGCATGCCCAATTTGGCCGACGGCCCCGAGCCGTGGAGGATCCGATGACGCGCGGCAGACCTTCAGCCCGACCTTACTCCCGGTTGACTATTTTGGCCGCGCTCGCCATGCAATCGCAGAGCCTCACGGCGCAGGACGAACAGCCGACGTTTAAAGCGGAAGTGAAAGTGGTGGACGTACTGGCCACCGTCCGCAACAAGAAGGGCGCGTTTGTTCGCGATCTTGGCAAGGACGACTTTTCCGTTTCGGAGAACGGCCGTCCGCAAACCATCCGCTATTTCTCGCGGCAAACCGATTTACCCCTCACGCTTGGCCTGATGATCGACACCAGCTTAAGCCAGCGGCGCGTGATGGAAGCGGAACGTATCGCATCCTATAGCTTTCTGGAGCAGGTGCTCCGGGAGAAGAAAGATCAGGTCTTCATCATGCAGTTCGATCTGTCGCCCATCATGCGCCAGGAACTGACCTCCTCCTTCCTGAAGCTGAGCGACGCGCTGCAGCGGGTGGATACGCCCGGCATGAACGATCTGCAAAGCCAGACCGGCGGGGGCACGATGCTGTACGATGCGATGTTTAAAGCATCCAGGGAAGTGATGCAGCACCAGACCGGCCGCAAAGCTCTGATCGTGCTTTCCGACGGCGTGGATACCGGAAGCGAGGCGAGCATCGGGGAAACCATCGAGGCGGCGCAAAAGGCCGACACCCTCATCTATTCGATCCTCTTCTCCGATGAGGGCTACTATGGCATCTTGGGCGGCGGCGCGGACGGCAGGGGCGCTTTGATGCGCATGTCGCGCGAAACCGGCGGCGGCTTTTTTGAAGTTTCCAAGCGGCAGAGCCTCGACGACATCTTCACGCAATTGCAGGAAGAGTTACGGAGCCAATACAATATCGGCTATGTATCGGATCAGCCGGTAAGTATTTCGGAATTCCGCAAGATACAACTGACCACCCACCAGAAAGGATTGAGCGTGCAGGCCAGGGGGCGCTATTGGGCGCAGCGCTAACATTTTTCCGTTCTCAAGCCCGCCAGGCGTGGGGCGGCCTACGCAAGCACTGCCCCGGCCCGCTGCAACGCCAGCTCAACATCTTCTTTCGTAAGCGCCGTGCTGATAAAAAGCTCCTGCCGCGCGCCGGCGCTCAATGCGATGGCTTTCCAGCCATTCTGCACCGGCACCGTGATGCGCACCTTAACCAGCCCTCGGGCATTGCGGACCGGCCGGATCACGCCCGGAATAATGGAACGAATTTCCGGAGTCTCCGCCAGCGCGCGCTCCAGAATCTCGCGCACGCCATCAATGATGCTGTGCTCGATCTTCAGCCGATCCTTGGCGGTGCGCAAACGCATAGCGGCGACCCTAATGCGCGGCGCGCTCCGGCGGCATGAACCTCTTAATGAAATTGGTGTCGAATTTCCCGGCCTGGAAATCGGCATCGGCCAGTATGCGCTGGTGCAGAGGAATCGAAGTGTGAATCCCCTCCACTACGAACATCTCGAGCGCGCGCTGCATGCGATGAATGGCTTCCGTCCGATCGCGGCCGTGCACCACTAACTTGGCCACTAGCGAATCGTAATACGGCGTGATCACGCAATCCGTGTGCGCCATGGTATCCACCCGCACGCCGATTCCGCCCGGAACGTGGAAACCCGTGATGCGCCCCGGCGAAGGCGTAAACGTCACCGGATTCTCCGCGTTGATGCGGCACTCGATGGCGTGCCCGCGCAGCTCCACCGGCAGGCTGATCACTTCATCCAGCGGCTCGCCCGCCGCGATGCGGATCTGGCTCTTCACCAAGTCGATGCCCGTGACGAATTCCGAAACCGGATGCTCCACCTGGATGCGCGCGTTCACTTCCATGAAGTACAACTGCCCGTCTTCATCCATCAGAAACTCGACCGTCCCCGCGTTGGTGTAGCCGGCGCCGCCCAGAGCTTCTTTCAGTTTGGCGGCCATGGACTGCCGCAACTCGGGCCACATGGCCGGGGAGGGCGACTCCTCCACCAGCTTCTGATGCCGCCGCTGGATACTGCACTCGCGCTCGCCCAGGATTTCCACCCGCCCGCGTTCGTCGGCCAGCACCTGAAACTCGATGTGGCGCGGCGCACGGACATATTTCTCCAGGTAAACATCCTGGCAACCGAAGGCCGCGCCTGCCTCCTGCTGAGCCGAATTGTACAGCGGCTCCAGTTCGGATGCCTCATTGACAATGCGCATGCCGCGCCCGCCGCCGCCCGCCGACGCCTTCAGGATTACCGGATACCCGATCCCGCCCGCCACCTCGATCGCTTCTTCGGCGGTTGTCAGGATGCCGGGCGATCCGGGAAGAATCGGCACGCCTGCCTCGCGCATGAAGGCGCGCGCCCGTTCCTTCACGCCCATCAGCCGGATCACTTCCGGCCGCGGTCCGATAAATTTCAGACCCGAGACCTCGCACACCTCGGCGAAACCCGCGTTCTCGCTCAGGAATCCATAGCCGGGGTGCACGGCGTCGGCGCCGGTGATCTCGGCCGCGCTCACAATGGAAGGGATGTCCAGGTAGCTGCGGGAACTCTTGGCCGGGCCGATGCACACGGCTTCATCGGCGAAGCGCACGTGGAGGCTGTGCCGGTCGGGCTCCGAATATACCGCGACCGTGTGTATGCCCAGCTCCTTGCAGGCGCACACGATGCGCAAGGCAATTTCCCCGCGATTGGCTATGAGGATTTTCTTAATTGGCGCGGATGGCAAACAGAGCCTCCCCGTACTCCACGGGTTGTCCGTTCATCACCAGCTTACTTTCGACGATCCCGGAGACTTCGGCCTCGATCTCGTTCATGAGCTTCATCGATTCGATGATGCACAGGACCTTGCCGGGCTGTACGCGTTCGCCCACACGCACGAAGGCCGGGGTGCCGGGCGCGGAGGATTCGTAAAACGTGCCCACGATCGGGGAGCGCACCAATTGCAGATTGGGATCGGGGCCGGCTTCCTTGGGTGGCTCTTTGGATGACGCCCCGGAACTGGCCGGCGAGGCCGCGGCATCAGCCCGGAGCGGCGCGCCCGGGTGCGAGGCAGGCTGCGCGAATACCAGCTCCTGATGTCCGGCAACGGAACGGCGAATGCGCACGCGGTTGTCCCCGCGCTGCACCTCCAGCTCGTCGATGCCGGTTTCGGTTGCGAGGTTGATCAACTCGCGGATCTCGTCTACGTTCATGGCAATTCAACCAGCTTAGCAGAGTAGTTAATTGTGTGGGTTCAGCTCTCGATCACGCGCAACTCTTTGCCCGTGTCCGTCAGCACCTCGCACCCGCGGGCGGTCACCACCACCGTATCCTCAATCCGGATTCCCCCAAAGCCCTCGACATAAACGCCCGGTTCAATGGTGATCGCCATGCCCGAGGCCAGCCGCGTCTTGTCCTTCCTGCCGATGCGCGGCAGCTCATGAATTTCGAGGCCCAACCCGTGACCCGTTGAATGCACGAATGCGCGCTCCAGCCCGTAACCCTTCAAAACGGTGCGCGCCTGGCGGTCGACATGGGCGGCGGTCACACCCGGACGTACTGCGTCGATGGCGGCCAACTGCGCCTCCAGCACCGCGCGATAGAGGCGTTTCACGCGCGCGCCAGGGGCCCCCAGGAACAGCATGCGGGTCATGTCGCTGGCGTAGCCGTCCTGAAACGTGCCCATATCGATGAGCACCAGTTGCCCCGCCCGCAACATCGCGTCGGTGGGATGCGCGTGCGGCAGCGCGGTGCGCTCGCCCGAGGACACAATGGTTTCAAATGAAGGTTTTTCCGCCCCCGCCCGCCGCATCTGGTGTTCGATCTCCGCGGCCACATCCCGCTCGCGCATGCCCAACCGGATGCGCCGCGCGGCTCGCTCGAAGGCCTGGGAGTTGGTGGCCACCGACCGGCGGATCCGTTCAATCTCACTCGCCGATTTCAACATGCGATGCGCTTCCAGCCAGCCCGAAACGGGCTCCAGCGCGGCATTCACCGGCATCTTACCGCGCAGCGTATCAAAGCCGGCATAGGATAAATGCGCAGCTTCGAAGCCCAATCGCCGGATATGGGCGCCAGCCACCGCGGCCGCTACGGCTTGCAGGATTGGTCCCTTGCACACCTGCGTTCGGCATGAAATCTCGCGGCGCGATTGTATGGCGTAGCGTGGGTCGGTGAAGAATACGGCCTCGCCGGGCCGCGCCAATACGGCCCCGTTACTGCCAGTGAATCCGGTCAAATAACGGACATTCGCCGGGGAAGTGACCAGCATGGCGTCTAGTTCCCGGTGCTCGAGTTCTTCCCCGATTACGCAGCGGCGCTGTTCGAATTCGCTATTCACCCTGAAGTTCCCGGGCCAGGACCGCGGCGCGCTCCGATAAGGCGTCCGCTTGCGAGTAATCGCCGCGCAGTTCGGCTTGACCGCATTGCTCCAGGAAGGACTTGATGCGTTCCACCAGCGAGTTATCGTGGACGGATAAATGTTTGTTGGGGCGGTCGATCTTGTCGGAAATCTCGCGTCTACGATCGGCAATGGCAGCTTTTATTTTCTTCTGCTGGTCGCCGCTTAAGATCGGCTGGATGGCCGCTTGCTCCTGCACGGCCGGTGCGGGCGGCGTCTCAGTCTCGGGTTCCGGCTCTGCCTTCGGCGCGGCAACGGGCGCGCGGCGTGAGACCCGGGCGGCAGGAGCTACCTCCGTTTTCTCTGGCGCGGGAGTCTCTTGCGCAACCGGTACCTTAGGGATGGCGTCCGGGTTGAACTCTTGTTTCGGGGGGAGGACCACGGAAGTCTGCGGGATGGAAAGTGGCGCCTCCGGAGCGGGCGCCTGCACAGCGGCCGGTTTGGGAGGCGGCGGCGTAACAGCTTGCTTCTTGGTGCCCATGGTGCAGCTTGCCAGAGGCACGATCAACAGTATGAGAAGTGGCGAACGCATCGCGGTATTAGCCCAATTCTAACATTCCAGTGTGGGGACTTCGAACGCCGCCGCCTTAAGTCGAAACCGGCAAGCGCAGCACAAACGTGGTGCCCTTTCCCGGCTCACTTGTGAAATCGATCGCCCCATCGTGCAATTGAACGATCCGGAAAGTCATCGCCAGCCCTATCCCCGACCCCTGCGGTTTCGTAGTGTAGTAAAGCCGGAAAATCTTATCCCGCAACTCCGGCGGTATTCCCGCCCCCGTATCGCTAATGCGAATCTCCGCGTCCTCTTCGCGCACCGCACACTCGATACGCAATTCGCCCCCCTGCGGCATGGCCTGAATGGCATTCACCACTACGTTCAGCATGGCCTGCTTCATCAGGTCCGCATCCACTCGAATATTGACCGCATCCGTATCCGTGTTCACGGAAACCCGAATTCCCGCCGCCTCCGCCTGGGGCGTGGCCAAATCCACGATCTCACGCACGAACGATTCGAGCGGCACCTCCGCCGCGTGCAGTTCCACCGGCCGCGTGAAATCCAAGAACGTTTTCACCACGCGATCGAGGCGCAGAATCTCGCGCGAGATGATCTCCATCTGAGGGTCCACATCGGTGTCATGCCGCGCCAGTTTCATCCTGGCCAGCTCCACGTGCATGAGGATCGCGTTCAGCGGATTCTTTACCTCATGCGCCACCCCGCTGGTGATCCGGCTGATCGCCGAAAGCCGGTCGGCGGTCTGCAGTTGTCGCCCCACCTGCCGCGCCGCCTCCGGATCGCGTAAGCGCACCAGCATCCCGGTGCCGGGGCCTGGATTATTCCCGCCGCCCATGGGCTCCAAAATATCCACCGAGAGCAGCGCCACGAATACTCCCGATCCATCCTCGCGCGTGATAGGCACCCGCCGGTTGCGGATGGTACGGCCGGTTTGCGCGGCTTGGGCGAGCATTAACCCCAGCGTTGTATTAGGCGGAAAGATCTCGGGCAGCGCACACCCTACCAGATCGGCGCGCATCTTGCCCAGGAATTTCTCTACCGCCCCCGAGGCCACCACCAGCCGGCGCTCGCGGTCGAACATCAGCACCGCATCCTCCAGTTGATCCAGCAGACGCTCGAAGTTACCACGCAAATCCGAGAAATCGAACTGCGCGCCGCGAAGCTGTTGACCCAATAAGTTGACCTTGGTGGCCATGATACGGAACTCATCCGCTCCGGTTTTGGGCACGGGCGCGACGGCGCTGGGGTCGTACTCGCCGGTGGCCACCATGTCGAGCATGTGGCCCAGGCGTCCGAGCGGCCGGAACGCGATAATCGAAAACAGCAGCGTGATGCCAAGCGCGCCGGCCAACGACGCCAGGGCCACTTCGGCGCTCTTCTTCAGCGTCGGCACCATATCCAACGCCTTGATCAGCGACGGATAAATCACTACTCGCACATAAAGCTCGGCATTTCCGGGAGTACCCAACGCCTGCTCGAGTTGATAGTAATTCTGCTGGTTGAGAATGCGCATCTTATCCAGCCAGTTGGCATCGTCCACGATTGGCTGGAAATTGAGGTAGTGCGGAAACATCTTTCCCTTCGCCTTGGGATCGCTATCGATCAGGATTTCACCGTTCTTGTCGCACACGGCGATCTCCAGCAAAGCGTGCGATGCGGTCGTGATGTCGATTAGGTTGCGGTTCAAATTCGAATCCCGCAGTGTCTCGCGCCACGGATGTTGCCGGTCGGTGTTCAGCGCGTCCACAACCGCGTTAGAAGCTACTCGCTTCAGCAACTCCGCGTGCTCCAGCGTGGCCCGATACTGCGCGTCCATCTGATAGCCCAGGTCCAGAATCGAGATGATGGCGACGATAGCCGTCATCACCAGGACCGATGAAAGCGTCAACCTGGTTTGGGTGCTCATCGAAGAGAGCTAGGCGGGAATTAGGAGAAGCTTGCCGGACGTGTGCCGCCCTTCGAGCGCGCGGTGAGCTTCGGCAGCTTCGGCCAGCGGATACGCGCGGTCCACGCGAATCTTCAGCTCGCCCGAGGAGACCCAGCCCAATACGTCGCCCGCGCGCCACAGCAGTTCCTCGCGTGTTAAACAATGATGCGCCAGGCTGGGCCTGGTCAGGAACAGGGACCCCTTGCCGTTCAGGATGTTTGGATCGAATGGCGGCACCGCGCCGCTGGATTGGCCGAAGAGCGCCATCATCCCCCGCGGACGTAAAGAGCCCAAGCTTTTATTGAAGGTAGTAGCGCCCACCGAATCGTATACTACGTCGACCCCGCGTCCGCCGGTGAGCCGCTTCACTTCAACTTCGAAATCCTGTTGCGTATATAGAATGATTTCGTCCGCGCCGGCCTGCTTAGCGAGCGCCGCTTTCGCTTCCGTTGAAACAGTACCGATCACGCGCGCGCCCACCCGGTGGGCCATTTGCACCAACAGCAATCCGGCCCCGCCCGCGGCTGCGTGTATCAGGCACGTATCGCCCGCTTTCAGCACGAAAGTGGAATGCGTCAGATAGTGCGCGGTCATCCCTTGCAGCATGGCAGCCGCGGCCGTCTGCAGTTCCATCCCCTCTGGAAGCTTCACCAACTGTGCCGCGGGAACCACCGCGTATTGTGCATAGGAACCGCGCGCCATGGCATAGGCTACCCGATCGCCGGCAGCCACATCGGTGACCCCGGAACCCACAGCCTCCACAGTGCCCGCCGCTTCCACTCCCAGAGCGGCTGGCAGCTCGGCCTTATATAACCCCACACGAAAATATACGTCGATGAAATTGACGCCGGACGCGGCAATCTTCACCAGCGCCTGCCCCGGTCCCGCTACGGGCACCGGCAGATCCACCAATTCCATCTTTTCCGGTCCGCCGGTTTCCTTAACTTGTATGGCTTTCATTGCTAACTCTCGCGCCACGCGCGCCGAATATGAACGGTCGAAGCATACATTAACAGATACAGCAAAGTGAACGGAAACACCAGCAGCCGAGCCAGTGTGCGCGCGGCGCCCGAGCCGGTGAGTCCCGCGCGAAACAGCGTGAAGTGCAGGATGGCCCGCCAATGGCCGCGATCCAGCCAGAAATAATCGCCGTTCTCGTTAATGACGAAGACCTTCACCGGCAGCCGCGCCGCCAGCGCCCACTTCCACTTGGTCATGATGGGCTCGGCGGAACACACCATTCCCATGATCGAGTAATGGTTGGCAGCCAGAGCGCGATACAGCTTGCGGCGCCCGTCCGATCCGCGATAATCCGCGACGCGGCAAACCTCCCCAATGCCCTCCGGGGTGCCGCTATAACAGGTGACCAAGTCGATAGGGATGGACTGGCCATAGGTCCGGCGCAGGCTCGGCAGGGCGCGCCCGATCAAGTGGCGCGAACCGCTCTCCACCAGTAGAATGCGCGACACCTCGGGCGTTCGCCGCCGCAAGAAATACCTCACCCCACGAATATAACAGAGGCAACCTTTTCATCCGCCGCCGATGGAAACTCCCAGCGGCGCGACCCGCACCGGCAATACCGTCGCGCCTTCCCGCTGTATCGCCTCGGCCACACGTCCCTTGGCGCCGCGCTCCACTAGGAACAACACGCATCCCCCCCCACCTGCCCCGCACACTTTAGCGCCTACCGCGCCCGTCCTTCGCGTCACCTCCACCAGCCGGTCGATCAGCGGAGTAGTGATTCCAGGCGCGTTCTTTTTGCGGTTGCTCCACTCCTGCCGCAGCAGCCGCGCGGCCTCCTCCCAATCCGGTTTCTCCAGCGCCTGCCGCATGGCGCGCGCAATCTCCGCGATGCGGTCGAAATTGCGGTGGACGGCGCGGTCGCCATCGATATGCGCCTTCATCACCTCCCAATTGTTGATCCCAGAATTGCGTGGTTCGCCCGTATACGCCAATACCACACGCTCGTTGAGTTCCTCCAAATCGACCAATACCGGCTTGCGCACCACTCCCGCCACGGTCAGTTCGATAGCGCTGACGCCGCCATACATCGCCGGATAGTAGTCTTGGCAGCCGGTAGGCACGCGGATGATCTGCGCTTCGATATTCTGCGCGATCTCCCGCAGCTTTTCGAGCTTATGCCCCGCCTGTGTGAGTTTGTTGAAGGCAGCCGCCAGCGCGATAATCAGCGTGGACGATCCCGAGATTCCCGCCCCCGCCGGAGCTTCGGAATCGGTCTCCAGGTCGAGTCCGGTTTCCGGCGCGAAGTACCGAACGACGTATGCGGCCAGCGGCAGTTTGTACCGCTTGGCGGCGCGCAACGCGGCCAGCGATTCAAACTCTTCGGCGCTCTTGAGGTCGCACGAACGCAGCGTAATGCGAGCGTCCGCGCGCGTTCGAAGCACGCAACTGGCAAAGCGGTCCACGGCAAAGTTCACCGTGACCGGATTCGAGTGGAACAGGTACAGCGGCCAGATGTCAATGGTGCCGCCCGCCAGATCCACGCGGCAAGGAGCCTTGGCTGTGATCTTCATGTGCAGTGAATGACTACTATATATCGGTGCGCGCCCCTGCACCATTGGCGCTAGAATCGTCACTATGTTACGACGTCTCGCCCCTATCGTTCTGTGTGGCTATGCCTGCCTGCTTGCGGGCGCTGAACCGATCCTGCCGGTCCCCGCCAATCTCACGGCGGAACAAATTCCCGCCATTCCCGTGAGCCTCATGGAGGAGCTTGCGCCATACACGGAATTCCGCGCCGCCACGCTAATCGACTGGCATCCCACGCGGCGCGAGATGCTGATCTCCACGCGCTTCGGACAAGCGGCGCAAATCCATCGCGTCACCCAGCCCGGCGGCGCGCGCACCCAGCTAACCTTCTATGCCGATCGCGTGCAGGGCTTGCGCTATCGCCCCGACGGCCACTCGTTCCTATTCTCAAAAGATATCGGCGGCGGCGAGTGGTACCAGATCTATGATTACGACACTCGCACCGGCCACGCAGCCCTGCTCACCGATGGCAAGTCGCGCAACGTAGGCGCGCTGTGGTCGCGCGACGGCGCGCACTTCGCTTACGCCTCCACACGCCGCAATGGCCGCGATACCGATATCTACATCGGCGTGCCGGAGCATCCCGAAGAGGCCCGCCGCGTGGTGGAGGCCGATAGCGGCGGCTGGGAGCCGGAAGACTTTTCCCCCGATGGAAAGGCGCTGGTGGTGGTCCGCGGAACGTCGGCGTACGAGGCGGCCCTGTTTCTAGTCGATACGGCATCGGATCAAAGGACGCCCCTCAGCCCCCAGCAAACGGGAGTCTCCTATAGGCACGCGCGCTTCACGCCGGACGGTAAGAGCGTCTATCTCATCACCAATCAGGATTCCGATTTCGAACAGCTTGCCTCACTCGATCTTGCCACCCATCGCGTAACTATACTCCGGCCAGGTTTAAAGTGGGACGTGACCACCTTCGATCTCGCGCACGATGGCCGGCGCATGGCTTACATCGTGAACGAAAACGGGTCGGATACACTTCACGTAATGGACCTGGCGAGCCACAAGGAACAGGCCCTGCCGAAGCTTCCTTACGGCAGTATCGGCGACGTGCGATGGCACGCCAACGGCCGCGACCTGGGCTTTACGATCTCCTCTGCGCGCACGCCATCGGATGTCTACTCGGTCGACACCGCGTCCGGGAAGTTGGACCGCTGGACTTACAGCGAAACCGGCGGCCTGGATGCATCGCAATTTTCGGAGCCGGAGCTGATTCAGTGGAAGTCGTTCGATGGGCTGACCATCTCCGGATTTCTGTACCGCCCATCCAAACGGTTTGAAGGACCGCGTCCCGTGATTGTGAATATACACGGCGGGCCCGAGGGTCAGTTTCAGCCGGGCTATCTGGGCTCCACTAACTATCTGCTGAACCAGTTAGGAACAGCCATCATCTTCCCCAATGTGCGCGGATCGAGCGGCTACGGGAAAGCATTTCTGAACCTCGACAATGGCCGCAAGCGTGAAGACTCCGTCAAGGACATCGGCGCGCTGCTCGACTGGATTCAGGCCCGTCCCGATCTCGACTCCAGGCGCGTGATGGTCACCGGCGGCAGCTACGGCGGCTACATGACGCTGGCCAGCATGACGCACTACAACGATCGTTTTCGCTGCGCCCTGGATGTGGTGGGGATCTCCAACTGGATCACATTTCTGGAGCACACCGAAGCCTACCGGCGCGATCTGCGGCGCGTGGAATATGGCGACGAGCGCGATCCGGAGATGCGCGCGTTTCTGGAATCGGTTTCACCGATGACCCAGGTGGATAAAATCGGCAAGCCCATGTTCATCGTGGCGGGGCGCAACGATCCGCGCGTACCGTTTACGGAAGGGCAGCAGATGACCGCCGCCATGCGCGCGCGCGGCGTGCCCGTCTGGTACCTGCTGGCCGCCGATGAAGGTCATGGATTCGCGAAGAAGGGCAATCGCGACTTTCAGTTCGCGGCCTCAGTCATGTTTATCAAAAAGTACCTGCTCGAGTGAATCGTACTGCTGGAAATCAAGCGGAGAGGCCCCGGGCGCATCGCGGCACGAGTGCCGTAAAATAGAAGAAGTGGCACTCCCCCCGCTCGCCGAGTTCGATCCCTTAGTGCGCGACTGGTTCACCCAGCGCTTCGCCGCCGCCACCGAACCACAGATCCTGGGCTGGCCCGAGATCCGTGCTGGCCGTGACATCCTGATCTCGGCGCCTACTGGCTCCGGCAAGACT
>Ga0066790_10000924_pt1 | contig 11977 bp, 10 predicted proteins | sample OrgsoiDNA2013050_FD_70963 | JGI IMG/M metagenome (GOLD analysis project Ga0066790, IMG submission 70963) | Permafrost soil microbial communities from the Arctic, to analyse light accelerated degradation of dissolved organic matter (DOM) -... | ecosystem: Environmental > Terrestrial > Soil >...
GCGAGCGGCGCCCACCGGTACTGATGCGACGTCCACGAGCCGCGCGGACGGCCCCGCACCACCTGTCCCTCCGCGGCCAGCAGGAACAGGATCCGGCTCGCCACGTTCTGCTTGCCCTCGTATGACTTGCCCCGCGCCAGCGTTATCTGGACCTGCAGCCGTGGGTCGTCGCCCGCCAGTTCGGCCGCCGTCGCCTCGCCGCGCGCGGCCAGAGCGCCGAGTGCGGCCTGTTCGGCCCCGGCCAGCCAGCCTGCCACGTCATCGCCCACACCGGACTCGGCCAGCCACCCCAGCAGCTTGCGGCGCTCGACGGCGGCGACCGCCCGCGAGCACGCCGCCTGGATCACCGGTGCGATGTCCAGCGTGGTGACGAAGACGGTCCGGCGCATCCCCAGCAGCCGGATCAGCGTCTTGTCCTCGTACAGCGCGCGCTGCACGTCCGCGAGGCCGCCGCCCGTCATCCGGGCCAGCAGCGACAGGTAGACCGAGGACGGGTCGGTGCTGTGCACCGCGACCACCGACCGGGCCACCTCCACCGGGTCGCCGGCCTGCGCCCCGCCCGCCAGCCGGTGCCGCCATCCCAGCCTGGCCCGCCGCTCCGCCACCCCGATCTGCCGCACGGTGCGAGATTATCCCGCCGCTAGGCAATTGGCCCGGAATCGCCACGCGCCTCGCCCGGGTCGGCGATCTCGATGATGTGCAGTGGCTCGTCGAGGTCCGCGGAGTGCTCCCGCCACTTCTCGCCGGCCAGGGTGAGGATGGGGCAGATCGCCGTGTCGGCGACGGCAGCCACGTGGGCGTCCCATGGGTCGAGGCCGGTCCTGGCGATGACGGCAGCGAGCCGGACGGCCTGCTCGGCATCCCGCAGCGGGGCGACCTCGGCGCTTCCTAGCTGCTCCAGGCCCCGCAGAGCGTCATCCGCGTCTTCGCTGCGCGCGTCTAGCGAGGCGGCGGCCACAGCCAGGGCGGGCAAGACGAGCGGCTGGCCCCGGGCGTCGAGATCCAGGATGAGACTCGTCACCCCGGCGTCCGCACGGGCGACGGCGGTAAGGACGCTGACGTCGAGAACGTACGGCGTGGATACAGTCCGGGTACCCTCGCTCACCTTTTAGGGAGCGCGGCAGCTTGGGCGTCAATGTGCGCCATCATGCGCGACACTTTGGCCGGATCAGCCTGCGCGGCAGTCTCCCTCAGACGGTCCAGAGCGCGCCGGTCGCGGCGGGCTTTCTCGGCTAGGGCGTCATTGAACACCGCCGATACAGAAGGAGCCTTGCCTTCCTTCACCAATTGCTCGGCATAGGCGGACAGATGGGGATCCACCGTGATGGTCAGGCGGTCTTTCCTGTCGCTCATACCCGGATCATACTTCGGCGAGCGCTTGTTCTTGGAGCAAGCTCGCCGGGAATCACTCGTCTAAAGTGGGCCGCTGGCGGGAGGCGGCGAAGGTCAGTGCAGGTCCTCAGCGCCAGAGGGGAAGGGGCCCGGGCCGGGAGGGCAGCGGGGCGGGAAATACTGACCATGGAGGAGAGGAAAGGCGTGCGGCTGACTACCCCGAACGTGGAGACCGTGCTCGACGGTTACCGGCTGGGTTCCGACCAGGGATACATCGCCTTCTGCTCGGTCACCCTGGTCGAGGGAGTGGACGAGCAGGGAACGCTCCGGCGGATACTGGTCGACACCGGGCACACCGGCCGGCGGCAGGTGCTGGACGCCGCCCTTCGCGAACGCGGACTGACCAGGGACAGCATCGACGTCGTGGTCTGCACCCACGCGCACTGGGACCACATCGAGAACCTCGACATCTTCGCGCAAGCCGAGGTGGTGCTGCATCCGGACGAGCGGCGTTACGCGCGCCAGCCGCACCGCAACGACTTCGCCTGCCCGGAATGGATCGACACCGTGCTCACCCGGTACGGGGACCGGATCCGGTTGGCCGAGGAAGGTACCCGGCTGCTGCCGGGGGTGGAGATCGTCGCGGCGCGCGGGCACTCGGCCGGGACGATCGCGGTCGCGGTGGCGACCGGTGACGGGATCGCGGTGGTCGCGGGTGACTCCATCCAGAACGCGATGGTGGCCCGCGAACGGCGCAACGCCCTCGTGTTCTGGAACGACGAGATGGCCGCGCGCACCATCGACAAGCTGCTCGCGATCGGTGATGTCATCTATCCGGGCCATGATCTGCCCTTCCGTGTGCATCCGGGCGGCCGGACCGAGTACCTGCGCGAATTCGAGCTCACTCTCACCGGTGTCACCGCCGGGCAGCCCGGCCTGGAGCTGACCGATCCCGGGTTCCAGCCCACCGTCATGCCGGGCATCGAGACCCAGCGCCTCCCTGACTAGCAGGCCCGTCCGCTCTGGCGAGCCCGCGGCGGCCCGGCTCCTCTTAACGGTGTGTAGTTAGATGGATACACAATGCCGTAAGGTTGTGAATGACGGGGGCGGGAGCATTGCGCGGTATGGGGGCATCTGCAGCTGAACCGGTCGCTGGCCTGGTGCCGGGGACCGACTGGTTCGACCTGGTCTATCCCGGCGACCGCGGGCGCGCCGGGCAGGAAGTATCATGACGGACCGGGTTCTGGTCATCGAGGATGACGCCGACATCGCGCTCGGCATCCGGACGGTGCTGACCCGGAACGGCTGCGACGTGACCGGCGCCGCCGACGGGCGTGAGGGCCTGCGCGTGTTCCACGCCGGGCAGCCGGATCTGGTGGTGCTGGACATCGGTCTCCCGACGCTGGACGGCTGGCAGGTCCTCGAACGGATCCGTGACATGAGTGACGTCCCGGTCCTCATGCTCACCGCGCACGGGCAGGAAAGCGACAAGGTCCGCGGCCTGAACAGCGGCGCCGACGACTACCTGACCAAGCCGTTCGGCAACAACGAGCTGGCCGCGCGGGTGCACGCACTGCTGCGGCGCCCGCGGTCGGAGCGGCAGGAGTCCGACGTCTACGACGACGGTCGCCTGCTGGTGAAGTTCGGCTCGCACGAGGTGAGCATGGACGGCACCCTCGCCGACCTGACGCCGACCGAGTTCCGCCTGCTCGCGGCGCTGGTCCGGCGGCCGGGTCAGACTCTGTCGGCGGAGCAGTTGCTGGAGATGGCGTGGAACGACCCATTCAGTGTGGGACCGGAGCGGGTGAAGTTCGCGGTCATGCGGCTCCGCCGCAAGCTCGGCCAGGCCGCCAGCGCGACGCACCCGATCGAGGCCGTCCGCGGGTTCGGCTACCGGTACGTAGTTCCCTCGGCCAAAGCACCCCGCTCGCCGGGGCAGGCCTTAAATAGCTACGCCCAATCTCGCTAGATAAGAAATCTAAGCTAGATAAATCTATTTGTAGGGGACATATGCTGATGCCACCTATGCTTGGCAAACCAAAATCTTCTAAGTAGAGTACCGGCCAATTGATCAGCGCAGTGCTTTCACCGTTGACGTCGCCGGTCTGGAGAACGAAAAGCGGAACCCCGGACCGGTAGAGCCGGAGCAATTCAGTCGCACGTCATGATGTTGTGGCGGGCGCCGGGCTCAGGAGGGTGCGGGCGGGGTGACCGTGGACGGGTACTTCTTTGCGAAGGCCGCGATCGAGTTCTTCCTGAGCGCCGTCCAGAGGGGATCGCTCATGGATGAGTTGACGTAAACTTTGCCGGCCACGGTGACCGTCGGCACCGTCAGGAAGACTCCCGCCTTGCTGTTCAGCGTGCCGAATTGGGTGGCGAACTTCGTCACCTCGGCGTTGGTAAAGTCGGTGTCGACGGTCAGCAGGCTGGTAAAGCTCTTGATCACGTTATACATGGTGACCGGGTTGGTGAGCAGATGCCCGTTGGCCAGCGTGTCCGCGAGCGCGCGGATCAGGCTCTGCTGGCGCAGCACCCGGCCATTTTCGGTCAGCGACTTCTGCCGTGCGTAGTAAACCGCGGTGAGCCCGTTGAGGTGGTTGACCCCGGCCGGGAAGCTGTACCCGAAGGCCGTGGCCTTCTTAGGAAGGGTGACATTCACCCCGCCCACGATGTTGATGACGCTGCCGACATGGGTGAAATCGATCTCCGCGTAGTGGTTGATCGGCACGTGGCTTAGCTGGTCCACCGTCTGGACGAGTAGCGACGGGCCACCGTACGCGAGTGCGTGGTTGATTTGTGTCTGCCCATGCCCCGGAACTGGGACAATAGCCAGCGGCGGGATGGACACCACACCACCTGTCCGCCCGTCCGCGTTGATGTGCAGCAGGATGATCAGGCCACTGCTGTTGAGCGTGGGCTTCGCAATGAGCTTGCCGCTCGGGCTGATGCCCGCCCCCGTGATCAGTATCGTGATGGCCTTGCCCACCGGTTTGGCGACTTTTACCGGAGTCCGGTGGATGCCGCCCGCCAGGTGGTTGACCAATAGGTAAACGCCGACGGCGACCACGCCCAGGAAGACAACCAAAGAGGCGAGCAAGACAAGAGTGATCCGCAGCCCGCGCCGCTTCCGGGGGGCAGGCTCCGGCACCTGGCTCTCAGCAGGGCTTTGCCCCCCGGGGTCATCAGTGTCAACCGGGCCGTTTTGGCCGGACGTGTCAGACATTGCGCCTTGTCCCCCCTTTGCCAGTGACGCTATTAGATGCCGCATATGACCGCCGATACACGCTTGGTCATTCCTCGCGCAGCTGTAATTCCAGGTGAGTTATTCGGCTTGGCCGCTGCTGTCCGGTCAACATTACAACAGCCCTTGTCAATACAACAGGGCTAATGTATACCGCAGAGTGGGGATACGTGTTACCTGGTAAATCAACGCTAATTAGCAGCGCAATAGGGGGATTTGTGAATAACGGAACTGTACGGGCCGGTTCGTCTCGCGGCTGGCTCGGCGGAGCTCTTTCACGCCCCCTGTGGAGTCTTTCCCTGAGGCGATGGGCCCTGGTAATTATTGAATCCGGCTATGACGCGATTGCCTGGGCCTGCGGGCTGCTGGCCGCGGCCGGGATAACCCGCGATCTGACCGGAGCGCCACCCGGCGTGGGCGCCATTTCCCGGATGGCCCTGACCGTCGGCCTGCTATCGGCTGGGTCCGGCCTGCTCGCCAACCGCTACCGCGGCCGGTATCTGCGCGGCACCCTGGATGAGGTCGCGGGTGTCGTGATGAGCGCGTGCGCGATGGTCCTGCTCCTGGTCCTGGTGTGCCCCGTGCTGGTGCCTGGTCAGCGGGCTGCACTGCAAACCGCGGTTGGTAGCGTGTTTTTTGCGGTGCCGGTCATGCTGGGTGGCCGGTACGCGGTGTTCGTGGCCCGCGAGCGGTTCCGCGCATCAGCCTCGGCCGCGGTCGACGTCATCGTCTTCGGTGCGGGGGACGCCGGCTCACTGCTGATCCACCGGCTGGGCCGGGAGCCGGACTCCGCATACCGGCCGGTGGCGATCCTCGATGACGACCCGGCCAAAAGACGGCTGCGCATCCATGGCGTCCCGGTGCTCGGTGACCGCACCCGCATGGCCGAGGCCGCGGCCCACACCGGGGCGACGGTCCTGGTCATCGCGATCGCCCGGGCCAGCGGAACTGCGATCCGGGACCTCATCACTCAGGCGGAGCAGTGCGGCCTGACGCCCAAGGTGGTGCCCTCGATGACCGAGCTGATCAAGGGCGGCGCGCGCATCGACGGAGTGCGTGACCCGCGGGTCAGCGACCTGCTCGGGCGCAGGCCGGTGCGGACGGATGTCGCCACCATCGCCGGACACTTCACGGGCAAGCGCGTCCTGGTCACCGGGGCTGGGGGGTCGATCGGCTCGGAGTTGTGCCGCCAGCTGTACCTGTCCGCCCCGGCGGAGCTGATCATGCTCGACCGTGACGAGTCCGCGCTGCACGCCGTCCAGTTGGCCTTGCACGGCCGCGCGCTGCTGGACTCGGACGAGACCGCACTGGCCGATATCCGCGACCCGGATCGGGTCAGGGAAATATTCGAGCAGTTCCGCCCGCAGATCGTCTTCCATGCGGCCGCGCTGAAGCACCTCCCGCTGCTGGAGCATTATCCGGCCGAGGCGGTGAAGAGCAACGTCCTCGGCACCCGCACGGTGCTGGAAGCCGCCGCCGCCTGCGGGGTGGAGTCGTTCGTCAACATCTCCACGGATAAGGCGGCGAATCCGGTGAGTGTGCTCGGGTACTCCAAGCGGATCGCGGAACGGCTCACCGCGTACATGGGCGGTCAGGCCGACGGCAGCTATCTGAGCGTCCGGTTCGGCAATGTGCTGGGCAGTCGCGGCTCCGTGCTCACCGCCTTTTCCGCCCAGGTGGAATCGGGAGGACCGGTCACGGTGACGCATCCCGACGTCACCCGGTACTTCATGACGGCGGACGAGGCCGTGCAACTCGTCCTCCAGGCGGCCACCATCGGGCGGGACGGCGAGGTCCTGGTGCTCGACATGGGCGAGCCTGTGCGGATAGCTGACCTAGCCCGTGGGCTGGCCGCGAGGTCGGCCAGCCCGGTGGATGTCGTGTTCACCGGGTTGCGGCCGGGTGAGAAGCTGGCTGAGGATCTGCTCGGCCCGGGCGAGATGGATCACCGGCCATACCATCCCCTCATCTGGCATACGCCGGTGCCCCCGCTGTCGCCCGATGAGCTCGCCATCCTCGACCCGGCCGCTGATCCGCACCGCCTGCGCGAAGCGCTGGCCCACTGCGCCGGGCAGGTCGGCTCACGGCGGGCCGGGCTGACTCCGGCTCGGCTGGTCCCGGCTGGCTTGACCCCAGCAGAGATCGACGAGGGCGCCGACCAGCTCGTTTAGCAGGGTGGCCGTCATCACGTAAGCGCGGGCGGGCCCACCCATGGGGTCAGCCACGTCGTCGTCCGGGGAGCCTCCCAGCAGCGCGACGCGGTCCCGCCCGTTCTGGATGCGGGCCAGCCAGCTGGCCAGCGGCTCCCCGGGCATCCGGGGGCCGGCGTGCTGGCCGCGCCGCAGGAGTTCCCGCAGCGTGAAGGTCCGGGGCCACGCGGCCGGCTCGGTGACCACAGCGTGGCGGACGTGCTCCCGCGCCATGGCGAGAACCAGGTCCGCCCCGCGGAGGTCGGCAGCAGTCATCAGACGACTGCGATGCTGGGTCAGGTCGAGTCCGTAGCCAGCCATGGCGGCGACCGCCTCCGGCGGTACGGGCTCACCCTGTCCCAGAAGGCCCGCCGAGCGGACGCGCGCGGCCACGCCCGCCGCAGCCAGCCTGCGGGTCAGCAGCGCTTCGGTCATCACCGACCGGCACCTGTTGGCGGTGCACACGACGAGCACATCCGGAGCCGGGTGATCATCAATCCGCATGGCTTCGTCCCCGCCCGATCGCATCGTGATATTCACTTAGTGTAGTCAGAGCTATACTCATAGTTCAAAAAAGTGCAGACTCGGGGCGCTGGCCCGCACCGAACGAGGGAGACATGCCCGATGGCCGAGCTCGGCAGCGGACCCACCCTGCACGCCTACCTCGTAGTGCTGCGACGCCGGAAGTGGTGGGTGATCTCGTTGGCCGTGCTCGGGCTGGCGGCCAGTCTCGCTCTGTCGCTCCGGGAGGCGAAACAGTACTCCGCCACGGCCCAGCTGCTCGTCCAGTCATCGGGTCAAGGTGCCGCCCTGGGGGGCACCGCGCAGCCGGTGACGACCATCGACGTGCAGACGGACCTGCAACTGGTCACGAGTGCCCCCGTAGTGAAGGCGGTGCGCGCGCAATTGGGTACCGCACCGGCGGTCTCCACCTCAGAGGTCGCCCAGACGAACGTGATCGCGCTGACGGCGATCAGCGCGAGCCCGGCCCGGGCGGCGCTCGTCGCCAACACGTACGCCAGGGCCTTCGTCGCCCAGACCCGGAGCACCGCGATCAGCAACCTGACCGCGGCCCAGACACAATTGCAGTCCCAGATCGACTCGCTGGCTCAGCAGATCAAGGCCATGCAAGCCAGGCCCAGTGAAGCGCCGGAGGCGGCCGCCCTGGCCAACCAGGAAGCCGTGCTGAAGGAGGAGGCCGCCCAGCTTCAGGTCAACGGGGCGGTGGCCACCGGCGGAGTCGAGCTGGTGACTCCGGCCCAGCCGCCCGTCTCGCCCAGTTCGCCCAAGCCGGCTCAAGATGCCCTGCTCGGGCTGGCCGCCGGTCTGATGCTGGGTCTGGGAGCGGCGTTCCTGCGGGATAGCCTGGATGACGCGCTGACCTCCAAAGAGTCGGCCGAACGACTGGGGAAGGCTCCGGTGCTGGCCATGGTTCCGATGGTGAGCTCCTGGAAAAAGCGGAAAGACGCCGTGGTCGCGGTGAGCTCCGATCCGGCCTCCCCGGCCGCCGAGGCCTACCAATCCCTGCGCACGTCGCTGCAGTTCGTCAGGCAGGCACATGCGCTGCGCACACTGTTGGTGACCAGTCCGGCCGCGGCCGAAGGAAAGACATCGGTGGTAGCCAACCTGGGGGCTGTGTTCGCCCGCGCGGGCGAACGGGTCGTCCTCGTGTCCTGCGACCTGCGCCGTCCGCGACTCGGGGAGTTCTTCGGCCTGGATGAAAAGTCCGGGCTCAGCACCGTACTGCAGGGTGAACGGACGCTGGAGCAGGAACTGCAGCAGGTCCCGGGGTACGACGGTGTGTGGGTTCTGGGAGCGGGCCGGGTCCCGCCGAATCCGGCGGAACTGCTCAACGGGCCGAAGGCCCGTCAGGTCTTCGCCACCCTCCAGGAGAACTTCGACCTCGTGCTGGTGGACAGCCCGCCCGTGCTGCCGGTCACTGACGCCATGGTGCTGTCCACCTACGCCGACGGCACCCTTGTCGTCGTGGCGGCCGGCCAGACGAAGCAAGCCGCGCTGCACCGTACCGCCGAGCGATTCGCGCAGGCCCAGGCGCCCGTGGTCGGAATCGTCCTCAACCAGGTCACGAAGGAAAACGGCTACGGCTACGGCTACGGCTACGGGAGCAGCTACGGCTCGTACCAAGCCAATGCGTCTCTGGCGGCTTTGCCGACGTCGGCCAACGGTCACCCGGACGGTCCTCCCGCGGCCAGCGAAAAGCGGAGTCACCGGGCCACGTAAGCGACGCGCGGTCGTCGCCCGGCGGTGATCCCAGGCCAGGCTAAGTTAGCTTAGTGTAGTTATGCGATTACTGTCCGCTCATAAACCTGTTAGAATCGGCCGCGTGGCAGCGGACCGGATCTTCGATGCGGCGGCGTGCTGCGGTGCCATCGTCATCCTGGCCGAGCCGCTAGCCATCCCGTTGCTGCGCCGCATGCAGGCCATGGACGTCCCGGGCCTGCGCTCGTCGCACAGCGTCCCGACCCCGCGTGGCGGTGGCATTCCCATCGCCGTGGGCCTGCTGGTGGCCGCGGCCCTCATCCGCGGCGGGGCGAGCGCCGCGTTCGCCGTCGCGGTCGGTTTTTTCGGGCTGCTGGGCTTCACCGACGACGTCCACGGGCTGACGGCCGTGCGCCGCCTGGCCCTGCAGGGCGCGGGGAGCGCTGTTGTCGCGGTCTTGCTCATTACGCCCATGCACCTGGCCCTTGGCGCTACCGTCGCGCTGATATTGGCCGCAGTGGTGTGGATCACCGGGTTCGTTAACGCGTTCAACTTCATGGACGGGGTAAACGGTATTTCCGCCACCCACGCCCTGATCGCCGGCGTGGCCTACGCGTGCTACGGCGAGTGGGAACAGCAGCGGTTCCTGCTGGCCGCTGGACTCGCGGTGGCGGTGAGCGCCCTGATGTTCCTGCCGTGGAACGCCGGCCGGGCGCGGGTGTTCCTCGGCGACGTCGGCAGCTACACGCTGGGCGCGGCGCTGGCCATGCTCGCGGCGCTCGCCGTCCTGCGCGGGCTGCCACTGGAGGCCGTCACCGGCCCGCTCGCGCTGTACCTGGCGGACACCGCCTGGACGCTGCAGCGACGGATCCGGACGGGAGAACGCTGGCTGCAGCCGCATCGATCGCATGTCTACCAGCGGTGGTGCGACGCGGGCTGGTCCCACCAGGAGGTCACCCTGCTGACCGGCGCCATCACCATCCTGCTCACCGGGCTGGGCACCGCCAGCCTGGACGGTGACCTGCCGCTCCGGATCGCGGCTGACCTCACCGGGATGGCGATCCTGGCGGCGTACCTGAGTTCTCCGGCCGTGTTCCGGCGCCTCGGCCTGCACCCGGACGCGGAGCCACAGCGGTGCGACGGCGGACCCCAGTCATCTGTGCCGCGATGGGATCCCCGACCGTGAGGAGAGTCCAGCTGACGTGCGCATTCTGCTGGTTACACATTTTTTCCCCCCGGAGACCGGGGCCCCGCAGGCCCGGCTCTCCGCGCTGGCCCACATATGGGCCGCAGACGGCGACGCGGTGACGGTGCTCACCGGCATGCCGAACCACCCCGCCGGCGTGGTGCCGCCGGAATACCGGGGCGCGATCCGCCGCCGGGAAAGGCGCGACGGTTACCGGATCCTGCGGACCTGGCTGTACGCCACACCGAACGAGGGCGTCACCCGCAAGACCCTCGGTCACCTCAGCTTCATGGTGACCAGCGTGCTGTTCGGCGCCGGTCCCAGCGGCCGCGCCGACGTGGTCGTGGTGTCCTCGCCGACGTTTTTCTCCATCGGCGCCGCCTGGGCGCTGGCCAGGATCAAGCGGGCCAGGCTGGTGGTGGAGATCCGCGATCTGTGGCCGGCCATCTTCACCGAGCTGGGGGTGCTGACCAACCGTCGCATCATCGCCCTGCTCGAGCGCCTCGAACGTGCGGCGTACGCCGCGGCCGACGAGGTGGTGGTGGTGAGCGAGGGGTTCCGGGACAACCTGATCGGCCGCGGGGTGCCGCCCCGCAAGGTACACATGATCCGCAACGGCGTCCTGCTGGACCGGTTCGGTCCCGCCACCGGTCCCGCCCCGGCGGTGCGAGGGCGCCTCGGCGCGGCACCCGGTGACTGCCTGGTGCTCTACGCCGGGACGCACGGGATCTCGCACGCGCTGCCTGCTATCGCCCGCGCCGCGGCGCGACTGGTGGACCAGCCCGTTCATTTCGCTTTCGTCGGCGAAGGGGCGGACAAGGCGCGGCTGGCCCGCACGGTCGCCGAGCTTGGCCTCCGCAACGTGAGCTTGCTGCCCGGAGTGCCCCACCAGGATGTCCCGGGCCTGCTGGCCGCGGCCGACATCTGCCTGGTCCCGTTGCGGGACGTGCCACTGTTCGCCACCTTCATCCCGTCCAAGATGTTCGAGTACCTGGCGGCCGGGAAGGCGGTCGTCGGCTCGGTCAGCGGCGAGGCCGCTCAGATCCTGCACGAGGCGGGGGCGATCGTGGTCCCCCCGGAGGACGACGTCGCGCTGGCGGACGCGATCCGTGACCTGGCCGCCGACCCGGAGCGCCGGCTGGCCATGGGCCGGGCCGGCCGCCGCCATGTGGAACAGCACTACAACCGGGTGGATCTGGCCCGGGAGTACCGGAAGATTCTCGATACGCCCGGTGGCCGCCCGTGAGGCTGCTGGTCACCGGGGGCAGCGGCTTCCTCGGTGGCTACGTGCTAGAGGAGGCGGCCCAGCGGGGCCATGAGGCTGTAGCGCTGGCCCGCAGCAAGGCAGCGGCCACCGCCGTGGCCCGGTACGGTGGTCAGCCGGTGACCGGCGACTTCGATGATCCGGCCCGGCTCGCTGAGGCGTTCAGCACCGCGCGCTGCGGGGCCCTGGTCAACCTGGCGTCGCTGGGCTCTGGGCATGCCCCGGTCATCGTGGCCGCGACAAAGGCGGCGTCCATCGACCGCGCGATCTTCGTCTCCACCACGGCGGTGACGACGACCCTGCCGGCCCGCTCGAAGCAGGTCCGGCTGGCCGCCGAGCAGGAGATCCGCGGATCCGGGCTCCAGTGGACCATCCTGCGCCCGACCATGATCTACGGAGCGCCCGGTGACCGTAATCTGTGCCGCCTGCTCACGCTCCTGTCCCGGGTACCCCTGTTCCCCGTGCCGGGGGGCGGCAGGCATCTCCAGCAGCCCGTTCACGTAGCCGATGTGGCGGTCGCTGTCCTGAACGCCGTGGAGCGGGCC
>Ga0066790_10000925_pt1 | contig 11964 bp, 10 predicted proteins | sample OrgsoiDNA2013050_FD_70963 | JGI IMG/M metagenome (GOLD analysis project Ga0066790, IMG submission 70963) | Permafrost soil microbial communities from the Arctic, to analyse light accelerated degradation of dissolved organic matter (DOM) -... | ecosystem: Environmental > Terrestrial > Soil >...
CCGGTCGCCCCGGAACAGGTCGCGGGCGTACTCCAGGGGCAGTCCAGATCGCGAGTAGGCGGTTCGCTCGACGAGCATCAGCGGCGCCCCCTCGTCCACCTCGAGCGCCTCGGCCTCCCGAACGCCCGCCCTTGTGATGCTGGCCGCCGGTGATCACCACCGTTTCGCCGCGTTACGCGCGAAAAACCGAAGTGATCGCCGAAACCCAGGCGATCACGAGCTACGCGACAGCCTCGAACAACTGAGAAATCCCCGCGATCATGAGGCGGCCGGTGACGACGGGGCACCCGTGGGCGATGATGGTCAGCCATGGGCCAGCTGATCCTGATCCGGCACGGCGAGACCGAGTGGAGCCGGTCTGGCCGGCATACCGGCCGCACCGACGTCCCGCTGACCGCCCACGGCGAGGAGGCGGCCGTCGCGCTCGCGCCGGTGGTCGCCCGGCGCGACATCTGCGCGGTGTTCGTCAGTCCGGCCGGCCGGGCGCAGCGCACGGCGCAGCTCGCCGGCCTAGCCCGCCCGGACGCGCCGTGGCAGCTCAAGATCGATCCGGACTTGCAGGAATGGGACTACGGCGGGTACGAGGGCCGCACGACCGCGGACATCCAGAAGGAGCGGCCCGGCTGGTATCTCTGGCGGGACGGGATCATCCCCGGCGACGCCGCGCACCCCGGCGAGACGGTTCAGCAGGTCGGGGAACGCGAGGACGACGTGCTGGCCAGGGCCGAGCCGCTGCTGGCCGGCGGCGACGTCGTGCTGGTGGCGCACGGACACTCGCTGCGGGTCCTGACCGCCCGTTACCTCAGGCTGGACGCCGACGGCGGCCGACTGCTCCGCCTGGACACCGGGACGCTCAGCACGCTGGGCACCGAGCACGACATGCCCGTCATCACCTCGTGGAACGTCCCTCCGACCAGCTGACTAGCCAGCCCGCAGCCCCGGCCGGCCCGCAAGGTTCACTCCTCCGGGCGGGTTTCGTCCTCTACCCAGCGTAGATAGGCTTCCGAGCCCGCCACGATCGGCACCGCCACGATTTCTGGCTCGTCGTAGCTGTGCCGCTCGGCCAGGAAGTCCGCCAGCTCGTCAAAGCGGTCCGCCGGGAGCTTGAGCAGGATGAGCCACTCCTCCGACCGCTCAATGGTGTCTTCCCACCAGTACATGCTGGAGATCGGTCCGGACACCTGCGCGCAGGCGGCAAGCCGCGCCGCGACGGCGGCGTGCCCAAGCTCAATCGCCTCGGCACGCGAGTCAGTCGTCGTCTGCACCTGGAGAAACTGCGGCTCGGTGCCGGCCGCGGGGCTGTTGCCCGGCATGACCATGATCGTACGCCGTCGCCAGGGAACCCGGCATGGCGTTCACGCACGCTGCACCGGGTCGGCCGTCGGGCCCGCCATCGCGCTCGGCGGCGACCCGGCGCGCGGTCTCGCGCTGCCCGCCTGTCGCCGATAGCCTGACCGCGCGGGCGGCTAAGGAGGATCTATCCGTGTCTGGCGCATTCAGCCTGATAGTGAACCCCGCCGCGGGCGGCGGACGTTCGCTGCGGCTGCTCCCGGAGGCCGTCGCCGAGCTGGACGGGCTGGGCCTGGGGTACGAGGTCACTAGGTCCGCCAGCCTCCAGCACGCCAGGGAGCTCGCTGCCGCGGCGGCCGGGGGCGGGAAGGTCGTCGTCGCCGTCGGCGGCGACGGGCTGGCCGGGGCACTGGCCGGCGTTACGGCGGCCGGCTCGGCGACTTTTGCCATCATCCCGGCCGGCCGGGGCAATGACCTAGCACGCGTCCTGGGCATTCCGGTCGCGCCGCGAGCCGCGGTCCGCGTGCTGGCGCTCGGCCAGACCCGGCGGATTGACCTGATCAGCGTCGGCACGCCGGGCCAGCCGGAGCGCGTTGTCGCGGGCAGCGTGTACGCGGGCGTGCCGTCGGTGGCCGGCGAGATCGCCAACGCAACCCGCTGGCTCAGCGGCGCCGCTGTCTACCCGGTGGCGGCGCTGCGCGCGCTGGCGGCCTGGCACCCGGTCCGGTTCCGGCTGGAGCCAGCACCCCAGGATGCCGCCGCCTCGGCTCCCGCCCCGACCCAAACTCCTACTCCGCGGGAATTCGACGGCTACGCGGTCGTCATCGCCAACTCGGCGTACTTCGGCGCGGGCATGATGGTCGCTCCCCCGGCCCGGATCGATGACGGGGTCCTGGACGTCGTGGCGATGCAGGACGGCCCGAAACTCGCGTTCATCCGGGTGCTGCTCAAGATCAGGACGGGCTCGCATGTGTCCCTGGCGCAGATCGGCCTGGAGCGAGCCACCGTGGTGACGCTGACCATGGACCGGGCGATGCCGGTCGCGGCCGACGGCGAGACGCTGCCGTGGGCGTGCCCGCTGCCGGCCGGGGCGGCGCTGACCGTCCGCGCACTGCCCGCCGCGCTCACGGTCCTGGTTTCTCCGCCGGCCTGACGATCCGGGTCGCCGCGGGCGGACCGTCGGCGTCACCGGCATGGGGATCCGGCCGGCGACACGACACTCAGGCCATGTCCACCGACCGGCTGCGGAGACAGACCGTACTGACGCAGCCCGGCTTGCCACGCGGTCCCCGCCTCCCTCCGCCGGTTCGGAGCGCCTCCTGGTGCCCCTCTGTCCTGGGGGAACTGCGCACGTATCGGCCAGTTCGGGGCTGTTGACCGCGAGCACCGGCCAGCGCAGGCGCTTGCTCATGCAAGCATCTGACGGCCCGGCCATGGTCGGGCCGTTGGGGTAACTCGGTGAGCATCATCAGGAGGATGCTGCGCACGCGGGGGCACATGTCCGGTTGTGACGGCCGGATGCCGTGACGCTATGTGGAGCTGGCATGTGACGCTTCCGGCGGGTGCACCCTCTGCTCGCCAGGGCCTGCCGGTTCCCGTCTTTTGATGACTGGCAGCATCAGTATCGTCGCGAGGGCCAGCAGCAAGCCAGCGGCAAGGAACACTGGCCGGAGCGCGTGTGCGTAGGACGCCTGCACGGCTGCCCGGACTGGGGGATCCAGATGCCGGATGCCGGTCGGGCTGGTGCTCACCGTGGCAGGGATGTTGCGCAGGTGGAGTTGCCTGCTGAGAGCGGCGGTGAAGATGCCGCCTAGTACGGCCAGGCCAAGACTGCCGCCGATCTGCCGTGCCGAGGTCACCACGCTGGATGCTGCTCCAAGATCGCGGGGCGGCGCCTCCAGTTGCACCGCGAGGGTAAGGACTTGCATTCCCAGGCCGAAGCCGACTCCGACGAGCACGGTGTATGCGGCGGCCAGGGCAAAAGGAGTTCCGACGTTCATGCTCGCCAGCAGCAGCATCCCGGCGGCACTGATGGCCATCGCGATGAGGCAGATGAGGCCGTAGGCGCGGACTCGGGTGAGGACACTGCGGGCGGTGCTGCTGACGAGCAGTACCCCGAGCGCGAATGGCAGTAGCAGGAGTCCCGAGTTGGATGCCGAGGTGCCCCCCACGGTCTGGAAGTACAAGGGCACGAACACCAGGCCGCCGAATAGCGCGAAACCAGAGAGGAACGTCGCGGCGACGCTGAGGCTCAGCAACGGCCTCCGGAACAGGTTCAGCGGCACGATGGGCTCGGCCGCGCGGCGTTCGGCGAGCAGCCAACTGGCGAAGACCACGGCCATGGACGCGCAGAGGGTCAGGATGGCCGGCGATGCCCAGGTGTACCGGCTGCCGCCCCAGGCGCCTACGAGCACGAGGGCCGTGACCCAGGCGCCGAGCAGGATGGCGCCGGGGTAGTCGATCGCCGGTTTCGGGCCGGCCGGTGCCGCAGATGCCAGCTGCATTTTCGTTGTGGCCAGGACGAGGGCGACAGCACCCAGTGGAAGGTTCAGGTAGAAGATCCACCGCCATCCTGGCCCGTCGGCGATCGCGCCTCCGAGAACGGGGCCTCCAACGGTCGATACGGCGAGCACCCCGGCAAAGTAACCCTGGTACCGCCCGCGGTCCTCTGGCGCGAACAGCTCAGCGAAGCTCGCCATGGCGGTCACCACCAAGCCGCCGCCGCCAATGCCCTGCAGTGCCCGGAATGCCGTCAGCGAGACGATCGACGTCGACGCGCCGGACAGTGCACTGCCCGTGAGGAAGGTCGCCAGGCTGATCTGGAACAGCCGCTTGCGGCCTGTGAGGTCGCCGAGCTTGCCGATGACCGGGACCGAGATGGCCGCAGCCAGCAGGTAGGCCGTGCTTACCCAGGTGTAATCCCGCACTCCGCCAAGATCGCTGGTGATGGCCGGCAGCGCCGTCACGACGATGTTGTTGTCCAGGCTCGCCAGAAACGACGCCAGCACGATAGCCGCGAGCGCCGCCGCCCGCCCGCCGGGGGGTGACTGCGCGCTCGGACCCGTCAAGCCGGTCGGTGACTCCATCGGCTCAGTATATGTGCAGTGAACATATATATGCAACGCACATACGTATGTTCAGCACACTGACTTGTTGTATCGTGATGGGATGGTTGCCCAAGGGCCTGCTCCGGCCGTCGGCGCGCAGGAGCTCTACGAGCCTGGCTCCGCTTTGTTCTGGCTGTCCAGGTCCATCCCGCACTCGATCGAGCAAGTGACGCGTGACGCAAGCACCACCTCGAAGGCTCTGCAGCAGATCCTCACCGTCGACGCCATCGACCTCGACCAGCGCTCGGGCTCAACCCCCATCGTCGGATCGGTCGCCACCAGACTGCGGATCGACCCGTCTACTGCGAGCCGGCTCGTCGGTGACGCGGTGCGCTCCGGACACGTGCTCCGTGTCGCCACTCAGAGTGATGCCCGCCGAGTCGGCCTCACACTGACCCGCAAGGGCCGGGAACTGCTCAGGGCGTCAAGGCATCACCAGCAAGAGGTCTTCGAACAACTCACTGCCGGCTGGCCCGACCGCGACCGAAGTGAGCTCGGGCGCCTGCTTGTCAAACTGCTCGACAGCCAGACCAGCACCCGATCCGCACCACGGGCGCCAGGAGAAGCACTGTGACTGACGGCCGGAGACCGTCCAGAAAGCTGATCGTCGTTTCCGCGAGACGGCCGCTGGGATCAGGCGAAGAACCCCGGCGAAGTTCGCCGTTCTCGTGGCTCGTGGGCTCAGTGGCACGCTCGATCACATGAGCGGCTCTGAGCGCTCCCGCTCCCGCTCCCGCTCACGGGAACCGAGGACGATCGCCGGATGCTGTCGGTGGTGCCGGGAATGCCTGCGCGCACGTCCGCCGGACAGTATTCGGTGTGGGCGAGGGTGGGCCGGCTGCGGAGCGGCGGGCAGTCCGCAGCTTGCGCTGACCTTCCTCCGGCTGGTGGGCTGACCGCAACCGCGGCATCACCGGCCTGGACACGGCAGAACTCGGTGCCCGGCTGCTCGTGGCCTGACCTGACGCATGCTTTCATTGCCGCGATGACGGTCCGGCGGTGCTGCCGGCGCCCATGTGTTCCAGTGAGCTGGCCGCTGCTCCGGCCGGGCCGCTGCCGGGGGGCTGGGCGGCGAGGGCCTGGATGTCCGGCCGGTTGAGTGCCTTCAGGAGCGCGGTGCCGCGTGCGGTTGGGCGCATCGGCCGTCCGGGGGCGGACCGCTGGTAGAGCTTGGCTTCGATGTCGCGTTCGAGCCGGCGGAACTGGTGGACGAGCGCGGACTGATGGGCGCCGAGGAAGGTGGCGGCGGCTTCGATGGTGGGGAAGGTCATGGCGGCCTGGAAGCGGTGCAGCCGGTGCCAGCCTTTCAGGCCGCCTTCGACGGCACGGCGGATGTCTGGCGGGACGTGGCCGCCGAGCGTGGTGATCATCTCAGGCCGGCTGTGCACTCCTGGCGGGCGGGACGGGATGCCGTGACGGCGGGCGGCAGCGATGACCGTCACGTCCAGGACGCCGAGTTCAGAAGCGAGGTCGGTGTAGGAGCGGTGGCGGGTGAGGTATTGCTCGCGCAGCCAGTCCGGGTCGATGGGGGCGGGGTCATAGGCGCCGGTCACGGTGATCCCGTGCTGGCGGGCACGCTCGGCCAGGAACTTGCGCGGGAACCCCGTCTCGGTTTCCAGCTCCCGCAGCGTCTTCCCGGCCTGGAGGTATTCGCGTTCGAAGAACTGCCTGGTAAGGACGCTCGCGGCGCGCTGCCGCCATTCCCAGACGACCGGTGCGGCAGCTTTGCCCCGCTGGCGCGCTGGCCGGGGAACGGGTGTGTGACACCCAGCCGTAGTTGGCGGCTGATCTACTCGCTGACCTGGGAGTCCCCTCCAATCTCCCAATGTATGTTGGCGGGGTTCCCAGCCTTTGTTGGCGGCGTCTGCGCCCTGCTGAGCGGAAACCGCACGTCGACCGAGCCTTTCATGATCATCCGCCAACTTAATTTGGGAAACGCCAGCTATCGCTGGGTGTCACAGGGTGGAGTGGTCACGCGCCCGGAAACCCCTGGTCACACAAGATCCATTGTTCGCCCCGGCGCGGAACCTACAAGTGGCTTAGCTACCAGATATTCGCGTCAAGTTCAGGGATCTCCAAGCCGACGATCAGGGGCAACGTGCCGGAGCGCCTGCCATCCGCACCCGGCTCCTCTCCTCGCTCCTCTCCCCGATCTGAACCCCGGCCGCTTGCCCTGGGCCGGCCGCCGGCATCATGGCTCCATGAATCACGAGGGACGAGCCTGGATCTCGCGGCTGCCTGACGAGCTCGGCGGACAGCGGTCGATCCTCGACCGATTGCTGAGTCTGTGCGAAGCCACCGAGGGCGTCAGGTGGCTGGTGATCGGCTGCTCAGTCGGGCGCGGCGTCGGAGATGGCCTGTCCGACCTCGATATGGCCGTGGGGGTCCGGGAGGAAGAATTCCCGGCGATCGCCGCGGACGTCCGCCGCGGCGTGGACCGCCTGGGCGACCTTGTCGACAGCTTCCACCATCAGCTCCCCGGAGTAACGACGACCCACGAGCGGATCTTCGCGCAGTTCGCCGACCGCTGCCAGGTCGACCTGGTGGTCTTCCCGGCATCAGCGGACGCCGGCGCCATCCCTAACGTGGTCGTGCTCTATGACCCCGACGGCCGGATCGCCATCGCGAGCGAGTCACGCCCCGCGATCACGCCGGAACAGGTCCGCGAGTGGGCCTTCCTGGGCTGGTGCGCCCTCGCCGACCTGGGCAAGTACCTGCGTCGCCAGTCCCCCTGGGAGGCCCTCGCCCGGCTGAACGAGGCCAGGGACCAGCTGTGGCGGCTCTGGGCGGCGGCTCTCAGCGTCCGCACCCCGCAGTACGGTCTCACGAGCATCCTGGACTTCGCGCCCGGCCAGTTCCCGGCCGGAGCCCAGGCCACGGTCGCGGACCTGGATCCGGCGCGGCTGCTGTCCGCCGGCCAGGCTCTCGCAGCGCTGCTGCATGACGTCGGCCGCCACCTGCGGGCCGACCAGACGGCGGCGCTGCCCGAGGCGATGGCCCGTTATATCGTTGCCGACCTGGCGTCGATTAACGCTCCCGGCCGCCTCTGCCCGCACCGGCAGGCATACCTCGACGCGATGGGGCTCTGGGGATCGCCGCCGGGCGCGCCCGCCACGGCCTCGCCCGCGGGAGCGGACGGCAGGCTCGCGCCGGGGCCGGACGGCGCGGACCGGGAGGCGGCCTTTCGCGGCTGGCACCTGGTCACCCGAGGCGACGAGCACGCCGATCCGTGCGAGGTGGCCGGCCCCTAGATCCGCGGAACTCACCGGCCACCCGGCGTGGCGCGGTCACCCAGGCGGGCCTGCCGTCATGCTCCAGGACGTAAGTCGGCGCGGGCTCGCACTAGTACACTTTTCGATGTACTCTTATTAGAGACAGCCGGGAGGTGAACGCATGACCAGAGACTCGATCCGCGGGTCATCGGACCGCAGCATCCTGATCCTGATCAGCCTGGCCGACTCGCCGAAGCACGGGTACGCGCTCATCAAGGACATCGAGGAGTTCGCCGAGGTGAAGCTCGGCGCCGGGACGCTCTACGGCGCCCTGGCCAAACTGGAAAAGGCGGGCCTGGTCGCGGCGCTGCCAGAGCAGGCCCGCAGGCGCCCCTACCAGATCACCCCGGCAGGCCGGGAACAGCTGGGCGAGCGGCTGTCCGCGGCGGCCCGCATCGCAGCGGTCGGGCTGCGGCGCATCGCGGCGGCGCCGTCATGAGCCGCCGGATTCGCTGGCTGCTGGCGCTGTATCCGCACGCCTGGCGGGACCGGTACGGCCGGGAGGTCGCCGACCTGACCGAAGAGCTCATCCGCGCGGGTGACACCACGCCGCTGCGGGCCGGGCTCGAGCTGGCCGCCGGCGCGGCCGCGGCTAGGGTCGCCCAGGCCTGCACGCTGAGCCTTGTCGTCCGCAATCTCGTGTTCTCCGTCGTAGTGCCGGGACTGGGGGGAGCCTGGGTTCCCTGGTGGATCTTGACGCGCCATGGACGCACCGCCGCTCCGGCCGCGTGGGAGGCGGTCGGAGTCATCGCGGCCGGGACGGCCCTTTACGTGTGGTGTGTCTGGAACTTTGCGGCGGTGGGACGTGGCACTCCCGGCCCGTGGGACGCACCGTCGCGCTTTGTCGCGGCCGGGCCCTACCGCTGGGTGCGCAACCCGATCTACGTTGCCGCGCTCGTGATTGTCCTGGGGGAGGCGTGGCTGTTCATGTCGCCACGGCTGCTGGCATACGCGGGCACCATGGCGGTCTTCTTTCACCTGTTCGTCACCGGCTACGAAGAACGGACGTTGCGCCGCCGCTTCGGCAGCGCCTACCTGGACTACCGGCGCATGGTCCCGCGCTGGATCCTCCGCCCGCCGCACCGCGGTTAGACTAAGGCCCGCTGCCCGAGCCTGCACTGCCTCCACAAGCGTTTCGGTGCTGACCGAGCAACTCGGTTGAGACACCTGAGCCGAAACGGCAGCGACCGAGGTCAGCTGAGATGCCGCCGCTAACCACTGGAGAGGCCTCCTATGAGGTTTAGATCGGCAGCAGACGTCCATCGGACCACAACAGCCCTGCCGGGCAGCCCAAGCCGGCTCGGCCGGGTCGGGGCGTGGTGCTACGATCACCGCCGCGCGGTTCTCCTGGGATGGATCGTCGGGGTAATCGCGATAATCGCCGTGGCCAGCGCGATCGGGTCCCGCTTCGAGAACGACTTCGGCGGCGTCGGCCAGTCCCAGCAGGTCCAAACGATCCTGGCCCAGCGCTTCCCGACCCAGGCCGGCGACGATGCCCAAGTCGTCTTCCACTCCTCCGGGGCGATCAATGCTCCCGAGGTGATCGCCCGGGTCGACCAGGCGCTCGTCGGGATCCGGCCGCTGCCCGGGGTGACCTCGGTGTCGCCGCTGGTCCGGGCGAGCGATGGGCGGACGGCGTTCGCGACGATCCAGTTCGATGCGATCAGCGCCAAGATCCCGCCGGCGGATGTCAACCGGGTGATTGACAAGGCCCAGTCCTATGCGGAGCCGGGCTTACAGGTTGCGCTCGGCGGACCGCCCATCAGCGCGGTGGTGTCGCCTTCGCCCGGATCGAGCGAAGGGATTGGCGTCGGCGCTGCCATCATCATCATGCTCCTGGCCTTCGGGTCCGTCGTGGCTATGGGCCTCCCGATCATCACCGCCCTGGTCGGCATCGGCGCCGGGTACGGCGTGGTAGCCCTGATCAGTCAGCTGCTGATCGATCCCAGCTTCGGCCCGGAACTGATGGCCATGATCGGGCTCGGCGTCGGAATCGACTACGCCCTGTTAATCGTCACCCGCTACCGCCAGGGCCTCGGTGAAGGCCTCGGCCCCCGCGACGCGGTCATCCGGGCTATGTCCACGGCCGGCCGGTCCGTGCTCTTCGCCGGGACCACCGTGCTCATCTCCCTGTGCGGGCTGTTCCTGATAGGCCAGCAGTACCTCGACGGTCTCGCCGTGGGCACGATTCTCGCGGTCATGACCGTGATGTTGGCCGCCTTGAGCTTGCTGCCGGCCATGCTCGGCTTCTCCGGTCGGGCCGTCGACCGACTCCACGTCCCCGGCCTGCTCCAGTCGTCGGCGCCCGGTGCCGAGCGGGGGTTCTGGTGGAGGTGGAGTCGTACCGTGCAACGCCGACCCCTTCTGTGCGGCTCGGGCGCGCTGCTCGTGCTGGTGATCGTCGCCGTGCCGCTGTTCTCCATGCGTCTGGCCTTCACCGACTCGGGTAACGACCCCACCAACCTCACCACTCGCCAGGCCTACGACCTGATCTCCCACGGGTTCGGCCCCGGGTTCAACGGCCCGCTGGTCGTGGCCGCCGAGTTGCCCGGCGGAGCACAGGACCGCGCCGTGGTCACGGCGTTCGATCACCGGCTCGCAACCGTTCCCGGTGTGGCCCGGGTGCAGGCTCCGACCTACAACCCGGCCGGGAACGCGGCGGTGCTGATCGTCTACCCGGCCACCGCCCCCCAGGCGGCATCCACGGCGTCGTTGGTCAACCACCTGCGCGCCATGGTGATCCCCCAAGCCACCGCCGGCACCGACGTGCAGCTCCTCGTTGGCGGGGAGACCGCGGCGGGGATCGACGCGTCGTCGTATCTCTCCCAGCGACTCCCGTTGGTGATCGGCCTCGTGATCTTGGTGTCGTTCCTCCTGCTCATGGCGGTGTTCCGCTCCGTCGCCATCCCGCTCAAGGCCGCAGCGATGAACCTGTTGTCGATCGGGGCTGCCTACGGGGCCATCGTCGCCGTCTACCAGTGGGGGTGGCTGTCGTCGGTCTTTGGTGTCAGTCAGCCCGGCCCGATCGACCCGTGGATTCCGCTGATGATGTTCACCATCACCTTTGGGCTGTCCATGGACTACGAGGTCTTCCTGCTCTCCCGGGTTCAAGAGGAATGGCACCGCAGTGGGGACAGCAGCGCGGCAGTCGCTGACGGGATCGCCTCCACCGGCCGGGTCATCACCGCCGCCGCGGCCATCATGGTCTGCGTCTTCGGGTCCTTCGTGATCGGCGACCCGCTGCGCATCCTCGACGTGTTCGGCCTCGGCCTGGCCGTCGCCATCCTCGTCGACGCCACCCTCGTCCGCATGATCCTGGTTCCCTCGATCATGCAACTGCTCGGCAAGGCCAACTGGTGGTTCCCCCACTGGCTCGACAGGGCCGTCCCGCACCTCGACGTCGACAGCGGACCGGCGCCCTCCGCACCGCTCTGGCCGGCCGACGGCACCGCCTGACCCACCAGGACACGACATGGCCGACTCAACGAAGAGTCGGGGCCGGCCTACCCGGTCCGTGATCGTCCCGTAAGGCCCGTCCGGTGTCGCGGTGCCTGCTCGTCCTACCTACCGAGCAGGCTGGCCGAACTCATCGGCCAGGGCACCGCGACTCCGCGACGGGCAGATCAGGGACCGGGCCGGTCAGCCGGCGGGCGCGGCCAGCCGGGCCTGCAGCGCGGTGACGACCTGCTGGCTCACGTCCGGTCCGAGGCTCGTCGCGATCTCGTCCGCGAGCTGGGCGGGGCTCAGGCCCGCCAGGGCCCCGGCGAGCGCGGTGCCGGTGCTCGGTGCGGTCTGGGCCGCCACGACGGCGACCGCCGCCTCGATCGCCCGCACCTGGATACCGAGGTCGGACAGGCTGCGCTGCGGCTCCCAGAACGGGTTGGTCTTGTTGGCGTCCGGACCGGGGACGATCCCGTCGATCGTCCAGACGGCCTTCGCGACCGCCGTGATGTCCGCCTTGCTGAGTGCCACATCGCCTCCGCTGAAGAAGTTATCGTTCAAGATGCTCTCGTCAATGAGCGCACCGCCGGTACCCGTGGCGTTTTCTGTCCATTGTGTCCCGTCACAGGCCGGTACGCCGGGAAGGGCGCAGGTGGCCGGCCCGCAGATGTGCTTGCCCGCCCCGTAGTGCGCGGACAGCAGCCGGACGGCCGCCCGGCCGATGCCGCTGGCGGCGAGGGCGCTGAGAACCGCCGGGAGGTTCGCCGCGGACCCGTAGACGACGGGCCGCACGACGCCGCGGGCCTGCTGCCGCTTGACCCAGGCCGGTACCTGGCTGGCGTTCAGGTCACCGG
>Ga0066790_10000926_pt1 | contig 11963 bp, 17 predicted proteins | sample OrgsoiDNA2013050_FD_70963 | JGI IMG/M metagenome (GOLD analysis project Ga0066790, IMG submission 70963) | Permafrost soil microbial communities from the Arctic, to analyse light accelerated degradation of dissolved organic matter (DOM) -... | ecosystem: Environmental > Terrestrial > Soil >...
AAACACATTCTGGTGATCAGCCAGACCAAGGGATTCGAACACGACTCGATCACCGGCGCGATGGTGGCCCTCTACAACATGGGTCGCGAGAGCGGACTGTGGGAGGCCACGCTGAGAACCGACACGGAGCTCATCACGAAGAAGACTCTCGATCGGAACGCGAAGAACCTGGACTATTTCGACGCGCTCGTCTTTGTGAGCACGACCGGCGAACTGGACCTGGACGACAACCAAAAAAAAGATATGCTGTCGTTCATTAAAGAAGAGGGCAAGGGATTCGTCGGCGTCCATGCGGCTCTCGATACGAACTACAAGTGGCCGGAATACGGCGAGATGATTGGCGGCTGGTTTGATCAGCATCCCTGGTCCACGTTCAACGCGCCGATCGTCAATGAGGATCCGACGTTCCCGGCGGTCCGGCATTTTCCCAAGGCGTTCGTGAAGTGGGATGAGATTTATCAGCCCAAGGAGTGGTCGCGCGATAAAGTCAACGTGCTGCTCAGCCTGGACGCCTCGAAGTTGAACTACAACAATCCGCGGGTTCACCGAACGGATCATGACTTCGCCGTGGCTTGGAGCAAAATGTATGGCAAAGGAAGAGTTTTTTATTCCACGCTAGGCCATACCGAAGAATCCTGGAACGATCCCGACATTCGCAAGATGTACTTTGAAGCGATCAAGTGGGTGCTGGGCCTGACCGACGGCAGCACGGCATCGCATGCGAAGCCGTGAGCACTCAGATTTTTTCGGGCAATTCATTTAACTCCTATCCATTACGATGAGACCTAAAATGCTTTACAGGATGAAGTTGTTTCGTTCGGCCATGCGCAGCAAAGTACTGCTGACGGCACTGTTGTTTCCGCCCTTTTTCCTGGCCCAAATATCCGCGCAACAGCCACCGAAGCCAGCGGCGAGCAAAGCAACCCCTGAGCCTGCGTTTAAGCCGTACCCGCAGGATTTGGTCAGAAGTGGCGGCGTGCTTTTTCGGCAGAATTGTTCGTTTTGTCACGGGCGCGACGCCGGTGGAGGAGAAACCGGGCCAGACCTTACGCGATCAAAGCTGGTGACGAGCGACGTCGACGGCAACAAGATCGGCCCTGTAGTCCGCGCTGGGCGGCCGGACAAAGGCATGCCTCATTTCGATCTACCCGAGCAGCAGATCGCGAGTCTGGTTGCGTTTATCCATACTCAACAACACAATGCGCTTACGCGAAGAGGTGGACGCAAGGGCGTCGACGTTTCCGATCTGCAGACCGGCAATGCCGACGCCGGCAAGAAATATTTTGAAGGTGCGGGAGGATGCACGGCCTGCCACTCGGCCACCGGCGATCTTGCGACAGTCAATTCGCGATACCGCGGCCTCGAACTCGAGATTCAGATGCTGTATCCGCAGCACGCGAAATCGAAGGTCACGGTAACGCCGAAGTCCGGCGAGGCGATTACGGGCCAACTGGCCTATCTCGACGAATTCACCGTCGCACTTACCGACGCAGCGGGAACGTATCGATCGTGGCGGGTCAGCGATGTGCAATACAGACTCGATGCACCCGCAAATGCCCACATCGAACTGTTCAGCAGATACACCGATGCTGACGTTCACAACCTGATGGCATATTTGCAGAGCCTGCGTTAAGCGGCTGTTGTTTTCTTATTTGAGGTCGGGACTCGATATGAATTTTCCCAAAGGTATATTTCTTCTCGCCGCAGGCGCGCTCCTTGCGATTGCCCTGCGCGGAACATTACTCGCGCAAGGTGCGGATGAACCGACGCTTCTGCATCCGCCGACCGACAGCTGGCCGGGATATCACGGCGACTACTCCGGGCGCCGTCACAGCTCGCTCACGCAGATCACGCCACAGAATGTTAAAAATCTGTCCCTGGCCTGGGCGTTCCAGACCGAGCAGGCTGCGCCAATCAAATCGTCTCCGCTGATGGTGAATGGAATTCTGTACTTCACGCTTCCCGAAAATATTTGGGCGGTAGACGCCCGCTCCGGCCACCAGGTCTGGCACTATACGCACCCGCGCAGCCCGGGAGAACATATCGGCCATCGCGGCGTGGCGATGTACAAGCAATATCTTTTTTTTGTGACCCCGGATGCACACCTCGTCGCGCTTAACGCGAACGATGGAACGGTGCGCTGGAACGTGCAGGTCGCCGATGCCAGCAAAGGCTACTGGACCAGCATGGCGCCGCTTGTCGTCGGGAACCACGTGCTGGTCGGCGTTTCCGGAGACTTCGATAACCTCGCCGGCTTCATCCGCTCCGTGGACCCTGAAACGGGAGCAACCCAGTGGCAGTGGAACTCGACTCCTCCGGCCGGAACTCCGAATCAGACGACCGGCGGGATGACATGGATGACGGGAACGTACGATCCCGATCTGCATCTGGTTTATTGGGGGACAGGCAATCCCACACCAGTGCTGAACGGAACGCCTCGCCCCGGCGACGACCTTTACACGTGCAGCATCGTTGCGTTGAATCCCGACGACGGAAAGCTGGCATGGGCTTTCCAGCCGTCGCCGCACGATACACACGACTGGGATGCCGTAGAAACTCCGGTACTGGTCGATGCTGACTTTCACGGCCAGCCGAAGAAGATGCTGATGCAGACTTCGCGCAATGGCTACTTCTTTGTGCTCGATCGCACCAACGGCAAGAGCCTTTTGACCGTTCCCTACGGGCCCGTGAATTGGACGTTAGGAGTCGACAAGGACGGTCGGCCGATTCCGAATCCGGAGAAAGAGCCCGCGCCCGACGGACGCCTGATCGCGCCCGACGAAGGCGGCCTGACCAACTATCGCTCGCCGAGTTTTGACACTAAGAACGGTTTGTTTGTTGTCGACGCGCATCCCAGTTGGAGCCTTTACTTTGCCAAGCCTGCGGATGGAGTCTACGGCTGGGCGGGCGCCGACTATGGCGTTTGGGGCAAAGGGGTGATCGAAGCCATCGACTACCAGACTGGCAAGATTCGCTGGAGCCATGAGGTTGGGCCTGAATCTGGCGCGGGCGTGCTGACTACCGACTCCGGTCTCACCTTCACCGGAGACGGACACGGCAACTTCCTGGCGCTCGATTCCAGCGATGGCAAGACTCTCTGGCACGCGGGATCAGGCTCGCATATCGTGAGTTCTCCCACGTCCTACGAACTGGACGGCCGGCAGTATGTGCTGACCAGCAGCGGCGGTGTTCTCTTTGCATGGGCGCTGCCAACCGCAGAGTAAATCTGCGCCGGCAGTTCATCGCTTCGTCTGCATGAAAGACCTGATTCCTATTCGACGCGGCCTCGTCTATTGATTGGACTTGGCCGCAGCCTCTCCATCTCCGCCGGTGGGTTCGCCTGCCCGTGTCTTGCGAATGACGCGCCGCCGCGTCCGCAAGTGGCGCTGGATCGGGGGCATCCTGCTCCTACTCACGATCGTTGTGGCCGCGTGTGCCCGCATTGTGATAGTTCGCGCACAGCCCATTCTTCGCAGCCGGGTCATAGAAACTTTATCCGCTCGATTTAAGAGCCGCGTTGAACTGGCCGATTTTCATGTCTGGATCGCGGATGGCCTCCACGTCGACGGCAAGGGCCTGGAGATTTACGGCGTCACCGATCCCAATCCGTACGAACCCGGCGTGCAGCCACTGTTGAAGATTGGCGAGTTCCGCTTTCAGGCGGGATTGCGCAGCCTGTTCCGCGAGCCCATGCACGTGGACACGATCTATGTGAGCGGCTTGATCATGAACATTCCCCCGAAAAAAGATCGCCAGCAGATCCGGGATCTTCGCCAAGGCCACGGAAAAATGAGCATCTTTGTGGACCGGTTCGTGTGTGCCGATACAAAGCTCATCATCAACACGGACAAACCGGGCAAGCTGCCGTTGGAGTTCGACATCGGCAATCTGCGAATGAAGGATATTGGCCCTGGCCAGCCTCTGCGCTTTGTCGCGACCCTGGTCAACCCAAAGCCGATCGGAGATATTCAGTCGACCGGTCAGTTCGGACCGTTGAATGAAGCGAGCCCGCGGGACTCCGCCGTTTCCGGAAATTATTCTTTTATCGATGCCGATCTTGGAACGCTCAATGGCATTGCCGGAATCCTCTCGTCCACAGGGGCGTACAAGGGCACTCTCGGCAGCATAGAAGTGGACGGTCAGACGGATACTCCCGACTTTCGAATCGCAACCAGCGGCCATCCTGTTCCACTTCATACCGAGTTTCACGCCCGCGTGGATGGCACCGACGGCGATACGTATCTCGATCCAGTAAAGGCAACGGTGCTGCATTCTTCTTTCACGGCGAGAGGCAAGGTCGTGCGCATGAGCACTCCTCCGGGCCACGACATTGAACTCGACGTGCTGCTGGGCCGCGCCACTGTTCAGGATCTGTTGACGCTGGGCGTGAAGACTGACCCTCCGATCATGAACGGCACTGTCGCCATGCACACGAAACTTAGTCTTCGGCCCGGCAAAGCTGACGTCGCGAACCGGTTGAATCTTGTGGGCAACTTTCACATTCCCGCGGGTCGCTTCACCAGCGACAAGATTCAGAATCGTATCGACTCACTGAGCCTGCGCAGCCAAAGGAAGGGCAAGAATTCCCAGGAATTGGCGGCTCAGAATGTGCCGTCAGACCTGCAAGGAGTGTTTACTCTACGCGACGGAGTTCTGTCCTTCTCATCTCTGCATTTCCTGATTCCGGGGACGCATGCGGACATAATTGGTGAGTACAGCCTTGACGGCAAGACGTTTGACTTTCACGGAACGCTGCGACTGGATGCGAAGCTCTCGCAGATGATGACCGGCTGGAAATCAATTTTGCTGAAGCCGGTGGACCCATTCTTCGCGAAGCACGGAGCTGGAACTGAAGTTCCGTTCAAGATCACCGGCACGCGCGACGAACCACATTTCGGGCTCGACTTTCACCGCAAGGGCGATCCAATTCCCGAGGGCCACAACGCTGCGGACACGGCGCGAGCGCGCTGAACGTTGCGAAGATATATCCGGCTAACACCTCAGCCTAACCAGAGAAAAGCGGGCCCGGTAAAGGGCCCGCATCAAGCCAATTGCTTTTGGTGGTTCACTCCTCACCGCTCATTGCTCACTGCGATGGAGGCTGCGTAGCGCCCCCATTCGGTGCAGTCGCCGGCGGGCAGGGATTGCGCGGCGTCGGGGTCATTCCCGGAGTGCCGGGCTGCGTCGAGCCGCTGCCCTGGGTATTTCCGGGAGCCGCGGGCGTCTGGCTTGAACTCGACCCGTCAGCGTTCGGAGTGGCACCCGGCGTCCCGTTGGTCGTGCCCGGAGTTGTGCCGGGCAAAGTTCCGCACGGCGAGCCGCTGGGTGAAGTGCCGGGCGTCGTGGAAGTATTTGGGTTGACGGTTGAGGGCTGAGTATTTCCTCCCGGCGTTGGCGCTGTCGGCGAGTTCGAGCCCGGTACCGTTCCCGGAGTATTCGGATTCTGAGCACTGCCTTGCTGGGGAGTACTTCCGGTCGGTGGTTTTACGGAACCGGTCGGTGGGTTCACGGAACCCGTCGGTGGATTGGTGCTACCGGTTGGTGGAGCTGGTTTCCCTTGCGCCACGGCCCAACTCGCGCAGGCCAGCACGGCGCTCAAAACAGCGATTGTGCGTGTAGACATTTTGAAACCTCCAAAACCTTTTGAGAAGACAGCTCGATGAATCGGACGAATCACGAGGTTCTTCAAGAGTTCAATTGTGATGGCGCTCTTAAGCAAACGTTATCGGTAGGATGCCGTAGAAGAAGAAGCGCGTTCACCATCTGCCTGCAGAAACAGGCATCCAGTCCGGCGTCGAGTGCAGGACCGGAGAGCCTTCTCCTAGCGGAGAGAGCACAAACGACAACATCGCACCCAGCGCCAGTCCTGCCGAGAAGAAAATAACAGCCGTTGGAACATCGTATTTAGGAAACGTATCGGTATCGGTTGGCATGAGTTTAACCAATCCTCCTTTCGGCTATGTGGTGGGATAAAATCTGTATCGTTTGCGGCGGCCTGGCCACGCCGACAACTCCCGCCGCGGTTCCCAAAGTTGCAATCAGAAGAGCGAGCACGCAGGCCGCGACACTTCCGAGTATCACAATCTCAACCAGAACATGGTGAATCTTCATGGCGGCCTCGTCTCTCGTTTCGTCTCGTATCGCTTCTCGCGTGAGCGGGAGTGTCGACGCTCTTGAACTCGCAGTATGGATGCGGCGCCAACGCGGAGAGTTGCTGTCGGAAGTGTTGCAACTGATGGGCCAGGGCGGGAAGTTGCGCGCAGGAATTAACAGACAATGGAAAATAAAGTCGCTGGAGAAAAAACTATGCCACGGCCAGCGCGCCCGTCGCGGATCCCAGACCAGCTGCTTCTTTCGCGCCAGAGCGCATGAGTAGTTCGATCGCCGAGCCGGCGCGAGCTGGCTCCGGGCATGACACGTAAACCATCGCGCCTCGATCGCCAAGCTGGCGGCCCAGCCTGCTTGCGTCGTCGTATGAGAAGCCAAGTCCGGCCAGCGTTTTCGACCCTCCGCAAAGCGCCGAGCCGTCGTCCTCGATCAAGAGCGCATGAAGAAACGCCTGCGACCGAATGAAAAACCCCACAGTCGGAATCACCACGGCCCCGAATTTAGAGAACCAGCCGATCATGTTGGCGCCAGCCGCGGCGTCCTGCAGGTTCACGCCTTCGATCCGGGCATCCCGCACTATGCTCGCACTCGGGTGAGCAGGCGAAAGGACCATGCAAATGTCCTCGTTCTCAAAACCTGCGCGGTTGAGGGTGGAGACGATTTCAGGCAAAGCAATGTGGCACGAGTACATTCCGTAGGCTGCCGATTCGTTTGCCAACATAGGGGTCTCCGCCACTAAAAATACCGGAATGAAGCCGGCAAGGAACTCGGGTGAACCCCGTAGGCCGCAGCCTCAGGGGGATCGTGTAGAGAGGTAACGCGCCAGTTCCCACAGGTGGACAAACTTTCCCACATCGTGCAATCGCTGCACAGTTCAGTATTGTCAATGGCTGGGTATGCTTCGCGACCGCGATGGAAACCGCTTGGCACGATGTTTGCTGAGCCTTTAGAAGGTGCGCCGCAAAATCTAAAGGCTCACTACAAACACATTCTGGAGGTTATGAAAATTATGAAACGGCTCCTTACAATCTTTGCAATGTTTGCGTTTTCCAGTCTGAGCATGAATCTGGCGGCGCAGCAGACTCCATCCACACAGACCCCATCCGCTCAGGATCCCATGCCCCAGGCGCAGGCCGACGCAACCAACACGCAACAGTCCGCCCGCAGCTTCGAAGGCAGGATCGCGAAGTCTGGCGAAAAACTCGTCCTGCGAGAATCCTCGACGAAGGCTTCCTATCAGTTGGACGATCAGAGCAAAGCGAAGCAGTTCCAGGGGAAAGACGTGATGGTTACGGCGACGCTGGACTCCGGCACGAACACTCTGCACGTTGTCGACATCAATGCTATGGACACCAAGTAGCCGGTCCGCCGGATGACATTAAAAAGCCCGCTGCGAAACGCAGCGGGCTTTTCGTATTCCGCACTCTCAACTCACGACATCGATTCAATCTTGGCGATGCGAATGGTGTTGCTGCCAGCATCGAGCGTGCCGACGATTTTTACAGCCTGACCCTCGAATCGCTTCACGTCGCTCTGCTCCGCCAGTTGATACGTGGCACCCGCAGCTTTCAGAACGTACTGGTCTCCATCTTTCACAATCTTTCCGGTGAAAGTCTGACTCTGCGGCTGACCCGCTTCCTGGTGCCGCTGGGGACTCGGGGGCTGCTCAGTCTGTTGGCCGGGCTGAGGTATGCCTTTGTCCGGAGGCGGAATGGGCTGTGGAGCAGGCTGTGGCTTCTGCATCCAAGTCCAGGCAATTAATTCCCGCGATGCCAGCGTATCCTCAACGGACCCTGACTGCGATTCCTGGCCGGCGGCAAACGGAGCTAGCGTCAGCAGCAGCGCGGCGAACATGCTTATGCTTCGATTCATAGGTACTCCAATAGGACGAAGCAGCAAGGTTCCTGCGCAAAATTCGCCTGCCGCCAATCGAGGGCGCGTGTCGCTTGCGGCAGCAGCGTTCGTGAAGCTTCTAAATCATCTTCTATTGTATTTTTACTTCGGTGCCGCTATGTGGTCCATCAGGCGTTCCCTGTATCGGGAAAGCCCTGATTTCTCCTTGCGTTCCATGCCGCGCGACACACCAGCAAACGCCCGTCAAGATTGAGGGCAACCCTGTATTCCTAGCGACCCCTGACTGTCTTAAATTGAGCCCAGCAGTAGAACACCACCAGGAGTGAATCACATGTCAGTCTCGAGGATGGCAAACTCAGTACCTGCGCAGCCGGCCGCCGATTTGCGGCGAACCTTTGAAAGCGCCATTGCACAGATTCAGCAGGGCGCAAAGCCACTGAGCCGTTCCAAGACCCCAATCTTTGTCCGCAAGCAGGCCGTAATGCCGGAGGGCCCCGATGCGGAAAAGCGCGCCCTCACGGAAGCCGCGCGCGCCCTCGCCCAGCTGTGGAACATTTCCCCCACGCTGATTCGTTAACTTTCAAGGAGGCGATCATGCTGCGAACACTCGGCGCATTTTTGCTTGTCTTTTGCTTGTTGAGCCTGATCGTGCAGCAGGATGCCGCGGCTCGTCTGTTTGGCGTAGCTTCCGTGGCGCTTTTCGCGATCGATGTGTTGTGGACCAAACACGCGTCTGAGGATCGGGTCTCCCGCACCCGCGTCGGATCGCTCCTTTAACCCTGGTGCCAGAATCGAGATCACCCCAAAGACCAAAAACGCAGAGCGCCTGCAACCTGTGGTTGCGGACACTCTGCGTTTGGGCATTACAGGAACCACTCACATCAAGAACTAGCGACCGGATCGCCGGAGTTCCGCCGCCTCTTCTTCCGCTGCCGCGGAATCTTCAGCGCGTTGCGGAGGTTTGGCGGCCTTGCGGTTGTCCTCGTGCTCTTTGACGGCGTCTTTCACTTTGCCGACGGCGTTCTGCACTTTGCCTTCAACTTGTTTCGCGGCACCTTTTGCCTGGGTCTCGGCATCGCCCGTCCACTCGCCGGCCTGGCGTTCAACTCGTCCTGCCACATCCTTCAACTTTCCTTCGACGCGATCTTTATTCATGGCATTCTCCTGATGATCGTATTTGTGATGGTAATAGGAGCGCTCCATTTCTCGCGTCCTGCCGCTCGAAATGGGGCTGTCCCAAAAAAACAACGGAATTGCATCCTGCAAAGAACCTCGCCGAACCGATCCAACGCTAAGCGATTTTTCCCTGCTTCTGCCGATCTTGTCCGGGGCGATCTCCGGTCTGCCCGCCGCTCTGTTTCCGCTGCGAATGTGCATTCTGCATGTGGTCCTGCAGTTCGCGATCGGAGTCGAACGTCTGATGGCAAACTTCACAACTCTTCTTCTGTTGCCCAACATTCTGCTTCTGTTCGTTCGGATTTTGCGTCATAAGTAACTCCTTTACTGTGAATTAAGAACCACCCCGCTTCCTGCAATGTCCCGCCAAGTAAGATGTCGATGGACCTCGCAAATGTTTGCAGGTTGTTTCGCGCATCCGACGATTTCATGCCGCGGGGATACCTCTATGAACATGGAAGGAGAACAGGCCAGGCGAAGTCGATCAATCCCGCACCGAGATTAGAAAACTCGAATTAGAAAACCTGGACGATGCCGCTGCGCACGGCGTAGCGCGTTAGATCGGCAACGGAATGGAGATCGAGCTTGCGCATGAGGTTGGTGCGATGAGTCTCCGCCGTCTTGACACTCAGACTCAGAGCCACAGCCACTTCCTTGCTGGTCTTGCCCTCGGCCAGCAATTGGATGACTTCGCGTTCGCGCGTGGTCAGAATATTTCCGGAGTTCTCTTCCACTCCGCCGGGCGGATTTTCACGGCCGAGATAGCCATCGAGAACCATTTGGCTGACTCTGGTCGTGAAGAAAGTTCTGTTTTGTTGCAGGGCTTCGACGGCTTCAACCAGATCGCGCCCGGCATCCGATTTAAGCAAGAATCCGCGGGCGCCTGCGCGCAGCACTTCCCGCACCATGTGATCGGTATCGTGCATAGTTAAAATGAGAATTGCGGCGTCGGGCGTTACCGCCAGGATCTGTCGAGCTGCCTCCAGCCCATTCAGGTTCGGCATGCCGATGTCGAGCAGGATCACATCGGGCTTGAGTTGGGCAGCTAGGTCGACGCTCTCGCGTCCATCTCTGGCCTCTCCACACACTTCCCAGCCAGCACGGCTCTCAAGCAGCGAACGAATGCCACGCCTGGCCACCTCATGATCGTCAGCAATCAGAATTCTAACCATGCTGGCCTCCGTGGGGAACTGATGCGGCTCCCGGCGCAAGTCGCGGCGGGCGCTCTCAAGAAATAAAAGCTCAAGTTTTTTAGGTGAAGCAGTGTAGGAGAAGCACCCGTCGTGCCAAACCGCTATTCCATTGCGTTTGAATCACTTATTGACTCAAAGGCGGAACGGCACGTGTAAGTTTTTCCGACTACAGCGCTCGGCGAGACCCAGGTTTGGCGGCAAACCTTCGAATCTAGAAGCGGATGACTGGCGAGAAAGGGAGTTGTGGTTTATGAGGAGGGAGAAGGGAGATAAGCTGTCAAATCCAAGAATAATTCACGTCGCGGACGCGACCGACAACTTAGATTACATAGGCGCACGCCCGCGAATGCAGGCGTGCACCATCTGAATTTATATTTTCGTCATCGCGCAGGACTGCCTTAGAGAGCCGCAGGCCCGACCGGTGCCTTCGGAGGAGGAGGAGGAGGCAGTTCGATCTGTATCAGGTTGTTCTTGATGGCGTAAACGACCAGATCCCGGATCGAGTGAAAACTGAGCTTGCGCATGATGTTGCTGCGGTGCGTTTCCACGGTCTTTGTGCTCAGATTCAGAAGGCACGCGACTTCCTTCGAACTGTTGCCTTCCGCCAACAACTGAGTGATCTCTCGCTCACGCGCAGTCAAAGTTGGCAACTTGGGCGCCTCGGTTCTGGAAACTGCATGGCCCTTCTCCAGGAAGCCTGCCAGTACCAGGTCATTGACGCGGGGTGTGAAGAACATGCGCTTGTTCTGCAGAGCTTCGACAGCCGCCACCAAATCGCGCGCGGCGTCGGACTTCAACACGAATCCGCGGGCGCCGGCGTCCAGAGCTTCCCGAATTACCTGATCGGAGTCAGTGATCGTAAGCACAATGACTTTGAAATGAGGATCGAGTTGCAGCAACTGGCGAGTCGTGTCCAAGCCGTTGAGGTTGGGCATGCCGATGTCCACGATGACGACGTCCGGCTTCAATTCGAGTGCCTTCTCGATGGCCTCGCGGCCGTCGCTGGCTTCTCCGCAGACTTCCCATCCTTCGCGTTTTTCCAACAAGGAGCGCAGCCCGCGCCGTACTATCTCATGATCGTCGGCCAACAGGATTCTTAGTTTCATGACTCACTCCCACCCGGTTAAGGGAAAAACAGCAGTATTTTCAAGTGCAGCAAAATGCTAGTTCGACCCCGTTGCTTCCCGCCCATTCAGAGCGGTAAAGACCCTATGCTGACTCACGGCTTCCACAGCCGCCAATAAATCCCGCGCAGCGTTGGACTTCACTACATATCCTCTGGCTCCAGCATCCATGGCTTCGCGCATCATTTGGGGCGAATCGTGCTGGGTTACGAACAGAATCTCTAGCCGCGGAGCCTGACGCCGCAGCACACGGCACGCTTCAAGGCCGTTCATGCGGGGCATCGTTACATCCAGCACCATCACGTCGGGATTGAGTTCCTTGGCCTTTTCCACCGCCTCAGCTCCGTCGGAAGCCTCGCCGATCACTTCCCATCCCGAGCGCCCTTCCAAAAGGGTCTTCAGTCCCTGCCGTACGATGGGATGGTCGTCGACAAGTAGTATGCGAATGGTCATGCAATTCCAGCTTCCCGGGGGGCTATCAGACGATTCGCTACATCTTAACTCAAAC
>Ga0066790_10000928_pt1 | contig 11952 bp, 8 predicted proteins | sample OrgsoiDNA2013050_FD_70963 | JGI IMG/M metagenome (GOLD analysis project Ga0066790, IMG submission 70963) | Permafrost soil microbial communities from the Arctic, to analyse light accelerated degradation of dissolved organic matter (DOM) -... | ecosystem: Environmental > Terrestrial > Soil >...
TGGCAAGAACGCGGGCGAGTCGCCCGCGACCACACAAGCGAAAGCCGGCAATGGCCGCGTGGGGACGGGTCTCCGACCCGTCCAGGCCGAGCAGGGCCCGGCTACGGTGTCCACCGAACCTGACTGGATTCTCCGCGACGTTTCCTTCACCATCGAACCGGGCGAGACCGTGGCCATCGTCGGCCACACGGGCGCCGGTAAAACGACAATAATCTCGCTGCTGATGCGCTTCTACGACGTGCAAAAAGGCGCGGTCAGGATCGACGGCGTCGATGTAAAAGACATGGACGTTTCCGAACTTCGCCGGCGTTACGGCGTGGTTCTGCAAGATCCGTTTCTGTTCACGGGAACGGTTGAGGGCAACATCCGTCTGGGCACGAAATCGATCACGGACGAAGACGTCGAGAAAGCTGCTGAAGATGTGAACCTCGCCGACTTCATCCGGGCTCTGCCTCAGGGGTTCAAGGAAGAGGTTCGCGAGCGCGGTTCGACTCTATCCACCGGCCAGAAGCAGCTCATTTCGTTTGCCCGGGCGCTGGCCCACGACCCCAAAATTCTGATCCTGGACGAAGCTACTTCAAGCGTGGACACCGAGACCGAGATGCGAGTGCGCGACGCGCTCAACCGCATGGTCGAGGGACGCACGTCTGTGGTCATCGCCCACCGGCTTTCGACCATCCAGCGCGCCGACAAGATTATCGTCATGCACAAGGGCCAGGTGCGCGAAGTGGGGACGCACCAGCAACTGCTCGCCCAGCACGGTATTTATTACAAGCTTTACCAGTTGCAATATAAAGACCAGGAGATTCCGGTCGGGGCGGGCGGGCAGGTCACCGCCAATGCGGATGACTAGCAGTTGGAGTCTCCAGTGCCCATGTGGCCGCGGGCGACCCGCCCGCGAGCATCTCCCTTTACAATATCTCCCGTGCGAATTCTGATCTCCGCTGGGGAAGCTTCCGGCGAAATGTATGGCGCGATGCTGATGGAAGCTTTGCGCCGTCTCGCGGGCGAGTTGCCCGCTGCCACATCAGACCAACCCAACCGACAGCTTGAATTTTTCGGCGTGGGCGGGGACCGCATGCGGGCTGCGGGTTGCGACACCGTGGTCGACGCCAAGGATCTGGCTGTAGTCGGCATCTCGGAAATTCTCGGCCATCTGCCCAAAATTTGGGGGCTCTTTCACAAGCTGATTGCAGAGGCGGACAAACGCAAGCCTGATCTCGCCGTCGTCATTGACTCCCCGGCGTTCAACTGGCGTGTCGCGCGCCAGATGCACAAACGCGGCATTCTCGTCGTGTACTACGTTTGTCCGCAGTTCTGGGCCTGGCGGCAGGGGCGGGTGCGTCTGCTGCGAAAATATGTCAACAAGGCGCTGGTGATTTTCCCGTTTGAAGAGAAGTTCTACCGGGACCGGGGAGTGGACGCCTCTTTCGTCGGCCACCCTCTTGCCGATCTTCCCCGCCCCGTAGTCGATCGCGAAGCCTATGCCAGCCAGCACCATCTCGACGCCGCCAAACCCTGGGTCACGCTCATGCCCGGCAGCCGGGTAAAAGAAGTGCGCATGAATTTGCCGGCGATTCTGGAATCCGCAGCAAAGCTCGGTACGGCTTATGAATATCTGCTGCCGGTAGCGCCCACCCTCGATCGCAGCTTTTTGCTTTCGCTGGTCGGAGGCAACTCCTCGATCCACCTTGTGCCCGAAACCCTGCCCGCGCTGGCCCAGTCGCGCGCCGGGATCATCGCCAGCGGCACGGCTACCGTCGAGGCGGCAATGATGGAAACGCCATTTGTGATGGTGTACCGGGTTTCGCCCTTGACCTACATGCTGGGTCGTCCCCGGGTCAAGGTTCCGCACTTTGCCATGGTGAACCTGATTGCCGGCGAGAAGGTTGTCCCCGAGTTGGTGCAACAGGATTTCACCGCCGAGAAGGTTGTGGCCAAGCTCAATGAAATCATTGCCGAGGGCCCGGCCCGCACTAGAATGATCGCCGGGCTGGCCGGAGTGAAGGCCCGGTTAGGCGGGCCCATTCAAGATGGACGGCACCCGGTGGATCGTGCTGCCGAGGCGGTTCTACTGGCGTTGGCCGCGGGCAGGATGCCAAAAACTGGCTAAACCTTGTCCTACCAGCATCTTTTGGGACACAATCTTCATCTTACGGGTTATCGTAGTGGTGCCAGGAGACTGCTTTTGATCCCTTTTCAACCGCAGCGCCAGCGTCGAACCCTGTTGCTGTGCTTTGTCTTCGCATTCTTCTTGACGTCGTTGCCATCTTGGGCGGCCGACAAGACGCGGCTGCGCGTTGACGATTATCAAATCGACGCAGAACTCGCGCCGCACACTCACAAAATCACCGCGCGGGCCAAAGTGAAATTCACGGCGCTCGAAGATCTGAATATTGCGACGTTCGAATTGCACAACGCGCTGCGCGTAACCAAGGTGGTCGATGCGGCGGGCAAACTACTGAGCGCCGAGCGCGTCACCCAGGACTCGACCATTCGCGTTCCACTGACTACTCCGGTGGCTAAAGATGCTTCGACCACGCTTACTTTCGAATACGAAGGTGTGCTTGATTCCGCCGATGACAGTCCCGTACAGGGCCTGAAGCTGGCCTACATCGGCGACGACACCAGCTACCTGCTGTATGCCGGACGATGGTTTCCGGTGAATGCCTACGGCATCAACCGCTTCACCGCCACCATGAACATCACCGTGCCGGCGCACATGATTGTGATCGGCAGCGGGAAAGAGAGTCCTGGAAGCGCTCCCGCTACCAAGCGGCCGGCAGGCGCGCTGCCCACCAAGACCTTCGCCTTCACCTGGGACAAGCCCAGTTTTCCCGGCACCATCGTGGCTGGCATTTTCCAGGAGTCGAAGAGCGACGAAGCCGGTCTGGATCTTCACGTCTTCTTCAAGCCGGCCCATCAGACTCTGGGGGCGAGTTACGCGAACACGGCGGTCAAGGAATTTACCTACTATGTGACGCTCTACGGCCCCGCGCCTTCGACCACTCTGAAGGTGGTTGAAATTCCGGACGACACCGTCCCCGCCGCGTGGGCGCCGGAGATCGCGGCCATCTCCAGCCGGGCGGTCACGGAGAAAGTTAACTACCGATTGCTGGCCAACACCATCGCGCACCAGTGGTGGGGCGCCTCGGTCAGTCCGGCTTCGCGGGACGACTGGTGGCTGAACGACGGCTTCGCCCGCTACTCAGAGGCTCGCTATGTCGAACAGGCGGCGGGGCTGGCGGGGTTGGAAGAAACGGTCAAAGATATGTCAGTCGGGGCCTTGGCTTACGACACGGTCCCACTCTCGAGCGCGGGAAAGCTTGACATATTCTCGCCCGAATTTCAGTCGCTGGTGACCGACAAGGGGGCCATGATCCTGCACATGTTGCGCTGGGTCATCGGCGACCAGAAATACGACCAGACGATGCGCACTTTCGCCTCGAAATATGCGGAAAAGTCGGCATCGCTCGACGAATTCCGCGCTCTGGCCGAGCAGAACTATGGACAGCAACTGGTCTGGTTTTTCTCCCAGTGGCTGGACTCGACCGGCGCTCCCGAATTCAAGACCAAGTACACGATCTACCGGCTGGGCAACGGCAAAGGCTTTCGAGTGGTAGGCCAGATTGCGCAGGACCTCGATCTTTTCCGCATGCCGGTTGATCTCAAGATTGATACCGACGGCAAGACTGAGAACAAGCGCATCGAAGTCGTAGGCACGAATTCTGCGTTCAACATCGAAACCTATGGCAAGCCACGACGGATTGTGGTTGATCCGGATGACCGGGTACTGAAAAACTCATCCGAGGTCAGACTGAGAGCTTCGATCCAGCGCGGCCAGGGTCTGACCCAGCAGGGAGACCTTGCCGGCGCGCTGCTCGAGTTCAATAAAGCCCTCGAAGTCAACAAGAACAGTTCTCTCGCCCACTATCGGATCGCCGAGGTTTTCTTCCTGCAGCGTAATTTTCAGGCGGCGGCCAACGCCTACCGTGACTGTCTGAACGGCGATGGCGAGCCGCGCTGGACCGAGGTCTGGAGTCACATCCAACTGGGCAAGATATTCGACGTTACGGGACAGCGCGAGCGCGCCACCAATGAATACCGCCAGGCGCTGCAGACCAACGACAACACCCAGGGCGCACTGGATGAAGCCCGGAAATATCTGCAGAAAGCGTTCGAGCAGCAGAAGAACGGATAGCCCCTGTCATCCTGAGCGCAGCTCTTCCATTCGCTTGGGAATGGAAAGGCGAAGCCGAAGGACCCCTATAAGCTGATCAAAGCTGGTCGTTCGTGATGATGATGCCGCACGAGCGTGGGCGCTCGCGCCTACATTAAGCGCACCCGTGGAAGGGTAGGGGTCCTTCGACTCCTCAGACCGATTCGGGACGAATCGGTCCGCTCCGCTCAGGATGACACCATTAAAAGGCGCGTTTCACGGCCAGGGTGACCATGGCTTTTGACACCAGCTTCTCTTCCCCGGCCTTCTGAGCAAAAACTTCCGCCTCGCAAATGACCAGCATTTTGCCGGCGCGCAGCACGCGCCCGCGGCAACGCAACCGGTCAGCCACGGCGGGACGCAGGAAATTGATTTTGAATTCGACGCTGACCACATCATGCTCCAGCCCGACCGCGCCGCGGGCGGCGCAGCCGGAAGTGTGGTCCGCCATGGTCGCCATCACGCCCGCGTGAATCAGGCCATGCTGCTGCCGGTGACGTTCGGCCGGGACCAGAATCGTCTCGCAATAATCGTCTTCGATTTGCGTCAACTGCATGCCCAGATCGCGAACGAAGTTGGCGCTGTCGAAGATGTGACGGACCTGGTTTTTCAGCAGTTCATCCATGATGACGGCTCCGGCCAACCGGTATGTGGGGCGGAAACTCTTGTCCGCCGCTTTTGAATTGTATTTGTGCGGCCCGGGTCGCGAGATCAAAGTCAAAGGCGGCGGACAAGAGTGTCCGCCCTACACATTTTAGAAAGCCCAGCGCAGCAGGGTCGCGCCCACAGTGAAGCCAGCGCCCACTGAAGCCAGCAAGACCAGGTCGCCCTTCTTGAGCTTGCCTTCCTGCCGGGCGGTATCCATGGCCAGAGGGATGGTTCCGGCGGTGGTGTTGCCGTAACGATCGATATTGACCACCACGCTCTCCGATTTCATCCCCAGGCGTTCCGCCGTGGCGTTGATGATGCGCAGATTGGCCTGGTGGGGAATGAAGGTGTCGATGTCGCTGCCTTTCAGGCCATTGCGGGTGAGGATCTTTTCGCAAAGCTCCGCCTGTTTGCGGACCGCGAACTTGAACACTGCCTGGCCATCCTGATGAACGTAGTGCATCCGCTTCTCCACTGTTTCCTGCGTGGAGGGATGCAGGCTTCCGCCGCCCGGCATATAGAGCGAACAACCACCTGAACCATCCACTTCGTGAATGAAGTCGATCAAGCCCTCCGAATCGTCTTCGGCGGGTTCGAGGATCACCGCGCCTGCGCCGTCGCCAAAGATCACGCAGGTGGCGCGATCGGTGTAGTCGATGATCGAAGACATAACGTCCGCCCCGATCACCATCACTTTCTTATGCGCGCCGGTGGCGATGAATTGCGCCCCGGTCTGGAGCGCGTAAACAAAGGCCGAGCAGGCGGCTGAAAGATCAAACCCCCAAACCCCTTTTGCGCCCAGTTTGTGCTGCACCAGGCAGGCAGTGGAGGGAAAAAACATGTCCGGCGTGACCGTGGCCACGAGGATCGCATCGAGATCGGAGGGCTCGAGGCCACGCTGCGCCAGCGCCCGGCGGGCGGCTTCGGTGGCCAGATCGCTGGTGGCCACGCCCTTGTCCACGATGTGCCGCTCGCGAATGCCGGTGCGCTCGACAATCCAGTCATTGGAGGTTTCCACCAGCTTCTCCAGATCGTCGTTGGTCAGAAGACGAGGCGGGACATAAGCACCCAGGGCAGTAATCTTGGCGCGCACCAGTTGGCTCACTCGATCGGTTCTCCAGGTTCTGATTTCGGGTTCGAAGCGAACCGTGTATTTTGACCCACCCATGCGGCAATGTCCAACCCAAGTCCCCTTCTAGTAGTGGTGCGGTTTGAAAAATCCCCAAAGAATTGTCATTCCGAAGCGCGGGCTTGTCGCGCGAGGAATCTGCTGTTCACTGCTGGCGGCAAGCAGGATTCCTCGCCGATGAAACTGGCTTCGGAATGACAAGGAGAGTGTTTTTGCGCAAACTGCACCACGTCCCCCGTCTTTGCGGTCTTTGCGGAATCTTCGGCAAGGCAATTCTGGGAATTCCTCATGACTCCATCCTCCTCCAGCCACCTCCGGCATTACCCGGGTACATGTACCTGCAGCCGCAAAACGCGCGACGGTACTACGCCACTAGTGCTTCCGAAAGCCGACCGTTGTACCGAATTGGAACTAGTCCCGGAATGGAACCATGGAGACCTTCGCATGCAAGCAACGTTTCACTACTCTTCACCAGCCACTCAAAAAACTTGCGACGCGCCACTACGACGCGCCAATGAACGTTTCCTCTGTACTCGGATCTTCAGGAAAGGGGATCAGAGATGATCGGAACAGCAAAGTCTTCAGGCGCACGAATCGCAGGCGCCATGCTTCTTTCTCTTGTCGTTCTTGTGTGGTCGGGTTGCGGCGGGGGCATGAGTGTTGGGAGCTCGGGCTCGACCTCCAATGGCATGACGGTTACGCCTCCGAGCGCGACCCTCCGTGCCGGAGACAGCACCCAGTTCTCGGCTTCGGTCACCGGCAACATGAACCAGACCGTCAGCTGGTCGGTGAATGGAGTGCCCTCCGGAAATGCAACCGTCGGCACCATCGACGCGACCGGAAAATACCAGGCTCCGCCCACCCTCCCCAGGCCCACCTCGGTCAAGATCAAAGCCACGAGCGTGGCAGACAAATCCCTTTCCGCGACCAGCCCGGTGAGTCTGCAGAATCCGATTCCGGTGCTGCAGTCGCTAAGCCCCACCTTCCTGCCGGTAGGCAGCTTCTCGATCAGGGTAGGGGGCTCGAACTTCGTAAGCGGATCCAAGGTGCTGTTTGGTGGAACGGCGCTTACCACCACTTATGTAGGCCCCACCCAGCTTACGGCCACCGGAACCGCTGCGACGGCACAAGTAGGAACCGTGAAGATCACGGTCGAGAATCCCGACCCCGGCAAAAGTGACTCTGCCGCTTCCATGAACGTGCAAGTGGGCGCCGCCGGCCAGGTTTCGGTGCAAGTGATACCGCCGACGGCGCAGATCGCTGCCGGCGCGACCTTGGCGTACCGGACCGCCGTGAACGGCGCGGGTGGCAACACCGCGGTGAAGTGGGCAATTAACGGAATACCGAGCGGCAACGCCACTGTAGGCACGATTTCCGCAGGCGGGCTGTACACGGCGCCGGCTACGGTCCCGACTCCGAACACGATCCAGGTGACGGCGACCAGCCTGGCGGATACGACCGCCTCTGCCACCGGCACGGCCACTCTCACGAATCCAGCGCCCATCGTGAACGCAGTGCTGCCCACGACCATTCCTGTAGGCAATTTCACCCTGGTGGTCACCGGTCAGAAATTTGCCAGCGGCGCTGTGGTGTCATTCGGCGGAGCGTTCCTGCCGACCACGTTTGTCTCTTCGACCGAACTGACCGCAACCGGGACTGCTACCAGTGGGCAGGCGGGGACGGTGCAGGTTACGGTGATCAATCCCGATCCCGGTTCGATGACCTCGAACCAATTTGCCCTGGAGGTTGGAACTCCAGCCAACGCTCTGAGTGCCACGGCTGCCGCGCGCTTGCTCGAACAGTCCACCTGGGGCGTAAATCCGCAATCGCTCTCGCACCTGCAAGCCGTGGGCGTGCAGGCGTTCCTCAATGAACAGTTCGCAATGGCGCCCTCAACTTACCCAGCGCCGGGTGCCAGCGACGACATCACCGTCGTACAGAAGCGCTTTTTTACCAACGCCCTTGCCGGACAGGACCAACTACGACAGCGAGTCGGTTTCGCACTCTCGCAGATCATGGTGGCTTCGGCGGTCAAGGTGAACAATCCCAGCGCCTTCGTGCTGTGGTCCAACATGTTCCAGAATGACGCCTTCGGCAACTTCTCCACCCTATTGAACGACGTCACCCTGAGCCCGGTGATGGGCAATTATCTGGACATGGTCAACAACGACAAGCCCAACCCCAACACCGATTCCAGGGCAAACGAAAATTATGCGCGCGAAGTGCTGCAGTTGTTCACCGTGGGCCTGGATGTGTTGAACCCGGACGGCACTCCGCAACTGGATGGCTTGGGAAATCCTATCCCCACTTATACCCAGGACAACATCACCGCCTTCGCGCGCGTGTTCACGGGATGGACCTATCCCACCGCACCGGGGGCAACTGCCCGGTTCGGCAATCCCGAGTTCTACGGCGGCCCGATGATTTCCTTCGACAGCCACCACGATACTGACCCAAAGATAGTGTTGAGCGGAGTCACTATTCCCGCGGGCGGAAGCGCCCAGGCGGACTTAACCGCCGGGCTTCAGGACATCTTTAATCATCCCAACGTGGGGCCTTTCATTTGCAAACAGCTGATTCAGCATCTGGTGACCAGCAATCCCAGTCCCGAGTATGTGGCACGCGTGAGTGCGGTGTTCGCTGACAATGGCACAGGTGTTCGCGGTGACTTGAAAGCTGTGGTCCAGGCAATCCTGCTGGACACCGAGGCGCGTCGCGGAGACGATCCCGCACAGGCGCAACCGAACGACGGCCACCTCAAGGAGCCGATCTTATTCATCACGAATCTCTTGCGAGCGGTGAATGCCACGTCGGACGGTGCCGGACTCTCGGACCGCGCCTCTGACATGAAGCAATCGCCGTTCTTCTCCCCCAGCGTGTTCAACTTCTTTCCCCCGGGTTTCGTCATTCAGGGCACCAATCTACTGGGTCCGGAATTCGCGATTTTCAATACCAGCACCACCATATCCCGCACGAATTTCGTCAACGACCTGGTTTACGGCCAGGTGAACAGTGGCACGGTCGCAAGCATCGCCGGGTATGTTCCGCTGGCCGCAACTCCGAGCCAGCTCGTGGATGCGGTTGCGGCGGTAATGCTGCATGGCCAGGTGTCTGATGACATGAAGGGCACCCTGGTCACCACACTTACCGGAATTCCTGACAACACCCGGCGCACGCAAGCGGCTTTTTATCTGATTGGAAGCTCATCGCAGTTCCAGGTCGAACACTAAAAGGGAGAACCAGCCATGGCGTTTTCACGACGAGACTTTCTCAAGAGGACTTGCTGCACTGCGGCTGCCGGCTTCGCCGCAGCCAGCTTCAACCGGTTCGGGCTGGTGAACGCGCTGGCGCAGGGCACTCCGGACTACAAGGCCCTGGTTTGCGTCTTCCTGTTTGGCGGCAATGACAGCAACAACATGGTTGTCCCCCTGAGCAGCGCCGGATACGCGTCCTACCAGCAGGTTCGCTCGGTGCTGGCGCTGCCTCAGGCAGGCTTGCTTCCGATCAACGCACCCAGCGCGGGCGCTTTCGGATTTCACTCAAAGTTTCCCGAAATGCAGGCTCTGTTCAACCAGAAACATCTCGCAGTGCTGGCCAATGTGGGAACCCTGGTGCGTCCGACCACCCGCACTCAGTTCCGCGCCGGGCAGGCTACTGTTCCCCAGAACCTGTTCTCGCACGAGGACCAGCAAGCGCAGATGCAGACGGCAACGCTGAGCGGCGATGGACAGACGGGATGGGCAGGCAGAACAGCGGACAAAATTCAGACCATCTACGGCGGAACCTTCCCCACGATCATCTCGCTTGCGGGGACCAACATTTTTTGCGAAGGCCTGACCGCTCGCTCGATTCAGTCCAGCGGCAACCCCACGAAACTGCTTTCGGGTTTCAGTAGTTCGGCGGAATCCCAGGGCCGCATGTCGGCACTGCAGAATCTGCTGACTTTTGACACTGGCGTATCGCTGATCCAGGCAGCCAGCAACACGACCTCGAATGCCTTGCAGGACAGCAAAGCGCTGGCGGACGCTCTCGCGGCGGCTCCAGCGCTGGCGACAGTATTCCCCAACACTGGCCTGGCGAATCAGCTCAAGCAGGTGGCGCAGATCATTTCCGTGCGTTCGGCGCTGGGTCTGCAGCGGCAGATTTTCTTTGTTTCGCTGGGCGGCTTCGACACTCATAGCGATCAGATCAATGCCCAGACCGGCTTGTACACCCAACTCAGCCAGGGGATGAACGCCTTCTATCAGGCAACCGTGGAAATCGGCGCAGCTCCGCAAGTCACCAGCTTCACTTTGTCGGATTTCAGCCGCACCTATCAGCCGGATAGCACGTCAGGGTCCGACCACGCCTGGGGCGGCCATCACCTGATCATGGGAGGAGGAGTTCACGGCGGAGACTTCTTCGGTACGTTCCCGACGCTGGCATTAGGGGGACCGGACGACGCCACCAACGAAGGGCGATGGATTCCCACAACGTCGCTCGATCAGTACGCCGCGACTCTGGCGAATTGGTTCGGAGTCCCGACGGCCGACCTGCCGACCATCTTCCCGAACCTGGCGAACTTCACCACGCCAGTTTTGAATTTTGTGGGGTAGCAAAAAATCCGGTGAGAGACCCGGCCTGATAAAGCCAGGCACCGGACACCCACTGCACACGCAAGAGCCCGTTACCGTTGCTTCCTTCCGGACCTGGCGGGGTTGGCGAGAGTGCGTCGCGCGGGACCGATGCCTGACCGCTTTCGATTCTAACATTGAGCAGTCGTCGGTCTTCAGTCTTCAGTCTTCAGTCTTCAGTCGTCAGTCGTCGGTCTTCAGCCAGCAGTCGTCCGTCTTCAGTAAATCTCTTGTCATTCCGAACCGGCTTCAGCCGTGAGGAATCCGCTCTTGTCGTCACCACAGAACTGTCCCCGGCACAGCCAGGCTGTCATCCTGAGTGCAGTCTTTCATCCCGCAGAGCGGGATGAAAGCAAGCGAAGGACCTGTGCATTCCGCGCCACCCTCCCATGCAGCAAAAATGGAGGCCGGGCGTCCCGCCCGGCTGGACGGGCGGGAAAGCCGTTCTCCAGCCTAAATCCAGTGTGAAGCGTATCACCTGATCGGGCAGCGTTTTGATGCTGCTATCGTCCGTAATGCATGGGTCCTCCGTCAGGATGACGGGGTGCTACTCGTCCGGGAGCGTATCTTCGAGTCTCTGGGTCAGTGTTTCCACCGAAGTCGCCTGACTAAACTCTCTGAGCTCCTTGTCTTCCGCAATGTTCTTGAGTCCCATACGCTCACAAATCGCCCGTACCATTTGCAGGAGTTTTGTAATCTCCTTCTCGGAGATCAGATCAACCTGCAGGTTTAAGTGATCCCGGCGCTCGGCGCGTTTCGACATTCGATTCTGGCGCATGAGAATGAAACTCGAGAGCACCACCGCCTCGACCGAGACGATCATTCCAAGAAGGGAGAATGGATAAGGATCAAAGCGTGGAATCCATTGAACTCCCTGGACATTGATCAAAATCCAGGTAAGCACCAGCAAGACATGGATCATCACAAAGACCAGGCTTCCAGCCAAAGCCGCGACCGCGTCGCCTGCGCGCTCCGAGAGTGTTCTCTTTTGCAGAAACTCCTGCTCTTGCCTCGCCATGGAGTCAATGTGCGACTGCGTGTGTTCTAAATTCTGATCCATCCACTGCTCCCTCAGTTTGCGCCGCCAGCGTTTTGCAAGCGCGAGTGTCGTCCCAATTGTCTCACTCACAGTCTTCGATGACTGTGTTCTTCAGCACGCTTAGAGACGCATCCTTTCGGATTCGGTTGCGTCAGTTCTCGTAATCTCGCGATTGCGGTCATGATGGAGTGTTGGTGTAAACGCCTGATTTCAACAGTAATCATGGATTGTTGCTGCGATTCGGAGTAAAGTGCCCTGCCGAGAGGCTAGTGCGGTCAGATGAGACCGGAAGATTCACGCGGCG
>Ga0066790_10000929_pt1 | contig 11950 bp, 12 predicted proteins | sample OrgsoiDNA2013050_FD_70963 | JGI IMG/M metagenome (GOLD analysis project Ga0066790, IMG submission 70963) | Permafrost soil microbial communities from the Arctic, to analyse light accelerated degradation of dissolved organic matter (DOM) -... | ecosystem: Environmental > Terrestrial > Soil >...
GGCGCTCCGCCAGGACGGTGCGCAGCACCCGGAGGCCGTCCGAGACCGCATGCAAGTTGCTCACTCCGTGCAGGCGAGCCTTCTCCGTGCTGCCGACTTCGGTGATGCGGACGCCCGCGTGGGCCACCCGGACATTGATCAGGGTCTCAATCTCAAACCCGTCGCCCCACTGCATCGCGCCGGCCGGCACGCTAGGGGAGTGCACCGGGGGCAGGTCGAGCACCGGGAGCAGAAAGGCGCGGAACGCGTTGTAGCCGTAGCACAGATCGGTGTAGTCCGTGCCAAAAAGGTGATTCACCAGGCTGTTCAGGGCTGCGTTGCCGAGCCGCCGGAGGCGGGTGATGTCGTGGCTGCCGCCACCCTTGCTGAACCGGGTGCCCTTGGCGAAGTCGGCCCCGGACGCGAGCGCCGCCACGAAGGCGGCGATCTCATCGGGGTCGGCCGACCCATCGGCGTCCAGCATCACGATGATGTCGCCCGTGACCTCGGCGAATCCGCAGGCCAGGGCATTTCCCTTGCCTCGCCTCGCCTGATGGACGATCTTGATGTCCGGCCGGATCCGCTGGGCTACCTCGATAGTGCCGTCCACGGAATGGCCGTCTACCAGGATCACCTCGTGCAGGCCTGGTGGCAGGGCGTCAAGCACGTGCGGCAAGTTGAGCGCTTCGTTCCGAGCGGGAATCACGACCGAGACCCGTTCTGCGAGCTCCCCCTGGGCGAGCAGACCTCGCACAAATCCTCCCCCGTGAGATGACCACGCGAGCAGGCCATGAGGACGTCTCAGAAGAGACCTGCGGCCCGCCAGCCGACCCTCGGGTTTCACGTCCCCGACGGGTTCAAGTTCCCGACACTATCACCGTTAGTGACGATAGCTTAACGCAGCGTATTTGATCAGAAGTGCACCCCATCTGGACCAGCTTTCGCCACCTATATTCCATGTGATGTCAGTCACATACACTTCTGCCCCGGACCGGATTTCCGCACCTTGTGGGCATTCCGGGCCACCGGCGGTCACCCGGGACGGGAAAGACCGGGCGTGAACGGCGCAGTCACCGGGACCGGCGGACCCGTCCGGGCATCACCTTCATGTATGCCGCCTCGCCGGTGCGAAGAGCGGCGACGGCGGCCGGATCGTCACTGACCCGCCAGTCCTGCTCCGTATCAGCGTTGAACCAGACGAACCCGAGCAGCCCCCAGGCGTGTACCCCCGCGAACAGGCTGGCGATCTTCACTGGCTTGCCCGCCGCGGGCGTGGCACCGGTTTCGGCGATGAGCACCGGGTCCCTGGTGAGCGCGCGCGCGGCCGCGATGGTCGGGCCGAACAGGGTGTCGAATGTCTGGGACAGCCGGAAGAAATAGCCGTCGAGACCCACCCAGGTCACGTAGCTGTCACCGGGCCACCACGGCGCGATGGGGGCGGCCTGGCGGGACTCGGTGACGTTCACCGTCCACAGCCAGGCTGCGTTCCGGGCGCCGGCCGCGCGGAAGAGGGTGACAATGTGCCGCCACGCCGCGACGAACGTTGCTGGGGAAGTCTGCGCGGAGCCCCAAGAGTACCAGGACGCGTTCATCTCATGGCCAAAACTCAGAATGACCCGGCGGCCGTAGGATCGGACGGCGCCCGCGTAGCTGCGCAGGTAGCTGTCGTAGGTCCCGGCGGCGATCGCCGCCACGCCGATGCCCACCGGGTTGATCTGCACCAGTGCCACGGCGCCGTGCCGTGCTGCCGTCGCCGCGAATGCGGCCTGGAACGGCTGATACCAGCTGCTGTAGTAGACGTCCAGGTTCGGCCGCACCCCGGAGGCGGCGGCGAAACCGGCCACCGGGGCATACGACTGCGGCACGCCCGGCTCGAAGATGCCCAGCTCAGACATGCCCATCGTCCCCCTCGGCGGTCCCGCCGGCGAGGTGCCGCAGGCGGCCAGGGCCAGTGCCGTCAGCACCGCGAGAGCCAGGCCGGCCCGCCGGGCCCACCGGGCCCTCATCCCGTCACCATCGTCAGGACGCGCCCAGCGCCATCCTTTTCGTGCGCATGACCGAGCTGGCGGATCAATGTTTCCGCCTGATCTCTGCTGATGTTATTGATCCCAGTGGTTGAGATGGCAGCGGCGCAGGGATGAGATTTAAGACGAGGGAGGATTCATTGACCGCCGCGTGCTGCTCGATCGCCGCCAGCAGCCGCCGGTGCTCTGCGTTCAGGCTGTCGCGGTGCGGGGCGGTCAGCCCCGCCGCCCGGGCCAGCGCCTGGCCCGGGACAGCCTGCAAGGTGGCGTCGAGCAGCGACCACGACAGTTCATCGAGGGCCGCCCGCACCGGCCCGGGCTGCTGCGTTCGCGCGCAGACATCATCCAGCGCCCGCAGGCCCTCCGCCAGACCGGGACCGGGCGCCACCTCCGACGGAAAGGCGTCAGCCCCCGGGCACGGTGAGCACCCAGCCCGGGCTGCCTCGAAGGCGTTGAGCAACGGGCTCACCGCGCCCGCCGTCTCCGGGTCGTACAACCCGGGGAACGGCACGGCCTCGTAACCACAGTCATAGCCGCTCAGGTAAATGGGCGCGGCCGAACCGGTCTGCGCGAGGGCGCCGAGCGCCAGGTCCAGCAGGCCCACCGGCCAGCCGAGGTCGGTGATGGCATGCACCCGCAGCGCGCCGGCGCCCTCGCCCGCACTTGCCCCGAGCAGCAACTGAGCCGACTCGAGCGCGGACTGGGCGTAGAAGGCGGCATCCGGGCTGTGCAAGCGGATCACGCCGCCCTCGCACCACTCAAGCAGCCGGGCATGGATGATCGAGTTGTCCACGACATGGGTGAACCTGACGGCCGAGTAGCTGGCCGCGCCGCGCGCCGCCGCCTGTGACAGCAGCCATTCGGCAACCCGTTTGGACGCGGTGTAAACATCGGGGGAATACGGGCGCAGGGCCTTGCCGGTCGAAGCGCACACCACCCGGGACACGCCGGATCCGGCGGCGGCGGTGATCACGTTGCGCGTGCCGAGCACGTTCGTGGTCACGGTGCGGTGCACCTCCTGCTCGGCCAGTCCCGGGTCCCGCTGAGCCGCCACGTGGAAGACGACATCGGGCCGGACGTCGCGGAAGACAGCAGTGAGCCGGCCCAGGTCCCTGATGTCGGCGCAGGCGTACTCGGCGCCGTCAAATCGCGGCCCCCCGGCGTACCCTCGGCTCACGCTGACCAGCCGCCGCGGGCGCAAGCCCACGAGCTGCGCCAGCAGCACCGACCCTATGCATCCTGTTCCGCCGGTGACCAGCACCGACTTGCCGGGGAGCCACGCCTCAAGTTCGGCGCGGGGCAGCCCAATGCTCCGCCGGCCCATGGCCACGAACCGGCGGTACTCAGGCAGCGCATCGGGCTTGGCCGCCAGCAGTGCCTGCGTCAATTCACCAAGTTTCCGCAATTCCGCATGACCCGGGCACTGCCTGCCTTCCGGTGCCACAGCACGCATTCTCGCGATGATCTCGGGGACGGTCGGCACCGCGGAAACCTCCATTAACCCTACGGCCGTCCAACCTCGGGGGCAGACGGACCATCAGGCACAGGTGAATAGATCAGCGCAACATAACTATATTCCTTCGCTATGGCAAATTTTTGGATCGCCAGCGAGATCATTAATAGGCGGTTCCGCCAAAACTCATTGCCTTACCTGCGCAACGCGGCGAAGGAGGATAAATGCTGATATCTAATGTTCTGGCTTACCATTCCCATCGGATGGAGACAGGTGAGGGCAGTAGCGGGAGCCCGCTGGGCGGTCACGACACCGAGTGGGTGATCGTGGCGGTGTAGGTGCCGGCCACCGCCCCGGCGGGCACCAGGACCGACACCGTGGGGTTCCACGACGCGTCGCCACCTGGACCGCGACCGCATCCGAGAGCACCTGGACCAACACCCCCAATGCCGGGGCCACGCCCATCCTGGCCTCCGCCGCCACCTTCACTCCCGGCACGGTCACCGTGACCGGCACGATCACCGCCACGCCGTCAACTATCACGCTGGCCACTTCTCCGGCGACGGTCGTGGCCGGCACCGCCGGCGTCGGGAACAACACCGCGAGCTGGAATCCCACCATCAGCCTGGCCATACCCACCTCGGCGATCGCCGGCCTCTGGACCGGCACGCTCACCCAGTCGGTTTCCTAGACCCGGCCGGGTCCGCCACGGCCGATCGCGGCGCAGCGGGAGGCGCGGGACCACGCAGCCCAGAGAAAGGAGCACCGTGCGCCGCCTGCTCAGCGCGCTGATTCTGCTGACGTCGACCGGGATCGCGGTCCCGGCCGCCACCGCCTTCGCGGCAACGTCGGCCGGCCCGCCGGGCCCGCAGCGGTTCGGTGTCCGGCTCCTCGACGTCCCCCTCTCCGAGAAGGACAACCCGCGCGGCCTGCGCTACATCGTCGACTACCTCCCGCCGGGACAAGTCATCCACCGCAGGATCCTGGTCAAGAATGAGGAAAGCCAGACGGCACGCTTCACCGTCTACCCGGACGCCGCCCAGATCGCCGGCGGGTTCTTCACCGGCGACGCGGGCGAGACCCGCAGCGAGCTGACCAGCTGGATCACAGTTCAGCACCCGACGCTCACCGTCGGCCCGGGCCAGAGCGCGACAGACATGGTCACGATCACGGAGCCGCTGGGCGCCACCCGGGGCGAGCACTACGGGGAGATCTGGGTCCAGCAGGCCGCACCCGCCCGCGAATCCGGTGGCGTCAGCGTCATCGAGAGGGCCAGGGTCGGCATCCGGATCTACCTCGCCGTCGGCCCCGGCGGCGCCCCCCCCCCGACCAATTTCGCCATCACCTCGCTGACCGGCCTCCGGTCTGCCAGCGGCCGCCCCATGATCGTGGCCCACGTACTCGACACCGGCGAGCGGGCCATCGACCTGAGCGGCCAGGCACGCCCGACGGACGGCCCGGGGGGAGCATCGCGGGCCCGTACACAGAGCAGGCGGTCATCACCCTCGCGCCCGGGCAGGCAGGGAACATGACCTTCGCGCCGGGCAAGTTGCTGCCCGACGGCCCCTGGCAGGCCAATGTGACGCTGGTCAGCGGGTTCACCGTGGTCAGCGTCCAGGCAACCGTCCAGTTCGGGACCCACCGGGCGTCCCTATCTTTGTGGGCTCGCCTGCTTATCATCCTCGGGGCGACCGTCATCGTGATCGTCCTCGCCTCCGCCCTGGCGAGACGCTCACTGTCCCGCAGGCGCTGAGCCCTCGAGCCCGAAGAGAGCGATGTCCTGCGCTGACCATCACGCAGGCCGCCGTGCCGGGGAGCGGGCTCCCGGGCACGGCGGCCACTGGTCAGCGACGGTGGCTCAGTAGTGGGTGGGGTAGCTGGTCGGAATGGCGGTGGGGCTGGCGCTCGGGCGGGCGGTGGGCGTGCCGGTGGGCGTGCCGGTGGGCGTGCCGGTGGGCATGCCCGGCGCCGGGGAGCCGGTGGGCATGCCCGGCATCGCGGGCATCGATGGCGTGCCGGAGGCCGTGGGCGTGGCGGTGGGCGTCGCGGACGCCGCCGGGGGGGCGTTCATGCCGGCGACGCTGGTCACGTTGGTGCACAGCAGCGGCCGGAAGCTGAGCGTGGGCGCGCCACCCGCCAGGATCTGGTTCATCCCGCCCATGTGCAGGTTGAGGTACCAGTTCCCGGGGCCGGGCACGCTGGGCACGCTGGGCACCCCGGTCACGACGCGAGTCTGCTGGTCGATGTCGCCCCGGCCGTTGGCGATGAAGTCGGGGATCATGTACTTGACCGGGCCCTGGCTCGCGCAGCTGCCCAGGTGGATGTGCGCGGCGTGCGGTCCCGGGTTCAGCCCGGACGCGGACACCGTGATGGTCAGGGTCTGCGCCGCCGCGTCGTAGCTGAGCGTCGCCCGGCCGCGGGCCTGGCCGGTGACGGTGCCGTCGGTGTTCGCGGTGACGGCGTGGAAGGCGGAGGTGGTGCTGCCCGGGTGCGCCGGCAGCACACCGGACTCGGCGATCGGCTCCGCGGCCAGCGCGCTGCCGTCACTGCCCAGCCGGATCACGAACCGGCTGAACGGGGGAAGCGAGGTGACCCGGCCGGCCGAGGTGAGGGTGCTGTCCACCTGGCCGGTGGCGTCGGCGGTCAGCGCCGGGAACTGGGCGGCCGGCCCCCCGGCGCCACCCAGGCCGTCGATGGCCACGGTGTGCGAGGAGCCGGGGGTCAGCCCGAACATGTGCACGTGCGCCCGCAGGTGCCCCTGGCCGGCCCGGGACAGCGAGACCGCGCCGGCCGGCATCGAGCTCATGAGGTAGGCGCCCGGCCCGGTCATGATGCCCTGGCTGCCCGGCCCGGACGCCGTGGTGATCGCGGATCCCGCGCCGGAGCCGGTCCCGGCCGCGGCGCCCATACCGCCCGCCGTACCCGTCCCGGGCGAGGCGGTGCTGCTGCCCGGGCTGGCCGGGCTCGCCGGGCCCGACCCGGCCGACGGCGCCGCGTCGGGCGTGCACGCGGCGGCGCCCGCACCCAGCGCGGCCAGCAGCATCGCGCCCGTGAGCAGTCGTGTGTTACGCAAAGCAGGTCCCCTTTACTTTGACGGTTCGGCCGACCGGGGATGACCCGGGGCCTCCTGGTGACAGGCCGGCCGCCGCAGCGCAGCAGCCGCCCACCGTGAGTCACGGGCGCCCGGACACGGCGGTTCGCCGGTTAACCACTTCGAAAGAAGTCCGCCCCCGACGCGGCCGCCAGCGGGGCGCCGGCTTTCAGAGCGGCCAGGTGCGGCGGGATGCAGTCCGCAGGAGCCAGTACACGCTGACGCGGCAGAAGGTCGCCCGTTTATTAAGCGTCGTACCAGACCTGCCACATGCCGCCTTTACCGATAGCACACTTGACACAATCCCGCCGCCCCTGGAAGCGAACCGGAACGACATGGAACATTACCATTCCAGTCCGCTCAGAGCGCACGCGGCAAAATATCTACAGCAGGTGACCGGCAAGCTATATTTTGCACCTAATGCCCGTCCTTTTCTCTTTCACTGTGGCCGGGATTCTGCCGACTGTTGACGCCGTCTTGCCCCGGCGATACATTAAATTTTCAGTGCGGAACTTCGTAGGCATCTTCGCGCCGGACACGAGCACATTTCGCTAGCCAGTCAGCTATTTCGGCCCTTCTCCAGAAGACATAGCAGGACGTAGGGGCTGGTACATAGGTACTGGCTTGCAGCGGTGCGGGAATGCTGACCATAAGGGGGACAAATGACAACAACCTGCGAGGACCTGACGGCACCGGCCAGTCCGCCGATTCGCCTCGTCGACCCGGATCGCGCGCAGGTGGAGTTCCTGATCGTTGATGTGGCACGCCAGATCGCGAAGGGCGGCGCCGGCCCTGCGGAAGGGTGCGGGATCGACATTTGCGGGTGCAGCTAACATCTAACGCCTGAAAGCGCGTTGATGAGTCAGGGCGCGCCTGCAAGCCCGCGACGTCGTGGGCACTGCTTCACGACAGCGCCGGAAGAACGGGGCCACCGCGGGCGGGTGCCCCGTTCTTCCGGCAGGCCGTACGCGAGCCAGTAGGTCGACACGCTGACGCCGCCCTCGATCGGCGGGTACTTGCCGACGATGCAGATCCGCAGCGGAGAAATGGCGGTAGCCGCCACCGGGATCACCGGGGCCGGGCCATGACGGGCGCGCGAGCCGCGGAGATCGCCCGCCGGATGCGGTCGACGTCGTCGAGGAGCGGGGCAAGCTCATCGGGAAAGTTGGCGTCACGCTCGACGATGCTGATGCGGATGGGAACCCGTTCCACCAGCACGTCCAGCAACTGCCAGGTGGCCTCGTCCACTGGCTCGGAATGGCCGTCGAAATAGATGCCGTCCCTCCAGAAGCCGCCGGCCATGTGGATCTGCACGACCGCGTGCAAGGGCATCGAGTCGAGAAACTCCACCGGGTCAAAGCCGTGGTTCCGAGCGTTGACGTTGACGTTGGCGACGTCGAGCAGCAGGCCGCACCCGGTGGCGTCGACAAGCCGGTGGAAGAACTCGGCCTGCGTCATTGTCGCGTTCGGTATGTCGAACAGGTAAGAGATGTTCTCGAGCACCAAGGGCTTGCCGAGGAAGTCCTGGACGGCGCGCACGTTGTCGATGACGGCGCGCAGCACCTCGCTGGTGAACCAGACGGGGGACAGGTGGCCGATGTCGATGCCGGGCGCGCGCGTCACCGCGAGATGCTCGCTGTAGTAGGGCGCGCCGGTGATGTCGGAAACCCTCTTCACCGACCGCAGATACTCCCAGTCCAGCGGCCCGACCGTGCCGATCGACAGGCCGACCCCGTGCGGGATGACCGGGAAGCGGTCGACCAGCGCGGCAAGTTCGTCCTCGGCCCGCGTGAACTGTTCGGTGACTACCTCGAGCACGTCGATGCGGTCACCCGCGTCGAGGATCCAGCTGCCGATCTCGCGCCGGTACCCGAGCCCGGATCCGAGGTAGGGGATGGCGTCCAGAAACTGGGTGGACGAGGTCATGGCCTGGTTCTCCTCCCTGTGATGGACAGGACCCGCAGGCCCTGCAGCCGGCCGATCGTGTCGCGGATCGGGCCGGACAGATCCGGAGCGCGCAGTTCGCTCTGCACCGCTGTGACGATCTCGCCGACCGTGCGTTCGCCGTCGCACCTGCGCAGCACCAGCGCGGTCGCGCCGTTCACCCGCAGCACCTGCTGCCCGTCCTCGTGCCGCCCGGGCCGGAAGACAATGGTGGTACGGGCCACCGGCGCGTCGTCGGGTACCGTATCGTCGGCATGTAGCGCGGCCTCGAGGGCGACCACGTCGTAGCGGTAATCGTCGATCACCACCCCGGGCAGAAGCGCGGGAAGATCGGCGAGCGCGGGCGGCGGGGTGTCCTCATCTGGGGCGTCGCCGGCTTTGGCCGCTGGCTGACCGAAGGTGGCTTCGCAGGAGAGCCGCTCGAACCGTACGAGATCACCGGCCCAGTCGGCGTAACGTTCGTGGTCGGCGAACGTCTCCTCGGCGAATCGGCCAAAGGCGAGCGTATCCAGGTGGGATTTGATCGCCGGGGACGCCGGGTGGATCTCGAGGAAACGGCGCAGCACCGCGTGCAGCGCCGCGCCATGCTGGGCGAAGGACGCCGCGTACGCTCGCTCGAAGCGTTTCCTGCGCTTGCCGACCAGCATGGTGGCGAAAACGTCGAGCCTATCCGGATCGACCGCCTCGATCGCGGCGGCTTCCTCGCCGGTCAGGGCGTAGCCGGCGAGTGCGGCCCGCGCATTGCCGCGCACCAGCGCCCGGAACGTGCTGCTGACGTAGAGGCGAGCCAAGCAGGACTGCATCTCGACCACGCTCATGCCCGGACCTCCGAAAGGGATGCGATGAAACTCGTGATACCGCCCACCGGCCCCGTAATCCCCGCGATGCCACACATTTCAAGACCCAACCAGTACCTGTCATGTGTGGCTCTTGTGTGGCTCGCGCATCATTTTGTACCTGCCAGGGCAGCCGCGATAATACGCTGACTAGCGAAATGCGCTGTCTGCTCATGCCGAGATGTATCCAAAGTGCTCTGGTGGAATGTAACCTGCCCTGCGGGAAGCGTCAACCAGCAGTGGCAATTCGGCGAGCAGCCCGGCAAACACTTCGGCTGGCCTGCTTCAGTCGGGTATATACCTCGCGTGGACATCAGGTAAGCAGGCAGCGATATCCCGGAATCCAGGGGCCTGGGAGCTCTCACGCAGTTCGGGGCATATTCTCTAGATTGAGAATCATGCCGTCCAGTTCCGGGCTGCGAGCATTCTTCTGGTGTCTCTACTATTGCGCGATGCGCCCCGGAGAGGCAGCACGACTACGACAAGACGACTTCGAATTACCCAACCCGGACGGCGAACGCTGGCTGAGCAGCGTGCTCTTGCCCACGGTCCGCGGGCCATTGAGGACTTGCCATCCGAACTCCCCCGGACGCCGCTGCCACCGCTAGTGGCGGCTCAATTTCTAGAGCTCAATGCAAATTTAGAGTGCTCTGTTACGCTATTGAGATGGCCAGCACCGGACTACGCGAGCTCAAAAAAGCGCGCACCCGGCGGCTCATCGCCGACACCGCGGCCCGCCTGTTCGCCGAGCGCGGCTATGAAAATGTTGCCGTTATTGACGTGGCGCGCGAGGCCGAGGTCGCCGAGCAAACGGTCTACAACTACTTCCGGACCAAGGAGCAACTGGTCACCGACCGGGAACAGCAGGTTCAGGACCGACTGTGCGACCTGATCCGCTCCCGTCCGCCCGCCACCACTCCGGCAGCTGCCGTCCGCGAGTTCGTCCTGGAGTCCGTCGCCGGTATTCGCGGCATCCCGCCGGAGATCTGGCGTGGCGAGCTCGGCTACCTGGCCGCCATCAGCCCGGCCGTCCACCGGCTGGTGCTGGAGCTGACCGACCGCCAGGCCGCCGCCCTGGCCAGCGCCATCAGCGACACCACCGCCGTCCCGCCGGAGATCGCCAGGCTGCAGGGGATCGCGATCGCCGGCGTATTCCAGATCATCATCAGCGAAGCCGGCCAGCGCACCGGTGACGGCCAGAGCCAGGCGAAGATCGCTGACGAGCTATATCCGGTCGTCGAGAACATCCTCGGCGAACTCGACCGCTGGCTCTGCGTCTCAGCACCGCCGGCACTGCAGTAGTCGCGCAGCGGTCGCTGCCGCCGTCAGGTGGGCTGCTCAGCACCCCGGTCTGGGCCCCCTCGGGGCTAGGCTAGGCCGATCTGCTGTGCTTGCGCAGCGGTGTCCCAGAAGGCGAGGATCTCGATGACCTGGTCGCCGTCCCACTTGACGGTCTGACTGAACTCGAGGTCGAACGCTTTTCCTGTCGGGGGAATTACGGTGCCGTCGGGCAGGGTCATCTCCCCGGTGAAGGTTCCTGTGGTGCGGCTGATCACGGTGATCCAGTCGCCGCTCCCGAACTGGATCGGGTACGGGTCGTTGTGCACGTGGACGTCGGGGAAGATCCGGAAGAACTGCCCCATCGCCGCGGCGTGCGCGGCCCGTCCGCGGATCGGCTCCGCGCTCCCAGGAATACGCGCGATCATGTCCGGGTGGTGGACCGCGTTCATCGCGGCGACGTTCTGGGAGTTGAAGGCGTCATCGCCCTGCTTCACGAGCGCGAGCAGGTGCGCGGTCCTGTCGGGGTTGCCGGTCGTGGCCGTCATGACGGTTCCTTTTCTGGTCGGTGATGCGCCAGGCCGCGGCCGGGCGGCCGTGACGCTGCGCTTTATGCCCGCGCCTTTCGCGTGCCGCGTCCAGGACGTCGTCGTGCACCGTGCCCACGACTTCGGTGCGGAGCGTGGCAGGGCACCCAGCGGGCATCATGCCCGATTGATTGCGCTCTAATTTTAGAGTGGACCCCATTTAACTTATGTCATCCATGGTGATGACGCAAGAAGGCGCCAACGGGCTGTGCGGCGGCGGCTTGTTGCCTAGCGGTGTGCGAGGCCGTCGATCATCAGCCCGATGGTGAAGTCGAAGCGGTCGTGGCCGGTTCCGCGGTGATTTCGGCGGCGTAGCGCTTGGTGTGGGAGAAGGTGCCGGGCAGTGCGGCGAACCACCTCATGGTTGAAGCCGCGAGCCCGCGCAAGAGGCCGGTCCGCGAACGACGGTTTTACAGACCGGCCCGGTCCTGTGCCTGACCTGCATGTTTCTGTGGGGCGCGGCGATTTTGGGGCACATCTGGGACCGCACGGTGACCTGGCTAGGGCCAGGAGGTCCGGTCACCACAGGCCCTGGGCGGCGTTGGCGGCCCGCAGTGTGCTGACATAGCCTGCACGCTCATGACCAGCCTGGTCGCCGTCGGGGGGAACCGCGAGTCTGCCGCGCAGTTCGCCGACCGAGGTGAATTCTTTGCGCGTCATCCATGCGGACAGGCCGTCTAGCAGGACGGCGGCATGCTTGGGGCCGTGACGGATTAGCGCGGACGCGGTCATCACGACGTCGGCGCCGGCCAGTAGGT
>Ga0066790_10000932_pt1 | contig 11935 bp, 8 predicted proteins | sample OrgsoiDNA2013050_FD_70963 | JGI IMG/M metagenome (GOLD analysis project Ga0066790, IMG submission 70963) | Permafrost soil microbial communities from the Arctic, to analyse light accelerated degradation of dissolved organic matter (DOM) -... | ecosystem: Environmental > Terrestrial > Soil >...
GGCCAGGAAATCCTTCGCACCGAGAAGTTCGACGCCATCATTGTAGATTGCGACGACCTGAAGGGCGCCCTGAGCGTGCTGGAAGGCTTGCGCAAGAGCGAAAGCAACAAGAACTCCGTTACTTTTGCCATTCTCAACGGCACCACCACTACGCAGCAGGCATTCCAGATGGGAGCAAATTTTGTTCTGCAGAAACCGATTTCGGCGCTGAACGCCAAACGTTGTCTCAGCGCCGCCATCAATTTCATGATTCGCGAGCGCCGGCGCTATTTCCGGCATCCGGTGGAAATGTCGGCCACGCTTTCATTCGGAGAAGGCCAGAAACTCAAGGTAATGCTGACCAATATCAGCGAGGGTGGCATGGCTGTTTTCTTTCGCGGCCCGCTACCCAAGGGCGCTGTCTCGACCGTGTCTTTCAAGCTGCCCGGAGCCGCCACCCCCCTGGAACCAAAAGTCCAGATTGCCTGGATGGACGAATCCGGCCGCGCCGGTCTTCGCTTCATTAACGTGCCCAAGGAATCACGGGCCCAACTCGACGGCTGGCTGGCGGAGCAATGCGAAAAGATGGTTCCGTCTTCCCGTTGATTCATTTCGTCTCCAACTTCCCGTACTCTCTGAGCGAATCCAGTTTGAGACTTGCGCATTTTCGGCTTGCCCATCACGCTGGAGAGGAAATCTCAACCGAGGTCCTATGCTGTCGATCCATGTGAGAATTGATCGCGCCCAACGTCTGGTGCGCATGCTGGAACAGGATGCGCCGCTCCTGGCAGTCCGGGTAGCGGAGCTGACTCCTGAGCGTCAACATTCGGCTAAGAGTTACGCCGCTCAACTGACGGCGCACGCCCGGGCGGAACTGCAGAAGCTGCTTGAGGAGGGGTCCTACTGGGATCCCAACGACCCCACGCCCCATCCCGCAGACTAGTAATGTAGGCGCGAGCGCCCCGCTCGCGCGGCATCATTCGTGGCGCTGCCGCACGAGCGGGGCGCTCGCGCCCACATTGATCCTGCTTACACTACGGGCTGGGCGGCTGCGTGCAGCAGCGGGGCAACTGCCTCTTCTTCCTCTTCCACCGTAGTTTCTTCCCACAAAGTTCGGTCGCGCAGGATGCGGGAGACCAGGGCGGTATGCATGGCGTGTCCGGCCCGGTCGGCAACTACATTGCCTAGAATCTGCTTGCCCAGAAGGGCGAGGTCTCCGATCAGGTCCAAAACCTTGTGTCGCACGAACTCATCGGGAAAGCGCAAGGGCGGGTTCATCAGCCCATCCCGCGTAAGCACGATGGCGTTCTCCGGAGACGCGCCGCGAATCAGGCCCTGCTGCCGCATGGCATCGGCCTCATGTAGAAATCCGAAGGTTCGGGCCGCCGCGATCTGTGTCCGGTAATTTCCGTCGGAGAGGTCCACCCTGAAAGTCTCTTTTCCGATCAGGGGATGGGGAAAATTAATGGCATACGACACGGAATAAGTATCGGCGGGATAGACCGCGATGAACTTGTCCCCTTCCCGGACCTCCAGTTCACGGCAGATTCGCAGATAGGTACGAGGTCTTCGCTGCTTGCGAATGCCGGCTTTGAGTATGGCGTCTACGAAGGGCAGCGCGCTGCCGTCGAGAATGGGCAACTCCAGGTTGTCCAGCTCAACGATGGCATTGTCGATACCGCAACCAATCAGCGCGGAGAGAAGATGCTCGGTGGTGGAAATCAGCACGCCCTTTTTCATCAAGCTGGTGGCGTAGCTGACCCGGGCCACATTTCTGCTCACTGCCTCCATTTCGAAACCGTCGAGATCAGTGCGGCGAAAGATCACGCCTGATCCGGGTGACGCGGGCAAGATTCGCAGCTGGACGGGAGCACCGCTGTGCAGCCCTACCCCGCTGCATGCCACGGGCGTGCGGATTGTCTGTTCGTGTATCAAACGAGGTTGGTTGTCTGTTGTTGGATGATGAATTTATCCTGCCCGGCGCAGGTTCGACTGTGGCTAATTAGCCACAGTCGTGATCGCAGAAGGCGAGGCCGGGGGATTAATATCCCACTATCTGTATGATTAAAATACTCTTAACAAGGGTTTGTGTTCAGGGCCGGAACTTAGGTGTTACTTCTTAGGTTAGTCGCTGTTTCCAGGAAATTTGACGGTTCAGGGTTTCGTTTGTCCTGCCGCCGCTGTGGCGTCGAACTGGGAATCACTGATGCCCTGGTTGTAGCTGACCGCCGTGAGGAAGCGCTGGCCCGACATGTCGCCGTTGTAGAAACGGGTAATCGTGAATGGAGTCATGACGCCCTGTACTTCCCGGTAATTGTCGTAGACCTCGTCTTCTATGTTGCGTTGCTTGTCGGTCGCGTCCCGCCACGAATAAGTTTTCTTGACTGGCAGGTGGTCATCGGTACTCAAATACAGGGTCACGCCCTCGTTGTGCGCGTTCATGACCGTGACTTGTTCGACAGGTTTTTCTTCAGCTACGGTCTGCCCTTCGTAGAAAAGCGCAACCCCCGGTTCCGACAGCCACTTTCTGAGCACCCAATCGAGTGAGAAGTGTCGCCGCCGGAGATATTCGGTGAGATCTTTGGGATCCTCCGGGCGCGGACCTTTGTAGGTGACTTCAGTTCCCTTATCGCCCTGGTACACGTAGATCACATCACGCTGCTTGGTCAGCTCGATGCGGTCTTTGTCAGGAAATTTGTAAAAGCGCCAGAAGAGGACACCCAAACTGGTGGACCGGCCGTGATAGAAGCTATAAGTGCGGCCCGCCTGGGTGATGTCCTGAAGATTGAGATAGGCCGATCCGCCCAGGGCCTGGATGGTCTGGTCAAGCACAGCTCGGGCTCGCTTGGCATTTTCCTGGTCTACGGGAATGGACTGCGCGGGGGGTGCGCTGTCGCTCTGCGCCACGGCCACGGCGGCCAAAACAAGAATTGACAGGAAGAGCTTCATCTTTCAGAACGTTAGATGCAGAAAAAACGATCCATGCAGGCGCGAGCGTCGCGCTCGTGGTTCTAGCCACAGACGCTGCCGCACGAGCGGGGCGCTCGCGCCTACATTAAAAAACTAGCCGACCAGTACAGCTCCGCCGTTCACGTTAAAGACCTCACCCGTAATGAAGCCGGCATATTCCGAACACAGAAAGAGGATGGGTCCGGCGATTTCTTCCGGCTTGCCGGCTCGTCCCAGCGGGATCCCCGAAAAGATGCGGGCGCTGGTCTTGGGGTCGTTCAGGGCTGGTGCCGACATATCGGTATCCACCCAGCCCGGCGCTACAGTGTTGACGTAGATCGCATCTCGGGCCAGTTCGGTGGAAAGGCCCTTGACCATGCTGATCAGGGCTCCCTTGGTCGCGGCATAGTCGCAATGAAAGGCTTCTCCGCGTTGGCCCGCGGTCGAGCTGACCAGCACAATGTGTCCGGCCGCTGCGCCTGATTTTTTCTGCTTCTTCATCTGCGCCACCGAATGCTTGATGAGGGCAAAGACGCTGTCGAGGTTGATGGCCATGGTGCTCCGCCATTGGGCATCCGACATTTTGTCGATGGGTGCGTCCTCGGGCGGCCAGACGCCGTGATTGGCCACCAGGATGTCCAGCCGCCCGAAGCGCTTCACGGCCGCCGAGATCAGTTCCTGCGCCGTCTCTGTGCCCGAGAGATTGCAGGCCATGGCGGCACAGTTCTCCGGTCCGAGCTCCTTGACCAGTTGTTCGGACGGAGCCTTGGCTTTTTCGTAGTTGAACAAAACGCGCGCCCCCGCGTTGACGAACATGCGGACCGCAGCCGCACCAATGCCGCGTGAACCGCCAGTAATGAGGGCAACCTTGCCAGTGAGAGAAAGAGGGATAGACATGCAGAGATAGTTTCCAGTTTCAGCCGGGAATTGGCAAGTGGGGGCCCAGACGGAGTGCCAGTGTGCAGCCAGGGAGCGGCGTAAAGAATGTAGCCCGGGGCGTAAGCCCCCGGATGGGGATTGGGAGATGGGCGGAGCCCCGAAGGAGCGAAAAAGGCGGGTCCGTGGTGCCGCCATTCTTGCGCCCTTTCAAGGCTATGTCATTTTCGTCGCTTCACCCAGGGCTTACGCCCAGGGCTACATTCTTTGCGCCGCTCTGCGGCGGATGCCGCGACGGTTTCAAGCCTGTCGGTCACGATTCAGCTTCCCCAACTGGTGGTTCTCTCCGCTTTGAGTTCTCGAATCAGGATGCGGACCAGCATCCCGTCGTAGCGCGTACCACTCAATTTCTCCAGTTCGGCCAGCGCCTGTTCGCTGGTTTTAGCGGACGCAAACGAGCGCTCACTGGTCATGTTCACATACGCGTCAGTGATGGCCATGATCCGTGCCCACAAGGGAATCTTCTCTCCCCGCAAACCATTCGGGTAGCCTCCGCCGTCGAAAGATTCGTGATGGTGCTGTACTGCCTCCCGTAATTTCCCACCCTCGGGCAGGGTGGCGAGGATTTCTCCTCCTACCTCGGCGTGCATCTTCAATACATAGAACTCGCCTTCAGTCAGTGGGCCGGGCTTGTTCAGGATTCGTTCGGGGACGAAGAGCTTGCCCACGTCATGAACCCGGGCGGCGAACGCCAGGTCGGCAATCTCTTCGGGAGGCAAGCCCAGCGAGCGCGCGATGATCTCACCGTACCGGGCCACCATCTCGCCATGCCCGGCACTGTTCAGTTCTCGCGATTCAGCGGCGTTGGTCAGGGTCTCGATCGCTTCCCGCAGAATCAGGTCGGTGTGGGCTTCGTCGCCGCACATCTTCTTCAGGGTGGAGATGAGTTCTTCCACATGCTCGGGGCCGGTGTGCTCACGTTGCAGGAAACCCTTGATATATTCGGAAATCAGCTGCCTGCGGACTGCGGCATTCTCGCCTCCCGAGGTGTCCTCAACCGTGGAGACACGGTCGCCACCCTTGTGCTTGGAGATGTACATGCCCGCGTCCGCGACCCGAACAATTTCTTCCATGGAAAATCCGTGCACCGGAAAACTCGCCACCCCGAAGCTGCCGGTGATCTTGTGCTCGGACAACATGGGGTCCTGGGAAATCCACACCCGCAGGCGTTCCGCCAGGATTTCCGCCTGCTCCACGCCGGTTTCCGGCATCAGAATAATGAACTCATCGCCACCGTAGCGTGCCACCACGTTGGATTGCCTGCACTTCTGCTCCAGGAGTCGTCCGACCCGGGTCAGCACCAGGTCGCCTTCCAAATGTCCCTTGGTGTCATTCACACTTTTGAATTTGTCGAGGTCCATCAGTACTACCGAGATGGGACGGCCCGAGCGGGAAGCTCGTTTCAGCTCGGAACTCAGCGCCTCGAAAAAATACCTTCGCGTCTTGATGAGCGTGAGTCCGTCGGTGATGGACTGCTGCTGCAGTTTCTGGAACACAAAGGCATTGTGCAGAGCGGTAGCAAGCAGATCGGCCAGCGTGTTCATGATCAGCCGGTCGGCGGGCTTGAAGGCGTCCTCTTTATGGCTTTCAACATTGAGGACGCCGAGAAAGTTTTCACCGTAGGCGATCGGGATGCAAAGCACCGAGCGTGCTCCCGGCACCACACCCTGCAGTTGCGCTTCGCTTGTGGTCTGGATCAGCGCGGCCTCACCCGTCCGTGCCACCCGTCCGAGAATACCCACGCCCAGTGGGATGCGTTTGCCCAGTGCCTGGGCCGTGATGCCGGCCTCGGCTTTGATTTCGATCTCTTTGGTGCCGTAGTCGAGAAGGCCGATGCCGATGTGGTCGAAGCTGAAATTTTTCTGGATATGGCCGACGATGTCCGCCATCATCTGTTCGGAATCTTCGCTTGAAATCGCTGTCTTCGAAATGCTGTTCAGGAAAGCCAGCTGGCGGGAGCGCTGCTGTTCTTCGGCGAACAGCCGGGCGTTCTCCACCGCGACCGAAACCTGTCCCGCCGCAGTCTGCATCACTTCCAGATCGCGCTGCTCGAAGGCATACTCGCGCTCCGTGTTCATTGCGGCCATGACTCCGGCCGGCCTGCCTCCCAGCAGGATGGGCGCACCACAAAAGCACTTGGCGGGCCGCGGCGGTACGTAAGTGACGCCCAACCGCTCCCGAGTCTTCTCCAGTTCCGCGCGGATCAGCAATGGCTGCCCGCTGCGGACAATGAACTCGCTCAGCCCATTGGCGAGTTTGCGCGTGCGCTTGGGCAAAATCTCGCCCTTCTCCACTTCCAGTTCGAAACGCACCTCATCGCCTTCCTGAAACGCAATGTAGAAGTCGTTGGTGTCGAAGATCTGGCCCAATTCTTTATGGACCGTCCGCAGAATCTCGTCCTGGTCGAGCCGCGAGCTGATCGCCTGTCCGATCTGGGTGAGCAGCGCAAATTCCTTGGTGCGACGCTGCGCATCGTGCATGACCGCGTAGTTTTCCAGCGTCAGGCCAATCTGCAGCGCCAGCCCGATGAGCAGGCGCAGGTTGGATGAACCGAACATCCGGCGCGCGGCGTGCGGGAACAGGATCACCCCGAAATTATGTTCACGGGTCTGCAGACTCACTGCCGTGACGTTATAAATGTGCTCTTCGGTCATCACGTCGCGGAATTGCAGAAACCGGCCGCCGGGAAAGGCCGGCAACGGTTCCGGCATTTCGGGCACGCCACGGAAGGTCACGAATCCGCCACGCCGGTAGGCCAACTCGCAGACGTATTCGCCGGCCCCGCTTTTCTGCAGCCGGTCCAGGAACTCGGGTGAAAAACCACGCTGTACTGAAGGCAACACGGCCCGCCAGCGCTCCGAGATGCAGAGCACGGCTCCGCCCGCCGGCAAGGGCGCGACCAGCCGGTCCAGTATGCTTTGCATGCTGGGGACAAGGTCCTCGGCGGAAAGCAGTCGCGTGGGATCCACGCCTAAGGTAGAAAATGCCAGCGCATTTTCCTGCACCGCGCTGCGCTCATTTTCCGCCAGCACCATCACCATCGCGATGCCCAGGGCCAGCTGCGGGATGGGGCCCAGCATGTCGGAGAGTTGCAGGTAAGAGTTGCTGAATTGTCCGAACAGCATCAGCACCGACCACAACGCCAGTGCCATCGCCAGCAGGGTAAAGGCCAGCGAATTTCTCCGGTGCGCGTAGCGGTAAAAGAAAAAGGAACAGTAGAGCAGCACCAGGGCCACCCCGACTTCCACGCGGAAGCGCGGGTCGGGAATTATTTCGGGATGAAACACCCGGCCCACCATCTGCTGCTTCAAATTCCACAGACTGAGTGTCACTCCCGCCAGGCCGACCGCGACGTCGTACCAGCGCAAGCGGAACTTCTCGCGCATCAGGCGGGTCGAGACGAATATGCACAGCGCCATGACCGCCAGAAGCAGCGAAGCCAAAAGTGCCATCACAGCCGAGGGACTACGGAACGCACTCCAGGCGTCAAGGACGTAGTGGAGCGTGTAAGCGCCCCATCCCAGTTGCCAGGCACGGAAGTAGTCCTGCCTCGTCTGCTCGTAGAGGTAAGTGAAAACCAGAAAGAGAAGCAGAGCTACAACTGCCGGTACTACAAGTAAACTGATCGTGACGCTGTTCATGGCGCTAAAAACAGCAACCTCAGCCAGAGGGATAAGTAATTTCTAACTATCAATGGTTTCACACGGGTTCAGGCAAGACAATAGTCTTCTGTGGAGGCCCCAAGCTGGAGTCAGCAGGTAGTTTCCTTTGCGGGATCAACTACTTGGATCGAACTCCGGCGCTCCAGAGGCTTGACGCTACATTTCCTCAGCCCGTACCATCAGGACACCACCTTTCGTAATGTCCCCCTCTCCTAGCCCGCTTTCTACGCCACCTGCAGGCCCGCGTGTCCGTTTCGCCCCCTCGCCCACCGGATATCTGCACGTAGGCGGCGCCCGTACCGCGCTATTCAACTGGCTGTTCGCCCGCCATCACGGCGGCACGCTCATCCTGCGCATTGAGGATACCGACATCGAGCGCTCTACGGCTGAGATGGTGGAAGGCATTTTGCAGGGCATGCGCTGGCTTGGCCTCGATTGGGACGAGGGCCCCTACCAGCAGACCCAGCGCATGGAAATGTATCGCGAGAGCGCGGCCAGGCTGTTGGCTTCCGGACATGCTTACTATTGTTTTTGCACCAAGCCAGAGTTGGAGCAGCGCCGCGCGGTGGCTGCCGCCGAGGGCCGTCCCCCACGCTACGACGGTACCTGCCGAAAGATTTCTCGCGAGGAAGGCGCCCGGCGGCGCGCAGCGGGGGAATCCGCGGCTTTGCGCTTCGCTGTGCCTGAAGCTGGTAATACCGCTTTCGACGACGCTGTCTTCGGTCGCGTGGAGTTTGCCAATACTGAACTCGAAGACTTCGTGCTGCTCCGCTCCGATAGCGTTCCTACCTATCACCTGAGCGTGGTCACCGACGATGTGGATATGCGCATCAGCCACATCATCCGCGGCGCCGATCATATTTCAAATACACCCAAGCAGGTCCTGCTCTACCAGGCGCTGGGCGCTCCCTTGCCGGTGTTTGCCCACGTGCCGCTGATCCTGGGCCCCGACAAGACGCGTTTGAGCAAGCGCCACGGCGCCACCAGTGTGATCGCGTATCGCGACGAAGGCATCGTGCCCGAAGCTTTCCGCAATTTTCTGGCGCTGCTGGGATGGACCCCGCCTCAATCCGGGACAGAAGGCGCTTCCGCGGAAATTCTAGGAGACCAGCAACTGATCCGATTGTTCGACCTGAACGGAATCTCGCATTCCAACGCCGTTTTCGATCGGATTAAGCTGGACTGGTTCAACACCGAGTACATCCGCGCCTATCCGGCGGAAAAATTGCTGCCGCTGATTCAGGAAGAATGGCACAAGGCAGGTCTCGAGCCCGCGCACACCGACCGCGACTGGCTGTTTGCCACCATCAACCTGCTCAAGCCGCGGGCCCGCAGCCTCAAAGATTTCGCGACATCGTTTCGCGCGTATTTCACTGACACGTTCCAACCCGATCCTGCCGCAGTGGGAAAATTTCTGGCGGACGAAAGAGTCCGCCGGATGCTGGTGGAACTCGGCGAGCGCTACGCGGCCTCGGATGAAACCTTCACCGAGGCTGGAACGGAAAGATTGCTCCGCGACTTCGCCGCGGAAAAAGAAATGAAAGCGGGCGCCCTGATCAACGGCGCGCGCGTCGTGCTGACCGGACAGGGAGTCGCGCCCAGCCTGTTCGCCGTCATGATGGCGCTGGGCAAAGATCGCACTGTTTCCCGCCTGAAGGCCACGCAGGAACTGGCCGCGGGAGCCGCCAGCTGATTTCGTGTGGAGCGGGCGCCCTCGCCCGCTTGAAAGCGTCCAGCGGCAAACCGCAAGTTTTCCGAATCCGCGATGTTCATCCATCACAGACAAGTGATGTCGAAACTGATGTAGTCGCGAAGGAGCGCGGAAACAACCCATTCCGCTCCCGGAAGCCCCATGCCGACCAATCCTTCGTCAGTTCCAAAGTATCAATATCGCCGCCGTCTCCCGCACTTCCAAAAATCCGACACAGCGCTCTTCGTTACTTTCCGCACGGGAGGCCTGCTGGTCCTACCCGAGGAAGCACGCGATCTAACCTTAAACCACTGCCTGCGCGAGCAAAGATTAAGAGTCGTCTTGTTTGCCGCAGTGGTGATGCCCGATCATGTCCATGTACTGATCAAAGTCTTGCGAGATGAGAATGGGTGGCCCTTCCCGTTAGCAGAAATCATGCAGAGTCTGAAAGGCGCCACCGCTCACCGTATTAACAAGCTCCTTCACAGATCAGGACCGGTCTGGCAAGAGGAATCCTTCGATCATGTGCTGCGGTCGGACGAAAGCCTGAAGGAAAAGCGCGAGTATATCCGGCAGAATCCCGTGAAGGCAGGGCTGGTCCAGAAGCCGGAAGAATACCGCTGGCTGTGGGTGAATCCCGAAGTCTAAGAGACACAGCACTTTGTGGCGCGGGCGCCCTCGCCCGCGTGACTTGTTCACCATCACTAAGGTGTATTTAACGGCTACTGAAACAACATGCGGAGTGGTGGAGTGGCCTGGAGTTAGCCGACCCGGCAAACTGCGCAAACCGAGGTCAAAAGCCGCGGGCGAGGGCGCCCGCGCCACACTGGTCGCAGTAGACTTTCGTTCCCTTCTCGTCACTCAGCTTGAGGGCACAGCGCTGTCATAATGGTGTATATGTGGTCCGTTATTTCCCAAAAGTTGGATGAACGCTGGTTGCCGAAGTCCGTTATCTGTCTGCGCACCTACAGTCTGAACAAGTTTTTGAAGGACATCATCGCCGGGGTCACGGTCGGCCTGGTGGCGCTTCCGCTCGCAATGGCCTTTGCCATCGCATCGGGACTTACGCCGCAAGCGGGCATCTACTGCGCCGTGGTTACCGGCTTCCTGATATCCGCGCTCGGCGGATCGAAAACTCAGATTGGCGGACCCACCGGCGCCTTCGTGGTCGTGGTCGCCGGAATCGTCGCCGTGCATGGGATTGACGGCCTGTACATGTGCACCGTCATGGCGGGCGCAATACTGATCGTTCTTGGTGCGACCGGCATGGGTACTGCGGTGAAATTCATTCCGCGCCCGGTGGTAATCGGTTTTACCAACGGCATCGCGGTGTTGATTGCCAGCACGCAGATCAAAGATTTCTTCGGCCTGCATCTGGCCAAAGTTCCCAGCGAATTCTGGTTGCGGATGAAAGCTCTTTTCCAGGCGGCTCCCACATTTTCTTTGACCGCCATGTTGCTGGCGGCGGGGACCGTAGCCGCGATGCTGGCGTGTCGCGCCCTCTCGAACCGGATTCCGGGAGCGATCATCGCCATGCTGGGCGCGACCGCGGCCGCGTACCTGTTCAAGTTGCCGGTGGAAACGGTGGGCACGCGCTTTGGCGGGATTCCCAGCGGCCTGCCGCATTTTGCCTTGCCGCACTGGCACGCCAGCCTGGTTCATGGGTTGCTCGGACCGGCCTTCACGGTAGCCATGCTCGGAGCCATCGAGTCGCTGATGTCGGCTGTGGTTTCGGACCGCATGAGCAACGACCGCCACAACCCCAACGTCGAACTCATCGGACAGGGGATTGCCAACATCTTCTCGCCGATGTTCGGCGGCTTGCCGGCCACGGGCGCTATCGCTCGCACCGCAACCAATATCCGCGCCGGAGCGCAGTCGCCGGTCGCGGGCATGATCCACGCCCTCACCTTGTTGTGCATCCTGCTGTTTGCCGCGCCCCTGGCGAGCTACATTCCGATGGCCGCGCTGGCGGGAATTCTGATGATCGTCTCTTACAACATGGGCGAGTGGCGCGAAATTCCGCAACTGCTGCGCCTGACCAAGACCGACGTCAGCGTGTGGCTGGTCACGTTCGCGCTGACCGTTTTCGCCGATCTTACTGTGGCCGTCGAGGCCGGAATGATTCTGGCCGCACTGCTCTTCATCGCCCGCGTGGCTGAGACCACCACCGTCTCCCAGGTGACCGGCGACTACGTCGAAGACGGGCGGCTTCACATTTTGCAGGACAAGGACATTCCCTACTACGCCACCATCTTTCGCATCCATGGGCCATTTCTGTTCGGAGCCACTGACAAGATCGGGGTTGTCACAAAAAAAATGCACGAACTGCCACCGATCGTCATTATTCGTCTGCGAAACATGACTGCCATCGATGCCACTGGCCTGTTTGCGTTGGAAGAAATAGCCAGGCAACTGCACGCGACGAAACGCACGCTGATCTTGTGCGGCGCCCGCGAGCAGCCGGCCAAGATGATCCATCAGGGAGAATTCGAAGAAGTCGTGGGACGCGAAAATATTTGCACCAACGTGCAGGAAGCACTGCGGCGGGCGGAAGCCGTCTTCGAAAAAATCGAAGCGGACGCAGCCGTAGGCGCGAAATAATGGAGGACGGGCGTCCTCGCCCGTCGGGCAATGGCCGGGCATGACGGGTGGGACACCCGTCCTCCATCGCGCCTACCTCAAGCTGCTAAGCCGCCTCGCTGGCTGCGCTTTCATC
>Ga0066790_10000933_pt1 | contig 11930 bp, 8 predicted proteins | sample OrgsoiDNA2013050_FD_70963 | JGI IMG/M metagenome (GOLD analysis project Ga0066790, IMG submission 70963) | Permafrost soil microbial communities from the Arctic, to analyse light accelerated degradation of dissolved organic matter (DOM) -... | ecosystem: Environmental > Terrestrial > Soil >...
TCTCAGAAAGAACAAAGAGGCACAGTATGTACTAAAGCAAGGTGACACAGTTATAGGATTCGCAACAATCCTACCACTCAGAATCGACACGAACAAAGTAGAAAAACTGTTTAATTCGGAAACGGTAAGCCAGGCGCAGATAACAGAAGACGATATAGAGACATTCGAGCCAGGAAAACACGTACGTCTCTACATAGGAGCAATAGCCACCGACCCAAAACTAGAAAAGCACAGAAGAAAGAAACACGGAGCAACACTGATCAGAGAGCTAATAAATAGGGTTGTCGAGCTTGGAGAAAGAGGAGTAGTCATCAAAGATATCACAGCAATAGGGGCATCACAAAGCGGTATACACATCCTTCTCAGTTTCGGCCTACACGAGATACCAGCCAGAAAGCCCAAAAACCGAGCATTTATCATGAACATAGAAGAATCAGGAGCACCAGTAAGTATGCAGTACAAGCAAGCTTTAAAAGAGTACCAAGAGAGGCGCAAAGAAAATAATATCCTCTCAAACCCAGCTTATTAAGCTTAAACGAGACAAAGGAGCCTATTATAACAGGCGCGACTATCCCGTACAGCCTCACCAGAGGCCAAAGGAAAAGAAATACAAGCGACAAGCGACAGTAAGGGTGCAGCGGACGACTTTTTATGTTATAATAATCCCCAATTGTCTTATAACTTCTCGCATAGGAAAGGGTGGAGGGGAGCACATGAAGCCACTTGTTGCAGTCGTGGGCCGACCGAACGTCGGCAAATCCACATTTTTTAATCGTATGATCGGCGAGCGCATGGCGATCGTCGCGGATATGCCGGGGACGACGCGCGATCGTCTGTACGGCGACGTAGAATGGAATGGACGCGTTTTCACGCTTATTGACACCGGCGGACTGGAACTGGGACCGGGCATACCCGTCGGACAGGTCGGACTGACCGGGCAGCCGGGCGATATCATGAAACACGTTATGGCCCAGGTGCAACTGGCAATCGATGAGGCCGACGTGATCGTCTTTATGGTCGATGCACGCTCAGGCATTACGGCTGCCGACGAAGAGGTGGCCGATATGCTGCGCCGCACGAAAAAAGCGACGGTCCTGGCGGCGAATAAGGCCGATAATACCACGCGCCGCCTGGATGCCGTTGAATTTTATGCTCTGGGCGTGGGCGAACCTATCGATATCTCCTCCATTCAGGGAACGGGTACCGGGGACCTGCTCGATAAGATCGTAGAAGCGCTGCCACCAGAAGACGAGAACGAAGATGAGGAAGAGGATGAGATTCCACGCATCGCCATCGTTGGGCGACCGAACGTCGGCAAATCCTCGCTCCTCAATTCCCTGCTGGGCTTTCAGCGCTCGATTGTTAGCGCTGTGCCGGGGACGACGCGCGACGCTATCGATACTGAGCTGGAGTTCCAGGGACAGAGGATTCGGCTGATCGATACGGCGGGCATTCGGCGACGCGGGCGCGTCAGTCCGGGCGTCGAGAAGTACAGCGTCCTGCGCTCCACACGCGCCATTGACCGCTGCGATATCGCCCTGCTCTTGATCGACGCGAGCGAGGGAGTGGCGGCACAGGATACGCATATCGCGGGTGAGATCTCCGAGCACAGCAAGGGCGTCGTGGTCGTCGTGAACAAGTGGGACCTGGCGCAAGAGCAACGGCGCGCCGAGCGCGAGGGAGAGTTCCCGCATCCCAAAGATGAGATCGAGAGCGCCGAAAGCTACCGCAAGCTGCTGGCCGAGGACCTCAAGTTCATCCCTTACGCGCCGGTCATCTTTGCATCGGCGAAGTCAGGCTATCACGTGCGCTCAATCCTCGAAGCTGCGCTTAAGATCGCGGAGATGCGCTACCTGCGCATACCAACGTCGAAGCTCAACGAGGTTGTGCAGGATGCCATTCGCAAGCACAACCCGACAGTTATTCGCACGAAGCCGCTCAAGATTTTCTACGCCACGCAGGCGCGGGTCAACCCGCCCACCTTCATCTTCTTCGTCAACGATCCCCAGGCGGTCCACTTCTCCTACGAGCGCTATCTCGAAAACAGGCTGCGCGAAGCATTCAGTTTTAAAGGAACAGGCATCCGCCTGCAGTTCCGGGCGCGCACGAAAGAGGATATTAAGGGTAAAGGGTAGGGAGCAGGATTTCGCAACCCTTTTCCCGCTTGTCCCGTATATAGAGTGATATGCTGAATACTTCTATATATGTGGACAGCCCTTAATAAAAAAAATCAGGCTCAACATACTTTATGTAATTTAGAAAGATTCAATTGTCATAAATACCACTATATGCTATAGTGAGCAAGGAACGAACGTCAAAGATTCCTGCTCCTGTGAGGTACTTATCAATGCATCTAAAACTCACTGCTGCTGATAAAACTGATGTCGGGAAACAACGTGACCAGAATGAGGATTGCGCGTATAAGCGTGTGGAGTCGTCGGAGGAAGGGGACCGTGGTCTGTTCATTGTCGCTGATGGCATGGGTGGGTACAAGGCAGGGGAGGTAGCCAGTCGGCTGGCGGTGGAGACCATCAGCAAGGCGCTGGACAGCTTCTTCAAGCCACTCCCCGATCAACCAACCATCCAGCTTGATAGCGCGTCTCTCGATAAGACGGTCAAACAATCCCTCGCATCAGAAGAGCAGCCAGCAACACAAAAAACACGCAAACTGACTGAAACAGTCGTGGTGACCGCGATTGAAGAGCAATTAAAGGTGGCTATTCAGCAGGCGAACAAGGCCATTCTACGCTACGGCGAGCAGCAGAGCGCGGCGCGTGGACTTGGCAGCACTGTAACGGTCGCGCTTGTCCAGAATGATCAGGCGTACATAGCCAATGTGGGCGACAGCCGAACGTATCTTTTACGGAAGCAACAACTGACGCCCATAACACGCGATCATTCGCTGGTGGCCAGACTGGTAGAATCGAAACAGATTGAACCAGAAGATATCTACACGCATCCCCAGCGCAATTTAATCTATCGCTCACTCGGGGCCGGGCATAAAAGCATCGAGGTCGACATTTTCCATCAGACGCTGCAGAAAGGGGATTCGCTCTTGCTCTGCTCGGATGGTCTATGGGAAATGGTGAGACAGCAGGACCTGCTCAAAGTGCTCAGTGAAGAGAGTAGTCCGCAGAAGATCTGCGAAACATTGATTGACATGGCGAACGCGAACGGCGGCGAGGACAACATCACCGCTGTCGTTGCGCATGTCGGCGCTTTCTGAGCGCAGTTGGAGAAAACTGGAGTATGGCTCTCCCAATAGGAACAGTCCTTGACGGCAAATTTAAAGTTGTGCAGGTGCTTGGCGAGGGCGGTATGGGAACCGTCTACAAAGTCGAGCAGCCAGGCACTACTCCGTCCTACTACTATGCCGTAAAGGAATTGTTGATTAACCCGAATACAACAAAAGAGGATCGAGACTCCGCTATCGAGCGCTTCAACAAGGAGATCGCTTTGCTGCGTGGTTTGAAACACCCACGCATCGCGGCGCTGGCATTGCCATTTCAAGATAAAGGCAACTACTACTTCGCGATGGAGTTTGTGCCGGGACGCAGCCTGGAGAAGAGGCTCGAAGATAGCAAGGCTCCCATGCCGGAGGAGCAGGTGGTGCGCTGGATGATGCAGGTATGTGAAGCGTTGAGCTATATCCATTCGCGTACACCGCCGATCATTCTGCGCGATCTGAAGCCCGGCAATATTATGATTACGCCAGATAATGAAGTCCAACTGATCGATTTTGGCATTGCGCGTCGTTTTGACCCCAACAAACGTACTAATACAGAGAACCTGGGCACGATCTCTTACGCCTCGCCGGAGCACCTGGGATCACTTACCATGCCGGGTCAGAAGCGTAGCGCCCAGAATCCAGGCAAGCTGGTGCAGACCGATGCGCGCTCGGATATCTACTCGCTCGGCGCTACGATGTATCACCTGCTCACTAACTATGAACCCGATCCTATCCAGACACCGACACCTGGAAGCATGCTTGCGAAGAATCCGCGCCTGCGCACGGTACAGATCGGCGGCAGGACAGTATGTCCGGTGGAGCAGGTAGTGATTAAGGCAATGCAACAGGACCCGGCACAGCGTTTCCAGAGCGCCGAGGCCATGCGCGTCGCGCTCCAGCAGTGTTTGCCAGGCAACGCGACGATTCAGATACCAGCGATCTCGCCGAACGCGACCATTCTGGTAACGGCCAACGCGGGCCTGATCTGTCCCAAATGTGGCTTTCAGAATCGACCAGGGGCCAAGTTCTGCAAGCGCGATGGGCAGCCGCTCGTGCAAGGCGTCACCGCGCCGCCAGCGCGCTCGCCGATTCTCGCCCGCCCGATCCAGCGTCCGGTCGGTCCCGGTCAATCGATTCAGGCGCGACCGGTACAGCGACCGACACAACAGGCGACTCAGGCACGCCCCGCTCAGCCGTTGCGCGCGCGACCAGTGCAGGCGCGGCCAGCTCAGCAGCCAGCGCAGGCGCGCACGATCGTTGCCAATAACGGCGTTACGGCAAACGATCCCTATCGACTGGGATTGCGCTATCTGGCGGACAAGAACTACGCGGAGGCGGTCAACCAGTTCAAGCTGGTGCAGAGTCGCGGGGGAACAACCTATGACCTGCTCAGCAATCTGGGCCGGGCCTACCGACAGTATGCCGTAGCGGTGAAGGATACTGACAAGAAGCTGTCCACCGACAACCTGAAATATGCAGCCGAACAGTTCGAAGAGGCGGTCCGCCTCAAGGGCGACGCGCTTGACGCTTACTTTCAGCTTGGTTTGTGTTATCGCGAACTGCACCTTTACCCGCAGGCGACCAGCGCATTTAAAAAAGCGCTCGCGCTCGCTCCGCAAGATTTTGGCAGCTACTATCAACTGGGGCTGATCGCCATGGACCAGGGGTACTATCGCGAGGCGGAGGCATACTTTCAGGATGGTCTGCGCATAAATCCAGATCACGTGTTAATTCTATTAGCACTTGGTCGGCTCTATATCGAGACGAAGCAATACCAGGCCGCGATCAGCACACTGCGCCAGGCGACCCAGACCGATGATACGCAATGGGAGAGCTGGTACGAACTGGGTCGGGCGCATATGCGGGCCAAGGAGTGGAAGCTAGCGCTCAGCGCATTGGAACGCGGACGGCAGGCAAATGCCAACGTGCCAGACATTTATAGTGCAATGGCAACGAGCTATCTAAAACTTAACAAGAAAGTAGAGGCCCGGCAGATGATCAACGAAGCGCTCAACCGCGACGCGAAAAATGCCGAAGCCCTACGCTTGAAAAAGCAATTATAAATTAACGAACTAAAGGAGGGCAGCGATGCTCTGTCCGCAGTGTCATACACAAAATCGTGAAAACGCTAAATTCTGCAAGGGGTGTGGACTCTCATTTACGCCGGAGATGCTGGCAGCGGCACAGGCACCGGCTGAATCCGCAGAGACCGAGCAGGTAGAGAACATACCTTCTCCACCTGCAGCCCAGGAACAAACAGGCTCCGCTTCCTCCTCTCAGGAGAGCCCGTCGGAGCAGGCGACCCAGACAGCCGTGGCGACGAACCCTGGCACGACGGCGACCAGCACGGAGCAGGTTGACGATATCACGCAGGCACCTACGCAGATTCTCACCCCCCAGCAAATGCTTGCCTATCACGCGCGGCGCTGGCAGCAAGAGCTAGAGCGCGAGCAGCAGGATGTACAGGGGCCAGACGAAGAGCAAAGAAAAGCCATCATCTCCAATACGCCGACCGTGCTCTTCGCGAGTCCAGGCCAGGATGTCGGCGAACTGCCCACAGTGATTGTGCCCCCAGAGAACAGCGCGCCACCGCCGCCACCACCTCCACCGGAGTCACTTGCACCTGACGCAAGCACAGAAGTGCACGTGGAGAACCAGGTGACCAGCCTGGGCGAGCCAGCGCCGAGTGCCGCGCCGGAAGTAGAATCCGATACAACAAGTAGTCCAACGGCGGCAGAAGTTCCGGCAAGCGAACAAACCGCCACTAGCCAGGAGAATGTAATGGAGCAGGGAACGCCCAGCCAGCCAACGGAGCAGAGCCAGACACAGGAGCAACCAGTACAGAGCCAGGCGCAGCCAACAGAGCAGCCAGCGCAAACGACCGCAGCCGGGAACTTCCCGGTATTGGCAGTTGGAACGACGCTCTTGGGACGCTACGAGGTCGCGCAGATAACTAGCGACACGCAGGAAGAGCATGTTTACCTTGTAACCGACCATCAGGGATATCAACGTTGCTGGAACTGTGGTACGCAGGAGAACGGCGAGGGCGACGAGTTCTGCATCGACTGCGGAGCCGAACTGCTGAATGCATCTTATACCATGCACGAATATCCGGCGGAAGAGAGCAAGAACAACGAAGCAAACGTCCTGCAAGGGATTATCGTCAACACCTTTGTTGAGCAAGGGCATACCTACGTCATCGAGCAGCCGCAGGTCGTACAAAACGCGTTTCCCAACGGCGTCCATCTCCTGGTCGCCAGCGATTCTGATGCGGGCAACGTGCGGCGCAGCGAGCCAAATGAGGACAGCACCCTGGTCCTACAATTGCAACGTATTCACGAATCGATCTCCAGGCCCGTCGGCGTGTTTATCGTAGCCGATGGCATGGGCGGACACGACAATGGGCAGGGTGCCAGCCTCATGACGATCGGTATCATCGCCGAACGCATGGTGCGCGAACTCATGACGGCACCGCTGGTCGCTGAGAAGAACGGCGAGGAGCCGAAGCAACTGGACGAAGAGGCTCTGGTAACGCTGCTGAACGGAGCGGTCGAAGACGCGAACACCGCGCTCTGCCAGACCAACCAGCGCGAAAAATCGGACATGGGATCAACGATCACCGGCTTTATGGTCGTAGGGGATCACGCGTATATTCTCAATGTCGGCGATAGCCGAACCTATATGTTACGTGAAGGGAAACTTCATCAGCTGACGAACGACCATTCTCTGGTCGGGCAGCTTGTCGCGGGCGGACTGATCGAGCCGGATGATGTCTACACGCATCCACAGCGCAGCCAGATCTATCGCAGCCTGGGCGACAAGCTTAACGTGCAGGTGGACATCTTCAAGCAGCAAGTCTACCCTGGAGATACCCTCCTGAGCTGTTCCGATGGCTTATGGGAAATGATACGCAATCCACAAATTACCGACATTCTTAGCAACGCATCAGATCCGCAGAGCGCGTGTTCTCAACTGATCGAGATCGCCAATACGAATGGCGGCGAGGATAATGTCAGCGCGGTGGTCGTTTTTGTGCGTTAAATGATATACTATTGCAAGCCGAATGCGAAAGGAGCTTATACTATTATGCCTGGAGAGGTAACACTGGCACACCAGTTGGGAAAAGATTTCATGCCAGTAACCGGCGGAAGTCAGGTTGCATACGTTTTATTGGAAGCCAAGCCATCGGACCTGGTGGCACAGGTGCGTATGCCGCTCAACTTCGCCCTGGTAATCGACCATTCTGGCTCCATGAGGGGTGCAAAGCTAAAGAACGTCCGCGAAGCGGTAAAAATAGTGATTGACCGCCTCGAACCAACCGACTACATCTCAGTAGTCATTTTTGACGATACGGCGCAGGTGATTATTCCATCGATGCCCTGCAACGACAAGCCGGGGATGAAGGCCGCGATCGACCGCATCCAGGACGCGGGCGGCACTACCATGTCGCTGGGTATGATTCAGGGACTGGGCGAGCTCAGGCGCTGGAATATACCCAATGCCATCAACCGCATGATTCTGCTGACCGACGGCGTTACCTATGGTGACACAGATCGCTGCCGCCAGCTTGCCAGAGATGCAGCCGCCAATGGCATCTCCATCTACCCGCTAGGCATCGGCTCCGACTGGGACGAAAGCCTCCTCGACGATATCGGCCAGATCAGCGGCGGGGTTCCGGCAGAGTTCATCAGAACGCCCTCGGACGCGATGAGCCTCTTTGAGCAGCAGGTCCAGAGCGCCGTAGCAGTAGCCGTGCGTAACGCCACGGTGACGCTGCAATTGCCAGCGGGCGTATCGCCCAGGAAGGCAGTCAAGGTGTTGCCGCTCATCCGCGACGTTGAGCAGACCGCGCTCTCCGATCGCCAGGTAACAGTAGCGTTAGGAGATCTGGAGAGAGACACGCCGCAATCGGTACTGGTCGAACTCATGATTGATCCACGCCCGGCAGGCCTGTTCCGTATTGCGCGAGCCGAGCTTTCTTACGACGTTCCGATCACAGGCGTTGTTGGCGAGCGCGTGCGCGACGATATCAAAGTCACATTCACGAACGACGCCAACGAGGCGGCCCAGGTAAATGCGCTGGTCATGAACTTCGCCGAGAAAGCCAACGCCCAGCGCCTGGTAACGCGCGTGCTCGACGAGTACAAGCGCACAGGCAAAGCAACTACACGCCTGGCACCAAACGTTACGCGTGTGCTCGACGAAGAGACGCAGGCCGCGATTGAACAGATCAACCAGGGGCAGCAGATCTCACAAGAGCAGGTAAAATCAATCGGTAATAAGACGCGCAAACTGACACAGCGCCTGGATGACCTGCTCCCCTGAGCAGGCAACGGTGCGGTAGCTTCTGCACACCCTACTGATGAAGTTGGTTGTGCGGCGCTCCGTCTTTACAGAAAAACTATACATAAGTAACACTTAATAAGAGGAAGGATAGAGTACAATGTCGGTAAAATGTTCTTTAGGTCATGACAATCCCGATGGTTCAGCATTTTGTGATGAGTGTGGGGAGCCGCTGAACGCGTCGGCACCCGTTGCGACTGCAGCGCCTGCCCAGGCTCCAGTCGATGCCTCGGCACCTGCAGCCGCGGGAGAGCAGATCTGCCCATCGTGCGGTGCTAGCAATCCAGCAGGCGAGGCATTCTGCTCGAACTGCGGCAATAGTCTGTTGGGCGCACCCGCGCAGGCTCCGGCGGCACCAGATCCGGTAGCGCCGCCGCCCGTAGCAGCAGTGAACGAGCCGGTCGTCGTCGCAGCTCCTGCCCCGTCGGCAACGCCAGACGCAACGGCGCTGCAGGCCCGGCTCATCGTCGAGGCCGACAACCAGGAGTTCGATCTGGCCGGTAAAGATAATATCACAATTGGACGCGAAGATGCCGTAAGCAACATCTTCCCGGATGTCGACCTGACGCCTCATGGTGGTGAAGAGGGCGGAGTGTCGCGCCTGCACGCGCGCATCTTCGTCGAAAACGGCCAGTACATGTTGGAAGACGAGAATAGTACTAACTTCACATTCCTGAATCGGCAGCGGCTCGCGGCCAAAACCCCGACGCCCTTGCACGATGGTGATGAAGTCAAGCTTGGTCGGGTCCTATTGCGCTTCAAGACGGCATAATGTGCTCTGCTGCGCCAGGAGAAGCAGTTTTTTTGCCGTGGGTGGGCATCAACCCACCCACGCGGCATAGAGATTTGACAGTGAGCGCCAGACTCGTTATAATCTACGCGATACCCCCAACAGGGCAAAGGGCTAAAAAGCCCTTGTTAGCGATGCAGGTAAACGGGTTTTGAGCGTTCCCAGGCAAAAACGACTTCTCCTGTAAAGGACACAGAAAAGAAAGGGGACGGCGCTTCCCGCAGATCTGCTTATAGAAGGGTCTACGCGCCAAACATTTAGATGAAACGTACCTGGCAACCAAAGCGCATTCCGCGCAAACGTGAACATGGATTTATGAAGCGCATGTCGACCCGCAACGGACGACGTGTACTCAAAGCTCGCCGCGCCAAAGGGCGTTGGAGCTTGACAATTTAGTAGTCTGATCGTATTGTGGCACTCAACCGTGCGTTACGCTTACGTAAAAACAGCGATTTCCAGCGAGTGAGGCAGCAGGGGCGCAGTGTTACGTCCCGGCTGCTTATCCTTGCGTGGACACCCAATGACGAAGCACGTGTGCGCGTAGGCTTTGTGATCAGTAAACGTATCTCGAAACACGCGGTTACACGTAATTATATTAAACGTCTACTGGGTGAAGCTATACGTCCTGTGCTTGCCGATCTGCCAGTAGGGCTGGACATCGTATTCAGTGCGAGGGGTCAGATTCTAGGAGCGGACCTCTCTATGCTTAGACAGGATATGAGCACGCTGCTGCGTAGGGCGCGGCTACTTGCAACCCCGTCAGCAACGGGATCAGGGTAGTTAAAGGCGCAAAAGGTCACAAAGTGAAACATATTGCACTCATTTTCATTCGTATATATCAGCGCACGCTGTCGGTAGTCCTGCCCTCATCGTGTCGGTTTATCCCCTCGTGCTCGCAGTACGGGTACGAGGCGATCGACCGCTTTGGCTTTTTCCGAGGTGGCTGGATGACGGTCAAACGCATTGGGCGTTGCCATCCTTTGTATCACGGCGATCTCTACGATCCGGTCCCTGAATACTTGCCTGGGCGACTAGATCGAGGAAGGCAGGAGAATTCTCGTGGGTGAGATAGGTTATCTCTTCAATTTAATCTTTACATACCCCATTTTTAATGGTCTTGTACTGCTCTATCACCTCTTTGGTGACTTTGCTTTATCCATTATTGTCCTGACACTGATCATCAAGTTGCTTCTCTTCCCACTCACGCTCAAGCAGCTCAAATCAATGAAGGCTACACAGGCCTTACAGCCGCAGATGCAGGAGATTAAAAAGAAGTATGGGAAGGACCAGCAGGGGCAGGCGGTGGCAATGCAGGCGCTCTACAAAGAGTATGGGGTGAACCCGCTGTCGGGCTGTCTCCCGCTGGTGGTTCAATTGCCAGTGCTGTACGGTATGTACTACGCGTTCAGAACCTTCCTGGGCACAAGTAAAGTTAGCGCTCTCAACAATATAGTCTACCCCTTTATCCCGCATTTTAATACCTATCCGGATATCAATCTGAACTGGTTCACCTTCATTAATCACAGTTGGACGATCTCGCTGGCACACCCCGATCCCACGCACGTCCTGCCAATCATAGCGGGCCTGGCAACCTTCATCCAGTTGCGTATGTCTCAGCCTAAGACGGCTCCGGGCGCTACACCAGACCCTTCGACTCAATCAATGAAGATGATGCAGTATGTCATGCCGCTCGTTACCCTGTTCTTCGGCTGGACGTTTCCCGCTGGCCTGGCGCTCTATTGGACGGTCTCGACGACTTTCCAGGCGGTGCAGCAGTTCTTTGTGACGGGTTGGGGATCGCTGCTGACCACGCCAGACTTCAAGATGGCTCCGGCGACCGCTGGTAAGAGCAATAGAACGGTCGCGACAACGCAGAGCTACACGCCGCGCAAAGAGCGCACACGGGTTGTCCCTACGGTGGTGGAAGCAGACAATGATGATTTGAGTGAGAGCGACGAGAACAACGAGAACAACGAAAGCGATGGAGCGCTAGAAAGGCGTCCGCGACCAGGTGGCACCCCCTATAACCGCCGTCGCCAACGTAGCAATAGCGCATCGGCGCGTCGTCGTAGCAGCGCCCAGAGATCACGAGGCTAAATCTAATTGCGTTCTGTGAGGACAGGCTACTTGCAGAACGTAATTCTACTAGAAGTTCTTATAGGGAGGCTAGGAAACAGTGGAAAGTATAGAGGCCAGCGGCAAAAGTGTTGACGAGGCAGTGCAACAGGCACTGGTACGCCTGGGAAAACGTCGTGAAGAAGTTGAGGTTTCCGTACTACAAGAGCCCAGCCGTGGCACTTTTGGTATAGGCAGCAAGGATGCTCGCGTGCTCGTTACTGTGCGACAGGGTAGTAAGGGCGCGGTGATCACTCCCGAAATGGCCGACGCTATCCTCGGCCCCGACGTTCCCGATGTTGTCATTGGAGAGGACGAGGAATACGACGAGGACGAGGATGAGGAGTTCGAAGATGACGAACTAGAAGACGAGGAGTTCGAGGACGACGACGACGAGGATGAGGAGTTCGAAGATGACGAACCGGTACCGTTTATCGCCTCCAACGCTCCCGT
>Ga0066790_10000934_pt1 | contig 11908 bp, 7 predicted proteins | sample OrgsoiDNA2013050_FD_70963 | JGI IMG/M metagenome (GOLD analysis project Ga0066790, IMG submission 70963) | Permafrost soil microbial communities from the Arctic, to analyse light accelerated degradation of dissolved organic matter (DOM) -... | ecosystem: Environmental > Terrestrial > Soil >...
GTAAAGGTCACAAAGGTCTCGACAGCCCAGTTGCCAGCCCAGTTGTAGTCGCTGGTCACGACGCTGCCATCGGAATTGATGCTCTCAACGACCGCGACGTGTCCATAGCCACCGGCACCCTGTACGCCAGGCTGGAGCACGATAATCGACGGCACAACAGGTTTGGAAGAGACATTCCAACCGTAGTTATAAGCGCCCGCGAGCCACTGATAAGCATTGCCCAGCCAGGGGACATAGTGACCGGTTAGAGCATGGTAACGCCTGTTCGCCCAGTCAGTGCACTGACCATAGAAGAAGCGTCCAGGACCACCGGTGCCATCACCAATAGCAGTACCATTACTGGTAACGGTCGTCCCGCTGTTCATAGAAGGTGGTGCAGTCGGAACGCCCGCGAAGGTCTTGCCGCCGCCCGGATCAAAGCCGTCCTGTGTCACTGCAGTAGCGGTCGCCGCCTGCTGAGCGATCAGACCAGTGTTGTTGCTTTTGGTATTGATGATATTCATCTGACCGGAACTTGCATTGCTACCAGTAATCAGTTTAAATATGCTGTTATGCGTGGTACCACCGCTGACCGGCAACACCGCAAATAGCGCGCTCAACACCACCAGCGCGAGCACAGCTGTAACGGCGGCATGTACGACCAATCGACGCCCTTGCGGTGGTCGGGGACTCGAGCTTTTCTTGCCGGTGCCGCGAATCAGCACAGGCTGGCGTAGTGTCGTCGTAGTGCGTGCCGGAAGTGAAGCGAGCGCGTCGGTCTGCGTTTCAGATAGCTCGCGTGTCACCGCTGGAAGCGGATTAAGCAGCGCTTGTGTCGTAATAGGAGGCAGGCCAGGATCAGATACAGGAGGTGAAACTTCAGGTGTGTTGGAAAGTTGACGTGTCAAGACAGGCGTCGCCTGATAGTTCGATGCTTGCGAGAGCACAGAATTAGCCGAGAAAGGTAACTGCCTGCTGGACAACTGCTGCGGCCCTGATACTGGCAACGCATTGGTGTTTACATCTAGCTCCGATGTACTTTTCTGTCGATGATCCAAAGACGACATACGTAATTTCCTTCATAAAATTGTGTTACAAGGACGCTTCTCCGACGTACAGCCCACTCCACACATCTCCTCATTGAATGTACCCGCTATCCTCCGGCAGGTCAACTAATCGGGCTCTGGCATAGGACTATCAGCCTACAAAACAGATTTCCTTAACCATCGGCCATGAGTTTCTTGCTAACTCATGAGGTAAAAGAATCTACTCAGTCCAAGCTCTACATCCTCAGCACAATGCCACTACTAATCTAAACGCAGATCGCGTATACATTTGCCCCAGTTTAGAGCAATAGCAGTACAATAGTTATAGGTTGTGCTAAAGCGAGTATCCTGGATAAGAAATTTTGTCCAGAGACCATACTATAAAAGGGTGTTGTTTTTGCACGTTCGTATCAAATAGGACCGCAGTGGAATGCTATCACGCAGGGTGGTCTGCTTTTCGTCAGCAACGTATATACTATAGAAGAGGGGCGCTACGTCGTAGAGAAGTGTTGATAGAGAACATTTCTGACCAATGCCCGCGTCCGAGTCTTTTGCATAACTAAAAGGTGGCATAATGATTGAAAACGGAAAGCTGAATGCTTGTAGCAAATGGAGCGAAGAATGATACGTTACTCGCGATATATTCTCCCAATAGTGCTGCTGTTTGTCGTATTGATAGGCTGCGGTCCTACAGCTGCGGATGCCAGAGGGGCGACCAAAACGCCGTCGTCAGGTGCAACAGCGCAGCCTACTTCCACACCTGCCGACGCGGTGGCAACTACGTGTCCCAGCTATTTGAAATCCTTACCGGGCTGTTTCACTCCGCAGGCGTTCCGTCAGGCGTATGGAGTTGACAGGCTCATCCAGCAGGGTATTACGGGTAAAGGACAAACGATTGTCGATATCGTATCGTTCGGCAGTCCCACGCTGCAAAAGGATATGCAGGTATACGACAAACAATTTGGCCTGCCAGCTGTCAACTTAAAGATCATCTCGCCGCTACACGTGCCAGTCTCCGACCCCAATCATGATAAGGCGGGCTGGGCCGAGGAGACGACGCTCGATGTACAGGTTATTCACGCCATTGCACCCGATGCAAAAATCGTGGTGCTGACCAGTCCCGTCTCTGAAACCGAGGGCACGATCGGCCTCCCCGAATTTCGCCAGTTAGAGCAATACGTTGTCGATCACAAGCTAGGCACGATCGTCTCCCAGAGCTGGGCCGCCTCGGAGATAACGCTAAAGAACACGGCAGGGCAGAAAGAATTGCAGAAGTGGAACGCCTTTTACCAGCAGACAACAACGAAAAAAGGTATCACCTACTTCGCGTCGTCGGGAGATAACGGTGCCACCGACTTTACCGATCTGCAGGCCAAACATCTCTCTTCGACGGCGACAACTGGCTTCCCAACCGACTCGCCCTGGGTCGTCAGCGTCGGCGGTACTACGCTGACCCGCAGTGGATCAACCTTTAGCGAACAGGCGTGGAGCAATAGTGGCGGTGGTTTCAGTCGCTTCTACAAGACCCCTTCCTATCAGCATGGTCTGTCAGCTACGGTCCAGAGCGAGTTGAAGGGCCGACGTGGCGTTCCCGATGTGGCGGGTTCGGCGGACCCCAGCGCCGCCCTGGTCAACTACGTGGGCGGCCAGTGGACGCTGATCGGCGGCACCAGTGCCAGCGCGCCCCTCTGGGCAGGTATTAGCGCGCTGGCAAACCAGTCAGCGGGCCATCCGCTTGGTTTCATCAATCCGGGCCTCTATGAGCTGGCGACATCGAGCAGCTACGCGCGTGATTTCAACGACATAACGGTTGGCAACAACAGCAATGCCAGCGCGCATGTCAAGGGCTATTCCGCCGTGCCTGGCTGGGACCCGATCACGGGCCTTGGCTCGCCCAAAGCGGAGAATCTGGTGCCGGACCTGGTTGCTGCTATGCAATAACCGATGCGCATTATGCGCGCACCTGGTTTGAAGGTATCAACCTCCTTCGGTTTACAAATCTTTGTTTCTATGATAAAATGTAAACCGAAGGAGGTTGAACTATGAGCATAGGAGAACGCGTTAAAAGCGCTCGTTTGATGGCAGGGCTTAGCCAACGTGATCTGGCTGATGCAGCCGAAGTCAGTGCAATGGCGATCTCAAAATACGAAAGAGATCTGGATATTCCCGGCTCAGCAGTGCTACTGCGCTTGAGCAAAGCCCTGGGGATTAAGATCGAGTACTTCTTTCGCCCCACGACAGTCATGCTTTCAATGCCAACCTACCGCAAGAGCGCATCGCTTCCCGCCCTCCAGGAAGCCAGTATTCTTGAGCGTGTACAGGATTGGCTTGAACGCTATCTGGATGTAGAAATCTTATTGGAGAGAGAAGCAGCATTTCTATTGCCAGCACCGAAACACATTGAGAGCATGGAAGATATCGAGAATGCGGCCCTCGCTCTACGCGAACAATGGCAGCTCGGTCTTGGTCCATTTGAGGGATTGACAGAAGTGTGCGAAGAGCATGGCATCAAGGTGGGATTGGTCAAGGGGCACACAGATTTTGACGCTCTAACGCTGCAAGCAAATAACAACATTCCGGTAATCGTCTTGCACAATGATATGCCGGGAGATCGTCAGCGCTTCTGCCTTGCGCACGAGCTGGGCCATCTGATTTTAGAGCCAGCAAAACATATTGATGCAGAAAAAGCAGCGCACCGCTTCGCGGGAGCATTGCTCGCGCCACGTCCCGCCGTTGAGCTGGAGCTAGGAACAAAGCGCCAGACCATTGGACTTTACGAACTCCACCTTCTTAAACATAAATATGGTTTGAGCATGCAAGCATGGATCTATCGTGCAAAAGATCTGGGGATTCTGTCAGAAGCCACTGCCGCTCAGATGTTTAAGCGCTTTCGTCAGCAAGGCTGGCAGCGCGAAGAGCCAGGCGATGCACTGCCGCCAGAAATGCCACAACGCTTCGAGCGGCTCGTACTGCACGCACTATGCGAGGGGATAATCTCACAGGCACGCGCTGCCGAACTATTGGCCGTGCCACTCGATCAGTTTTTGGGAGGAGAAGTGGAGCGGCATGGTGGATTCCCTTTCGAAATGTGTGGTTGGGTACACTCTGGATTTTAGATGAGATGGTCAGGTTAGAAATTATTTCATCAGTACAGGCTATGGCAACCCTAAAGTCGATGTGTGAACAGGGAAGTCGCCTGCCACAAGACGAGTGCGACAGGCGGCTGCAAAGCTGGCAAAAGGACACTCGCTAGTGCTGTGTCTTCTCAGATCAATCCCTTACTTACACACAATTCGGCATTCAATATAGAGCCACCAGCGGCACCGCGAATGGTATTGTGGCCCAGCACGACAAACTTGTAGCTCAGGATGGGGCAGCGGCGCAGACGACCAAGCGTCACCGTCATACCGTTGCCCGCGTCGCGATCGCGCAGGGTCTGGGGCCGATCGGACTCAGTACGATAGATCAGAGCACGTTCGGGCGCGCTGGGCAGTTTGAGCTGCTGCGACTCGGGGACATAGCTCTCCCAGGCGGCGATAAGCTCCTCGGGGCTGGCATCACGCCCCAGCTCGATACTGGCGCATTCGAGATGCCCTTCGCGGGTGGCGACGCGGTTGCAGTGCGCGCTTACCACGAGGGGTGCATCGCTGAAGCCGCGACCCTCCTCCCACGAACCAAGCATTTTGAGCGTCTCGATCTCCAGCTTCTCCTCCTCGCCACCAATGTAGGGAATCACATTGTCGAGAATGTCGTACGAGGGCAGACCGGGATAGCCCGCGCCCGAGATGGCCTGCAGTGTCGTGACCAGAACCTTGCGTAGACCGAACGCCTGCTGCAAAGGCTTGAGCGCCATCACCAGCGGGGTGGCGCAGCAGTTCGCGTTGGTAACGATGCAGCCTGACCAGTTGCGCTGCCTGCGCTGCTGCACAATAGCGGCGGCGTGATCGGCGTTCACCTCTGGAATGAGCAGCGGCACATCGGCGTCCATGCGGTAGTTTTTGGCGTTGCTAAAGACGGCAACACCCGCACGCGCGAAGGCCGCTTCGATGTCGCCCGCAATCTCCGCTGGCAGCGCCGAAAAGACGATTTTGACATCAGGCAAAGCCTCTGGCTGACAGGGTACGACAGGCAACGAGGCGACCGCAGACGGCATCTCACTGCCGGAGAGTCGCCAGCGCGTGACCTCGCCATAGGCGCGCCCACCGTGCCTCTCCGACGCGGCCAGCGCGACCAGTTCGAACCAGGGATGCCCTTGCAGCAGCTCAATGAAGCGCTGCCCGACCATGCCGGTTGCACCCAGGACCGCGACAGGTATACGTTTTTGCACACTATTTGGCATAACAATAATTCCTTCTTACCTGGCATGCTCGCGCCGCTTCTCGTGGGCGGGACGCGGATGACGCACCAGGGGGATAACGGGCGCGATCAGGTCGCGATGCAGGCAACGCAGTGCGCTCTCGCTCTTGGCATCCTCCACGATCAGCGTAATGCCCTGTTCGGAAGCTCCCTGTGTGATGACGGGGATGCGCTCGCGGGCCAGGGCGGTGATGGCGCGCGCGGGACTCATGGGATCGTCGACAAAGTCCGAACCGATGCAGGCGCAGGCGGCGAGGCCATGGCGGGAGCGCACCTGCCAGTTCTCCATATCGTGATGCAGCAGCGCGACGATCGAGTCGGCGGCCTGCTCCTCAACCATAAATGAGAGATGATGCCCGGATGATGAGCAGATTGCTACCGGCGCGGCTCCTGCATTAGCGGCCAGGGCAAAGACCTGACCCGCGTTCTCGGGCGCGCCGAACAGATCAGTGCTCTCCACGGTAATCAACGCCAGCTTGCGCCGAATGGTAATGGCGCGCGCCCCGGTCTGACCGCCCTTTGCAGGACCAACGACGGTACCGCGAATGTGTGGCCGGAAGGTATTGCGCACACGCACAGGGATATTGCGATGGGCAATAGGAATCAGAGTGCGCGGATGCAGCACCTTCGCGCCGAACCAGGAGAGACGCGCAGCCTCAGCGTAAGAGAGGTGTGGCAGCAGGCGCGTATTGGCGACCAGGCGTGGGTCTGCCGTCAACACACCGTCCACATCGGTATAGATCGAGACCTCGGCGCAGTCCAGCGCGGAGCCGATCACTGTGGCGGAATAGTCCGAGCCGTTACGACCGAGCGTCGTCACAAAACCGGTAATTGTGCGACCAATGAAGCCAGCGGCGATAGGGACGACGCGCTGCTCTACAAGAGGCGCGATAAAAGAGTGGGCATTGAGGCGCGTCTCCTCGGAAAGCGGCTCTGCGCCGACGACTACGCCGAAGGGCTGCGCGGCATCCGTTTTGGGATGACTGGTGACGATCACCGGCTGGCGCACGGGCTGCGCGTCGATACCAGCATCGCAGGCAGCAGCGGCAACCAGGAGAATAGAGAGGCGCTCGCCCCACGAGGCAACCGCTGCGGTGGGAAGCGCGACCTCCTGCCCCTGCTCCGCGGCTGCGCGCAAGGCAGCTACATCCCGCTCCAGAGAGGCAAAGCCTTGTTCGAGATCCTTCTCCAATGTGGCGAGGGCGTGGCTATCACGCGCTACAATGCTGGCGGCCTCGCGATGTTTGAGGCGCAGTTGCTTGAGTTCCTGATCGCACGCTTCGTATTCACCTGAGCAGGTAAGGCGCGCAATACGCAAGAGCTGATCGGTCACGCCCGACATCGCCGATGTAACGACTACAGGAAAAAGTTCACCGGAGGCGCAATACTCCTGCAGCGTTTGTGCGATAATCGCTGCCACCTGGCGAATGCGCTCGCCGTTGCCAACTGATGTGCCCCCAAACTTCAAGACGCAGATAGTATCATGCATAAAAACCACCACTATTTTTCGATCAGGAGATGCGCTCTCCGGGACTGGATTGGCGTGGCGGCAACGGCACTATCAGGAACATTCTTCGCTGAAGTTCCTTGCTCAATCTCATTACTATAAGAACATTTTTACTTTGGTTCGCAGGGTGCCCCTTGTGGGCACCCCTACTATCAGTATAGACAGGCTAGGCGTTTACGGGTTCGCCTGCATCTATGGTTGCGGCCTTCAACGCCTGGTCCAGATCGTCGAGCAGGTCGTCTACGGTCTCTAGACCGACCGAGAGGCGAATGAAATCGGGCGTGACACCCGTCTCGTACTGCTCCTCGGGCGTCAACTGCGAATGCGTCGTGCTCGCGGGATGAATAATCAGCGACTTCGCATCGCCTACGTTCGCGAGGTGCGAGAAGAGCTCGATATGCTGGATCAGGCGCTTGCCTGCTTCCAGTCCGCCCTTGATGCCGAAGCCCAGGATGGCACCGTAGCCGTGTGTGTGGTACTTCTTCGCCAACTCGTGCTGCGGATGGCTCACGAGGCCCGGATAGCTGACCCAGCTCACCGAAGGATGGGCTTCGAGGAACTCGGCGACGCGCTGCGCGTTCTGACTGTGGCGCTCCATGCGCAGTGGCAGCGTCTCCAGACCTTGCAGGAAGAGCCAGGAATTGAAAGGTGTCGTCGCCGGTCCCAGGTCACGCAGCAACTGGACGCGCGCCTTGATGATATACGCCAGGGGTCCGACTGCCTCGACATAACGCACGCCATGATAGGATGGATCCGGCTCGGTCAGGCCGGGGAAGCGACCGCTGGCCGCCCAGTCGAACTTGCCGCTATCGACGATGACGCCACCAATCGAGGTGCCATGCCCGCCGATGAACTTCGTCGCCGAATGCACGATGATATCGGCTCCATGCTTGAACGGCTGCAGCAGGTACGGCGTGGGCAGCGTATTGTCAACGATTAGTGGGAGGCCGTGCTCGTGGGCAATATCAGCAACCGCGCGAATATCCAGCGTATCCAGGCGCGGATTGCCCACGGTCTCGGCGTAGATAGCCTTCGTGCGCTCATTGATTGCGCTGTGAAAACTATTGGGATCGCGGCTATCCACAAAGCGCACGGTGATACCCAGCTTTGGCAGCGTGTAGTGGAAGAGGTTGTAGGTGCCACCGTAGAGGCTCGCCGACGAAACGATCTCATCACCGGCCTCGGCTATGTTGAGGATAGCCAGTGTCTCGGCAGACTGACCGGAGGCGAGCGCCAACGCGCCAACGCCACCCTCCAGAGCCGCTATGCGACGCTCGAAGGCATCCTGCGTCGGATTCATAATACGCGTATAGATGTTGCCGAACTGCTTCAGGGCGAAAAGGTTGGCCGCGTGCTCGGGGCTATCAAAGACATACGATGAAGTCTGATAGATGGGGACCGCGCGCGCGTTGGTCGCGCTATCCGCCGTCTCCTGACCGGCATGCAGCGAAAGCGTCTCAAAACCGTAACTACGATTGCTGTTAAGCGCCATGATATTTACTCCTCCAGATACACTTGTAAAAGCTCTTTCCTGGCAGCTTCGGTCTGCACGATTGCTCAACCTTCAGTATACCAGGGGTGGCGAACGAACAATAAAGCTTGATTAGAGCAAGGATAAAGCCGCGGTCATCTGCTCCCACTCTTTCAGAAAAGCATCGTGACCATGCGGAGAGTCGATCTCTACATACGTGGCATCGCCACCGGTTGCGCGCACTTTATCGGCCAACCAGCGCACGTGGGCAGCCGGAAAAAGGAAATCCGAACGGATACCGACAAAGAGCGCCTTGCTACGCAGGCGACGCAGCGCGGCCTCCAGCGAGGAATAGCCGCTACTGACATCATACAGGTCCATTGCGCGACTCAGGTACAGGTAGCTATTGGCATCGAAACGCCTTGCCAGCGCCTGCCCCTGGTGATACAGGTAGCCCTCGACATCGAAGCGTTCCCCCAGTGTTGGAAAGTGGCTGGGAGGAAAAACCACATTATCGAGGGCGGGTTTGCGCGCAAAGCGGAGCTCCATTGCTTCCTCGCTCTGGTAAGTGATAACGGCCAGCATACGCGCTATCGCCAGGCCCGCGCCTGGTCCCTGGCCGGGCGCGTAGTTGCCGCCCTGCCACAGCGCGTCGTTCATAATGGCCTGCCGCTCGACCTCGCTAAAGGCGATGGCCTGCGCGGTGAGCGCCGCCGTCGCGGCGATGACCGCGACCTTGTCCACCATCTCGGGATACGTCACCGCCCATTCCAGCGCCTGCTGCCCGCCGATGGAGCCGCCAGCGACCAGCGCCAGCTTGCGCACGCCCAGGTGTTGCAACAGGACGTGCTGGGCGTTGACCATATCGCGGATGGTGATGATGGGAAAGTTCATCGCGTATGGTCGCCCGGTAGCCGGATCGAGCGCGGACGGGCCGGTGCTGCCAGAGCAGCCTCCCAGCACATTCGAGCTGATGACGAAGTAGCGCGCAGTATCGATAGGCCGACCAGGGCCGATCAAGGGATTCCACCACGCCGCCTTAGGATCGTCGGGCCGCTCTGCATCGTGGGCGTGCGCATTTCCCGTCAGGGCATGGGTAATCAGGATAACGTTATCGCCCTCCGCATTGAGGGTTCCCCACGACTCGTACGCCAGCGTCACAGAAGCCAGCCGCGCACCACCCTGCAAGGGCAAATCATCAAATGTATATGTAAGCACCTGCTTGCCAGGAGTGTGCTGGGGACGTTGTTGAGCATGGCGGGTCTGCTGCTCGATCTGCATCACCATCATATACTCCTTCCTGAAACTGGTAACAAAAAACCCTCACCCATACAGGGGCGAGGGGTAAACGTCTTCGCGGTACCACCCTGGTTTATCGACGCCTCACGGCGGCGACCTTTGTGAGTAGAGTGTAATCCATAGCATGTAAGAATAGGTCTTATGCCTGGTAACTCTTCGGGTACCCATCCCTACTGAAGAGTTCTCAGATTACACACTACTCCGGCCTGTAACGCGGCCACGCGGCTCAGCCTACTCGCCCGTAAAGGCATTCAGCCTGCAACTCAAAGGCCATCTTCGGCGCTGGAACGGCGCTGACATCTCATCATCGTCAACTCTCTGTAGCCGCCCTGGACGCGTACTCTTCCTTCTCAGTGTTGTTATTGTTTACTTGACTGGTAATGTACACAACACGCAGGATAACAAAAAACCCCTGTTCTCAGGGGTTATGCTACATCGCTATCCCCTCATCTTGCGGAATCTCTTTTCCGCCGGAATTGGCACCCTGCATGCAACATTGCAGGCGGGTTGCCGGGCTTCGTAGGGCCGTTTCCCTCCACCCTCTTGATGAGAGCAGTTCTTCACTGCGTGTATTCTGTTTTTAACTTGCTCGCTTATCTTTTGTGAGCCAGTGCGTTAGTAACAAGTATACTCAAGGGAAGAAAGAGATGTCAAGGGTAGATGGACAGGCTTTTATGTACAAACTGTACACAGTCCAATGCTTAGAATGGAGTAGTGAAGTGCCAGAACTGCTAATAAGCATAATCCAGCACTTCACAATCTGTAGCGTGTGCTTAGCTCTGGCTGTCAGGGACAAAGAGCATCCCGGTTGGCTTCCCGAAGCCGAGTGCTACAGGGGTTAGAATCCCTGTGCCCGGATCGACTGCCGCGATCAACCCTGCGACACCAGAGTCATCAGGAGTCTGGGTATAGATGGTGCCAACAGAGAATTGAGGAGGACGTAACCAGTACGCCGCGTTGCTGGTTGCGTCAATCACCAACAAACGTCCCTTGCTCGCTGTTGCCCAGACGGTATCGTCTAACTGTGAGCCAACGGTCAGGCGGGAAACCTTCTGTTGGGCTGTTCCAGGATCGGTAATGGTAACGATCTCAGAACCAGCCTGATTCATCAAGACGAGATTACCTTTGGTATCTTGCGAGAGGGAGTCAGGGTCTACCAGATTGAGCGTGACTTTGGCATTGTTCGCTCCCGTCGTGACATCGGTGGCAGAAGCATTCCCCATCAACACAGGAGTCAGGTTTGCCTTCCCGTTACTCAACGTTATGCTGTCTAAGGCAGGGAACACATTCGCTCCGCTCTTATCCAGGGTCGGATTGGAGGCCGTAATGAACGTCTTTCCATTCATAAACCAGACATCATCGTAGCCACCGCCATGAGGTGTCTTGGGAAAGGTGTACGGAGTTATTGTTCCGCTAGATGGATCAATCGTCTCCATCTTCGGATTGGCATCTTCATTGGAAATCGCCCAGAGCAACTTCGTGCTCGGGTCCATACGCAGGCCATCGCTATGACCTGGAACGCTAAAGGTCTTGAGCGCTTTCCCATTCATATCATACTCGACAATGGTGCTGGTCTTAGTATCCGAGCCATCTTTTGCCGCATCGTTCTGGTAACCGATAAAAATGTTCGTCCCGTCGTCAACAACCGAGTCGGGGTTGGTATAGGTAGAGCCTTTCGTGAACAGTGACACCTGCCAACCATCGCGAATAGCTATACCATACTTATTCGATTGGGCTGCAGGAGTTGAGGAAGCGTTCGTTGTGGATTGAGACGGTGATGCCTGTGCTCCGTTTGAACAACTGGCGAGCAGGAGAGCAAGTGCTCCTAACATGTAGCATAATGGCAGAGCCGGTACATGCCTGCTTCTAGCCTCCGATGTTTTTGTCGTCGATTGCATAAATATCCTTCGGCCTCCTTTTGATGAGTGCGTAGACTATAAACACACGAGTTGGTTGCGCAGAATCGCCCACCCAGCGAGCCAGAACCTATTACGCGGGGTAGCAAACTTCCTCCTTTGCATGTGATGCACAAGCGCGTATAAAGCCTCTTCGCTTTACAATATGCTGCTAGCGTTAAGTGCCTATTAAACCAGGGTAAAATAAATAACTGAAACTTGTCCCGCTGCTAGCCAAACCCCATTTAGAGCAGCGAGGTTGATCCTGTTGCTAGCCCTTTTGTATCTATGTGATTTAATTATGGGTGGCGACCTGGCGATGATAGTGGAGCGACGAAATCAGCATGAATGGATG
>Ga0066790_10000935_pt1 | contig 11904 bp, 8 predicted proteins | sample OrgsoiDNA2013050_FD_70963 | JGI IMG/M metagenome (GOLD analysis project Ga0066790, IMG submission 70963) | Permafrost soil microbial communities from the Arctic, to analyse light accelerated degradation of dissolved organic matter (DOM) -... | ecosystem: Environmental > Terrestrial > Soil >...
GACACCGCGTATTGCGAACCGGCTATTGCGTCGCGTGCGGGATTATGCGCAGGTGCGCGGCGCGGGCAAGATCGACCTACCAACTGCGCAGGCGGCCCTCAAGATGCTGGAAGTAGATCAGTATGGATTCGATGAAGTGGATCGGCGGTTGCTGCTGACGATCATCGAGAAATATCAGGGCGGCCCGGTGGGCGTGAACACGCTGGCCGCGGTGCTGGCGGAAGAGCCGGACGCGATCGAAGAAATCTACGAGCCGTTCCTAATGCAGATTGGATTTTTGAACCGGACTCCGCGGGGGCGCGTGGCCACGCAGTTGGCGTACGATCATTTCGGGATCACGCCGACAAGAAGACAGAGTTCGCTGTTCTAGGCGTCGCGACCGATCACCATGTCTCGAGAAAAACTTTGGGCCCAATAAAAGCCGCTTCTCAAGACGCGGTTTTCGTTGTGAGTCGGCAGACTTACGGTGTGACTACGAAAGTGTCCGGGCTTCGGGACTTACTCCCCTCCGTGGTGAGCACGACGTATCCCGTCGATGCGCCTGCGGGAACGGTTGCCGTGACTTGGCTGTCGGAATCGACTGTGAAGCTGGCTGCCGGCACGCCGCCGATGACAACCTTCGTGGTCTGAGTGAAGCTGGTGCCGGTGATGACTACGGGAGTTCCTGGTGGGCCGCTATCCGGCGCGACGGTGAGGATCACCGGACGGACCCGGAATTTTTCGTTGCTCGTCAGGGTGCCGCTGGGAGTAGTAACGGTTACGAAGCCGCCAGCGGCCCCGTTAGGAACTGTGGCGGTCAGGAATGTGTCAGCCCATACCTTGAAAGTGGCGGGAGTGCCATTAAAGGAAACCGCAGTGGTGTTATTAAAGCCCTGCCCGAGGATCCGAATCGGAGTTCCGACTTTGCCTGAAGTGTTTACGAGTCGGACAAACGGAGCCAGGCCGAGATCGAAACGGTAGAACACTCCCAGGCCATGGGATCCGCCCGCGAAGGTAGTCCCATAGAAAGAGCCGTTCGTGTGGAGAACGGGTGTGCCGTAGGGTTCCCTTCCTCTTCCGACGTCAAAGTTGTAAAGCACGGAGAAACTGCCATCGAGGCCAAACCGGAAAATCGTCCCGCTATTCCTGACGCCGCCGAAGACCGCCGTGCCATAGAGGTTTCCATCCGGCGCCGGGACGAGACCGGCGAAAGGTTGGTTGCCATCGCTGAAAACGAAGCTGTGAAGAGCGGTGTACTCCCCCGAGGGACTGATGCGATACACAACGCCGTAGTTGGAGTCTCCCCCGTGTTCCGCAGTGGCGTAGAAGTTGCCATCGTCAGCTTGAAACAGTGGTGCGTTGGTGCGGGAGCCGCTCGGGTCGTAGAAGCTGTGGAGCGGCGTAAATTCGCCCGTGGGAGTGATTCTGAAGATCGTGCCCCGGTCGTAAGTGCCCTGATTGGTAGCGGTGCCATAAAAGCTGCCGTCGATTCCTTGAACCAGTTGATTTTCGGGATTGACTCCATCGGTTATCGGGCTATGACCGAGGTGATAGAGCGTAGTAAGCTCACCTGACGGAGTAAGCCTGTACACCGTGCCCGTATAGGCCTCACCGTAAGGGCAAGCGCAAGTGGAGCCGTAGAAATTTCCGTCGGCCCCTTGAACGGGCGCGGCGTATGGACTGCCGCCATCGTCACCGCCAGTAAAGTTATAGAGAGTGGTCAGCAATCCCGTCGACGTTATCTTGAAGATGGTGCCGTTGCTCAGGGGCCCACCGAGAAAGGTCGTGCCATAGAAATTGCCATCGGTGCCAAGGATGAGGCCTCCCGATGGATTGGATCCCTGAGTGCCGTCGAAGCTATAAAGCACGGTAAGCTTTCCCGCAGGTGTGACCTTGAAAACCGTGCCCAATCCATACGCTCCGCCGACAAAGCTCGTGCTGTAGAGGTTACCGTCGCGCCCTTGCGCGATGAGCTCCTCGGTCGGTTGCTGCGCGTCTCCGCTGGTGCTGCCGAAGTAGTGCAGAACCTTGAGCGTCTGCGCGGTTGCCGCTGTGGTTGCGGCTAAAACCAGAATAATAATGAGAAGAGGATTTAGCATGAGCACAGCGCGGCGCCGCGTCCAGAGAAGTGCCGTATTCGTGCGAAATGATTTCAATGGATGCCAATGAACAAGGTTCGAGAGAACAATCTTTGGATCTTTCATCTTCTGTCTCCTGCCACGTTCCGGTGGCTGCCACTCAATGCCTGGGGTCGGAGGTTCCACGTCACATGCGAAGAGCACGAAATGAATTCTGGAAGCGCGCGCTGGGCCTCCAGGTTCCCGAGTTGCTTTAAGTCCGTTTGACGGGGCCGAAGGTGGAAATTGGCGAGAGTCTCGGAAACCTCGGTTCCACGCTCGTCCTTTTGGTGAGGGACAGCAGTGACCGAAATCACCGGTCCGCGTGACGGAGATCAAGGAGACTCCAACGACTTTGGTGCTTCGCCGAAGGCCTGAAGTGTTCCTAACCTTTGTTCTATGCAAGCCGTCTAAGGATAGTGTAGGGGCGGGAAATCTTGATCTGATGGCTTGGAGTGCGTGCGATTCTGGCTGACACTGGTGCGGTTGGGCCTCGTGCTGCTTCTGGCGCGGGATCTTGCGCTGCCCGCACAAGCCAAAGAGAAAGACAGCACCACGCCGGTCGTTGCAGCGACCAAATTTGCCACGCTGCACATTCCGCGGCTCGACGTGCGGCCGACCCTCTCCGATTTCCTTGAGATGCGACCTTCCCCGGCGCTCGCCGGAAAAATGCTGAAGGTCGAAGGATTTCAGCAGCGCGATCCCAAGGATGGCGCGCCTATCTCGCAGAAGACCGAAGTCTATATCGGATATACCGATAAGAATTTCTACGTGGTCTGCGTCTGCTTCGACTCAGAGCCCGAGAAAATTCGCGCGCGCCTGGGACGGCGCGAGCTGATCAATGACGACGACCAGTTCGGCTTCGTGCTCGACACTTTTCACGATCACTATCACGGCCTTTTTTTCTATGTGAACCCGCTGGGCGTGCAGCAGGACGGCATCTGGGTCGATAACGGGCAGGAACCCGACCTCTCCTACGACATGGTGTGGAACTCGGAAGCTAAACTCACGGGCCAGGGGTTCGTTGCCTGCTTCGAGATTCCTTTCAAATCGCTGCGCTTTCCTCCGGCTGATATTCAGCAGTGGGGAATCTTCTTCGAGCGCGACATCAAACGCAACAGCGAATATTCCTTCTACCCTCGCATCACCAGCAACGCGCAAGGATTTCTAAATCAAGCGGCGAATCTCGACGGGCTTGAGAAAGTTACCGGCGGGCGCAACATGCAGTTCATTCCCTACCTGGTGGGACGCGGCTTTCGGAATCTCGACGACCGCGATCCGGCCAACCCGTACTTTGGCGGCAAGTATCTTGAGGTGAGGCCGGGCTTGGACGCAAAGATCGTGCTGAAAGATTCATTCGTGCTGGATACCACGATCAATCCTGACTTCTCCCAGGTGGAGTCGGACCAGCCGCAGATCACTGTCAATCAACGCTTTGAGGTGTTCTTTCCCGAGAAGCGGCCGTTCTTTCTGGAGAATTCCAGCTATTTCAACACGCCTGTCAATCTGGTATTTACCCGCCGCATCGGCGATCCGGAGTTCGGTACGCGGCTGACAGGCAAGAGCGGGCCGTGGTCGTTGGGAATGCTGTTCGCCGATGACCGCTCACCCGGACTGAGCGTCACGCCATACGACCCGCTGGCCGGACACAAGGCGTACTTCGGCTTGCTGCGCGTGAATCACGACATTGGCAAAGAGTCGAGCATCGGGCTCATCTACACCGATCGCGAAATGCGGACGGTTCCGGGCGAGGCACAGTGTACGGACAATCCCTGCATCGTCGGCTCGAACCGGGTGGGCGGATTTGACGCCAAGATCAAACCGGACGCCAAGTGGTTGATCACGGTGCAGGCGCTGAACAGCCACACCAAGTTTTTCGACGGCACGCACAAAGGCGGGCCGACCTACGACTGGTATGTCGAACGCAGCTCCACCAACACGGAGTACAACCTGATGTACCAGGACACGACCGAGGGCTTCGAGACGGATACAGGCTTCTTCCGCCGTCCCGATGTGCGCCGCCTGAGCCAGTTCGCCTTGTATCGTTTTCACCGCGAGGGCAAGACCCTGCAGTGGCACGGGCCTTCGGTTTTCGCCATCAACAATTGGGACCATCACGGCACGCGCCTGGAATGGTTCACCAACGCGAACTGGCGATTCGTGCTGAGCGGGTCGAGCGATTTCGGGGTCTTTGGGAACGTCGGCCATGAGCGATTGCGTCCGTTCGATTACAGCACCCTGATCACGAATCAGGATTACGCGCACAACCAGCGTGGCTTCTGGATCGACTATGGCTTTTTCAAGCCGCTGATTTTTTTCGCGCAGGTTGATTGGGGGCAGGCGACGAACTACGACACATCCTTCGGGCCGCCGGTGCTGGCCAAGGCCAACGACATTCAGTTCTCGATGACGGCGCGGCCGGTGAAGGGCTTGACCATCGACAATACGTATCTGATGACCCGGCTGCGGGATGTGAATACGAACGCCAACATGTTCAACAACCACATCATCCGCACGAAATGGAATTACCAGTTCACGCGGGAATTGTCATTGCGAGTGATCGGGCAGTACGACGTAGTGCTGTCGAACTATAACGCTACTAATCCTCAATTCGCTCTGAGTTCGCTGCCTCCTGCGAAAAACTTCAATGCCGACGTGCTGCTGACTTACTTCGTGCATCCCGGGACGGCGGTTTACGTCGGCTACAACAGCAATCTGCAAAACCTGACCAATCCTCCGTCCGTCGATGGGTTGGGGAACCTCGGGCGTACGCCTGACCACTTCCTGAACGACGGCCGGCAGATCTTCGTGAAAATCTCCTACCTGTTCCAGTACTGACAGCCTATACGACATTTCGCCCTGACTTCGATTTTGTTCGGTAAACCGTAAGATCGTGATTTCCCGTTCAAATAGGGTGAAATGTAGTGTATCGTGCATGGTTCCTTCTCGCGCTAGTGAACGCGAGACAGGAAGAGCGTTCGCTACGTGGCGGGTCTCAGCTTCTCAATGAAGGTGTGCTTACAGAATCTGACAGCAGCTGGATTGCTGCTGCTGGGGATAGCTACGTGTGAACCGAGTATGTGCGCGCAGGACTCGCAAGTCGCGCCCGTGCCGCCGGGTCCACCGACGCTAACGATCCCTAGACTACTGTCAATCCCGTCTCTAGAGGACTTCCTCAGCATGAGCCCGCAAGGGGAAGCTGCGCTGCGGATGGCGAAGGTGACCGGCTTTGCGCAGCGCAATCCTCACGACGACGAAGATGTGTCCGAGCCCACGGACGCCTACCTGGGTTACGACCAGAAAAATCTCTACGTAGTCTTTGTCTGTTTCGATGACCCCAGGCAGGTGCGCGCCCGCATGTCGCGCCGCGAAGATATCTACGATGACGATCAGGTCGAGATCATGCTCGACACGTTTCACGACCGTCGCCGCGCCTACGCTTTTCAAACCACCCCGCTCGGCGTGCAATGGGACGCCATCTATACCGAAGCCTCGCGCGACGAGCAGACCCAGGGGCACTTTGATACTTCGTTCGACACCGTCTGGGACTCGCGCGGCAAGGTGACCGACCGCGGCTTTGTGGTGTGGATGGCGATCCCGTTCAAAAGCCTGCGCTTTCCCTCGACGCAAAAGCAGGATTGGGGCGTAATTCTCTATCGCGGCATCACCCGCAAGACGGAAGACTCTTTCTGGCCGCATATTTCCTACAAGATCGAAGGCCGCCTCGGCCAGGCCGCAACGCTTACTGGATTGGAAGGAATTTCGCCGGGCCACAGCGTCGAATTGATTCCTTACGGCGTGATGCGCGGCTTTCGTGCGCTCGACACCCGGGGCACGCCTTTCTTCCAGCAGGCCACCGTGCAAGGCCAGCCAGGCATGGACGCGAAGTTCGTCATCCACGACCACTTCGTCGTCGACATGACTGCCAATCCGGATTTCAGCCAGGTCGAATCCGAAGATCCACAGATCACCGTCAATCAGCGCTTCGCGGTCTATTTTCCCGAGAAACGCCCCTTTTTTCTGGAGAACGAAGACTTCTTCCGCACGCCGCTGGATCTTATGTTCACGCGCAGCATCGGCGACCCGTCAGCAGGAATCCGCCTCACGGGAAAGGAAGGCCCGTACTCCGTGGGAGTGATGGCCACCGACGATCGCAGCCCTGGACTCGCCCTACCGAATTCCGATCCGCTCTACGGCATGCGCTCCTATTTCACGATCGCGCGGGCGAACCGTGACATCTTCCGTCAATCGAGCGTCGGTGTCCTCTACTCCGATTGGGAGTGCCCGACGACTGGCGAATTCAACCGCGTGGGCGGCATCGATACCCATTTGAAATTTAACTCCAACTGGACGCTTGACGGGCAGGCTGTGGAGAGTTCCAGCAATCTGAACTTGAACTGCGAAGCGAACTTTTATCCATTCAGCTCCGGCAATCGGGGCAACGGCAACTACTATGCAGGCCCCGCGGAGAAGCTAGAGTTGCGGCGCGACGGATTGCATTTTTCCTACGACGGCTCCTACAACGACATCAGCGCCGGCTTTGTGACGATTCCAGGATTCATCAATCGCGTCGACATCCGCGAAACCACACAGGAAGCCGACTATCGCTTTCGCCCAAAGAAGGGTTGGATCGTCGACTGGGGCCCGTCGGTGATCACGCGCCATGACTTTGACCACACCGGCCTGCGCCTGGACACGGACTACTCGACCTACTTCGCGATGCAGGGACGAGGGCAGACGACCGTGATTGTGAAGCCGTATGAGGAAGCGCGCGAGCGCCTGCGCCCCCAGGACACCTGCTTTCTCGGCTACACGTTGTTCTGTCCGCCGACCACCCTTGGCGACCAGGATTATCACGAGCACACTAGCGGCGCGTCGGCCCAGACGGGATATTTCAAGAAGGTGACACTCATCGCCAGTTACTACTGGGGGCAGGGAGTGAATTTTGTTGCGTCGCCGCCGGCGCCCGTGGCCAACCCGACTCCGTATAGCCAGCCGTATCTGGTGCGCGAAGACAACGCACAGGCCACGCTTACATTCCGTCCCGTGAAACCGCTGAAGATCGAGAACAGCTACCTCTTCGATCGCCTGCGCACCAACAACAGCACATATCGTTTCGAGCAAGCGCAAATTCCCGGCATCGGACGGGGGATCTTCAACGATCACATCCTGCGCAGCAAGTGGAACTGGCAATTCACCCCCCAGCTTTCGGTGCGCATGATCCTGCAGTACAACGCGCTGCTTGCGGGAACGCCGGGCGTGGGGTCTCCTTACACCTACTTGCCCACCGAGCGGCAGTTTAACGCCGACTTCTTGATCACCTACCTGGTGCATCCCGGCACGGCGATTTACGTCGGCTACAACAGCGACCTGCAGAATCTGGCCATCATTCCGGGAACATCAACCTCGCCCAGTTTCATCACCAACACCGCCCACGGCTACCTCAACGACAGCCGGCAATTCTTCGTGAAGGCCAGCTATCTGTTCAGGTTTTGAGGAAACGGTCAGCTATCGGCGGTCAGCTCTCAGCTTGAAAAAGCCTGATTCCATTGGGTTAACTGATGGCTGACAGCGGACGGCTGACAGCTTCCTCCGTTTGCTGAATCCTGTGGATATCCGGTATAATTTAATGACTCGAAACGAGGTTCAGATCCCATGAAAGCAGCCATTCATCCCGCTTATAACGAAGTGCGCGTGCATTGCGCGTGCGGCAACGCGTTTATGACCCGTTCGACGCACAAGGGCGACATCAGCGTTGAAATTTGCTCGAACTGCCATCCCTTCTTCACCGGCAAGCAGAAGCTGATGGACACCGCCGGCCGCGTGGAGCGCTTCCGCCGCAAGTACGCCAAGGTCCCGGCGACTCCGGCCACTGCACCGTCGAAGAATTAAGCCGGATTTCAGCCAACGCCTCAAGCCCTCGCTGCGGCGAGGGTTTTGTTTTGTGAACTTCGTGGAGCCCCGGACGCCTCGTCCGGGGAGGGAGTTCCTCGACTGCCGTCCGAATGAGAGCTGCACGGCGGACGAGGGCGTCCGACGCTCCATGAGGCCTTGCCGCTTGCCGGGGGAAGTAGAATAGCAACGTGAAGAAGTTCTGGGACAACTCGGGTTCGTGTGGGGCGGACACTCCTGTCCGCCAGCCCGCACCACCGAAGCCGGTCCCCGCAAGCCTTTTGATCGGCGATGTCCGAATCTCCCCCGCGACCGTGCTGGCTCCCATGGCCGGCGTTACCGACACCGTCTTCCGCCGCTTCATCCGCAATCTCGACGGCTGCGGGCTGATCATGACCGAGTTCACCTCCGCGGACGGCGTGCTCCGCAAGAAAGATCAGAAGGCCAAGCGCTATCTGCATTTCTACGAAGATGAGCATCCGATTTCAGCTCAGCTCTTCGGAAGCGATCCGTGTGTAATGGCCGAGGCCGCGAAAATGGTCGAGGGGCTGGGCTTCGATATCGTCGACCTAAACCTGGGCTGTCCAGCGAAAAAAGTAGTGAAGTGCAACGGCGGCTCCGGCCTGCTGCGCGACCTGCCGGCCATCGGAAAGATTTTTGAAGCGGTCCGCGCCGCCGTCACGATTCCATTCACCGTGAAGTTCCGCGCCGGATGGAATGACGAAGAAATCGTCTGCGTGGAACTGGCGCGCATGGCCGAATCCTGCGGCTTGGCTGCTGTGGCGCTGCACGCCCGCACCCGCGAGATGGGCTACAGCGGCAACGCCCGCTGGGAGTGGATTGCGGCGGTCAAGGATGCGGTGAAGATTCCAGTGATCGGCAACGGCGATATCCGCAGTCCCGAAGACGCCTGTGCCATGGTCACGCAGACGGGCTGTGACGCAGTGATGATCGGCCGCACCGCCCCGTCGAACCCATGGATCTTCCGCCAGATTCAACAGTACTGCGCTCACGTAGCCGCGGACGCATTCGTCCGCCGGGCGGTCTCATCGGACGACAGTCGGGGAGATCCCTCCCCGGACGAAGGCGTCCGCGGCTCCACAAAATCTTATGGCTCCGAAAAACTTTACGACCAGCCTTCCGAGGCCGACCGCTACCAGATGATCCGCACTTATTTTCAGATGCTGATCGAAGAAGAACTCCTCGACGCCGTGGGCAAGATGAAACAGTTCGCGTCGTGGTTCACACACGGCGTGCCGGGCGGGGCGGGCCTGCGCAAGGCGATCTACGAATCGAAGAGTCCGGCGGAGATCCTTAGCAACGTAGAGGAATTCTTCGAGGCAAGGTTGTGTGGAGCGGGCGCCCCCGCCCGCTGACAATCGCTCCAGCCGCCTAAGATTTGCCCTTCGCCCCGCCGTCTGGTGCGGCCGTCTTCTTCACCTCAACCGGTCCGCCGTCATCGCCGGCGCTCCACATACCGACAAGCTTGTCTTCGGTCATGTGCAGCGAGAGGGTGCCCGGGGATTCACCGGCATCAAAGTCGACCGTAACCGTGTCCCCTTTGCGGGAACCGCCGGTGATGGTGAAATCGCCGTGCGACGAACGGATCTCGCCCGAGAGGGCTCCGTCCTTTTCGGTGAGATCGAGGGTCACGGTGATGACGTCTTCCGCTTTGTTCTTGGCGGTGCCTTCGTAGCGGCCGGTCGAGTTTGTTTTCGCCGCTCCGCTCTTGCCCTGCTGCGCCAAGGTGACGCAACAAAGAACGATCATCAGGCACGAGACGAGCAAACTGCCATGCGCCAGTATTCGGCCCGCGCTAGCAAAATGTTTTTGTGACATTCTGAACTAAACTCCCTTCGCCAACATCTTTCCCGACTCATCCCGCTCCACGTACGCCCACGGCGTCTTCGCGTCATGGGTGAATACCGTCAGCCATTTCTCCGGGATCGCCTGAGCATAATACCGCTTCCTGCTCTCAATCGTCTCCAGAGGATAAAGATCGAAGGCCATGCCCCAGCTGATATCGATGTGCGCCGTGGTCGGAATCAGGTCGGAGATGTAACAAGCCGTTGGGTGCCCCATATCTCGCGTTTTTTGCGAGATAGCCTGCCCTGAGCCTGTCGAAGGGTGGGGACTTTCACCGGTGCCCTGAACAATCACTCCCACCATGCTGGCCGTGTGTCCCGGAAACGTCTCCACCGAAATTCCAGGAACGATTTCTTCGGCGCCTTTCAGCAACGTCATCTGACCGCTCGCCACCAGCGGGTCGTAGTTGTCCGAGAGATAGCTGATGACATCGCGCTCGCTGGGCTTCCGCGCATATTGCCACTCGCCCTCGGGCGCGTAGTACTTCGCGCGAGGAAAGGTGGGGACGATCTTGCCCGACTTGTCGCGAATCGTGTTCCATCCGCAATGATCGAAATGCAAGTGAGTGTTGACAACGATGTCGATATCTTCCGGCGCAATCCCGGCAGCGCCGAGGTTGTCGAGTAGCTTCGCCGGCTGGCCGTAAAACTTGATCATGCGGTCGGAAAGCTTGTTGCCCATGCCGGTCTCGACCAGCACAGTCTGCTTGCCAGTGCGGATGAGCAGCGAGTTGAGTCCGGTAGTGACATAGTTACGGTTGTCAGCTTCAACTTTGCGCGACCACATCACTTTCGGGATGACGCCGAAGAAGGCCCCGCCATCGAGTGGATAGGAGCCGTCAGAAAAAATGCTGAGTTCGAAATCGCCGAGCGATAGACAGTGCATAGACTCCAGTGTGCCATGGCCAGCTGTTCCCGCAAAGTTCGTGCAGCCGCGGACGCGCCCGTCCGCCGGGCAATCTCCCGGGATCTAAAGTTCTAACCACAGGGAACACAGAGAGCCACAGGCAATCCCTGTGAAACCCTGTGTCCCCCAGTGGTCAGGCTTTGCGCTATCGTTTCACTATGCAGCGTCCGCCCGGCGTGACCGCAATCGCGATTCTCTTCTTCCTCGCTGCGCTCTATCTCTTCACGATCGCCGCGGTGAAGCTGATCTCCCCAGAGGCGATCTCGCTGACCAGCGCCGGCCAACTCATGTTTGGGCTGGAACTCGCCGGTCCCTACATGGCATTGCTGTTGGGAAGCGGCTGGGCGCTGGTCGGATGGGGACTATTCCGACTGCACAATTGGGCGCGCTGGGCGGCAATGCTCATCATGACGCTTGGCATCGCATGGCTGGTGCCGAAGATTTCGATGGCCGAGTTGGGCCTGCCGTTATTTTGGTATGGACTACAGATTGCGCTGCGTGCCGCCGCGGCGTGGTATTTGGCGCAGGCGCCCGCGGTGATCGACAGCTTCGCGAAGAAATCGCGATGACTTCTCCACTTTCTGCGCTCACAGCTTGATCCCAAAGCGGTTCGCTTATTCGTGCAGCTCCCGGATCCAGATGTTGCGGAAGCGCACGGGATAGCTGTGATCCTGCAGTTGGAGCGGCAGTTTGTCAGGGCCCGGTTTATAGGGCGGGCGCTCGCCGTGAGCGGTGGGGCCGGTGAGTTCCACGTTGTCCTGTACCAGCACGCCGTTGTGCAGGACTGTAACGCGGGCTGGACGCGTGAGCTTGCTGTCTTTAAATCGCGGGCCGTGAAAAATTATGTCGTACGTTTGCCACTGCGCGGGCGGGCGCGACGCATTCACCAGCGGCGGATATTGCCCGTAGACCGCGGCGGCCTGGCCGTCTGCGTAGGTCTTATTCTCGTAGGAATCGAGCACCTGAATTTCGTACAGGCCCATCAGAAACACGCCGCTGTTGCCGCGCTCCTGGCTCTCGCCCACGCCAGGGGAGGGCTCTGCAAATTCGACGTGCAGCTGGCAGTCTCCGAAGGAATCGTGCGTCGCGATGTAGCCTGTCCCCGCCGCGACTTCCATATATCCATTTTCAACTTTCCATTTTG
>Ga0066790_10000937_pt1 | contig 11887 bp, 9 predicted proteins | sample OrgsoiDNA2013050_FD_70963 | JGI IMG/M metagenome (GOLD analysis project Ga0066790, IMG submission 70963) | Permafrost soil microbial communities from the Arctic, to analyse light accelerated degradation of dissolved organic matter (DOM) -... | ecosystem: Environmental > Terrestrial > Soil >...
AGATGGGCTCGACCATGACCGAGCGCTTCAACGTGGCCGGCGCGATGCTGGTCAAGCTGTTCGGCCGGCCGGAAGAGGAGGCCGGCACCTTCGCCGGGCGGGCCGCCCGGGTCCGCGACATCGGCGTCACCATCGCCATGTACGGCCAGGTGTTCTTCATTTCGCTGACCCTGCTCGCGGCGATGGCCACCGCCGTGGTCTACGGGCTCGGCGGCACCCTGATCATCCGCGGCGCGTTCCAGCTCGGCACGCTCGTCGCCCTCACCACGCTGCTCGGCCGCGTGTACGGCCCGGCCACCGCACTGTCCAACGTCCAGGTCAACGTCATGACCGCGCTGGTCAGCTTCGACCGGGTCTTCGAGGTGCTCGACCTCAAGCCGCTGATCGAGGAAAAGCCGGACGCGATCACGCTGCCCCGGACAAAGGCCGTGTCCACCACAACCCCGCCCCCGGCAAAGGCGCTGCCCCCGGCAACCGTGCTGACCCCCGCAACCCCGGATGGCTCGGGCGCCGCCCCGGACATCGAGTTCGACGACGTTTCGTTCCGCTACCCGAGCGCCAGCGAGGTCTCCCTGGCGTCCCTGGAGTCGATCACGCTGCCCGTTCCGGAACGGACCGGCGCCACCCCGAACGTACTGGACGGGGTCCGCTTCACCGCGCCGTCCGGCCAGCTGACCGCGCTGGTGGGGCCGTCGGGGGCCGGGAAGACGACGATCACCAACCTGGCCGCCCGGCTATACGACCCCGACTCCGGCACGGTCCGGATCGGCGGTTACGACCTGCGGGACGTCACGCTGACGTCCCTGCACGACGCGCTGGGGGTCGTCACCCAGGACGCGCACCTGTTCCACGACACGCTGCGCGCCAACCTGCTGTACGCGCGGCCCACGGCGACCGAAGCCGAGGTGATCGAGGCGTGCCGCGCCGCACAGATCTGGGACCTGATCGCCTCGTTGCCGGACGGGCTGGACACGGTGGTCGGCGACCGCGGTTACCGGCTGTCCGGCGGGGAGAAGCAGCGGGTCGCGCTGGCCCGGCTGCTGCTCAAGGCGCCGACCGTGGTCGTGCTGGACGAGGCGACCGCACACCTGGACTCCGAATCGGAGGCCGCCGTGCAGCGGGCGCTGAAGACCGCGCTCGCGGGCCGGACCTCGCTGGTGATCGCGCACCGGCTGTCCACGATCAGGGACGCCGACCAGATCCTGGTCATCGATCACGGCACGGTCACCGAACGCGGCACCCATGAGGAGCTGCTGGCCGCGGACGGCCTGTACGCCGAGCTGTACCACACACAGTTCGCCAGCCAGGAGCGCCGTGTTAGCCCGGGGGGACGACCCTCCTAGCGGACGCCGGACAGGGCGTAGCCGACGCGGCGCAGTTCCTCGCCCGCGACCATTTCGACGTCGGCGGCCTGATCGGGCGACAGCGCGCGCCGCCATCCGCCGGCGCTGATGGACGGCGCCTCCCGCATTTCGCGCATCTGAGCGGCGGCCAGCGGGACGCCGACGAACCCGGAGATCGCCGAGGCGGTCGCCCTGGGCCGCTCGATCAGCGTCTCGTAGCGCACCGTGATCAGCTGTTCCGCGGGCAGGCTGCGCCGCAGCCGGGCGGCCAGCCGGACCGCTCCCCGCCAGCGCATCGCGCACTTGGCGGCGGGGGACAGGTTGGGCCAGCCGATCCGGTCCTCTTCGGTCTCCACGCCGAAGAAGGGGTTGGGGAACTCGGTGTCGATGTTGGCGAAGCTCGGCTTGAACCAGGACAGGATGGCCGGGTCGCGCAGCATGCACGCGACCACGTCCCGGCCGTCCCTGATGAACTGCACGATCCGCGCGTCGGGAAAGGCGTCGGTCAGCGCCTCCGCGCAGTAGGCCAGGTCGGGGCTGGCGTCGCCGTATAGCTGCAGGCCCCGCTCGGTCGCGCACGGCCCGATCCCGTCGGCGATCCCGGCCGCCTCCCGGCACTCCGGCACGCACTCCATACAGCCGTGCGGCGTGATCCGCCAGCCCTGGCCGAACGCGTCCCGCAGTACGGACGCGGCCGCCTCACCCCGGCCGTCGTGGATCGAGGGACGGCGGGCGAAGGCGTAGATCACGCGCAGCACGCTGGACTGGCCGATCGTCAGGTGCACGCCGTCGGACCGCTTCATGGCGCGGGCCAGCAGGTGCGTGCCGGAGTGCGGTGCGCCGATGACGAACACCGGCTGCTGCACCTTGCGGCCGTTAACGATGAGAATGTGCCGTACTGATCGCATCGTGCTACCAGTCTGAGAAATCACCGCCGGGACCGTGCGGCTCCGGCGATCACGCCGGGCGTGATCCTTGGTGACGGATATGGTCGGAAAGGACATAAGGGCTGGACGGGGCGCGGATTGTCTCCGGTCAGCCTCTCACGGTGGTTACCGTACCGGGGTGCGCACGCGGGAAGCGGCGTAGCCGCATAGGCTGGGCCCCATGCGGGCACTACGCCGGGTAGTCGATGTGCGGGCGGTTACCGCCGGGGCCGTGATCGCGGTGGCGGCCCTGGCCGCCGCCGGGTGTTCCCAGTTCGACGCCGCCCTGGGAAAGCAGGAACTGGTGGTGACGTTCCGCGCCGGCACGTCCCAGGACGCGATGATGCAGGCCCGCGCGGCGTGCTCGGCCATCCCCAACTCCACGCCGGAACCGATGCCCACCGCCGTCAACGTCACGAGCGGCGCCTACGACGTGCGGTTCCGCATCGACCACGCGTCCGACGCGGACATCGCCCGGCTCCAGACGTGCCTGTCGCGCTTCAAGTCCGTCCAGGGCGTCAACGTCGAGCAGGCCGGCGGCAACTGAGCGCACCGGTCGCACCGGTCGCGCCGGGCCGTCTGCCGGTGGGCGCCTGACCATGATCACCAGGTCCTGATGCGCGGGCACCAGCACGGGCACCAGAGGCCCCGCACGGGGCCCTGACCTATATTTCCTGCTGGTCTGGTGTAGTAGTATCCCTGCATTACCTATTAATCAGATAGAAAATGAGAACTAATGCGAAGACCAGTTTTCGGCGCCAGTCTGGGCGCGGTCATGGTGGGGGCGCTTGTTCTGGCGGGATGCAGTTCGTCCGGCTCTTCTGGTCCCGGCAGTTCCGGCAGTTCCAGTGGCTCAGGCTCGGGTGGCGCTCCCGTCACCATCCGGCTCGGATTGCTCGCCAATATCACGCACGCTTCCGCCCTGATTGGCATTCAAAAGGGCTTTTTCAGCAAGAATCTCGGCAGCGCCGGCAAACTCACCACAACGGTATACAACAGCGGGACCCAGGAAACCACGGCCATCCTCGCCGGGCAGCTGGACGCCGCGTACGTCGGCCCGAACCCCGCGATCAACGCCTTCCAGAAGTCCGGCGGCGCCGCCATCAAGATCATCTCGGGGGCGGCCACCGGGGGCGCGTCGGTCATCGTCAAGCCCGGCGTCACCAGCGCCTCCGGCCTGAAGGGAAAGCTCGTCGACACGCCGTCGCTGGGGAACACCCAGGACGTGGCCGTCCGTTACTGGCTGAAGCGCAGCGGCCTGGCCACCACGACGACCGGCGGGGGGGACGTCACCATCAAGCCGACCAACCCGAACTCGGCCGCGGTGCTGCAGTTCCAGTCCGGCCAGATCGCCGGGGCCTCCGAGCCGTCGCCTTACGACGTCGAGATGGTCAAGGATGGTGGCAAGGTCCTGCTCAAGGAGCCCGGCGTGACCACCGTCCTGGTCGTGACCCAGACGTTCCTCAAGGCTCACCCGGCGGTCGTCAGCGATCTGCTCAAGGGGCAGATCGAGGCCAACGACTACATCGCCAAGGACACCACCGCCGCCGAGGCCGCGGCCAACACCGAACTGACCGCGCTGTCCGGCAAGGGCATCAAGTCCAGCGTGCTGCCGGCGGCGTTCAAGGAGATCACCTTCACCAACGATCCCGCTGCGTCGACGCTGTCGACGGATGCGCAGCAGGCCAAGGCCGTCGGGCTGCTGAAGTCAACCGACCTCAGCGGCATCTTCGACCTCGGGCCGCTCAACCAGTTGCTGCAAGCGGCCGGAGAGTCGCAAGTCAATTCGTGAGGTGAACCGATGAGCCAGACCGACCAGCAGGCCTCGCTCGACGGGCAGGCGACCGCCACGTCGCCTGCCCGCCCCGCCGGGCCGCCTTCCGTCACGGGCGAGCCAGCGATCCAGATCACCGATGTCTCCAAGACCTTCGGTAAGGGACAATCCGCGACGGTGGCTCTCGATGGGGTGTCGCTGTCGGTGGCGCCGGGCGAGTTCGTCTGCCTGATCGGCGCGTCCGGCTGCGGCAAGAGCACCCTGCTGTCGCTGGTCGCGGGCCTGGACGCGCCGACGAGCGGCACGGTCTCCAGCGGCGGCCGCCGGGTCGCCTTCATGTTCCAGGAGCCGGCGCTGTTTCCGTGGTACACGGCCGCCCAGAACGTCGCGCTCCCGCTGCGGGCCAACGGCGTGGGCCGCAAGCAGCGGCAGGAGCGGGTCCGGGACCTGCTGGAGTCCGTGCACCTGGGCGGGTTCGCGGACAAGCGGCCGCACGAGCTGTCCGGCGGCATGCGGCAGCGCGTGGCGCTGGCCCGCGCGCTGGCCCAGGACGCTGAGGTGCTGCTGATGGACGAGCCGTTCGGCGCCCTGGACGCGATGACCCGCGACCTGCTGCACGAACTGCTGGAGGGCATCTGGCGGCGGCAGGGCTTCAGCGTGCTGTTCGTCACGCACGAGGTACGCGAAGCCGTCCGCCTCGGCGACCGGGTCGTGCTGCTGAGCAGCCGCCCCGGGCGCGTCCTGGAGGACTTCAGCATCGAGATCGAACGGCCCCGCGGGATCGACTCCGGTCAGACCGTCGAGCGGGCCCTGCAGATCAAGGCCAAGCTGAACGAGGAGGTGCTGCGGCATGTCGGCTGACACCGAGTCGGCCAACACCGAGCAGGCGGCCGCGATCACCGGCCTGGACAACCTGGAGACCGGCCCGGGGGACGGCGCGAAGCGCACCCCGGGTGAGCTGGGCGGCAAAGTCTGGCGCGCGCTGTGGCCCAAGGTGCTCGCGATCGCGATCGTGGTGGGCCTGTGGCAGCTCGTCTACGCGTTGAAGGTGAAGCCGCACGACATCCTGCCCGGCCCGGGGCAGGTGCTCCCGGCGCTGTGGGACCAGCTCGGCCACGGGCAGCTGTGGCAGGCCATCGGGACCACGCTGCGCCGCGCGGTCATCGGGTTCGCGCTGGCCCTCGTGATCGGGTCCCTGGTGGGCCTGATCGTCGCGCGGGTCCCGCCGGTGCGCGCCGCGGTCGGGTCGATGATCACCGGACTGCAGACGATCCCGTCGGTGGTCTGGATCCCGTTCGCGATCATCCTGTTCGGCAACAACACGACCGCGATCTTGTTCATGGTCATCATCACCGCGGCCCCGTCGATCGCCAACGGGCTCATCGCCGGCGTCGACTTCACGCCGCCGCTGCTCATGCGCGCGGGCCGGAGCATGGGCCTGCGCCGGTTCGCGCTGTACCGCGACCTGGTCATGCCCGCCGCGCTGCCGCCGTTCGTGGCCGGGCTCAAGCAGGGCTGGGCGTTCGCCTGGCACGGCCTGTTCGCCGGCGAACTGCTCGTCATCGTGCCGAACTCGCCGTCCATCGGCGTCCTGCTGTCCTCCGACCAGGACCAGACGGACATAGTCGGGGTGATCTCGATCATGATCGTGATCCTCGTGCTCGGGGTCGCGGTCGACATCCTGTTCAACGTGCTGAACGAGTCGATCCGCCGGCGCCGCGGGCTGGCGGCGGCCCCGTCGACCTCGCGCGGCTGGCGGCTGAGCGCCGGAGTGGCCCGGTAAACCAGACAGGCACGGTAAACGAGACTGGCCCGGTCACCGGAGGACGATCGCGCCCAGGCTGCGCATGACCTGCTTGCGCATGACGACGAAGAGGGCCACCAGGGGCAGCACGGAGAGCAGGACGGCGGCCATCACGGCCGGCACGTCGATCGCGTACTGGCCCTGGAATTTGGTCAGCCCGAGCGGCAGCACCGCGACGTTGCTGCTCTGCGTCAGCACCAGCGGCAGGATGAAGTTGTTCCACACGTTCAGTCCGTCGTAAATGCTCAGCGTGGCCAGAACCGGCCGCGCCAGCGGCCAGATGAGCCGCCGGAACACCGTCCACTCGGTGCCGCCGTCCACCAGCATGGCCCCGATCAGCTCACGCGGAATGTCGCGGATGAAGCTCACCATGATCAGGACCGAGACGGGCACCGCGGCCGCGCTCATCGCGAGGATGAGCGCGGCGAGCGTGTCGTACAGGTGCAGCTTGTCGATCAGCAGGTACAGCGGCACGATGATCGCCTGAATCGGGATCGCGAGGCCGATGAGCAGCAGCCGGAACGCTGCCCCCGAACCGCGAGACGATTTCCGCACGATACGGAACGCGGCGCCGAGCGAGAACGCGAGGGTGAGCAGGATGCAGGCCGCCGTGATGATCACGCTGTTGAGCAGATAGCGGCCCAGCCCGGCCGCGAAGACCGTGCCGTACTCCGAGGCGGTCAGGCCGCCGGTGGGCAGCCACGGGCCGGCGGTCAGGTAACTGCCCTGGCTACGGAAGCTGGCCAGCACCATGTAGTAGATCGGCGCGAGCACGATGAGCAGCCACACCGTGGCCAGGAGGAAGACCGCGAGGCGGCCAGCCTTCACGCGGCCCCCTCCTGCTGGCTTTCCATCGACGCGAACCCGGTGAACCGGATCAGCAGCAGGGCGATACCGACGCCGAGCACACCGAGCACGACGGCCAGCACGCTCGCGTAGCCGAACTGGTCCTGCTGGAACGCGGACTGGTACATGTCCAGCGACAGCATGCGGGTCGTATAGCCCGGGCCGCCGTCGGTCATGATGTAGATGATGTCGAAGTAGGTCAGCGCGCCTACGACCATCAGCGTGCTGGAGGTGGCGATCGTGTACCGCAACTGCGGCAGGGTCACCCTCCAGAAGAGCTGCCAGCCGCTCGCGCCGTCGAGCGTGGCTGCCTCGTACAGCACGCCCGGGATCTGCCTGCGGCCCATCTGGTACAGCAGCGTGTGGAACGGGATGAACTGCCAGGCGATGACGGCGACGATGACGTACAGCGCGAGGTTGGCGTTACCGAGCCAGTTCTGCTGCAGGAACCCCAGGTTGAGCGAGTGCGAGAGCCCGGCGAGGCCACCGAAGTTGGGATCGAGCAGGGCTTCCCACATCAGCGCGATCCCGGCCGTGGACAGCAGCAGCGGCAGCACGTAGAAGGCCGCGTACACCGCCCGGTACCGCTGGTGCCCGGCCGTGAACAGGCCGAGCGCCAGCGACAGGGGAGTCTGCACGGCCCAGCTCAGCGCGACCACCTTGGCCGTGACGACCAGGGACGTCGCCGCCACGGGATCGTGGGCGAACTGCACCCAGTTGGCCCCGCCGGCCCAGTGCGGCGTGCCGAGCCCGTTCCACCGGAAGAAGCTGAGCACGAACGCGGCCAGCAGGGGCAGCAGGATGAACAGCCCGAACAGCGTCAGGGCCGGGGTCAGGCCGATGAGGTCCGCGAGCCGCATCTCCCGCCTGGTGCGCGGGTCGCCTCTGGTACTCACGGTTCAGGAGGCGCCCTGCTGGCTGTTCATGGTTGAGGCGAACTTCTGCGGGCTCTGGCTCAGTTCGAAGACCTGCGCCAGGTTCGTGAGCATGGTCGTGGCCTCCGAAGGGTTCAGCGCCTGGTCCCACGAGTACTGGAAGCTCGGCGCGCTCTCGACGGAGGAGTAGATGGTCTGGTCGTAGGAGGCGAGCTGCTGGCCGGAGAAGAAGCCGGACGCGCCCTTGATGACCGGAACCTCACCCGCGCTGACCGAAGATTTCGCGTAGGACGTGGTGGCCAGCGCGTCCTGCAGGAACGCCTCGGCCACCGACTTCTGCTTGGCCGTCGCGTGCGAGGCGATGGACACGTAGCTGGCGGTGTTACCGGTCAGGTCCGAGGGATTGCCCTGGCCGCCCGGCACGCCCGGGAACGGCGCCATGCCGAGGCTGCCCGCGGTGACGAAGCTCTTGTTCAGCCCGAGCATCTGCGAGATGTCCCAGTCCCCCATGAGCTGGATCGCCGCCCTGCCGCTGTAGACGAGCGCGTCGGAGCCGCCCCCGCTGAACTTCAGCGAGTCGTAGCCCTTCTGGAACGCGCCGGCCCGGACGAGCTGCTGGATATCGGTGAGGGCCTGGATAACGGCCGGGCTGGACCAGGCGCCCGGTTTCCCGGACTGGATCGCGCTGAACGCGCTGGGCCCGCCGATCCGGTCGGTGAGGTACTCGAGGTACATCAGGCCCGGCCACTGGTCGCCCTCGGCCAGGGAGATGGGCGCATAACCGTGTGACTTGAGGGTCTGTACCGCCGAGAGCAGGCCGGCCCACGTGGCCGGGAACGTGAGGCCGGCCTTGCGGAAGATCGTTTTGTTGTAGAAGAAGTACACCGGCTGGGTGCCCTCGATCGGCACTCCGTACAGCTGCCCGTTGAACGTCACGGCCCCGAGTGATGAGGGCAGGAAGCTCGCCGCCCAGCCCGGATTGCCCAGCGACTGGACGTCCCCCGCGTCGATGTACTGCTTGAGCGGGCCGCCGCCCCAGGTCCAGAAGATCGTCGGCGGGTTGCCGGCGCCCATGGCGAGCTGGATCTTCTGCTTGTACGACTGGTTCTCGATGTAGTCGACGGTGATGTGATCGCCGGGGTGGCTCGCTTCGAAGGCCGAGACCGCCTGATTGATCACGGTGTTCGCGGGACTAGGGCCCGTCGTGACGATCCACGCCGTGACCGAGGTGCCGCCCGTCCCGCCCGTCCCGGTCGGCCCGTGCCCGCTTTCGCTGGCCGAACCGCACGCGGCGAGCAGCAGGCTGGCCGCCGCAGCCGTGGCCGCCGTGGCCAGCGGCCACCGCCGTCTGGCGCTTTCCGGCTTCGATCCCAGTGCTCGAGACATGGTTTCCTCCCGGCCGCCGCAGGACTTCCGAAATGTTTAGTAATTGTTTCGGATTGCCGGTCATACTAAGGACTCCCTTTTCGGGAATCAACCCTTTGTTTCCACCGGATTACCGGGCCCGGCACCGCGCCGCCCCGGCTCAGTAGTTTCCTTAACGGACGTGCGGCAGGGTGTGGCCAAAGATCTCAGCAGGCAACGATGCGAAGTCGAAAATGCGGGCGGATCGGCCGGGGGCGGTCGGCGGCGCGCGGGCCTGCCGTCCTGATCGTGTTCCGTGGCCAGACCGGGCCGTGGGGTACGATAACGATCCGAAGGTTTCGAAGGATCAATACCCCGCGACGGCCTGCCCCCGGGTCCGCGGGAGGGGTGAGAAGACCGTGACGAGCACGGAGGACGTGGCGAATGCCGGAGCGGGAGCGCCGCGGCGGCGGGCCACGCTGGCCGCCGTCGCCGCCGAGGCGGGTGTGTCGCTGCCGACCGTCTCGAAAGTGGTAAACGGGCGCCCGGACGTCGCCCCCGAAACCCGGGCGCGCGTCGAGCGGCTGCTCGGCGAGCTCGACTATCACCGAGTGCACCGCGGGGCGCGCCGCGGCCGGCGTTCCGGCCTCATCGACCTCATCTTCAACGGCCTCGACAGTCCCTGGGCCGTGGAGATCCTGCGCGGTGTGGAGGACTGGTCCACCGCTCATGCGACCGGCGTGGCGGTCTCGGCGGTGCGGCACGGCAGCGCCCGCCCGGCGAGCTGGACCAGCGCCCTGGCCAGCCACGACACCGAAGGGGTCATCCTGGTGACCTCCGAGCTGACCGCGCCGCAACTGGAACAGCTCCGCGGCGAGGGCATCCCACTGGTCGTGGTGGACCCGGTCAACCTGCCTGACGCCGACCTGCCCAGCGTGGGCACCACCAACTGGGCCGGCGGCCTGGCCGCCACTGATCACCTGGTCTCGCTCGGCCACCAGCGGATCGCGGCCATCGCGGGACCGCCGGACTACCTGTGCAGCCGGGCCCGGCTGGACGGTTACCGCTCCGCGCTGGACCGGGCCCAGGTGCCGTTCCGGCCGGAGTTCATCCGGCACGGCGACTTCCAGCACGAGGGCGGATTTGCCGGCGGCCGGCAGCTGCTCGGCCTGCCCGAGCCGCCCACCGCGATCTTCGCGGGCAACGACCAGCAGGCGCTCGGCGTCTACGAAGCGGCGCGGCAGCACGGGCTGCGCGTGCCACAGGACCTGAGTATCGTCGGCTTCGATGACCTTCCGGTGGCCCGCTGGGTGTCCCCGCCGCTGACCACGGTGCGCCAGCCGCTGGCGGAGATGGGCCGGACGGCCGCAGCCATGCTCGGTGACCTGATCGACGGCCAGCCACTGCGCACCCGGCGGGTGGAATTGTCCACCGAGCTGATCCTGCGCGAGTCGACGTCCAGCCCGGCCCGCTGACCGCGCCCGGCCTGCCTCCGGCCCGTCCAGCCCCGGGAGCGCCACGCCTCCCGCGTCGGCATTCGGGGAATGTCGAAACTTTCTACCCTCAGACTACCCGCGCCGCACCCGGTGAACTGCATAGAGCGCTTCGTTAATGGTCACCAAAGAATCGAGTGACCGAAACTTACCGAGAACATCTTGACAGCTTCGGAGACGGTCAGGTCTACTCCCAGCGAGAGCGTCCTCCCCGGTCCGCGCTGAGGTCGCCCGGAGCACCGTTGCCGCACCGCGAGGAGAAGCGATTGGACCAGCGCCGGGCCGGCCGCTCGCTGGCGAACGGCGACGGCGAGGCCGCCGCCCCGGGCCCGGGTCAGCGGGAACTGCCCGTCTGGCGTGATGTCACCGTGGCGCGCGCTGAGCGGGTCGACGACCTTCTCGCGCGGATGACGCTCGCCGAAAAGGCGGCCCAGCTCTACAGCGCCTGGCTGGACAGTGACACCGGCGGCGGGAATGTGGCCCCCCATCAGGACGACCTGTCCGGTGCCGTGGACGGCTGGCCGGACGTGATCCGGGACGGCCTCGGCCAGCTGACCCGGCCGTTCGGTACCCGCCCGCTGGCCCCGGAGGAGGGCGCGGAGCTGCTGGCCCGGCTGCAGCGCGAGGTCATGGCCGCGAGCCGTTTCGGCATCCCGGCGATCGCGCACGACGAGTGCCTGGCCGGGTTCTTCGCCTGGACGGCCGCGATCTATCCCGTTCCGCTGGCCTGGGGAGCCACGTTCGATCCGCCGCTGGTGCAGCGGATGGCCGCCCAGATCGGCTCCAGCATGCGCTCCGTCGGCGTCCATCAGGGGCTCGCGCCCGTTCTCGACGTGACCGTCGACCCGCGCTGGGGCCGGACCGAGGAGACGATCGGTGAAGACCCTTACCTGGTCGCCACGGTCGGCACCGCCTACGTCCGGGGCCTGGAATCGAGCGGGCTGGTGTCGACGCTCAAGCACTTCGCCGGCTACTCGGCCTCACGCGGCGGCCGGAACCTCGCGCCCGCGGCCATCACCTCCCGTCAGGTCGCGGACCTGCTGCTGCCGCCGTTCGAGATGGCCATCCGGCTCGGCGGAGCGCGCTCGGTCATGCACGCCTACACGGCCATCGACGGCATCCCCACCGCGGCTGACCCTGCCCTGCTGTCCGGCGTGCTCCGGGAGACGTGGGGCTTTGGCGGTACGGTCGTGGCCGACTACTTCGGCATCAGCTTCCTCGAACTGCTGCACGGTGTGGCGGCCGACGCGGGCCACGCGGCGTCGCTGGCCCTGGCCGCCGGGGTCGATGTGGAGCTGCCGAACGTCCGGTGTTACGGCGCGCCGCTCATTGACGCGGTGCAGCGGGGGGACATCGAGGAGGCCCTGGTCGATCGCGCCGCGCGCCGGGTCCTGCTGCAGAAATGCGAGCTCGGCCTGCTCGATCCATCCTGGGACCCCCAGCCGCCCGCGCTGGCCAAAAGAGACGCGGTGGCCACCGGAG
>Ga0066790_10000938_pt1 | contig 11881 bp, 7 predicted proteins | sample OrgsoiDNA2013050_FD_70963 | JGI IMG/M metagenome (GOLD analysis project Ga0066790, IMG submission 70963) | Permafrost soil microbial communities from the Arctic, to analyse light accelerated degradation of dissolved organic matter (DOM) -... | ecosystem: Environmental > Terrestrial > Soil >...
CGTCGGTGTGCTGCCACCACGTGGCCAGCGCGGAGAACAGCACGAACCCGACGAGCATACAGAGCAGTACCAGACCGATATAGACGGACCCATGCACCTGGTACCCTCTTCGGGCGTAGACATCAGGAGCCGTCTGCTGCTCGGTGGTCGCTGTATGGCGGTAGCACCGGGCGCTCCGGTATGGTTGCTTAACATCATCCAGCCCCTCGTCAATGGCCGATGATCCGCGGGTAGGCAAGCGGGAGCCTCCACCCCCGTTTCCTCGGTCATCGGTGAGATAGGGCTGATCTTCCGGGCGGATGGCGTGGGAGTTCCCGTCGTGGTGCCGAGACGCTCCTTGCTGTGGCGGTCGCTGACGGTCCTGCACAGGGAGACTGGCGCGCGCGATGCGATAGGTGGCCGGGGTCTGCGGCGTACCAGAGCCCTCGCCCCACATGCTGTGTTGCTCTCGCAGGGATCGGCGGGAGCTTTGGATGGTGGCGGATCCACGTTCGGGTAGCATTCGTTCAGTCATGACGGTGTTCCCTTCTTCTGGGCGACTTCCTGTTCGGTGAGACGGGCGTGTTCCGCCTGCACCTGCATGAGCAAGGACCAGAGCCGCTGCTGCTGAGTGCGTGCCTGCATGACGAGCGAACGAACCTGTTCCAGGAGGGAGGGCAGCAACAGGGAATCGTTGGCGAGGCGCTCCAGCCACATGCCCACGGCGGTCCAGTTGACGAAGGCTTCGTGTAGGTCCGCGCCCACCTGCTCGAGCCCCTCGGCGACTGTGGAGGGTGGGTAGCGCAGGCGGTTACCGACCAGTAGGTAGTGGGCGTAGGCGCTCTCCTCATGGGAGAGCGCCAGAAAGGCCATGCCGATCGCCTGGAAAAGGGGCGCGCTCATGTGGCTGTCACAGGCTGCGAAGTGCTCTGCAGCGCTGCCCCACTGCTGGGCGAGCGCGTGCAACGGCACCCAGGTCGAGACGGGCACGACCGAATCGGCAGTTTCGGGCGCAGGGTCCTCGAAAGATGCGAACCCACGCGCCAGTGGATGGCCGGGAACTGGACGGATGTTGATGAGCAACCCCAGGTGTGTTGTGCACTGCTCGTGTTGGGTCATTGTTCCTCCTCCTTTCGCGTTAGACGGTCTTGCCCTGCACGATGCGGGTGGCATCATCGGCACTCACCAGGCCATCCTGGTAGTCCCGGGTCAGGTCAGCGATGCGTTGCCTCTTGCAATCACAGTCCGGATCGAAGCATCCGGGGTGCTGGTCGGTGTGATAGGGGTAGTCCACGGGAATGACGGGAACGACTGTGTACTCCTCGCCGTGCGGCACATTGGGAGGTTGGTAGGAATGGGTAGACATGTGTACTCTCCTCTGTGAGACATCATGTCCTGGGGCTTACGGTGGATCAGCAATGTCCGACTGCGAACACACAGATCGGATATTGAGTATAATACACAGTGAGCGACCAGGATGGCTTAACAACTACTGGTTGCTTCAGGAAAGGCGTGATCTAGCTTGGCGGCGGTTCACGCCTTTTCCCAACTACAAGAATTACCTTCAGCAGATCTTTTCTAGTAGAGAATCTCCCTGCTTTCGTCGCCGGATGGCACGTCCCGTTGGGCGGAATTGCTTACTATTTTACTCGGCGACCCATATTCTACATTACCATCATAAACATCAAAAGTTTTGATGTCTTGCTCCAAATAGTAGCATGTGAAATTGAGGATGTCAAGGAGTCAAGAAACCTATGAAGCTTTCATAGTTTGAGGTATACTTACGTAGTTAAGAAGACTTTGTATGAGGCGAGAAATCGTGGCGAGAAAACAAACGACCGAGAAATACTACACAGCGGCTCAAGTCAAGGCGATACTGGGCATTACGGATAGCACACTTTACACTTACGTTAATAGAGGAGAGCTTCAGCGTATTGTGCCTCCACATCGGAAACAAGGGGTTTATCTGCGGAGTGAGGTTGACGAGATGGCTCGCGAGATGGCAGCGTTCTTTGCAACCAAAGTTACGACCTCATCTATTTTTCGTAAAGCAACGAAAGAAGATATGCCAGCAGGTGTTGCGCTGAGCGCTGCTATTTTTGGGGGAGTGAACATTATTCCGTTAGAAAGACGAATAGACTGGCTGGAAAAGAATCCTGATATCGACTATATCGTCTCTCATGAAGAGGAGCAGATGGGATATGCGTCGATCGCGCCGTTGAAACAGGAGATACTGGATCCGCTCCTCAGAGATGAGATTTTTGCTAGGGATCTCACGGCTGATCAGATAGAAGCATTTACGCCGGGGAAACCATTGCACCTCTATGTTATGGCGATGGGGGTGAGACCTCGCTTAAGCAAACTTGAAAAACGCACGTATGCTTCTCGGCTTATCAAAGGAGTTACCAGAGTAATTATTGAAATGGGCAGGAAAGGTATCACCTTCGAGACTATTATCGCCAGAAGTGAGACGCCTGATGGTATTCATATCTTACGGCACCTGGGCTTCACCGAAGTTCCATCTGAGGTCCCGGGGACGAGGAACTTTATTATCGAGGTTGAAAAGTCAGGTATACCTGCAATCCTGGAATACAAGCGAGCACTTGCTGAGTGGAGGAATAGGCAAGAACTGTGAGGTGGTACCGATTAATAGCTCTCAGACGCATAAACCTTGTAACGCCGTTTTTAATCAAGTATGGTTGCCAAAACGATTGTGCACAGCGAGAAGACGTAGAAGTTGGTGCGGGTCTGGCTTTCGGGCTTATCTACTATGTACCTTTTATACAACTTCTGGTATGCCCGATTCCGTATAGTAACGTTCCCGTCGAGGGCCAGGTCAATCGGTTGAAGTTTATGAAACGCCCGATGTAAGTTAGAGGAAGTTTTAAATTGTTGCTACAACGCTTCCCGCAGGCTTCGCGAAGACATTGATCATGAGCATGGAAATGAGTTCGGAAGAACCTGACAAATTGGTCCACTTTACCCTTCATGTACACATGTCTAACTCGCATCAGCATAGATACTTTTCCCTTCCCCATAGTAAGAGTCGTAGACGTGCTGGTAGACATCAATGCATTTTTGCAGGTAGATCTCCTGGTTATATACATCTGGCAAACTATCAAGCGCTTGCTCTACCGCCTGTTGCACTTGCGCTCGCGCTTCCTGCTTCTTACGCCAGTCGAGTACTAATTTCTCTTGCTTGAGCGTTGCCAGCAAGCTACATGCTACCATCTTGACCGACTCTTTCTCCTTGTCCGAAAGGGTGATGTTTGGGCGCGTCAACAGGTCAAATACGGTAAGTTCTTCTTCCGTAAGTTGTTCTGCGATGGTGCGTTGATCTTCCATTTTCAGCTCCTGTGCGAATGCGATTAGTTTATCATAGTAGACTTCCACATTGAAGCTGCCTCCGTTGTATTCGTCGATCAGACGCTGAAACTTTTCCTGGTAGTTGAGGCGGTTCTTATTCAGGCGTACCATCTTTTTGAGTTTGCTATTGATGAGGCCGCGCAATTGCCCCGCTTCGCTATACTTGTGTGCTTGCGCAAATTGTGCTTTCAGCGCGTCAAAATCGATCTGGCTCAAGTCGATACGCCGCTGTGTGTTGTAGGGGCCTGTTAACTCTCGGATAACATAATTCTTCGTGATAACGGAGGTATCCATGAGGTCTTCTACGTCTTCCATCAATTCACTAATATCTTCTGGCTCCTTGGCATCGTGGATGATACGTGCCAGTTCAATACATACAGCAACAATGGCCGTATAGGTGTTCGCGGCCGCGTCGGGGAGGATGGCTTTATAGAGCCTTGCTATATCGGCTGCTAGGGCGAGATAATGTTTTTCTGTCTCGTCATTGATGACGAGCTTGTCTTTGGCGGACTCTAGCTCTCTAATGTGCTCAAAGCTCTTAAAGGGCGTTGCGAGAATGGTATCGAGGTCGATACCCCGTGCTGTGCAGAATGTTGAGGCTGCGGTTATCGCTTGTTGTAAGGTCAGAACGAGCTCGTGTTTGTCCTTTACAGGGAAATCACCTTCGCCATCTTCGCGTGTGGATGCGTAGATCGCCAGCGCCTTTTCCAGGTTGCGGAAGATGCCAACATAGTCCACGATCAGGCCGTTGTTTTTATCCCCAAAGACGCGGTTGGCCCGGGCAATGGTCTGCATGAGCGTGTGATTTCGCATCGGTTTGTCGAGGTAGATAGTTGAAAGGCTGGGGACATCGAAGCCTGTCATCCACATGGCGCAGACAAAGACGATACGCAGCGGGTTGTTCTCGTCCTTGAATGCTTTCTCTAGATCCTCTCGTACCATGCGCAGGCGATGTGGTTTGATATCGAGTCCCTTCTTTTGGAACTCCTCGACTTCATTCTGCGCTTGCGATACCACGACTGCCATATCGGTGCTCTTCATGTAGTTAATGTCTTTGCTGAGTGGCTCTCTTTTATCCCAGTCCTTCTCTACACGGAATTGCGCTTGTAGATCTTCGAGATAGCGTTGCCAGTATTTGTGCACATTGTCGTACATGCGTATTGCCGTTGCTTTATCGATGGAGACGACCATTGCTTTGCCCATCTGTCCTCGACCCATGAAGTGGGCGACGATATCCTCTGCAATTTTCTCCAGGCGTTCATCGCGGGTGATCAGGTGATATTCTCTGGAGAACTCGCGCGCGAGGAGTTGCTCTTGCTTTTCTCCCAGGTCGATATCCTCAAGCAGTTGTTCCATATCGGTATTAAAGTCTCTGTTTGCTAGTTGCAGCTCAGGCGTGCGGTTCTCATAATAGAGTGCAACAGTGGTGCCATCCTTAACGGAGTCGCTGAAGTTGTAGATGCTTACATAGTCTCCGAAGACCTGTTTCGTTTTTTCATCTCCGGCCATGAGCGGTGTGCCGGTAAAGCCGATGAATGCCGCTCCAGGAAGTGCACTCCGCATATTGAGCGCGAGGGTGTCGTACTGCGTACGGTGAGCCTCGTCCGTCATAACGATGATATCTGAACGAGTAGAGAGTATGGGGTAGATAGTCTGGCCCTGCTCAGTGCGGAATTTCTGGATAAGGGTAAAAACGACGCGATGATCGGCTCGTAGGAGCTGTTGCAGGTGTTTGCCGCTGCTCGCGTGGACTTCGTTCTCTGCTTCCGTGATCGCAGCAACATGCTGGAACGTTCTGTAAATTTGTCCATCCAGGTCGTCACGGTCGGTTATAATAACAAAGGTCCAGTTGCCATGCAGTTTTCGCAATACCTTTTGCGAAAAGAAGACCATCGAGTAGCTTTTGCCGCTTCCTTGTGTGTGCCAGAAGACGCCGAGTTTTCCCTGGTTCTCTTTGAGACCGCGCACGGCGTCCAGGGCATTATTGACGCCCAGGAACTGGTGATTCTTGGCAATGAGCTTTTTTACGCCACCGCTCTCATCACTAAAGAGGGTAAAATTTTCCACGATGTCCAGTAGATGTGTCTTCTCACAGGCCCCGCGAATCATGGTCTCCAAGGAGATGACACCCTGCTCTCCCTCGTTATTGATCTTCTTCCACTCGAAGAAGTGCTCCCACCCTGCAGTCATGCTGCCTATCTTGCTCTCGCGTCCATTTGAGAGGATAATGCAGGCGTTATACCAGAAGAGTTGCGGGATGGTCTCTTTGTAATCACGGATGTTTCCCTCGAAGGCCTCTTTGAGGCGTTTATGCGCCGCTTTCAATTCAATCACAATGAGTGGCAGGCCGTTCACGAACCCGACGAGATCGGCGCGGCGTCTATAAATGGGACCCCGTACCCAAAATTGCGAGACGAGCAGGAAATCGTTCTGTTCGGGGATATTCCAGTCGATTGCGTGGACTGTTGCTATGTTCTCCTCGCCTTCGTCGCTCTTATTAGGCAGTCTGATCTTGACACCATCTTTGAGCAGACGGTAGGCTTCGCGGTTGGCGAGGGTTGGGCTGAGTGCGCTGCGGTCAAAGGTCAGTACCTCTATCGCCTCTTCGATGATTTCCGATGAAAGGGTTGGATTGAGCCGCTGCAAGGCCGTGCGCAGGTGCGGGACGAGAACGACCTCGCTATCTTTTTGACGTCCCGTCGTGGCATACGGGCCTTTGTGCTCATGTTGTGCCCGGCGCGTTTCATAGCCTAGTTCGGCAAAAAGTTCGATGGTCGGTTGTTCAACAAGCGAGTCTTCGGTGTAATTATGCATAATAGCCTGCTCATTTCCTTGCGTACCGAGACGCGGTACGAAAATGATGGTGGGCGAGACCCACTGTTTTGCTATGCACCATCCTCTTCACTGTGCCGCTCAAATGACTGCCGTATAAGGTCCATTGCGTCATCAAGCTGATCAAGTGATGTGACGCTAATCTCTACATCTCCATTGCCGAAATGCCCTATACCTGTAAGGTCCTTGCATAAATCTTTGGGATCGTCGATTTCGTTAAAGGGCATGTTAAGCGAAACTCGCAGACGCTTCTTTTGCGGTTCAACGTCAGCAAAGTTTGTCGTTGTCTTATACGCGATGTATTGCTTTTTGATATCTTCCCGTACAGCGACATCCAGGTTGAGAACGCGTTTGCGTAATTGCTCAAACAGCGTAAGCATGTTTCCCCGCAAGTGGGGGTGATCGCTCAGTGTATAGTTCTTGCTCCCGTTTGCAGGTTCTGTACTCACATAATCCGTTAAGATTGTTGCTTCAGCATTTGCTGTACCCGCAGCAATAACCTTTTCCCCACCCACTCCTAAAGGCATTTCGTTCTTCTGGGACTTATCCTGTATCCACCCTTTTGCATACTCCCATGAAATGGCGAACCAGGGATTTTTTCCGTTGCCATATTGCACCCATTCTCCAGCAACGTTGCGGAAGAGATAGAAACGTTTCTCTGAACTTTGAATGAGTTTGAAGCCTTCGGGAACGGAGCCCGCCTGGGGATGTTCAACCGGGCCGACGATTTCTACCAGCGGTATCTTTTTGCTTCTCTTGTTGAATTTGCTCTCTTGTTCAGAAGACAGGAGGGGCAGGGACCAGACTTTCGCAGCCTCATTAGCAAGACGCTCGGCCCGATTTTCAATCTCGTCCTTATTCCAGTGCTTCAATGCGCCAAGACTCCAGTTGAGCTTGATAGGACTGCGGGCGAAGCCACCTTCCATGTCACGTTTTTCCTGGAATGGGCGATCACTCAGTTCAGAATTGTAGCCCGTGAGGGTCAGGTTGCCAATGGTGTGCAGGTAATGGGCATGGATCTCTTGCCAGTCAGGACCGAGTTCGTGTTGCCAGGCTTCTGAAAGCTGTTTATTCTGTGGCATGATGTGTTCGATGGTGTAGCCCTCGACATGCACATACTCTTTACGGTCGTGGTTCTCTAGTTTGCGTAAGAGATAGTTGCGGCGTGGGTAATTGTATAGGTCCTTCACGGCGAATGCGGAGCGGAACTCATCATCTCTGGGGAAACGTGCGCTTCCGACCTTTGTGAGCAATGCAGCCTGCACACTTTCCAGGTAATGCTCTTTGTCGATCTCTTTTGCCAGAGTGGCGAATATTTTGTTGAGCGCGTTGGTGGGAATACCGCAGATTGCGCGGCGGAAGACGAAGCTTTCGACCAGCTTTAAGATAGCTATGAGATTTTCCTGTGAAAGACGTTTGTGCATGTAATCGTCGTAGACTTCCAGGAAGAAGGGATAGGCAACGTCCACTTTGAGTGTATTGATATCATATATGACCTGTTTGATCTCGCGGTCCTCTTCATGCAGAAACGCCATGTTTGCGAAGTAACGTGCATACTGGGCGATATCGACCACGATCTCTTTGATAGGAGTGGTTATATTACTTCGATGATACACTTTGAAAGCGGCGTACACTTTGTCAATATTAGGGATAACTCCTTGCTTGAGAGTCAGGTAGTCGCGCATAAAACGATCGAACTGGTCGACGTTATCGTTATGGCGGAATCTCTGCTCGATAGGGTACCAGTAATCTTTGTACAATTGGCTCTGTTCATCACTGTCAAGGCCCATTAAGATATAGTTGCGGATGAGATCGGCCTGAGAGAGGTCCATGCCTGTCGAGTTGAGGCTCTCAAAGATCAATTGTGGGTTATCGTAGTTTTTGTCGAGCGAGATGTCGACAATGATCAGCTTGCTGATCCCTAAGTAGATAGTATCAAGATCGACACTCGCCCGGCGCAACTGCTCTTCAAAGAAGAAGAAGTTTTCAATGAGGCGACTGGTCGTTTTCATCGCATGGGCACGCTCAGGATGATCGACCAGGTGTATCAGCGTCTCTTTGTCACTCTGTGTGAGCAGCAACTTGTAACGTTGCTCGTCCTTGCCATGCTTGTTGATAATATATGATTCGTAGATATCTTCGTGGCTCACTGCGGTTGATGTTGCCGTCTCCTGCGCTGCTCGCGCCAATGCCACGAGCAAGAGCGTCAGCGTGGTCAGGCGTTGCTGCCCGTCGATGAGCAGCAGTTGTGGGATGTTGGCGATATGAAACAAACCGCGCTGGATGTAGACCATGGAGCCTAGAAAGTGCGCAGGTACTTTGTCGCTGGTAGCTGCACGCACGATGTCGTTCCACAACTGTTCGCACTGCTCACGCGTCCAGCTATAGGTGCGCTGATAGATAGGAATGATAAATTGTTTCTTCCCATTAAGAAATGGTAGCAGCTGGTTCTCTACTGCTTTCATATGTCCCCCCATTACTATATATTTTCAATTGCTCGACATCAATCTCCCCCGAGATGAGTTTGGGAAGGAGCAGGTCGCGTGTTCGGCGTAGGGTTCGATTACGGAATATCAAAGTTTGAATATTTAACACAAACTCTCTCACAAGTTCATCAAATTGCGAAAGTATGGGTGCTGGCGGCATAACTAGCGCGTACTTCACCAAAACATCCCAACTGGCACGCGGCATTTTTGTACCTTGTGAGGTCTTGGTGGCGTAATTTACAAAATCGTCACTAGAAACACAGCACAACACAAGAGCATAATATCTATCTGACTTGGGCAAGATCACTATCGTGTCGGATGAGCAAACACCATCTAATGGCGCTACGCCAACTTTATGAAAGTAGGGTCTGATCTTACCAAAAAGTATTTCACCTTTCTTAAAGATAAGTTTCGTACTTTGTACCTCTCCCGCTATTCCCCATTCAGAAAGTGCAATAGATTTACGTGGTAAATGCTCTAATCCTAAATATGGCGTCTCGGGATCGATAGAATTTGGATTGACTCCTCTCCTTATCTCATGGGCGATATTACTCAGATTTACTAACTCCCACCCCTCTGGTATCATCCCTAGAGCAGACGCAACCATCCTATTTTTTTCACGTCCTGGAAACTGGAAACGCACGAACCACTCTTGATAGAGCGATTGTACTATCTCCTCCAAAATTGCAATATGTCGTGTGTTGTTCTCTATCAGGTCGTCGTAGGATGAAAGGATAGCAGCGATTTTTTGTTGCGTTGAAAGTGGCGGCAATTGAATTTGAAAATTTTCAAAAGTAGATTTAATAAGGATCGGCGTTCGCGTCCCTACAGATCCTAAGTTTCTCAATTCTTGTTGACGCGTACATAAACTATAATAGATAAAATCTGGATTAGTAGAATTACAAGGTATTATAGTATTGATTTGCTGGTTAGTAAAAGAGGTGGATGAGATCATTGCCACTTTTCCCATTTGCCAACCAATACAAGATACCGCTATGCTTCGTGGAGGAAGGCTATTATTTGCTAAGAAGTTAGCTCCTTGAGATGAGAGGCCCCTTTCAGGCTTCACAATAAATTTATCCCCCTTCATATCTGCTGGAGTTATAAAAGGGTAATTGTTTCCAAAATAGCTTTTTATAGCTGTTGGCGGCGTTCGGCCTGTTATTACCTTCCCAATATCCTTAATACGTACTACTTTCCAATCATATCCTGACATTATTCTACCTCTTCCAGCAATCTCGCCATATTGATTGAAATACGCTCCTCCAACTCATGTGCCTCTACTTTGAGTGTCTCTAGCTCTTCGTTTAACGCTTCCAACTTTTCCTTAAAGTCGAAATCTTCGATGGCACGCTCTGCCACCCCCACATATCTTCCAGGGTTGATGCTCCAGCCTTGTACCTCAATTTCGGCCAGCGTTGCTGCCTTGCACAGCCCCGGCACATCGGTATAGATACCGTCGAGGAATGTCTCCTGTATGCGTACGAGGCTACCATTCGCTGTCTCGATCTTCTCACCACGGTAGAGACGTACGATGTTGACAATGAATTCGATATCTTCGGGACGGAAGTCGCGGTGGGCACGATCAACCTGGCGATAGATATGGCGAGCGTCGATGAAGAGCACTTGGTCGCGGCGGATCGTCTCGCGCTTGCCCTTATCAAAGAACCAGAGTGTGCAGGGCAGCGTCACCGTGTAGAAAAAGTTGGAGCCTATAGAGACCATCACATCAACCACATGCGCCTGGAGCAGTTTCGCCCGTATCTCCTGCTCCGATCCTCGTGCGTCGCTGGCCGAGTTCGCCATCACGAAACCTGCACGTCCATGCTCGTTGAGAGCACTATAGAATTCCTGAATCCACAGGTAATTGGCATTATCGGTACGTGGCAGGCCGAAGAGATAGCGCCGATCATCCTTGATCTTCTCTTTGTCCACTCCATCGACATTAAAGGGTGGATTTGCCATCACAAAGTCGAAGCGCCCAAGGCAGTTATGCACGTTCTCGTAGTAGGTGTTGGCCTGTTTGATGTCTCCCGACAGACCGTTGACGGCGAGGTTCATACGGCACAGGCGTACCGTCTCCAGGGTCTTTTCCTGGCCGTAAATAGAGACCTCTTTAGTGGGATTGTGCTGGTGATTCCGCACAAAACGCGCACTCTGTACAAACATGCCGCCAGAGCCGCATGCCGGGTCGAAGATGCGCCCGTGGAACGGTTCGATGATCTCGACGATCAACCTGACAAGCACGGTGGGAGTGAAGAATTCCCCACCGCGCTGCCCCTCTGCCATCGCAAACTTGCCGAGGAAATATTCATAGATTTTGCCGAACGCGTCCCCCTCGATATCGATGGGAATACTGGCGAAGGTTTTCAGGAGTGTCACCAGGATGTCGTTATCGAGCCTGGTGTAGCTTTTGGGGAGGACACCGCGCAAGTCCTCGTTCTCGAACTCAATTGCCTTCATTGCCTCGTTGATGGCGTGTCCGATGTCTTCACCCTCCGGTTGGTTGAGCAGATAACTAAAGCGTGCGTTCTCAGGAAGATACATCACTCCTTGTGCTTGATAGTTGGCCTTGCTGATGGTGCGGCGGCTCCCAGGTGGGATACTCGCGGTGAGTTCCCGGTGAACCAGGGCAAATTTTTGATCGGCGAAGCGAAGAAAAATAAGCCCCAGGACGGGGATCGAGTATTCGGAAGCTTTGAGCTTAGAATTAGCACGTAATGTGTCAGCTGACTCCCAAAGTTTCTTTTCAAGTTCAGTGTGGTTTGCTGGCATCTACGAAATCTCTCCCTCTACATGTATCAAAATGCGAATGAACGTGTATGAGTAGGTGCCCTATTAGTATAGCAGAGTGGTTGCGAGATAAAAAGTCCTGTTTCTGTGTCGTTATTGTTCAGTGGGAGAAAAACCGATACTGTTTGATGATCTCACTCAACACCAGCGGTTTTGTAAGTCTTGTCCCTCCATACAACTTTCTTTGACAATGCCCTGTGCGTTGTACATCAGTATCCGTTAATTCCTCGTTTCATTCATAAGGTGCGCCTGGAGGCGGCTAGCAGCTAGCCGCCGCTTTACCGCCTCCGCTGTGCTTCGTCAGATCAATTTTCTCCTAGACCAAACAAACTGACGGCGTTTGTCGTAGTAATATGGGCGATCTCCTCCAACGTCATGTCGCGAATCTGCGCCAGCTTCTCGGCGGTATGTCTGACGAAGAGCGG
>Ga0066790_10000940_pt1 | contig 11871 bp, 12 predicted proteins | sample OrgsoiDNA2013050_FD_70963 | JGI IMG/M metagenome (GOLD analysis project Ga0066790, IMG submission 70963) | Permafrost soil microbial communities from the Arctic, to analyse light accelerated degradation of dissolved organic matter (DOM) -... | ecosystem: Environmental > Terrestrial > Soil >...
AGCAACGACGCCGAAATCGGCTACTGGACGCTGGGCGACGGACCGCCAGTCATCCTGCTCCATCCTTTTCCCGTGAATCGTGAATTCTGGCTGCCGGTAGCGGAAGTGCTCTCCACGCGTTACCGGCTGATCATGCCGGACTTGCGCGGGCACGGGGAATCGGAAATTGGCGAAGGCCCTGCTCTCATGGAAAAACACGCTTCTGATCTCGCCAACGTGATGGACGCTGCTGAGGTGGGGCGCGCGCCTCTGATTGGGGTTTCGATTGGAGGCTATACGTTGTTCGAATTCTGGCGGCGGCATCGCGGGCGGGTCACGGCGCTCGGTCTATGCAACACGAAGGCTGCGGCCGACAATCCCGAGGCCCGCTCTGCGCGTCTGCAGGCGGCGAATGATGTGCTCGAACGCGGTACTGAACCGTTTTTCGAATCCATGATTCCCAAGCTAATGGGAAAGACGACGCGCGAGATGCGTCCTGACCTGGTCGACGGCGCGCTGCGCATGATGCGGAAGATGTCGCCGGAAGATATCGCGCAGGTGCAGCGCGGGATGGCGGCCCGTCCGGACTCGACCGAGACATTGAAGAGCATCAATGTTCCGACGCTGATCGTTACCGGAGACGAAGATGGCTTTGCCGGCGTGGGCGAGGCGGAACTCATGCGCCGGCACATTAACGGCAGCCAGATGCGAGTGATTCCGAAAGCCGGCCACTATTCGCCGTTGGAGCAACCGCAAGAGGCCGCGAGATTGTTCCGCCAGTTTCTGGATGGCCTCTAGGCGCGCTTGTCATTCCGAACGCGCGCAAAGCGCGGGTGTGGAACCTGCTCTCGCCGGTGCATCCGAAAAAGCCGCGTCGCAGAGAGTCTGCCTGTTCTAGAATCGATGCCGCCATGAAGAAACTCTCTGTCGTACTTGCTTTCGTCCTGCTGCAGGGGTGTGCGCTTGGTCAGACTTCGACGCGGCCTCGCATTCTTGGGGTTGATCACGTGTCGTTCTACACGACCGCGCCGGATGGCGTGAAGAAACTGTACGGCGATCTGCTCGGACTTGCTTCCGTGGCGCCGGTCGAACCCGGCGGCACGCTACGTTACACGGTTGGCAAGCAGTGGGTGGGCTTCGGTCCTGCGCCCGACCCCAAGTCGACGGACCGCATGGATCACGTTGCCCTGCTTACCGACAACATCGTTGCGCTGCGAAAATATTTGACCGGGCAGGGAATTAGCGCTCCGCAGATTCAGGGACGGGCCGATCACAGTCTTTTCTTCGTGATGAAAGATCCTGAGGGCCATGCGATCGAGTTTGTCGAACGGGGAGCGGCGGAGGCTGTATCGCCCGCGGCGACTTCGGTTTCGCGCCACATGATTCACGCCGGATTCCTGGTCTACCACCGCGACGCCGAAGAGCATTTCTTCCGCGACATTCTCGGCTTCCACCCATACTGGCACGGCGGCATGAAAGACGACGTGACTGAATGGATCTCGATGCAGGTTCCGGATGGCACCGATTGGATTGAGTTTATGGTGAATCAGCCCGAGCACGCCGACCTGCGGCTGACGGGCGTGATGAACCACATCTCGCTTGGGGTTGCAGACATCAAGAAGGCGCAGGCGACGCTGGAATCGCGAGGCTGGAAGGAACACGGCGACGAAAAGGCGCAGCTAGGCAAAGATGGCAAGTGGCAGCTCAACCTATACGATCCTGACCTGGTGCGGGTGGAGTTGATGGAGTTCAAGCCGGTGCAGAAGCCGTGCTGCTCGGAGTTCACCGGGCCGCATCCGTCGGAGTGAGAGTTGGGCACCAAGATCTGAAGACTCGAATCTGACGTTTTGCTACAATCTCTTCGCCATGATCGACGCATCGTTAATTAAGGGGAAAATAGTAGCGACATGCAAGGGCGACGGGCCTGCTCTGGACCTGAGCGACGCTACGTGTTCGGTGTTCCTAGTGACCCTCGAGATCACCAAGATCATCGAGCAGGAGTCCCTGGACATCAGCATTTACGGGTCGCCCGACGGCGTAACGTGGGGAGCAAAGTCCATTGCGGCTTTTCCGCAGAAATTTTATTGCGGCGAGACTCCTCTGTTGCTGGATATGAGTGCGCATGCGGATGTGAAGTTTATCCGTCTGCATTGGGAAGTTGCCCGCTGGGGCCGCGGCACCGAGACGCCCATGTTTGAGTTCGACGTGAAAATGAAAGAAGTGCCTGCCAACATTCTCAGAGAAGCGACTGCCGAGGCCAAGGCGCTCGCGTAGCGGCGGACGCATTCGTCCACTCGCGCGAACCGTTTGACCGGCCCCATCCGCCCGCGGACCCTTCGACTTCGCTCAGGGCAGGCTGCGTCCGCGGCTACGTGAGTCGTTCTTCCGCTAAGATAAATCTCAGGATGAAAAACGGATCGCAGATCATCGTGCGCCCCGTGCGCAATGTGCGGGGCAGTGTGCAATTGCCGGGAGATAAATCGATTTCCCATCGTTACGCCATGCTCTCGGGAATCGCCGAGGGGCCGTCGCGTTTGGAAAATTATTCGACCGGCGCCGACTGTGCCAGCACGCTTGCCTGCATGCGTTCGCTCGGCGTGCAGTGGGAACGCAAGGACGGCAACGTCATCGACGTGCAGGGCCGCGGTTTGGCGCTCTCGGCCCCGGCTGAGCCGCTTGATTGCGGCAACTCCGGTTCGACCATGCGCATCTTGAGCGGGATTGTGGCGGGACAGAAATTTACCAGCGAGATGATTGGCGACGAATCGCTCTCGCATAGGCCGATGGCGCGGGTGATCAAGCCGCTTACGGCGATGGGTGCGGAGATCGCGTCGCAGGACGAGAAGCCTCCGCTGCGAGTTACCGGCGGTACGTTGAAGGCGATCGATTACAAGATGCCGGTAGCCAGCGCGCAGGTGAAATCGTGTTTGCTGTTTGCGGGATTGTTCGCCGAGGGCGAGACTCGCATCGAGGAATCGATGCGCACGCGCGACCACGGAGAAGTGGCGCTGCGGGCGTTTGGCGCGAAACTTAACCGCAAGAACAGCGGAACTGGAAACGAAGTCAGCATCCGCGGCGGGCAGCGACTGCGGGGCATTGAAGCGCGCGTGCCGGGCGATCTTTCGAGTGCGGCATTTTTCTTGTGCGCGGCGGCGCTGTTCCCAGATTCGCAGCTGGTCATTCCCAATCTGCTGATGAATCCCACGCGAGCGCGCCTGCTCGATATTTTGATGCAGATGGGGCTGCGCATTTCGGTGACGCAACTCGACGAGATCCACGGTGAGATGGTGGGATCTCTGCAGGTCGAAGGCGGCAAATTGAAGGGAGCGACCATCGCGGGCGCGGATTCTGCCGCACTGATCGATGAGATTCCCGTGCTGGCGGCGATTGCGCCTTACACCGAGCAGGGAATTGAGGTGCGCGACGCCAGGGAACTGCGGGTGAAGGAATCGGATCGCATTGCGTCCATGGCCGCGAACTTGCGCCTTATGGGGGCGCAGGTGGAAGAGCGCGAAGACGGGATGAAAATTCCCGGGGGACAGGTTCTGCACGGCGCCGAAATTGATTCTTTCGGTGATCATCGGATTGCGATGGCTTTCGCGGTTGCCGCGCTGCGGGCTGAGGGTGAGACGCTGGTGCGCGGGGCCGAATCGGCGGCAATTTCTTATCCCGCATTTTTTCAGACGTTGGAAGAATTGACCGAGAGATAAGCAGTGGAGCCGCGGACGCGTCGTCCCGGGTTGCGTTCGCCAGTGCGGTTCGGGCGGGCGGACCCTTCGACTTCGCTCAGGATAAGCTGCGTCCGCCGCTCCACGAGCATATTCAAGGTAACTTCGGGGATGTTACCGGAGTGACCTGTCTTCTCCAAATTATCCATTCAACAATGTAATCGGGCGCCTGCGATTACGATTCGCGGGGCGACGATTCTCTTTTCACGGGAAAGAAAAATCATGCGTTCAAAATTGACGCTGTTGGCAATTCTGGCTGTGGCTTCCGCTGCTTACGGCAAGGATCCGAAGGCCTATCAGTCTGGAAAATTAATGCAGATGGATTCGGTTTCGTGCGGGATGGCGGAGAAGGATGCTAAGAATTTTGCCGGTGAAGTGTTGGGAACGGATTCCGGCAGCAAGAAGACGCAGGAAGTTTTGTGCCAGGAGTATGTGCTGCAGGCGGAGCGTGTGATCTACCGCATTCGTCCGCGCGATGAAAAGCATCCGGTGCTTCTGCCGGTGGGCAACCAGGCGCAGTTCCGGTTGCAGAAAGATAAGATGCTGCTGCGAGTGGAAGATCTCGACAGCAAGGAGCGCGAATACACTGTGGTGTCCATGACGCCGCGCTCCGACAGCACGGCGGCCGATGCGACTCCGGTCCGGCTGAATCATCTGCAATAGTTCACCTCAAAAGTTCGACCTCATAACCTAAGATGGCGCGGGTTAAAATCCGCGCCGTAATTGGCGACGACATCTACATCAGCGGCGGCGTGCGCAATAACCTGCGGGTCACGTTTTGGCCGCAGGTGCGCTTCTGAGAGTCTAGAGAGAACGCGGTGGAGAGCCCCATGTCTCACAAAAGACGTGAGACATGGGGCACCCCTTGGGCGTGTGGTAAAGTATTGCCCACCGCTAAGGCCGGCCAACTGCGGCTTGCCGTCGATCCAGTCTGGTTCTGACTCCGAAGGAGGTGTCGATGACCACACTCCGCGATATCGTGAAGGACCGAAAAGTTTATTCTGTGGAGGCCATGCGTACTGTGCTCGAAGCAGCCCGCTTCATGATGGAGCACAATATTGGCGCCGTGCCGGTATTGCGCGATGGGGAACTCGCGGGCATCCTGTCGGAGCGAGACGTTATGAACCGGGTGGTGGCTGTGGGGCGCACTCCCGGGACTACCGCCGTGTCTGAAGTAATGACCCCCAACCCGCGCGCAGTGGGCATCGATGAAACTGTCGAGGAATGCCTGTTCATCATGCGCGAGTTCGGATTCCGCCATCTGCCGATCATGGAGGGCAAAGAGGTGAAGGGACTGGTCTCGCTGCGCGATATACTGCTGCGCCGGGTGACGGAAATCGAGTCCCAGGCCGAGCGCGCGGCTTCGTAAATTCCAACTTCCTCAAGAATCAAAAAACTCAGGGCACTTTGCTGGGAGCGGTCACCGAAAGGCTGACGCTGGGATTGGTGCCGTTGGAATTGGTATTGCTCGAAATGTTGCCGTCAATATCGACGCCCACGATCGTGAATGTGTAAGTGTTAGGGGGAGTGATTCCGTTTGGCGTAGTCGAGGACGTACTGCTGTTGCCGCACGCCGGCATCAGAAGCAGCGATCCGCTCACGATGAAAAGAGCCAGCAATCCCCACGCTTTCCTTGTCCGCTTTCCACCTGCTGCCGCGCCCAGACCCGCAAGGGCCAGCATGGGCAAAGGAATCCACAGAGCATAGAAACTGCGGGAGCTGGCGACTGCTCCCGTCGTGATCGGTCCTGCCGTGTTGATAGTAAGAGTCGACGTTGCTGGTGTCCCATTTACCGGCAGAGGCTGTGGGTTGAAGGAACACACGGGAGGAAACGTGACCAGTGGGCTGATCGACGCGCATGACAAAGTAATTCCCTTACCGGGGCTGCTGTAGCCGTTGATCGGATTGATGCTGATGATGCCCTGGGCTCCGCTGCCCGCCGGCACGCTGCTGGGCGCAACCGTCGTCTGCACGGTGATGGTGAATTGTGCGGTCACCGAAAGAACGGTCAAATTCTGTGACTGGGTAATCGTCGTGGCAGGAGAGGCGCCGGTGATTGCAACCTTATAAAGGGCCGGCGTGGTTGAACCGTTGGTGGTGATCGTGACCGTCGCGCCGCCCGAGGGCTGCACCGATTGCGGGCTGATCTGGCAAGTGGGAGGCGTCCCGGACGTATCCGAGGTGATCGCGCAGGTCAGGTCGACCATGCCATTGAAATTATTGAGCGCTCCCAGGCTGATGGTGGCCGAAGACGCTTCTCCCGGAGCCACCGCGAAGGGGTTGAAGGGAGCGAGGGTCATGTTGAAATCCTGCCCAAATGCCGAGGGCAGGAGGGTGAGGAACGCCACTACGGATAAAACAAAGAGGCTGCCGCTACGCTTCTGGGATTTCATTCCGGAATTCGACGACTCGGATCTCAACATGAGCGGGTTCAGGTTCAAGTAGCTTCGATTCATGCGACAGCGCAAAGGGTGCCCGGGACTCTGGAACTCATTCTAACGCCAGCCTCCCCGCGATCATGCCGGGCCACAAGACACCACGACAAGGTCATCCCAAGGAATTCTAAATACTACCATCCGATTGAGGTCTATGGGTCCCGACGGCGACGTTTTCGCGTCGATGGACCTACGGCACCGTTACGATCACGCCGGTGCAGGGCTTGGCGCCTCGACGGCGATAGCTGTGCTGTACAGCGGAATCGAAATAGATTGCGTCCTCGGCCTCCAGAAGATATTCGTCGCTCCCAATCTTCAAGGTTAGCGATCCCTTGAGCAGGTAAAGAAACTCGATCCCTGGGTGCTGATGCGGTTTGAGCTTGTCCGGGGGCACTTCCTGAAAATCGGCCAGAAACGCGCTCAGTTTGCGTTCGGTGGCGCGATAGTCCAAGCATTCGAAGAAATATTGCACGTCGGCGGCGCCCGGGCGCTCCGGGAACCGGACTCGCTCTTCCCGGCGCACAATGCCAACCACCCGGCGCTTGCGTTCGTCGGTGAAGAAATAATCCAGCCCGACGCCGAAAACCATCGCGATCCGCAGCAGCGTAGGCAGTGTAGGGAACAGCTTGCCGCGCTCCAGTTTCGACAGCAGCGCCGCTGAAAGCCCCGTGTGCTTGCCCAGTTCGACCAGGCCCATGCTCTTGCGCAGCCGCAGTGTGCGCAGTTTTTCCCCGATGGAGTATCGCTCTAAGCCGTCAGAAATCGCTTCAGTCAATCCAGCCATAATTGCTCTATAATAAAATAAATGTTCATAATAGTAAATCGCTGGGCAATAAAAAAAGCCGCGTCGGCCAAAGACGCAGCTCAGATGACAGAAACGCTTAGTTCGGTTTCTTCTTGAATAGTCCCATCACGTTATTAATGGGATTCTGCCGCCCCGGCTTGCCTTGGCCTGAGAGAGCGCCCTTGAGCAGGCCCGTCGCAATTCCTTTCACGTCGGGGACGAACTTCGGGTCAGCGGTAGTGCCTGCGATCGAGAAGGGGATGTCCATCCCGGCAGCATTGGCGTTCATTTTGAATGCGAGTTCGTTGGCCGGGCTCACGTTGCCGCCGCCGGTCAGGACTCCGATTGAAGGGACCGTGAGGTTGACGTTATTGGCCTGGGTTCCTTCCGGCGCGACGCGCACGTCAGAACTGAAATTCTGGATGGTCGTATCGTTGCCGGTGTTCTTTCCTGCCAGCGCCGAGATTGCCGAAAGTTTCTGTCCGAGGTTAAAGTTGGCCAGCGTGGAATTTTCCATGCGGATGGTCCCGGTAGTAACCAGCTTGTCAACTGGACCGGAGATGGCGAGGTTGGTGTTGAGGTCTCCACCCTTCAGTGTTGCCTTGGGAGGTAATATCACGCCCAGAGCTGGCAGCATGGCTTCGAGATCGTCCACCGGCATGCCCTGGCCGTTCAGTTTCAGGTTTACGGTCGTGACTTTGCCGCGCGCGTCGTAGGTTCCGGTGAGGTGCGATACGGCTTTGCCCATGGCCACGTCGCACTGCGTGATGGAGCCAGTTTCCTTCGCCAGACTATGGACGACGGCGTAGGTTAATTCGACCGGCTTGCCTGCCGGAGAACCCTTCTTGACGAGCTGTAAATTCGTAGCTTTCAGCGTGCCATTCGTCTTGGCTTCATGTCCGTCGGAGGTTACGGCCGCGTCGTAGTCCGCGGTGCCGGAGATGCCGGCGGCCGGATCGAGGAACGCCGATTCCGTCAGGCTTAACTGGCGCACCTTGATTTTGGCCTCGAGCGGAGTCAGGGCAGCGTTGTTGGCGTCGATGGGTCCCGTTTTGCCCGAAAGATCGATGCTGCCGCCTCCGGGCAGTTGCCCCGTCATGATGAAAGGAAAAGACGAGGCGAAGGAGAAGTTAGTTATTTCAATATTAACTTTATCGTATACATGCGGCCTTTCGGATGATCCGGCGCGAGAGATGGTCAGGCGCCCGTCCTTCACCTTGAGTTTTGCCACGGAAACATTGGGATTGCCGCTGGAGGATGCAGTCGAAGATTTCGTTGCCGCGGGGTTTTTTCCGCCCAGGCTTGAGAAATTCCAGGTATCGCCGTTATCCGATTTGACCAGACCGATCTCGGGCTGATTTAGCGTCAGTTCGGTCACGTTCAGCGTCTTCGAAAAAATCAGGGGCATCAGTTCCACGCCGACCTTCAACGACTTGGCCTGCACGAACGGAGACTTGCTGAAGACTGGATCGTCGGCGATGGAAATATCGTCCGCGCTTACGCCGCCCGAGAACAGCGACAGCGTGAGATTGCCAACTTTTACCGGGCGACCGAGCGCATCGGTGAGTTCCGATTCAAGCTTGGGGCGGAACGTGTTCGCGTCGACGAAAAACGGAATGGCGATGGCGATCACGATCAGCACAGCGACCACGATGGCCAGGATTTTCAGGATACGTTTCACGATTTCTACCTCCTGCCGAAACAATATTATGATGGCGAAAACTGCAGCCGCGCTACGGGGAAATTACGGGAGCCGCAAGTTTATCACTGCGGGTCCTGCAGCAGTTCCGGCGAGGGCACGGTCCCGGTGTCGATCCGTTTTTCGTCGATCTGTTTTTCGCGAGCCGCGCGGTGCTCGTTATCGATGCGGACCGCCGCCTCCAGTTCCTCCTTGCCCTCTTCCTTGCGGCCCAGATGCATCAGAGCTTGCCCTCGCAAATAGTGAATGTCGGTGCGCTCGGGATCGAGTTTGACCGCCGCGTCGATCTCAGTCAGAGCTTGCGCAAATTTTGCTCGTCGCAAATAAAGTTTTGCCAGTCCGACATGAGAATTCTCCAGATGGGAATCCCGGCGCAGGGCCTCGCGGTAGCTTTTCTCTGCGTCGGCATCCTGCTGCAGGAAAGCATAGACGTCGCCGAGTTCGTCGTAGTTCAGCGCCAGGTCGGGCTCGGCCTGCACGTCTTTCAAAAATTCGTCTCGGGCGCGCTCATAATCCTGCTTCTTCATGTACGTCAGGCCGAGGTTGAAATGCACGAAGGGCAGCTTCGGATTTCCTCCCGCTGCGGCCTGAAATTCCCTTAGCGCCTGATCGTACTGTTCGAGATTTAAATGATACTTCCCGACGAATAGGTGGTACTCGGGGGAGCCGTCGCCGATCTTGATCAACTGCTCGGTGGCGCGGTCGTCGAGTTCTTTTTGATGCGCGCGATGGGCAGCATTCGACAGTACATACAAATAAGGCAACTGTCTCGATTCCTGGGCCCAGAGCGGCTCCAGCGTGGCCGCGGCGTCGGCCCAGCGGTCGGCAAAAAAATAGCAGAGCCCGAGCAAATAGCGTGGCTGCAATGCGTCAGGTTGATCTCGCACCACCGACTCGAATGGCGGAGTCGCCTTCAGAAATTCATTCTGCCGGTAGTAGGCGAGGCCGATATTCAGGCGGATGCCGGCGACCTGCGGCAGGCGGCGCTCGGCCTGATGCAGCATTTCGAGCGCCTTGATCCACTGCTTGTGCCGCATGTAGACCACGCCGAGATTGGCGAAGGCGCCGCCGGAATTGGGATCGGCGGCGAGAACCTGGCGGAAGGCGTGCTCGGCCTCGTCCAGTTGTCCGCGGTTGAGAGCATCTTGGCCGCGCTGAAAAAGTTGCGCGAGATTTGCCGTTGGAGAAGAGGGGGCGGTGGCCGCGTGACTTGCCTTCACAGAGCCATCTGCCTGCGCATTTGCCCGTGGATTTCCCGCCGCCGCAAACGCGGCCAGCAGCAAAAACGAACATCGGATCAGAATTCGCAGGCTTGACACTGGTTTTACTCTCTGCTGTAGTGTCCGCCAGTGTACGCTCACAATTCAAGCGGCAACGCGAACGCTGGTGCAGAAAATTTTCCCGAACGCTTGCCGGTCATGATTCCGGCGCAAGGCCTGCGATGGTAACCATTCGTGACGTGGCGAAGGAGAGCGGATTCTCGTCGACCACGGTATCGATCGTCTTGAACAACGCGCCGTTGGCGCGATACATCCCGCCTGCGACCAAGAAAAAAATCGAGAAGGCGGCGCAGAAACTCGGCTACCGTCCCAACCAGTTCGCGCGCTCGCTGCGCAGCAAGCGCAGCCACACGGTCGGCGTTATGGTGTTCGACATGACTGACCCGTACTGCACGCTGGTGCTGCGCGGCATTGAAAATACTTTGTATCAGTCGTCCTATCTGCCCATCCTCACCGACGTACACAACGAGCGCAGCCGCTTCGAACGCTATCTGGAAATGCTGCTTGATCGCCGCATCGAAGGCCTGATCGTTCTCGCCAACTGGCTCTTCCTCGACATCAACCTGCTCGGCGACTTGGAGAAGAGCAGCATTCCGACAGCGATGATCGGCTGCGGACTCGAGACCGATTCCATGAGTTCCGTTATCGTCGACAACGAGGTCGGCGGCTATCTTGCACTCGAGCACTTACACTCTCTCGGCCATCGCAAGATCGCCTTTATCCGCGGACCCAAGGCGCTCACCGACAGCGCCCCGCGCTGGCGCGGCATCCGAACTTGCGCCAAGGAATGCGGCCTCGAACTTGACCCGCGCCTGATCATGGAACTGCCCGAATCGCGCGATCCCATGTCGAGCTTCGAGTCGGGGCTCAAGCTTACGGAAGAACTCGTCCGGCAGAAGCGCCCGTTCACCGCGTTGCTGGCGTTCGACGACATGAGCGCCTTCGGAGCGATCCGCGCCCTCACCCGCGCTGGCGTGCGCGTGCCCGACCAATGCTCCGTGATCGGCTTCGACGACGTGGCCACGTCGGCGCTCTACACGCCATCGCTGACCACCGTGCGCCAGCCCATGGAAGCCATGGGAGCCTCGGCAGTCGGCATCGTCGTGGAGGGCATCAACGGAGTGCTGGAAAAGCGCGAGATCGCGGCCTGCCATCGCAAGGTCGCGCCCGAGTTGGTGGTGCGGGAGTCGACGCGCAGCCTGCTCTAATCCGGCTCTGAACCAATGACGGGTGCCTCGGTGGTAACTTTTTCTTCGAGCCGCCGAATCGATTTTCCACAACGAATTTTACCGTGAACGATTCCGGTCTTTGCTTTTTTCTTGACAGTCGATGCCCAATAAACGCACTATTCATACGATTTAATACCCGTTCTTGGGTCTCATACTCATTTGAAAGTCGTTTTGTTCCTGCGAGCGCCGGACCGCGAGGCCCGGACGAAGCACGGTAAGCCTGACCAAAACCGCGCGGGCGAAGGCCTGCGCCACGGGAGAGCGTGACCATGAAATTACAGCGAATGCTGTTGCGGGCGATGTTGGTGGTGACCTTCTGCGGAGCCGCCTGGGCGCAGGATACCGGTTCGATTACCGGAACCGTGAAAGATCCCTCGGGAGCCGCCGTCGCTGGCGCCGCCGTCGAGGTCAGCAGTTCCGACCACGGCATCGACCGACAAACCGTGACGAATTCCTCCGGCGACTACAACGAGTCCGGCTTGCCTGGCGGCGCCTACGACGTTAAAGTCTCGGCTGCCGGTTTCAAGAAATATCAGGCGAAAGGTGTAAAGCTCGATGTTGCGGAAAAGGCACGCGTGGACATTGCGTTGCAAGTCGGCGCCTCCACGACCGAAGTGGTCGTCGAAGGCAGCAATGTGGCCGAGGTCGAGACGCAGTCGTCTGAGCTTTCCGGCACAGTGACTGGAAAGGAAATTTCGCAGCTCGAACTGAACGGCCGCAATTTTACTCAACTCGTC
>Ga0066790_10000941_pt1 | contig 11869 bp, 10 predicted proteins | sample OrgsoiDNA2013050_FD_70963 | JGI IMG/M metagenome (GOLD analysis project Ga0066790, IMG submission 70963) | Permafrost soil microbial communities from the Arctic, to analyse light accelerated degradation of dissolved organic matter (DOM) -... | ecosystem: Environmental > Terrestrial > Soil >...
CCACCACCGGGTGGCTGGCTCGCGGCATAGGCACGCTGCGCGATGCTGGCAGAGGCCTGTCCCAGAGCCTCGGTCTTTTTCTCAATCGCCTCTTTATCGTCCGACTTGAGCACTGCTCTGAGATCGCCGAGCGCGGACTCGGCCTTGGCCCGCTCATCGCCCGTGACCTTGTCGCCCAGATCCTTGAGCGCCTTCTCGACCCCATGCACCATCGCATCGGCGCGATTGCGGGTCTCGACCAGCTCGCGAAACTTGCGATCCTCGGCCGCATGCGCCTCGGCGTCCTTGACCATGCGCTTGATCTCGTCCTCGTTCAGGCCGCTCGAGGCGCGAATCACGATGCGCTGCTCCTTACCGGTCGCCTTGTCCTTGGCCGACACGTTCAGAATGCCATTGGCATCGATGTCGAAGGTGACCTCGACCTGCGGCATGCCGCGCGGGGCCGGCGGAATGTCGGTCAGATCGAACTTGCCGAGCGACTTATTGTCCTGCGAGCGCTCACGCTCGCCCTGCAATACATGGATGGTCACCGCAGTCTGGTTGTCGTCCGCGGTCGAGAACACGTTCGCGGCCTTGGTCGGAATCGTCGTGTTCTTCTCGATCAGCTTGGTCATGACCCCGCCGAGCGTCTCGATGCCGAGCGAGAGCGGTGTCACATCCAGCAGCAGCACGTCCTTGACCTCGCCCGCGAGCACGCCGGCCTGGACCGCAGCGCCCACCGCCACGGCCTCATCGGGGTTGACGTCCTTGCGTGGCTCCTGGCCGAAGAAATCGCGCACGTATTTCTGCGTCAGCGGCATGCGGGTCTGACCGCCGACCAGAATGACCTCGGCGACATCCTTGGCTTCCAGCCCGGCATCCTTGAGCGCCACGCGGCACGGACCAATGGTCCGTTGCAGCAGATCCTCGACCAGCGACTCGAGCTTGGCGCGCGTGAGCTTGACGTTCAGATGCTTCGGACCGCTGGCATCCGCCGTGATGTAGGGCAGATTCACATCGGTCTGCTGACTCGAAGACAGCTCGATCTTCGCCTTCTCCGCAGCCTCCTTGAGGCGCTGCATGGCCAGCGGGTCGCGCCGTACATCGACGCCGGACTCTTTCAGGAACTCATCGGCGAGAAAGTTGATCACACGCAGGTCGAAATCTTCACCGCCGAGAAAGGTATCGCCATTGGTCGAGAGCACTTCGAACTGGCGCTCCCCATCGACCTCGGCGATCTCGATGATCGAGACATCAAAGGTGCCCCCGCCCAAGTCGTAGACCGCGATCTTGCGGTCCGCGCCCTGCTTGTCCAACCCATAGGCCAGCGCGGCCGCCGTCGGCTCGTTGATGATGCGCTTTACGTTCAGACCCGCGATGCGACCGGCGTCCTTGGTCGCCTGGCGCTGCGAGTCGTTGAAATATGCCGGCACCGTGATGACCGCCTCGGTCACGGTCTCGCCGAGATAGTCTTCGGCGGTCTTCTTCATCTTCATGAGCACGCGCGCGGAGATCTCCGGCGGAGCCATCTTCTTGCCGTGCACATCGACCCAGGCGTCGCCGTTGTCGGCCTTGACGATCTTGTAGGGCACCATCCCGATGTCTTTCTGCACGACATCGTCGTCGAACTTGCGTCCGATCAGGCGCTTGACCGCGAACAGCGTGTTCTGCGGATTGGTGACCGCCTGCCGCTTGGCCGACTGCCCGACCAGCACCTCGTCGTCCTTGCTGAAGGCGACGATTGAGGGGGTGGTGCGATCGCCCTCGCTGTTTTCGATCACGCGCGGCTTACCGCCCTCCATGATCGCCACGCACGAGTTCGTCGTGCCCAGATCGATGCCGATTACCTTGCTCATGGGTCAAACTCCAAATAACTTCTGCGCTGTGACCGTTCTAAATTGGGCTCGGGGCTTTGGTTTCAAGTCGTTAGCCCTCGCCCGCCCACCCGTTAACTGTACTCGAGCCGTTATGCCTTTGCCCCCGGTGCCGTCGCAACCACCACGCGCGCTGGACGCAGCAATCGGCCATTGAGCTCATAGCCGGACTGCACCACCTGCAGCACCGAATTGGGCGCGGCATTGGGCGCTTCCTGCATCAGCACGGCCTCGTGCAAACTCGGATCGAAACGCTGCCCGCTCGCCTCGATCTGCTTGATCGAGAACTTCTCGAAGGCGCGTTCGAGCAGCTGCAGCGTGGCTTGCTGGCCCGCGAGCACGCTCTGCGGATCGGTTTGCACGCCGTTGCGCACGCCAAGTTCCAGGCTGTCACGCACCGGCAGCAGCTCTGCGGCAAACCGCTCGAGCGCGTAGCGGTGCGCGCTTTCGATGTCGCGCTGGGCGCGCTTGCGCACATTGTCGAGCTCTGCCGCGGCGCGCAGATACTGTTCGCGCTGCGTTCGCAGGTTCTCCTCGGCCTGTGCGAGGCTCGCCCGGAGCCCATCGCTCTCTGTGCTCTCGCCGGCCGCGGCCGCACTGCCCGCCGCCGCATCATCCTGCTGCGCGGGCGCGCCCATGGCCGCCGTGCTGTTTTCCATCGCTTCGCCCATCGCTTCTCCCATCGCTAATAACCCTGAAATATCAAATACCTACAAAGAATATCTAAATGCACTTCGAGCAACTCGAAGCCGTTGCTAACGCTTACATGGCGCTCAGCGCCGCAAATTCAAGGCCGAGCTTAGAACTTTAGCAGTCAAATCAACGATCGGGATGACCCGCTCGTAGGCCATGCGCGTCGGACCGATCACGCCGATGACACCGACCACGCCTTGGTCGGAGCTGTAGGGTGCCGTCACAACGCTGTAGTCATCAAAGATCCGGTAGCCCGATTCCTGGCCGATGAATATCTGAATGCCCTCGGCCTTCAGGCTCTGGTCGAGCAGATGCAGAATATCGCGCTTCTCATTGAAGGCTTCGAACAGGCGCTTGAGCTTATCGACGCTGGCCAGCTCGCCCAATTCCATCAAATTGGTCTCCCCAGCAATCATGTACTCGATGTCCTCCGAGGCGCTGCCCTGCTCGAACAGCCGCTGCGCCATCGCGATCGCATCGAGCATGACCTGGTTCAGGTGCTCGTGCGTGTCCTTGAGTTGCTGCACCAGCTCTTTATGAATCTGCGGCAGCGTGCGTCCGGCGCAGTGCTCGTTGAGAAAGTTTGCGGCGCGTCGCAGCTCCTCGGATGAATAATGCCGGTCGAGCTGGATGATGCGGTTCTGGACCTCGCGGTCGTTGAGCACCAGCACTACGAGCACCCGGTTGTCCGATAGCGCCAGGAATTCGATCTGCGTCAGCGAGGCGGCCTGCGTCAGCGGCAGCGTCACAACCCCCGCCAGATGCGTGATATTGGACAGCAGTTGCGAGGCGGTTGCGACCAGCGACTTGGAGCTGTCGGCCGGCAGATCCAAATGGCGGCGGATCTCCTCCAGGCTCAAATCGTCGGCTGGCATCTGCGCGCGCAGCAGCGAATCGACGAAGAAGCGGTATGCCTTATCGGTGGGCACGCGCCCGGCCGAGGTGTGGGGCGAAGTCACGAAACCCAGGCCCTCCAGGTCGGCCATGACATTGCGCACGGTCGCCGAGCTCAGCGACAGCCCCGAATCACGCGACAGCGTGCGCGAGCCGACCGGGGCGCCATCGCGGATATAGCTTTGCACCAGCACGCGCAGCAAGCGTTGAGCGCGTTCGTTCAGTCCGTCGTCTTTGTTGTCTGCTGCCATGTTTAGAGCCGAGCTAACCAGCGCCGCGAGGCCTCGTCAAGCACCGCAGGCCACGGATGGGAACCCACAATATGGCAAGTTCACGCGTGGCCGCACAGCTTGAGCCATGCTACAACAGCGCTCAGTATGAAAACGGCGCTCCGCCGCACATCCCAAGGCCCACACGCCCCATGCACATGCCGATACGCACCTGCGTCCTCGTCGGCAAGTTCCAGGACCCGCGGGTTGCCGAATGCGCCCAGGCGCTGGTGCCGGAGTTGCTGTCGCGGCACCTCGAAGTGCTGGCGCCGGAGGACTCCGCGGCCGCGAGCGTGCCGAGCGGCGTGCGCGTCAAGCCGTTGGCCGAGTTCATCGAACGGGCCGATCTCATGATCGCCATCGGCGGGGATGGCACCCTGCTGTACGCCGCCGGTCTGGTCGCCGAGCACGACATTCCACTGCTCGGCATCAATCGCGGGCGCCTGGGGTTTTTGACGGACGTGCTGCCGCAGGACATGGTCAGCTCTCTGGATGCCGTGCTGGCCGGCGAATCCGAGCCCGATCGGCGCCCGCTGCTGCAGGCGCGACTGATTTCGCCTCAGGGCGCCGAAGTGTCCCGTTTTGCGTTGAACGATGTGGTGTTCAATCGGCTCGAGACCGGCCGCATGCTGGCTTTCCAGACGCGCATCGACGGCCGCTACGTCAACTCACATGCCGGCGACGGTCTGGTCGTCGCCACCGCCACCGGCTCGACCGCCTACGCGCTCTCCTGCGGCGGTCCGATCGTCGAGCCGCGGCTGAACGTGTTGGTGGTGGCGCCCATTTGTCCGCATACCCTCTCGGACCGTCCGATTCTGGTGCCCGGGGATTCGCGCATCGATATCGAGCTCATCGGTCCGCACGATGTCGCCGCGCAGGTGACCTGCGATGCGAGCATGCTCGGGGAGCTCAAGCTCGGGGGCCGTCTGGAGATCGCGCCCGCTGGCCGCGCCGTCACGCTGCTGCATCCGCCCGGCTATGACTACTTCCGGCTGCTGCGCTCCAAGCTCCACTGGGGCTTGGGGGGCTGGGGTCACGAGCGCTAGACGGGATGCTGCGCTACCTACAGATCCGCGATTTCGCGATCATCGACAGCGTTGAAATCGAATTCAGCGGTGGCTTGACCGTGCTGACCGGCGAGACCGGCGCCGGCAAGTCCATCATTGTCGATGCCCTGGAGTTGCTGGCCGGCGGCCGCGCCGGCGCCGATGTGGTACGCACCGGTGCCGAGCGGGCCGAAATCGCCGCGACCATCGATATTTCCGGCACCGGCGGTGAGCTGCGCCACCTGCTCGCTGAGCAGTCCATCGCCAATGACGGCGAACTGCTGATACGGCGCGTGATCGGCAGCGATGGGCGCAGCCGTGCCTGGCTGGGCGGTCAGTCGGTACCGCTGCAGGTGCTCAGCCGGGCGGCCGAGCTGCTGATCGACATTCACGGTCAACACGAATTTCAATCGCTGGTGCGCCCGGCCACGCAACGCACGCTGGTCGACAGCTACGGGCGGCTCGAGGCGCTGGCCGGCCAGGTGCGTGCCGGCCACAGCTTTTGGCTGGCGCTGCTCAATCGCAGCCTGGAAGTCGAGAGCGCCGCCGATGAGCGCGGCTCCCGGCTCGATCTGCTGCGCCACCAGGTGCGCGAGATCGACGTCCTGGCGCTGCGACCCGGCGAGATCGCCGAGCTGCACGCCGAGCACGCACGGCTCGCGAACCGCGGCCGGCTGCTCGAGGCCGTGCGCGGCGCCCTCGAATGTCTCTACGAATCCGAAGCGCCCACGGCGCATGCGCTGCTGGCCAAATCGCTCACGGCCGTGCGCTCGGCCAGTGCGCTCGATGCACAGCTCGCATCACTGACCCCGCTGCTCGAGGAAGCCGAGCTGCGCGTCAAAGATGCGAGCCACAGCCTGCAACAATATCTGGATGCGCTCGAGATGGATCCGCAGCGCGCCGACGCGATCGAGCACCGCCTGGCGGCGGTCGAGGAACTGGCACGCAAGCACCGCGTCGCCGGCGAAGCGCTGCCTGAACGGCGCGAGGCGCTCGCCGCCGAGCTGGCGAGCCTTGAGGCTGCGGCCGCAGATCGCGGCGCGCTGCGCACGCAGCTCGCCGCCGCGCTCGCGAGCTACCAGGAGTCGGCGCGACAGCTCTCGGCGCGGCGCGGCACCGCCGCGCGCGCGCTCGCCAAGGATATCTCCGCGCGCATGCAGGAACTCGGCATGGGCGGTGGGCGCTTTCTGATCGATGTCTCCCCGCTCGAGACCGCCGAACCCGCCGCGCACGGCATCGATCGGGTCGAGTTCCGCGTCAGTACCAACGTCGGACAGGCACCGCGAGCGGTGGCGAAGGTCGCCTCCGGCGGCGAGCTGGCGCGCCTGTCGCTGGCCGTGCAGGTCTCGTGCGCGGCCGATGCGGCGTGCTGCATGGTCTTCGATGAAGTGGATGCAGGCATCGGCGGGGCGGTCGCGGAAATCGTCGGACGGGAGTTGCGCGCCCTGGGAGCGGCCGGCCAGGTGCTGTGCGTGACGCATCTGCCGCAGGTGGCGGCCCAGGGCCATCAGCACCTGCGCGTCACGAAACTCAGCGACGGCAGCAGCACGCGCATACGACTGACTGCTCTGACCGGCGAGGAGCGGGTCCAGGAGCTCGCGCGTATGCTCGGCGGCGTGGAGATCACTCAGCGCGCGCGCGCGCATGCCCTGGAGATGCTCTCTGCCCAGGCCGCACCCGCGGCGCCGCGCAGCCGCAAGGAGCGCAGCTAACTCGGTAACCGGTTCCGTGCCGGTTTGCGCGAGGGACAATCGGGCCGCTGGCAGCGGCCATAGAGCACCAGCGAGTGCTCTTCGATCTTGAAGCCGAGCCGTTTCGCGATCGAATTTTGCCGCGTTTCGATCTCAGGGTCGACGAACTCCTCGACCAGCCCGCAGTCCATACACACGATATGATCGTGGTGCATCCCGTGATTGATCTCGAACACCGCCATCCCGTCTTCGAAATGATGACGGGACACCAGGCCCGCGCCCTCGAACTGCGTGAGCACGCGGTAGACGGTCGCAAGGCCAATGTCCTCGCTCGAGTCCAGGAGCTTCTTATAAATCTCTTCGGCCGACATATGCCGCGTCGGGCTGTTCTCGAGGATCTCAAGGATCTTGAGCCTCGGCAATGTGACCTTGAGCCCCACTTTGCGCAGGTCTTTTCCTTCCACGATGCACCTCGATGCGGTCCCGCTTCGAGCGGACGATACGGTATGATTGTCGCATGAGAATGAGCCGTGACAGCCATCCCGTGCAAGCCGTCCGGGAGATTTCCCGAGCGCTGGCGCTGCTGGCCTCGCTCTGCGCGTTGAGCGCCTGCGTCTATCGCATGCCGATACAGCAGGGCAATTATCTCGATCCGGCGGTCATCGCCCAGGTCAAGCCCGGCATGACCCACAGCCAGGTGCGCTATCTGCTCGGCACGCCCATGGTCCCGGGCGGCTTCGACAACGCGCGCTGGGACTACGACTATTATCTCAAGACCCGTCGCCTGCAGGGGCCCGGGCGCGGCCACGTGGCGATCTATTTCGCCAACAATCTGGTTGCCCGGGTCGACAGCGACGTCAAGAGCGCGCCGTTTGCGCCCATCAGCACCCGCGGAGCCACAGCGCCGGAACCGCGCTCAGGCGGCGGACACTGATTCGCCCGCGATCAAGCCTGGCCTGAACCCCGCCGCGCTCGCGACGCGGACGCTTTGGCGGCTCGAGCCCTGCGGCTGCAGCGCGGATCGACCTGGAGCGCGCGATACAGCTCGATCCGATCACCGTCCGCCGGCACGTGCTGGCGCGTATAAATTCGCCCATAGATCCCCGTGACCGCCGAGTCCCAATCCGCTGCCCATTCGCCGAGCACCGGCCGGGCGGCTTCGAGCACCGCGGCAATCGTGGCCGCCTCGGGCAGTTGCAGCACGCACTCGCGTATCCCCTTTTGGGTATCGCACACGACGCGGCAGCATTTCGACATACGCGATCGCACCGTTCAAGCCGGCAGGCTTTGCGCGCGCGCGACGAACGCGCGCACCAACTCGGCCTGCGCCTCCTCGAACAGTGGCTCAAACAAGGCCGACTTCAAAGTGTTGGAGAACTGAAAGCGCAGTTTGAATTCGATACGGCAACCATTGCTCGCGACGGGCGTGAAGTTCCAGGACCCTTCGAGCACCTTGAACGGACCCTCGACCAGCTGCATGTGCACGCTGCGGCCCGGATCGAGTCGGTTGCGCGTCGTGAACTGCGTGCGCAGTGGACCGCGGCGCACCGCCAGGCGCGCCACCACTTCCTGCTCGCTGCGCTCGAGCACCTCGGCCGAGCTGCAGCCCGGCACGAACTCGGGATAGCGCTCGATGTCATCGACCAATCGGTACATGACGGTCGGCGACCGCGCAACCAGCGAAGTGCGGCTCATTTCTCGCATAGTTGACATCCTCCGCTGCCTAAAGGCAGCGGATTCCTACGGTGGCTATGCATAAGTTACCTCACACATAGTCGCGTCGGTGGATTCCTGCTTCGCAGAGGCTGGTTTCGTCTTGGCCTTACGACCACGACCAGTGCGGCTCGTGTGGTGCGGTGGCACGGCAATAAGAATTCCGCCACGCCAATTGAGCTTGTAGTCCAACTGGCGACGGAACTCGAACCAGCCCTGATCGAGGATGGATTTGTTCAGGCACGACTTGGCCCGAACGTTTCTACCCGGTGCCTCGGTTGTCCCTGCCGCCGCCTTGGACATATTCCTCACTTGCAAGTCCTCGATACACACTATCGCGTGGTTTTGGCTGATCGTGGTCGTGGTCTTGTGCAGGTAGTCGCGCCGGACATTTTGGCATCCGGATAGCGAAAGCTCTCACTGTGCCCCTTGCGCCTGAAGCGTGGGAAGCTCGCTCGCCGGGCGAAAAAATTCTGGTACGCCCTGTCGAAGTCCTTGAACGCGTGTTGCAGGGGATGAACGGGCGCACCCTTGAGCCACGGTGTCTCGGTGCTGTTACGCCACTCGGTCAGGTGCTTCGCCATCGCCATGTAGCTGATGAATTTCCCGCCTGCCTCGTAGTGGGCCTTTTGCAGCGCCAGCGCCTTGTTGAAAACGAAGCGACACGAGCCGGCAAAGCGTCGCATCTGTCGCTGCTGTTCGCCATTTGGCATGAATGCGCACTTGTAGGCCTGAAGCCGTTGCATGCCTTAATGATATATTGGTCCATTAGCGATGACGCACTCACATTTTTGGTCTTTGCGACCAAATATCGACGCGCAAGGTTTGCGGACCTCGAGGCGGAACTGGTGGAGTTCGACGAGAAGCACGACCACGTTCACCTGTTGGTGAACTACCCGCAAAAAGTGCCCCGTCTCCGCGCTGGTGAACAGTCTCACGGGCGTGTCCAGTCGAATGATTCGCCTGAGCCCCTTAATGGCCGCAAAGGACTGCTACTTCGTCCGCGCTATCCTTCCCAGCTCTGAAGGACGAGGTTTGGCGCGCTTTCAAGTGTGGCCGACCCCCGTCCGTGGCTCAAGCCGAACAGCGCGGCTTGCGACGCAGGCCACTGCGCGGGCTCTGTACAATGCGTCATGGCCAAGCCCGAAACCACCGAGCGCGTGATCGCCGAGAACCGGCGCGCGCGTTATGACTACTTCATCGAAGAACGGCTCGAGGCCGGTCTCGTGCTCGAGGGCTGGGAAGTCAAGTCCATGCGGGCGGGTCGCGCGCAGCTCGCCGAAGCCTACGTCTATGTGCGCAACGGCGAAGCGTTTCTGATTGGTGCCCACCTCTCGCCGCTGCGAACGGCCTCGACCCACAAGGTGGCCGATCCGGTGCGAACACGCAAATTGCTGCTGCACCGGAATGAGATCGACAAGCTCATTGGCGCCACCGAACGCCGCGGCTATACGATCGTGCCGCTCGAGCTGTACTGGAAGCACGGCCGCGCCAAACTGCAGGTTGGTCTCGCCAAGGGCAAGAAGCAGCACGACAAGCGCGCCACCGACAAAGAGCGCGACTGGCAGCGCGATCGGGCCCGTTTGATGCGTAGGGGTTAAGACGCAGCGCACAAGATTCGCGCGCCCGGGGCATTCGAGTTAATATGTTTGCGACTGCCTGAAGGGGGCGACCGGTTTCGACGTGGGTTACGAACCTTCAGGGGCGTGCCGAGGCGCAGTGGCCCTCGTTAATAACTGCTGCAAAACTTAGTTGCCAACGACGACAACTACGCTCTAGCTGCCTAAACGCAGCTGACCTCTGACCAGTTCGTGCCTATGCGACTGAACCAGGGGACGCGCTCATAGGATCGCGCTGCCGTGTGCGACGGGTTGCAGCGTTAAGAGTTACCGTCTGCTGGTCTGACGTCTTCCCTGCCCTTCGGGTAGCGCCGGATGAGAAACAAAGAATGGGCTACGCGCGTAGATCCTGAAGTCTAGGGCTTGCGGACGCGGGTTCAATTCCCGCCGCCTCCACCATTTGAGAGTCCAGCGCCCTCCAAGGCGATACACGAAACCCGCAGAAACGCGGGTTTTTTGTTGATTTGCCCTCCATCCGGGGGCAACAGAGTCCATTGACAACCTAAGGACAACCGGGGGCAATCTTGGGGAACGTTCACCATACCAAGCCGAGAGTTGCCCCCAATGCCGTTATCCGACCTATCAATCAAAAGGGCGAAGCCCGCAGCCAAGCCCCGGCGCTTATTCGATGGAGCGGGCCTTTACCTTGAGGTCTCACCCGGTGGCGGCAAGTGGTGGCGCTTCAAGTATCGGTTCGCAGGCAAGGAGAAGCGGCTCTCACTGGGTGTGTACCCCGACGTTGACCTGAAGAAGGCCCGAAAGCGCACTGCCGAGGCGCGTCAACTGCTGGCAGATGGCATTGACCCAAGTGTTAATCGCAAGGCAGTGAAGGCCGCACGCGAGGATAGCGCCGCCAATAGCTTCGAGGTTGTAGCGCGCGAGTGGATCGCCAAGCAGATGCCGACCTGGGCCGAGAACCACGGTGGCAGAATTCTGGCCCGCTTCGAGAATGACATATTTCCCTGGATCGGCAAGCGACCCGTCGCGGAAGTCACGGCGCCGGAATTGCTGGAGACAGTGAGACGTATCGAGACGCGCGGTGCGCTGGAAACGGCACACCGGGCGTTGAGCACCTGCGGGCAGGTCCTCCGCTACGCCATCGCGACAGGTCGCGCGCAGCGCGATCCCAGCAGCGATCTGCGCGGCGCCCTGCCCCCGGTCAAGGGTGAACATCTCGCTGCCATTACCGAGCCTCAGCGCGCCGCCGAGCTGTTGCGCATGATCGAGGCCTACGAGGGCACGCTCACCGTGCGCTGCGCCTTGCGACTCGCTCCACTGGTATTCGTGCGACCGGGGGAGCTGCGGGCGGCACAGTGGACCGACATTGATTTGGATGCTGCCGAGTGGCGCTACACCGTCACCAAAACCAACACGCCGCACATCGTGCCCCTATCGACGCAGGCCGTGGCGATCCTGCGCGAGCTGAAACCGTTGACCGGGCGTGGGCGCTACGCATTTTCGAGTATCCGCAGCAGCCAGCGCCCGATGAGCGACAACGCGATTCTGGCCGCGCTGCGCCGCATGGGGATCTCCAAGGAGGAGATGAGCGGGCACGGCTTCCGAGCCATGGCGCGCACCATCCTTGATGAGGTTCTGGGCTTTCGACCGGACTTCATCGAGCACCAACTGGCGCATGCGGTCCGGGACCCAAATGGGCGCGCCTACAACCGCACGGCGTATCTGCCGGAGCGGAAGAAAATGATGCAGGCATGGGCAGACTACCTCGACGTTCTGAAGGCTCCTAAGGTGGTCTCAATCCTTCAAGCGGAATGCGCTCGGCGGGAGTCCGCAGCGTGACAACGCCAGAGGATGAAACGCCAAAGAGCCCGGAAGACTGGCTGCATCACTGGTACATGAAGCTGCTAGAAGATCGTGAATACAAATTCCAGTACAACCGCATCGGCACTGCTGCCCAGCGCAGTGACCTTGCGACTGTGCTGGACCGCATGAAGCATTTTCGTGCTGCGATCGCGGTGGGAATATTCCCAGATCCGCTGACTCTCACCACACTCGCGTTGTACTTCGGTAAGTACCTCGAACCGGGCGGAGCCTTGTCGCTGGACGCCGCCTTCGGGCTGAAGTCTGTGCAGC
>Ga0066790_10000942_pt1 | contig 11857 bp, 10 predicted proteins | sample OrgsoiDNA2013050_FD_70963 | JGI IMG/M metagenome (GOLD analysis project Ga0066790, IMG submission 70963) | Permafrost soil microbial communities from the Arctic, to analyse light accelerated degradation of dissolved organic matter (DOM) -... | ecosystem: Environmental > Terrestrial > Soil >...
CCCACGGGTTGCGCAATGAGACTGTTGCAGAGCTAAACCTGATCTGAGATGCGAAAGTTCCTCAAAACCAGGTGCCAGTCCGCAAGAGATGGCAGAAACAGGAAGACAGAGAGGAAAAAAGGCAGAAGCTAGCAAGAATTGAGGAATAACCAGGAAAAAAGGCCAGAAGGTTTCACGCGGAGAAGCGAGTTACTCCGAGAAGAGAGAACCCATCAGTTGTCAAGACAGAGTTAAGCCGTTGCCAAACCGAGCGAGGTGATCAAGCTTTCTGGGATCCCAAACAGTTTGATCGTCACTTGCCCCGCTGTTGAAAGGCGAGTGTTGCGAGCCAGCCGCTCTTGCCAGGAGAGACGATAATGCGCGCGTTGTGCACGGGAGAGGATCACTTCTGCATGTCCTGAGGAAGTGGCGGCGGTAGGCAGCAGGCTCAGCTCGATGCGTTGGTATCGCACAAGTTGTCGACAGGCGCGTCGGTGTTCTCTCCGGCTCCAATCCAGCCAGAGCAGCGGAGCAGAACCTACCAGGAGAGGATGCAACAGGATACTGACCTGGCGCGGTTTTGCCGTGGCGTTGCCATTCCACTGGCATTGCTGGCGCAATGGACAGGGACGACAACTCCGGATACTGGCACCATACACCACGCGCAGACTGCCATCGGCTTCTGGGCGTTGCTCCTGAGCAGTAAGCTTCTGCCCAGCTGGACAGCGTAGCGTCCCATCAGGCTGAAGAGGAAACTCTTGCCCTGAAAAACGCCCCGTTTTCCAGGAGGTAGCTGGGGTCGGCGGACCATACCCGGACGCAGGAACGAGTGAAGCGGTCGTCTGCTTGCTCAGAGGCACAATGGAGGGAGCAAACTCGGTCGTGCGCAGAGGGGTCGGCTCTACCTGATGCCCCAACTCCAGGCGCAGATTCCATACCCATTGGCACACGATGGACCATGCCTCTTGACCACAAGCGGTGTGACTACACCAACGATCTGGGTCGATCTCCTGATCTGCGTCAGAAAGCTGAGGTTCAAAAGCGCCGCGATGCAGATACAGTTCAACAACGTCAGAGGCAGTGAATGCCTGCTGCGGCAGAGCAGTGAAAAAGAGTTCGTAGACCACGCCTGCACGTGTGACACCAATAGGACTCTTCTTCGAGCCTTCGGGATGGGTCGCCACGACCACACGACAGGAGATACCTTCGGGTCCTATCGGTATTTTAGGACAATCGTACAGGCTGCGTGCAACCTGACTTTCCGGACGTTGCTGGAACTGATCAGGAGGGAAGTGCAGACGCGCCTGGACAAGCGGGTGATCGAGGACGCGGTAGTCTTTGCCACGCGTCACGAAGGCAAAGCCAACCAGGTCGGTGAGGACCGCCCCGGTGCCATATTGGCCGTCGAGCCGCAACAGGGTCCGCTCCGGTGAGAGATGGTTCACTGTGAGATAGCGCGTGATCGCTGCGAGGCTCTGGCAGAGTTCTGTTCGGTAGCGCCCGTTACCCCGATTGCCAAAACTGCCGAGCCAGTGGGAGCTATGAGCCTGAGAAACCACCGTACGCGTCCGGACGACTTCCCCGCGCTTGCGCCCCGTATAGCCAGCAGCACAGATTTGGTTCAAGCGACGCTGCGGGGGTGGCAGGTCTTCTGTCTGTGGCAAAGCTCGTTGGCGAGCCGCCTCACGTGTGCCATCAATGTCAAAGACGATCCACCTGTTTCCCATTCGATCTATCAATCCACCTGTTTGCTTCTCATTGGGGGTGTTGGAAGCGTGAGGAGTAGTCGAGAGTGGACGACTGAGCAGGTCATCGAGAAAGAACCTGCGCAAGGCTTCGACTGGCGCTTCGGTCAGCGCCGCTAAAAAACGCGAGAGGGTTGCGCGAGCAGGCAGGTGATCACGCTCAAACAAGGCCATGAACGGAACGGCAAAGGGCTGGAGCCGCTCGTAGAACGCCTCCAGGGTACGTTCTCCGCTGATGGCGTAGCCGAGGAGGACGGCAACAAAGTCGATCACCTCGTAGTGCCCAAAGCGCTGCCGTGCAAAACGCACTTGCTCGCTGATCTTGGCTAAGACATCATGCTTCCGAAGATACTTAACGATCAGGACGACTTCGCCAAACCAGGAAGGGATCGAAGGACTGGACTCCGAAGTCGTCTGGATATTCACAGAACTATCGACGATACTGGTCATATGTGCCTCCTTAAGGAAAAGGATGTGATTCTTCCTCCTTAAAGAGGCACATTTTTATCCTGGCTCGCTAGGAGTTAGCATCTCGTTGCGCAACCCGTGGGACGCTCGATATGGCCCAGCGAGTAATACTGCTTTTGTTCGAGATAGGCCAGTGGCCCATTGCACCACTCTGGAGGCACCTGACGCGCTCCGTCAATGCACCTGGGATAGGTTTTGGCGGAGTGAAAGGGGAGAATCTTCTCCAAGCGAATCTGACACTGCCAGAAGGCTTCTAAATCGTATTCATACACAAAGCGCTCTTTCATCCGTAGATGAAGATCACTGAGCCGGATGGACTTTGGGTCGGAGCGAAACCAGAGACCACCCTCGCGGGAAATGCCGTGGGTCTTGCCGTGAATGAGAAAGCGGTGCAGATGGGTGTCATCCCACCCCATGATGATTTGGAGGATGTGATGCAAGTCGGCCAAGCTCTGGTCAGAACCCACATTCCGCAGTTTACGGAGAGAAAAAATAGAATTGTGAATACACAGGGCCAAGCAGACGAAGAACCCGCTGGTGAAGCGGTTGTAGCCCCAAAACCTGGGTTTGCCAACGTGAACCAATGCGGATATGCAAGAGATCAATGCCTTCAAAGCATTGAAAAATCCAGCGCATCGTAGGGCGGTTGGTCGGTTTGTTGACCTGATTAGGAAGGGTTTGTTCCGTTGCTACCAATTGACAGCGTAGGAGATGCTCAGCGAGCCGGTAGACCAATAAGCAGAGCACCATCACGAAGCTCAACGCAATCACGCGCGCTGGCTTCTTGACGAAGATTGAGGAGGCCAGAAACAAGGGATCTTTGAGAAAACGAAACCCACGCTCTACCCCTCCCTGCTCTTTATAGGTCGAGATCACCTGTTCATGAGAGAGGCGTTGCGTGTCCAGGATGTTGGTTGCCACGATGAAGGCCGCTTTCTTTCTGGCCAGAACCCTCACCTCGTGCTGATCCACTTCCAGTTTGGGAACCAGATACCAGACCGTTTGCTCGGGTGAGGCCTCTTTTTTAGGGCGACCTCGTTGCTGATACTGTCCCTGTTCTTTGCAGGTGAATATTGCAAGCAACCAGGATGGTTTCCCTTTCATGGCCTCTTTCCATGCCTGCTGCGCATCATTTTCACAGGCAAAGGATTGATTGGAGAGATGCCACAGGCGTTTTTCCCACTCCTGCTGGGTTTTCTGCACCTTTTTCTCCATCTGCTCTTGTGTGGCTTGCATCTGAGCATGCGTTCGCACGATCACCCATCGTTCCTTCCCTTGAGGCAGATCCATGCTGCATACTCTATAGTCCCCTGAGCCATCGGAAAGCGGTTGCCATTGCTCCTCTCCCTCCGCCAGCACCTTTTTTGCGGCTGTAGAGGTTTCTGGAACGCGACTGATCCATGCGATCTTGGCGTCGTTGTAGCTCTTCATGTTGGCTTCACTGTATCCACCACTGTCAAAAACGGCGATCTGCTGCTCTTGCTCTTCTGGCTGGTGTTCGCGCAGTTGAGCCATCACCTCTCTCACGGCTGCGCTCAGGTCCTTCTTATCCGAACTATTGCCATCCAGGGATCGCAAAAAGATGGGAATATCCCCATCATGTGTCGTGGCGAGGGCAAGCATCCACTGCTTGAGATCCTCACGGTGATCGCGTGAATAGCCATAGGTGATGGCTACGGCAACGGGCTCTCCCTCTTCTTTGGTGGCATAGTCCCCACTCGACTCCGAATGAGGTCGTATCGATGTGCAAGTGGTGGGCGGTAATGCCAAAGCGACGACGGGCTTGTAAGGCCAATCCTGCAAACAAGGTCGTCACATCATATTCGTAGAGCCAATCCAACGTGCGTCCCAAACAGTCGTCATTGAGCATATCTGCCGTGATCCCTTCTCCCAACAGATGCTCAACGGGTTTGTTCTCAAAATATTGAGGCACCAGGTACAGTTGTCGATTGCTGAAGCCTAACCCATTCAAGATCATCGCCACTGTAGCGGTTCCCATACTCACGCCTCGACGCTGTTCTCCTGCTCGTTCATCCAGCCACTCCGCTATTCCTACTTCTCGGCAGACCCCTGCGACTATTCCCAAATGGTCCAGTCTTTCTGTTTGATACGCTGCTTCCTCTGGCACTTTTTCGCCCTTCCGCGTTTTTTCTTACCTTACCGGAAATCCTTTTTTCCGTCAACCCTTCTGCGGAATGTGGGTCAGAAGGGACCAGCACGCGCCGCCAGATCGCCGGGCTGATCTTCAGGAGGAGGATGTGAAACTGGTAGACCACCCGTGCAGCTTCTTCTTTTTCCACTGGCTATTCCTCTTCATACTCTTATCAACCAGGAAGTACCTGGATACGTTCCTTCAACTGCTGACGGCTCGGTAAGGTGTAGCGCACGGTCGTCGCAATAGCCGGTGCTCCATCTTTGGTCTGATGACCCAGATAGACGGCGATTTCTTCCAGCGACCAGCCAGCTTGGCGAGCGCGATGGGCAAAGTCATGGCGAAGATCGTGGAAGGTCACCCCTGCGATGCGTTCCCATTCTTCATGGGTCCCCTGCCGCTTTGCTTGTATCCAGAGGTGTTCAATGCCACGCTCTGAAAGATGATCTGGCCGTTCCTGTTGGCGCAACCAGGCAGCACGCTGGCTCGTGAAGATGTAGGCGCTTTCCTCATCGCGTTCTCGATCTTGTTGGCACGCCGGAAAGAGATAGTCATAGAGTGCCCGACGAGCCATATTATGCAGATCGAGCGTTCTCGTCTTGCCTCCTTTCGCATCGAGCAAGGTAATGCTTCCCGCTCGCTGATTGATCTGGCACTGATCCAGACGTAAAGAAGCAATTTCACTAATGCGCAGTCCTGCCCAATAGCCCAACGCAAAGATCGCCGCGAAACGGAAGGAGGCGTGTTGCTCGACGAGCTGTTTGAGCACAAAACGTTGCTTTTCAGAAAGTTCGGTCGGAGCCATCGCCACCACCGTTGGACGCTCCATGAGCCGAGCCGGATTGCGGCGGAGATAGCCCTCATCCATTGCCCATCGGCAGAATCGGCACAACCCGGACAGCGCTTTGCTCCGGGTACGAGGCGCACGACCAGCGTGCTGGAGGGAATCCATATACCCACGAATAGCCGTCTCCGTTACCAATCCCAGATGGAACGGTGTCCCACCTGGTTGTGTGGCCAGCCAGGCCGCAAAATCGCGCATCGTGGTCAGGTAGATCGCGATCGTCTTCGGATCACGGGTGCCCAGCGCTTCTCGAAACTCTTGGAAAATCGTGAGATCATGGTGGATATCTGCCATCTCTTTTTTCTAACTCTCCCTCAAAAAGATTCTCCGACAAGATTTGACCGCCAACTTTGGCCTTTTCTCTGCTGTATACAACGAAGCTGAGCAGGGAGATGGGAGGGACTTGGCCGAGAATGGCTAGTCTCCGACGACCGTTCTCCGACAAGTTGAGGATAGGCTCAGCAACGGTTCTCGAATGGTCTCGGGTGGGAATGGGGTATGAATGAGCGTACGAACAACGGAGACCCAGATTTGCTCACGAGCGCTGGAAGGGAGTTGACTCAGAGGCCGGGTGGGGTTGTTGACGGCTTGAAACGTCGCGAGGCGACTTTCCTCAAAGAGGCAGGGATGGAGGATGACCGGGAGGATGCGTGTTCCTCCGGATTGCGCCGCATTCAGGAGACATGGCAGCTCGAAGGTGGTGATAAAAGAGGAGGCGAGAAAGTCAGCGCTGATGAGAAGAACGGCGAACTGGGCCATTGCCAATGCAGAGGCTACTTCGCTTTTCCAAAGTGAGCCAGCTCGGATGCGGGAATCATCCCAGATCGTGAGGCCAGAGTTCTGCTGACAACCCGCGAGATGCACAAGCAGGCGCTGGGCGTAATGGAGATCCCGGTGGCAATAACAGAGGAACACCTGCTTGTGCGGAGTCACTAGTTCTCCGGATTTGATCTCTGTGCTCGAATTGCTACTTTGTTTCATACACTGCCTGCTTCTTTTCCACAATCCTCAGTTCTTGTCCTATACTCTAGGGAGTATCATTACTTCGAGCATACTCGAAAATAGCAGGAAAGTTGATTGTACTTACTTCGTACTTCTTTTATGATATAGTGAGTTGAGCACCGGACACGAATATCTACTTCCGGGTTTGATTCTTATGCGATGGTGAACTGTATCTCGTAGGAGGTGAGACCATGCCAAGGAAAAAAGGCTCTCCTAATCACGATTTGAAGAGCGCCAGGTTGCTCAAGAGCTTATCCCAAGAAGACGTGGCAGATGCGATTGGAACCGATCCCTCAAAAGTGGCTGAATGGGAACTTGGTTACTCAAAGCCTCGTATCTATACTCAACGCAAGCTCTGCGCTCTATTTGACAAAACTCCAAATGAACTTGGCTTCTTGACAGAAAAGCCTCTCCCCAAGTTGTTTGATCCGTTTACTCCCTCTCCAATACAAGGCTTTGTGGGTCGTCATGAATTGTTGGAGTTGCTCAAGAAACGATTATTCGGCAGCCAAAACGTCGTGCTATCTGCTCTTCATGGCCTTCCAGGAGTAGGTAAAACTTCCATCGCGGTAAGACTTGCATATGATCCTGATGTTCAAATGCATTTCAGCGATGGGGTGTTGTGGGCAGGTGTTGGTCGATGGGATTCCAATCATCGAGAGAATATTCGAGAAATACTGAGAAGATGGGGGAGGCTTCTGGGCCTAGGTGAGGTAGAAATGACAAAGCTGTCCAGCGACGATCAGGCATGGATCATGGCGATCCGTAAGGCAATTGGTAAGCGTCGTATGCTCCTGATCCTTGATGATATCTGGCACATTGAGCATGGGGAAGCTCTTCGGGTTGGTGGGCCTTTCTGCCAATATCTCATTACCACACGTCGCCCCCATATTATAGCTCGCTTTGCTGATGAAGAAAGAATGCTCGTGCCAGAGTTAGATGAAGCCGATAGTGTTACATTACTTGCTCACTTCGTTCCGCACTTAGTTAAGGATGAGCCTGAAGAAATACAAAAACTCGTGCAAGCAGTGGGGGGATTGCCGCTCGCGCTCAAACTAATGGGAGCCAACCTGAGTAGTCAAACATACTTTCATCAACATCGCCGAATAGACAATGCCCTAAAAAAGCTTCGTGGCGCAGAGGAACGCTTGCAGTTGCAGGAGGGAAGAGGAGAACAAGACCGTCATCCGAGTCTTCCTGATAAAGAATTTATCTCGTTACAAACCGTAATAGGAATAAGCGATGAAGCGCTACAGGAAAACGAGCGTCAGGTACTGCGCGCACTCTCAATCTTCCCTCCAAAACCAAATACATTTTCTGAAGAGGCAGCCTTAGAGATTGCAATCACTTCGAGGGAAACACTTGGACACCTCACTGACGTATGGTTAGTTGAAGTCGGTACGCAAGACCGCTATACACTGCATCAAACTGTTGCCGATTATGCAAAGATGAGACGCACTGACGAAACTGTCGGAAAACGTATGGCTGATTATTTTGCGCAGTTTGCAGATGCTACGAGTAAGGCATCAGAAAGAGCATTAGAGGTAGATGAGATTAATATCAACGAATCTCTAAAGATAGCATATAGGAACGGGTATAACGAGTTAGTTATGCAAATTTGCATGGAAATGCAATATTTTTGGCGTAATGGTGGGCGCAGATCTACAAGTTTAGAATATCTTCCTTGGGGTATAGAAGCTGCTGGGATGATACAGACACACAAAGGTCGCTTGTCAGAGGCAACATTAGCATATACTTATGGACAAATACTTTTCCAAATGGGCAGGGCGAATGATGCCTCAGAATACTACAGGAAAAGTCTGGCTATTTATCAAGAGTTGGGAGACAAAAAGAACGAGGGAGTAGTTCTTGCAGCGCTTGGTAGGCTTGAACTATCTCTGGGACACATGGATAAGGCCGAAGAGTATTGTCAACAGGCTCTGACCATTCACCGCGCGATGAAAGATCGAAAGGAAGAATCCGTGGATATTTCTTCTCTTGGTCAGGTGGCTCTAGGCTGTAGACAGTTTGAGAAAGCTGAAGAGTACTGCCAGCGAGCATTAGCACTCCGCCGTGAAATGGGAGATCAGCGGGGAGAACGTATAGACTTGATTTCCCTGGGTATAATCGCCGTAGAACGTAGGCAGTTTGAAACTGCTGAAAATTATTTTCAGCAGGCACTTAGCCTCTCGAAAACAGGTAAGGAAGCAGATCGACGAGGCGAAGCCGCGTCTCTGCGTTTCTTGGGACAAGCCTCATTAGCTCTTGGCCAGTTACGAGATGATGAAGAAGCCCATAATCGATTGAATCAGGCAGAAAAGTACTTGACGGAAGCATTGTCGATGCACCGAGAAGTCTTGGATCAGGAGGGTGAGGGGAATGCACTTTCCTTCCTTGGAGATCTTGCTATCATTCGAGCGGAAGAACTGTACAGGGAATCACTGAAAATTTTCCGCAACGGGGGGCAAAATCGATATACAGCAGACGCGCTTATGTTGCTGGGGAGTTTCCTTATCAAGGCACGAGACAAACAGGAAGAGGGGTGCTCGATGCTTCTGGAAGCAGCACAACTCTATGAGCAAATGGGAATATACAATGCTGAGATGGAGTTACCAAGCGCACGAAAGGCGTGGGAAATAGCACAACGATTGGGTTGTAGCAGGAAAGAGTCTCTGCCCTCTGAGGTAAATTATGAATAACAAAAGGTATTCTCCATCACACCCCCATGCAACCATTTTAGAAGTGTTAAAGGGTGACGTTTCAAAACCAATCGAGACTATATCCAATAAACCCGTTTCTAAAGGCCAAATAGTTAAAGTCTCTTTGGTTAAAAAAGGATCTGGCATGATCGGGCTAGAGAATGCGATAGACAATCAAGAATGGGCTGGCATATTTAATCACATTCTCAAAACAGCACGGGTAGCGACCTTTTTGGGAGAACAATTACATGAAAAGGGAGAAACAGTTGATCCTGACTGTATTCTAAATACAATCTTAGTCTCACATGCAGGCCGAAGACAATACGATGAGGCAACTTGGTATCCTTCGGTAGTGCCTAATGCTGCTCAGAAAGTCGAAGCAGGCGACACTGCGATTACTCTTGATTTGCTCTCTTATACGCATATCCCACCAATGATAATTGAAGGTGTTAAGGCACATGGGATTGGTGCTACCTACCCAATTAGCCAAATGGACACCTGGGAAAAAATACTACCCGCTTACGCTGACTTTCGGGTTTCACAGTATATAATGTCCCTCCAAGAACGGTTTGACGACCTTGAAAGGAGGGGAGTTGCTGCTGGTAGGCTCACACAGAATCATCTAAATATTTTAAAAGAATGGGCATTTGAAGCGGAAAGAATAATTTTCTCCAAACTTCAAATGGGGCCAGGATACATTACTGACGAGAACCCTCCTGTTCCGTGGTGGGAAAGGTATTTAAGAAGATTATATATAGAAGATGCAGAAAAAGATATATTTGCAAATATTCAACAGCATTATCAAATATCAAAAATACATGGTGTAGATGACTCAAAGTGCATAAGAACATCTCCTCCGTTATGGTGGGAAGAGTACGTCAAAAATTTATATAAAAGCCAAAGAAAAAGAAAGTTTGAATTTCCAAAGAGAAAGGGGGAAATAAATGTATTTGGTATTAATAGAGCAATATATTTTTTTAAAAGTCTTGATAATAAAAAGAATATTACTTCTATTGGCACCTAAATAGGACTTTTAAAATTTATATATCAGATTCGGCAAATCAATTGTAATATATTTTATAGACAATATTTATGGATATCAGTCTTTTTAAACGATATATAACCATTTTAAGAGCACCCGAAAATGAATGGTCTCCTGTCTGGCTGTGTGGGAGACGGACCTCCTCAATACGGTGTCCATAGCGATCAAGCCACTCCGGGTCGCTATGCTCAAGCAGCCAGTCACCGGCGACGACGGCGAGACTATTGAGCGCAAAGCGCATGGCTTCCCCCACGCACATGAGACGATTGACCGCTCGCACAAAGGCTCGCACATGGGTCGAGTCCGTTCGTTGACGTTCTCGGGCTTTGAGCCAGCCCCGTTCCCTGAATAATGTGAGCATGATATCAAGTAAAAGCTGTTCGGCCTCTCCTTGGACTAATCGTTTCCGAAATTCGCAGAGCACCGTTGCATCAAAGCCGGGATCAGTCAATTCTAATCCCAATAGATATTTCAAATCAATGCAGCCTCGAACCGCATCAGCTGCTTGTCGATCTGGGAGATCTTCCATGAACTGTACGACCGTGATGATCGCCAGTCGGAAGGCGAGCTTCTACCGGACGACCATTCTGGGGAAACAGATGCGCAAAGGTCTGATCCTGATAGATCGTCCCTAACACATCGCGCATTTTCATGTACACATTGCCATGTAGATAGGCTGCACGAGCCACACGAGCCGTTTCTTCCGGGATTAAGAAGTCATTTTGAGGCTGCAGCGTCATCTTTCTTCTCCTTCTCATGCTGTTTTGCCGCTCATTCAATTGTCTCTGAGACGACAAATCTTACTCGTGTGGGTCACAAAAGTTTACCAGCAGTGTCAACTGTGCGGAAGAGCCAGAATCCTTGAACGGGGTGCGCAGTCAACTTGAGCAAAAAAAATTTCTCTTTTGGCTGGTAAAGCCAGCTTAGGGAGTCAACCCTATCGTTTTTTTGCTCATTTTGACTGACCACCAGTATCAACACTCATAAGGAATGTCCTGTAACTTTACCCATTGTTTATCCTTTTTGGATGCTGAATGCTTCCAAAAAGATGCGGACACACTTTGCTTTCGCAAGCGAGAAGCCGCATGTCGAGCCATATGAGACGTTTTGGTCTTGCTGATGGTAGAGTATCTGTGCTTGCAGAAATTGCACTTGCGGACATACTATCCCATCCAATTTGCACTTACGGACACACTTTAGGTCCAGAAGCTCCTTTTGCACCCATTTTAAACTCGTCAATTTGAGCGTAAGTGCGGACAAACTATGACTCCAGGCGCGGATAAACTATGGGTAAAGTTACATGTCCCAATTTTGCCACTTCTGGTTCAAATCGCAAATGTAGCAATAGATTAATTTCGACACAAAATCAAACTTTGTGATCTTCTTGTGATATTTCATACTTATTTTTGAATACATTGTGATATTTCAATGATACCTTTGAAGGATGAAGGTTAGTCGTTAGAAAGTTGGTAAATATCTAAGTAGATTATGACCTTTGGAGCAACAAGAAGGGCGTTCCTTTCAAGTTCATAATTCGAGGTCTAGTCCCAGCTTGTCACTTGCAAGCACGACTCATTCTCTTTTGCGGTTCCGAAAATGGAGAAATTAGTCTAAGCACCAACTCAACAAGTAAGCGTCAATATACTCTTGCAGATATGGAGGTGCATCGATGAAACTGACCGATCCTGAAACAGCCGTCAGTCTCAACAATCAGGCAGAGCGCTACCAGAGCCAGGGCAAATATGAACAAGCCGAACCGCTGTACAAACGGGCGATAGCGATCAACGAGCAGACGTTAGGACCGAGTCATCCTGATACCGCTATCGTTCTCAACAATCTGGCAGTACTCTACAATAGCACGAAAAGGGACTGGCAAGCCGAACCACTCTTGAAGCGAGTGCTAGCGATCAGCGAGCAGACGTTTGG